>Ga0075163_10004866_pt1 | contig 17982 bp, 16 predicted proteins | sample JI1023141ADNA_FD_71478 | JGI IMG/M metagenome (GOLD analysis project Ga0075163, IMG submission 71478) | Wastewater effluent complex algal communities from Wisconsin, to seasonally profile nutrient transformation and Carbon sequestration -... | ecosystem: Engineered > WWTP > Effluent > Algae...
ACCACATGCGCTTCCGAAGCGAGCCGCGTGCCGCTCTCGAGGAGGGCGGCGATCTGCTGGATCGCCTCGAGCATCACTTGCACGAAGCCGTCCACGCCCGCCGTCACCGAATCCACGTCGTACATCGAGAGCGCGGCCTCATCCAACGCCCTCACGCGCGCGACGATCACGCGGAGCCCATCCGCCACGGTCTCGTCGGCGCTGCCGAGTTCCACCTCGGCGGCCTCGAGTTGCCCGAGCACGATCCGGCCCGCCTGTTCCACGAAGCGGAGATCCTCGCCCGAGCGCAGCGCCCCGTCGATGAGGCCGACGAGCGGGCGCTGCATCTCCGCCACCGTCGCGCGCACGTGCGCGAGCTTCTGGCTCACGATGTCCTGGAACTGGAGCGCCAGCACCACGCGCGAGACCTCGGCGCCGACCTCGCGGCTGATCTGCGCCAGCTGCGACTCGCCGCGCTCGCTCTCCGAGGTGCCCTGTTCCATGCGCGAGAGGGCGCCCTCGATCTCCTCGTGCCGGGCCGCGGCCTCGGTCTCATGCGCCGCCGACTGCGTGCGCAGCCGCGCGAGCAGTTCGCCGAACGAGGTCTCCGTGGACTGCAGATCCCGGAACTGCTGGTCGAAGACCTCCTCCAACCGCAGTTGCATCGATTCGATGTCGCGCGCGAGGTCGCCGAGCTTCTGCGCCTCCGTGCCGTCGAGGCGCGCCCCTTCGATGCAGAGCAGTGTCCGCACGTACGTCATGGGCGCCATGACCGTGCGCAGGTCGCGCTCGGCGCGCAACGCCTTCCGCAGGCGCTCATGCTGACCGGACAGCAGCTCGATGACCCGCCGCATGCGCGCGACCCCGTCGGTGAGGAACGCGATCGGCTCGCGCAGCACCGCGGTCGCCTCGGTGACGACGGCGCCCCCCCGATGCCCCACCGCCATCTCCACGAGGTCATGGCTCCGGGCGATCAGGTCGCGCCCGGAGCCGGTGATGCTCATGATGTCGTCCGCGGTCGACAGGAAGACCTGTTCGAGGCGCGACGAGGCCGCCTCGAGCCGGTCGGACTGCTCGTGGAGCGCCTGCGCCAGCGTCGAGAGGGCGTGCGGATCGCCGATGGCGGTCATCGTGCCTCCGCCTTGAGCCGGAAGACCGTGCTGTTCTCCGCCCGTACGATCTCCCAGGCCGGATCGAGATGCAGGGTCGTCTCCGCGGTACCGAGCACGAGGATGCCGCCCGGCGCCATCCGCTCCCGGATCGCCGAGAGGATCCGCTGCTTGGTGGGGACGTCGAAGTAGATCAGCACGTTGCGCAGCATCACGAGGTCGTGCCGCTCCTGGGATGGCAGCGGCTCGATGAGGTTCCGCTGGCGGTATTCGATCATCGAGCGGATCGACTCGCTCACCTGCCAGCGATCCTCGTGCTTCTTGAAGTGCTTCGCGAGGAGCATCGCTGGCAGGCCACGATTGACCTCGAACTGCGTGTATCTCCCTGCCCGCGCCTGATCGAGGACCGACCCGCTCAGGTCGGTCGCGAGGATCGACGCACGCCCGTCCGCCAGCGCCGGGAAGTGCTCCCGCAGCAGGAGCGCCAGACTCACCGGCTCCTGCCCGGCGGAGCAGGCCGCGGACCAGATCGAGAGTCGCGCCCCATCGCCCTTGGCGGCCATCAGGTCCGGCAGGATGCGCTTGCGCAGCGCCTCGTACGGATGGAAGTCGCGGAAGAACGAGGTCTCGTTGGTCGTGAGCGCGTCGAGCGCGCGCGCGCGCAATGCGCTCGACGCGGGTTCGCCACGCAACAGGTCCACGAATCGCTCCAGCGATCCTTCGGCATGGTCACGCGCGAGGCCGGCCAATCGCGTCTCCACCAGGTACTCCTTCCCCGGGTCGATCACGATCGCCGCCTGGCGGCGTGCGAAGTCACTCACGTAGTTGAAGCTCGCGCTCGAGATGCCCATGGTCCTCACCCTGTCGCGGAGAGCGGGAGCGGCGAAGCCCGCCGGGCGATCGCCCCGGCGAGGTCGCCGAGGGCCAGGACCTCGTGCGCGAGCCCCGCGTTCACGACTGCGCCGGGCATCCCCCAGACGACGCTCGTGCGCTCATCCTGTGCGAGCACCTGGCCGCCGGAGGCGCGCACCTGCTCGCAACCGCGCAGCCCGTCATGTCCCATGCCGGTGAGCACGCACGCGAGGAGTTGCGGCCCCATCGTGCGCGCCGCACTGCGGAGCAGCACGTCGGCCGCCGGACGGCAGCTGTTCTCGGGCGGCCCGTCGTGGAGCGCCACCTGCATCTGAGCCCCCACGCGCTCGACCTCCATATGGCGGCCACCGGGTGCGATGTACACCTCGCCCGCGCGGAGCACCTGCCCCGCCTCGGCCTCATGGAAGCGATGCGCCGAGTCGCGGCCGAGTCGGTCCGCGAGGGACTTGGTGAAGACGGGCGGCATGTGCTGCACGATCATCACCGGGATGGGCAGCGGACGCGGAATCGCTTGGAAGAGATCGGCGAGCGCGTTCGGTCCGCCGGTAGAGGTCGCGATGACGAGGAGGCCGGGCGCCACCGTCGGCGCGACCCGCGCTGGCGCGACCCGCGGCCGCACGAGGGGTGTGGGCGCCGAGGAGGGCTCCCGCGCCGGGGCGCCGGAGCGGACCAGCACGCGGATGCGCGGCAGGAGCTCCGCCGCAAGACGCGCGACCCCCTCCGCCATGGAGCCGCTCTGCGCGGGCTTCGCGATCCAGTCGTTCGCGCCCGCCGCGAGCGCATCGAGCGTCGCCTCGGCCCCGGTGGTGGTGAGCGCGCTGCACATGATCACCGGTGTGCGGCATCCGGAGCGGCGCAGTTCGCGCACGGTGCTCACCCCGTCGAGCTCGGGCATCTCGACGTCGAGCGTGATCACGTCCGGGGCCAGCTGCGACACCAACTGCAGCGCGATCCGCCCGTGCGCGGCGACGCCCACGACCTCGATGTCGGCATCGGTCGCGAGCGCCGCGCCGATCATCCGCCGCATCACGACGGCGTCATCGACGACGAGGGCGCGGATCGGCATCGCCAGTTACTCCACGATCCCGAGGATGCGCAGCTTCTCCACGACCATAGCCTCGGAGAGCGGCTTCATCAGGAAGTCGTTCGCGCCGACCTCGAGCGCCGAGACGACGTCCTCGCCCTCGTTGCGCGCGGTCACCATCATGAGTTTGAGGTCGTCCCAGCGCGCATCGGCACGCACCGCACGCACGAAGTCGAGGCCGGACATGCGAGGCATGTCCCAGTCCACCAGCGCGAAATCGAATGGGGCGTGCCGCTCGAGGGCCTCGAGGGCGAAGATCCCGTCCTCGGCCTCGACCGCTTCGCACTTGACGTTCTTCGACACGAAGGCGGTCAGCATACGGCGCATGGCACGGGAGTCGTCGATGATGAGTGCCTTCATGATGACTGCGTCCTCGGAAGTTGGCGGGACGCCGCGACGCGCACGCCGCGCCTCCCACGCAGGAGTATCGGGTCCCCGGCGGCGGGCTTCATCGTGACATCACGCATCGCGCACCACCTGCGCGATCTGGTGCAAGCGCGTGAACATGAGGATCCGCTCGACGTTCGTCGCGCGGACGAGGAGCTCAGTCCGCCCGCCAATCGCGCGCACCCGTTTGATCGTCCCGACGAGCAGGTTCAGCCCCACCGAGTCGACCATCTGCGCCCGCCGGAGGTCGATCTGCAGTAGGCGTAGCGTCGAGCCAGGCGCCTCGAGTCGCTCGCACCCTGCCGTGAGCGCGACCCGGGCATCGCCGACGGTGGAACTCGTGAGGTCGCCGGGTAGCGTGATCGTCGCGGACGCGCCCGCGTACGCGGTCGTCGGGGAAGCCGGAGCGGAGGGGAAGGAGGCGGTCATGGCACGGTCGCGGACGAGGGATCAGTATCGGAAATCGAGACGCAGCCGGGCGCCCTGGCGCTCGACCCGAACGGTGGTGGACAGCAGGTGGATCAGTTCGAGGCCGCGATGCAGGTCGACGAGCTCGTCGCCGGCCTCTTCTGCGTGCCGCCCGACATCGAAGTCGTGGCCCGGCCCCGGGTCCTCGATCCGCACCCGGATCACCCGGTCCGCTGCCAAGAGCGACATCTGCAGGTCCGCCTCACGGTCGGCGGCTCCCTCGCAGCCATGCTTGAGTGCGTTGAGCATCCCTTCGCGGACCGCCGTAAGGATGTCCGCGAGGCGTGCCGAAGCGACGCCCGGGGCGACGCAACGGATCGCGGCCTCCCAGCGCGCCTGAGCGAGATCGACGGCGTCTTGCGATGCGCCGTTGTACCGCTCCGCGAGGATCGGGAGCCACCGTCGCATCACCGGCGGATCGCCCCAACTGCGGCTCCCCGGCTGCCCGAGCGCGAGATGCGCCAGGAGGACGTCGTCGCGGAGCCCGCCGGCCAGCACCGCCTGCGCGGCGTCTCCCTCGACGAGCAGCGCGGTCGCCACCGCCTCGGAGGGCACTCCCAGCCGGTCCGCGAGGTCCTCGAGCCCGTCCGTCCACGCCAGAAGCGCCGAGCCGGACGAGAGTTCGTGGTCCGTCGACTCCGGGAGTGAGTCCTCGAACCAGCCGAGCGGATGACTGCGTCCGCGTTCAAGCTGCCGGATCTCGCCGCGGGAGTTCACATGGCACGGGGCTGGCGCCCCGGCGTTCGTGACCTGCGCGAACTCCCCGCTCACGTCGAGCGCGATGGCGCACACTGCGACGGAGGTCGTCACCTCGAGCGCACCGAGCCGGCTCTCCTCCCCGCTCCACTCCTCGAGCAGCACGCGGTTGAATCGGCGCATCACGTCCACGATCGGCCGCCCCGACTCCTGCATGCCGCGCATCAGGCCCTGGAAGTAGGCCGCCGTGTAGGCGGAGGCGACGTCATGTCCAGCCACGTCGGCCACCACGAGCAGGAGCCCGCCCGTCTCCAGCGGGACGCTCGTGATGAAGTCCCCGCCCGCCTGATGGCAGGGATACGACCGCACGGTGAGGCGCGGATCGACCTGCGCGCCGGAGCGTAGCACCAGCCGCTGCAGCCGCCCGACCTCGCGCATCACCCGCGTGGTGCTGCGGTGCGCGCGGTCGTGTCGCGTGCGATCCACCGCGGCGTCGAGCGCCCGCCAGACCTCCGCCGGCACGATCGGCTTGTCGATGAGTCCGGCCGCGCCACCGCGCAATGAGGCCGCCACTGTCTCGCGTTCCGGCGAGGCCGTCACCACGACCACGGCGAGGGTCGGATCCGCGCGCTGGATCCACGCCATCAGCTCGAGCCCGCTCTCCTCCGGCATCTGCTGGTCGGTCAGCACCGCGTCGTACGCGTTCGCCCCGTCGGCGTCGACGAAACGGCGCGCCGCGCGCGCGGACTCGGCGGTCACTGGCTCCGCGCCGTGCTGCCGCACCAGCGCGCCGAGCAGCGCGCGCGTGCTGGGGTCATCGTCCACCACGAGGACGCGACGCGCACGAGCCGCATCGGGGCGCCGCGCGTCCGGGACGCGATCCGCGCGCAGCGCCTGCGCGAGCGAGGACGCCGCCGGCAGCTCGAGCCCGAGCGGGGCGACCACTCGCGGGGGGAGGAGCGGCGTCGCCATGGGCGTGCGCGTCAACCCTGGCGTACGGTCGCGACGAAGGTGTCGATCTGGGCCGTGAGCGCCTCGGTCGCCCGCGCGAGGTCGTCGGCGGACGCCACCATCGCGTTCGCCGCCTCGCGCGTCTCCACCGCGCGTCCCGCCGTCGCGTCGATCGCCGACGACACCTGCCGCGTCCCCTGCGAGGCGTCCTGCATCGAGCGCGAGATCTCCTGGATCGCCATCCGCTGCTCGGCGACCGCCTGCCGCACCGACGTGGCGACCTCGTGCATCGCCGAGACCGACTGCGCGATCCGGGCCGTGGAATCGACGGCACGCTCGCTCGCGAGCTGGATCGAGGCGACCCGTTCCGAGATCTCCTCGGTCGCACTCGCCGTCCGGGTCGCGAGCCCCTTCACCTCGTTCGCGACCACCGCGAACCCCTTCCCCGCCGCTCCCGCATGCGCCGCCTCGATCGTCGCGTTGAGCGCGACCAGGCGCGTCTGCCCCGCGACCTCGTTGATGAGCGCGACGACGCGATTGATCCCGCCCGACGCATCCGCGAGCGTCTGCATCACCTCGCGCGTCTCCTCGGCCGCCGCGATCGCCTGCTGCGCGACGCCCTGCGACACCATCGCCTGCGACTCGATCTCGCGCGCCGACGCCGACATCTCCTCGGTCGCGGCCGCCACGGTGTCGACGCTCGACGAGACCAACCGCGCGGCGTCCGAGGCCACGTCAGCCTCGTGCCGCGTGCCCGTCGCCGTCTCCGTCAGTCCCGAGGCCGTCCGCTGCGCGTTCCCGCTCGTTCCACGGAGCCGCTCCACCACGCCGCCGATCGAGCGCTCGAACTCCTGCGAGGCGGCCACCCGCACCGCGCGCTGCTCCGCCGCCTTCGCCGCCCGGCCCGTCGCGGCATTCAGTCGCTCCGCGCCGTCACGGAAGGTGCCGCGCATGCCGCGCGTCACCACCTGTCGATAGAACTTCTCCTCCGAGGCATGATCCAGGGTCGCCCCCGCCTCGCGCACGAAGGCATCGGTCATGTCGAGGAGGTGGTTGAGGTCGTTCAGCATCTCGCCCATCGCGCCGGTCTCGCGGATGTGGAGCACTCGCTGCTCGAGGTCGCCATCGGCGGCGGCCGTGAATACGGCGCTCGCGCGGCGGATGCTCTCGTCCCGCGCGGCGAGGTCGGCCGTCAGCGAGGCGACCTGCGCCTCCAGCTGCGCCACCCGATCGTACGCCACCGGCGCGCGACGGGGCCGACGTGCGGTCAGAGTCGCCATACGAACTCCTCGTAGGTGAGTCCCATCCCCTCCAGCGTCGACCCGAGTAGTGCCATCCCCGCGGCCACCGCGTCGCGGCGAACCGGGTACTTCGCCTCCTCGGCACGGAGTGCGGCGTACAGCGGCTCCACCTTCGCGATCGCCTCGGGACGCGGCACCCGCCGATTGGAGTGGTACCCGATGATGCGCCCGTTCCCGTCGAACGTCGGCGTCACATGCGCGTGCACCCAGTAGTGGTCGCCGGTGCGCGCCATGTTCACCACGTAGGCGAACACCTCATGCCCCGCCGCGATCGTGTCCCAGAGGAACGCGAAGACGCAGCCAGGCATGTCCGGATGCCGGATGATGTTGTGCGGCGCCCCGAGGAGCTCCTCCTCGGTATAGCCCGACACCTCGATGAAGACCCGGTTCGCATACGTGATGCGCCCCTTCAGGTCCGTCTTGCTCACGATGATGTCGTCCAGCGGGAACGTGACCTCCCGTCCCGTCGGCGCGACCGTCTCCACGGTCATGGTACCCTCGGCGTGAAGGGACCCGGCCGCTCCGGGTCACCGCGAATCTCCCTTCCGAGTATCGGACAGGGGATGCGACGCTTCATCAGGCTTGCCCTGACACTCCGCCGGCGAATGTCCCACTGATTTCGGACGTGCAGTCGGCGAAATGGGCGACCACGCTCTCGAGCCGACCGTCGATCCCGTGCATCGGCGCCGCCGAGACGCGCAGCCAGTGCGTCGTGCCGTCCGGGCGCCGAAGCCCTTGCACCACGCCCTCCACGGTACGGCCGGTCGACAGCGACTGCGCGATGGGCTCGTCCTCCCGCGGCATGAGGGAGCCATCGAGGCGGATCCGGGCCCAGGTCGCGTCGCGTGCGAATGGAGCCTCCGGGCCCTCGCGGCGCAGCCCGAGCAAGCGCTGCGCCGCAGCGTTTGCCATCGCGATGCGCCCCTCGCTATCCACGAGCACGATGCCGAAGGGCGACGCGTGCACGACGGCCCGGCACTGTGCCTCTGCGCGCACCGCCTCCGAGACATTCACGAACGAGACGACGGCGCCGCTCGCCTTCCCGTCGGGCTCCCCGAGCGAGAGGCGCGACACCTGCGTGTCGAGCCAGAGTTCCCCGCGCGGGAAGCCGACGTAGCGGAGCCGCTCGCGTGTCGGCATCGACTCGCCGGCCCAGCTCGTCAGCGTCGGCGGCGCCGCTTCGCGACCGTCCGCATGGAACCGGCGAACCGGCAACTCGGTCCGCCGTCGTCCTATGAGCTCGGCGTCATCCGCGTAGCCGAGCATCCGTAGCGTCGCGGGGTTCACATAGCGGATCACGTCGTCCGCGTCCACCAGCACGATCCCCTCCACCAGTGCGTCGAGGATCGCGTCGGCGCGCAGCTGCGCCTCGCGATGCCCCGCCGTCGACTCCACCACGCTCGAGACGTTCGTGAACGAGATGCCGCTCCAGCGCGCCGTCGCGCCGTCCGCCTCGAGCGGCGAGACATGGAGACGCAGCCAGGAACGGACCCCGGTGCTGTCGAGCACGCCGCGCATGAAGGGGGCACCGCTCGGCAAGCGCCCCGTCAGCAGCGCATGGAAGCGCTTCCCCTCCTCGCGCGCGCCCGAGAGGTCGAGTGGCGCGAGGCGATCGCAGTCGCGCACCGTCAGCCGTCGACCGCTCTCCACGCCAAGACGGTCGCACGCCCGGGCGTTCGCCCACAACACGAGTCCTTCGGCGTCGACGATGAGGTTCGATTCGGCCAGATGGTCCGCCCACGCGGCCGCGCTCGACGCCGTGCATCGCGCGAGCAACTCCATCGGGAAGGAAGGGCCGGTCGCGCGCGGTTCGCGAAGCGTCGTCGTCATCGGGCCGCGAATGCGCCCAGGGTGGCGGCGGCGAGCGCGGCGTGCACGCGACCGTACTCCCGCTGGGCCTCCGCGACGAGCGGGGCGGCCGCCACGAGATCCCCCGCGCCCGCCACCTGCTCCAGTTCGGCGCAGACGGTGGGAAGGCGTCGCGCGCCGAGGTTCGCGGCGGAGCCCTTCAACTGGTGCGCCGCCGTGCGGAGCGCTGCCGCGTCCCCTGCGGCGTGTGCTCGCGCCATCGACGCGCAGAGCGCGGGCGTAGAGTCCAGCATCACGGTCACCACCGAGTCGAGCGCCTTCACGCCGATGATCTCGGCGAGCGCCACCAGCGCCGCCTCATCGATTGCGGGACCATCGGGACCATACGACACCGCCGCCTCCGGGCGTGCGTGGAACAGGGGTTCCGGCCTCACCGGAGCTCCTTTCCCCCGAGTATCGGGCGTGCCCGCGGCGACTTGACACTCGCCTCATGTCGAACTCCTGTCCGGCATCCCCCCACGTAGCGCCGGAGATTCCACACCTTGCCCCCCGCCGTCGCCTGAGCGAACCTTGCCAAGACCATTTCGAGGACCCCCCGGATCATGGCTTCGACAGACGTCAGGAACCCGCAGTACTACCACAAGGTCGTGGACTGCCAGTGGGCTTGCCCGGCCCACACGAACGTCCCCGGTTACCTTCGCCTCATCGCCCAGGGCCGCTACGACGACTCGTACCTCCTGAACCGGGAGTCGAACATCTTTCCCGGCATCCTCGGGCGCGTCTGCGACCGCCCCTGCGAGCCCGCCTGCCGGCGCGGCCGAGTCGAGGAGAAGCCCGTCGCGATCTGCCGGATGAAGCGCGTCGCTGCCGACAATCGCGGCGACATCACCGACCGGCTCCCCAAGGGCGGCGCGAAGAACGGGAAGCGCGTCGCGCTCGTCGGCGCCGGCCCGGCCTCGCTCGCCGTCGCCAACGATCTCCTCCCGCTCGGCTACGACGTCACGATCTTCGAGAAGAACGCGACGCCGGGCGGCCTGATGCGGATCAACATCCCGTCATTCCGCCTCCCCGCGCAGGTGCTCGACGAGGAGTGCGACTACGTGATCCGCATGGGCGCGACGATGCGCTACGGCACCACGGTCGACTCCCTCAAGGGGCTCCTCGCCGAGGGCTACGACGCCGTCTTCGTCGGGACCGGCGCGCCGAAGGGCAAGGAACTCGACCTGCCCGGCCGCTGGGATGCGAAGGAGAACGTCCACCTCGGCATCGAGTGGCTCGCGAACGTCCACTTCGGCCACGTCGAGCGGATCGGCCAGCGGGTCCTCATCATCGGCGTCGGCAATACCGCCATGGATTGCTGCCGCACCGCCAAGCGCGTCGGCGCCACGGACGTCAAGGTGATGGCTCGCCGCGGCCGCAAGCACTTCAAGGCCTCCCCGTGGGAGCTCGAGGACGCCGAGGAGGAACAGGTGGCGATCGTCGAGAACCACGCCCCCAAACGCTTCGTGCTCGAGCAGGGCAAACTCGTCGGGATGGAGTTCGAGCAGCTCGCCTGGAGCACCGATGCGACCGGCAAGCAGGTCTCGACGGTCACCGGCACTGTGGTCGTCCCCTGCGACGACGTGATCCTCGCCATCGGACAGGACAACGCCTTCCCCTGGATCGAGCGCGACATCGGCCTCGAGTTCGACCCGAAGTGGGACATGCCGATCGTCGACAAGGAGACGCACCAGAGCACGCGCCCCGGCGTCTTCTTCGGTGGCGATGCCGCTTGGGGGCCGGAGAACATCATCTGGGCGGTCGCGCACGGGCACGCCGCCGCGATCTCCATCCACCATCACTGCCAGGGCATCCCGGTCACGGAGCGCCCGCCGGTCGGCATGACGCTCGTCTCCGCCAAGATGGGCATGCAATCGTGGGCGTACGACAACGATTACGACACGACGAAGCGCGCGAAGATGCCCCATGAGGACCTCGCCAAGCGCTTCACCGACCTCAACGTCGAGGTGGAGCTCGGCTACACGCCGGCACAGGCTGCGCTCGAAGTCGCGCGCTGCCTGAATTGCGACATCCAGACCCACTTCGACGCCCCGCTCTGCATCGAGTGCGACGCCTGCGTTGACGTCTGCCCGACGAGCTGCCTCACCATCACCACCAACGGGGACTCCGAGGCGTCGCTCCGGACGCGACTCTCCGCCCCCGCCCTCAACACCAAGCAGGCGATCTTCCTCTCCGACGCCCTGCCCCAGACCAAGCGGATCATGGTGAAGGACGAGGACGTCTGCCTCCACTGCGGCCTCTGCGCCGAACGCTGTCCGACCGCCGCGTGGGACATGCGCACCTTCGACCTCAAGCAGGCGTACGCCGGGATGGTGACCCGATGAGCGGCAAGAGCGGCATCAACGATTTCGCCTTCAAGATGGGCACCGTCAACGGCACCGGCTCCGCCAGCGCCAACGGGCTCCTCATGCAGGCGATCTTCCGCATGGGGATCCCCGTCACGGGGAAGAACATCTTCCCCTCCAACATCCAGGGCCTCCCCACCTGGTACGAGATCCGGGTGAGCAAGGACGGCTACACCGCCCGGCCGAGCGAGGTGGACCTCGTCGTCGCGCTCAACCCCGCGACCTATGCGAAGGACGTGAAGACCGTCCGCCCCGGCGGCTACCTCGTCTACGACTCCACCTGGCCGATGGACCCCGATCTCGTCCGGGAGGGGATCACGATCCTCGGCATCCCCTTCGGGAGGATGTGCGTCGAGACCTTCGAGAAGGACCGCGACCGCACCTTGCTGCGCAACATCGCCTACGCCGGGGCGCTTGCTGCGCTCCTCAAGATCGACACGGCGGTCATCGAGGCGATGCTCACGGAGAAGTTCGGCAAGAAGCCGAAGCTCCTCGCCGCGAACCACACGGCGTTCAAGCTCGGCTACGACTACGCGATGGCGCACTTCCAGTGCCCCCTGCCGTTCCATCTCGAACCGATGGACCGGACCGGGGACAGCATCCTCATCGATGGCAACACCGCCGCCGCACTGGGCGCGGTCTACGCCGGCGCGACCGTCGGCGCTTGGTATCCCATCACGCCGGCGACCGCCCTGATGGAGCAGTTCAAGGGCTTCTGCGAGAAGTACCGCGTGGACAAGGAGACGGGCCTCCACAAGTATGCGATCCTGCAGGCCGAGGACGAGCTCGCGGCCGCGGGTATCATCATCGGGGCCGGGTGGGCCGGCGCGCGCGCCTTCACCAACACCTCCGGCCCCGGCATCTCGCTGATGCAGGAGTTCATCGGGCTCGCGTACTACACCGACATCCCCGCCGTCTTCATCGACGTGCAACGCTGCGGCCCCGCGACCGGCATGCCGACGCGCACGCAGCAAGCGGACCTGCTCTCGCTCGCGTACGCTTCGCACGGTGACACCAAGCATCTCATCGTCTTCCCCGCCGACCCGCGGGAGTGCTTCGAGATGACCGTGCAGGCCTTCGACCTCGCCGAACGCTTCCAGACGCCGGTCTTCGTCGCGAGCGACCTCGACATCGGCATGAACGACTGGATGGTCAAGCGCTTCGAGTGGGACGACTCGTATCGCCCCGACCGCGGCAAGGTGCTCGACGCGGCGGACCTCGAGAAGATCCAGCGCTTCTCGCGCTATCTCGACGTCGACGGCGACGGTATCGCGGCGCGCACCCTCCCCGGCGTCGGCGGCAAGGGCGCCTACTTCGTCCGCGGGTCTGGCCACGACAAGCACGGCCAGTACACCGAGGACTCCGACGCCTACCAGGAACTCGTCGACCGCCTCAAGCGGAAGTTCGAGGGTGCGGCCGAGCACGTCCCCGCCCCGATCATCTCGCACCAGCCGGGCGCCGAGGTCGGCCTCGTCACCATCGGCGGCTGCGAGGCCGCGGTGCACGAGGCCGCGGACATCCTCCGCGCCGAGGGCATCCACACCGACTACATGCGTATCCGCGGCTTCCCGTTCAGCGAGGAGGTCCGGAAGTTCCTCGGACGCCACGAGCACACGTTCGTCATCGAGCAGAACCGCGACGCGCAGCTCCGCAGCCTCATCCAGATCGAGCTCGGCGTCGCCCGCGACGCAATGACGCCCATCCTCGACTACAGCGGCATGCCCCTCACCGCTGCCACCGTCGTGAACGCCGTGAAGACCCATCTCGCCGAGGTGCCCGCATGACGTCCATCGCCAAGCCGCCGGTCAAGCACCCGACCGCGCGCACCAACGGCCGCGGTCTCACGCTGCGCGACTACGAGGGCGCCATGAGCACCCTCTGCGCCGGCTGTGGCCACGACTCGGTCACCGCCGCGCTCGTCCAGGCCGCCTGGGAGCTCGAGATCGAGCCGCACCGCGCCGCCAAGATGAGCGGCATCGGCTGCTCGTCCAAGACCACCGCCTACTTCATGAAGCAGTCGCACGGATTCAACTCCGTGCACGGCCGCATGCCGTCGGTCACCTCCGGAGCCGCCGCCGCCAACAAGGGCCTCACCTACATCGGGATCTCCGGCGACGGCGACTCCCTCTCGATCGGCCTCGGGCAGCTCTCGCATGCGATCCGTCGCAACGTGAACATGCTGTACGTCATCGAGAACAACGGCGTCTACGGCCTCACCAAGGGCCAGTTCTCCGCCTCCGCCGACATCGGCAGCACGAGCAAGAAGGGCGAGGCCAACGAGCAGGCCCCCATCGACCCCGTCCTCCTCGCCCTCACGCTGGGCTGCACCTTCGTCGCCCGTTCCTTCTCGGGCGACAAGCAACAGCTCGTGCCCATCCTCAAGGCCGCGATCGCCCACAAGGGCCTCGCCCTCGTCGACGTCATCTCCCCCTGCGTCAGCTTCAACGACCACGAGGGCTCCACCAAGAGCTACGCGTACACGCGAGAGCACGAGGTCGAGGCGGTACACGCGGACTTCATCCCGCTCAAGCGCGAGATCACCGTCCCCGAGACCGGCGAGGAGGTGCGCGTGGTCGAGATGCACGACGGCGCGCGCGTCCGCCTGCGCTCCACCGCCACCGACTACGACCCGACCAACCGGGAGTCGGCGTACGCCCACGTGCGCGCCTGCCAGGCGCGCCACGAGATCGCGACGGGGTTGCTCTTCGTCGATGAGAACGGGCGTGACATGCACGACTACCTCAAGACGGTCCCCACACCCCTCGTCGACGTGCCGTTCGAGGCCCTGTGCCCGGGCAAGGACGCGCTCGGCAAGCTCATGGACCGGTACCGCTGAGCCACGCGCGCGCCGCGTCCGCTGCGCGCGCCCCGTCATCGAAGGCGATCCGCACCACGGGGACCTGGGACGCCAGGGCCCCGATGGTCGCGGCCGCCCGGGCCCCATGCTCCGCGAAGTTCCAGCACCCTTCACCGATTGCCATCACCGCCTCCGCCGCGGAGCAGGGCGTGAGCGAGACGCCGCCGTCCCGGCCCGCGCGCGGCAGGAGAACCGCCCGCACCGGGAGCGGACCGGGTGCCACGCGATCGTCGACGTCGACCTCGTCCTTCTCCACCTCGAGCAGCCACTCCGGCGGCATCTCCTCGCCGGGGTCGCGCCGTACTTCCGCCGCCCGCGGGAACGGGAGGACCATGCGGGTCGCGGGATCGATCGGCAGGATGTCGTCGCTGAAGTAGCTGGCCCCGGTCGCGCACAGCGACGTCACGAGCGTGCTCTTCCCCCGGCCTCGGCGCCCGATCACCAGCACCGCCGCCGCTCCGACCCCGACGGCCCCGCCGTGCAGCCACAGCAGTTCCGGGTGCTCGGCCACCACCAGCTCGAGCACTCGATAGCGCGCCCACCGGATCGCCGAACGAGCGTCCGGTCGCTCGGCGCGCTCGCCGAGCGAGTCCGTGCAGTGAAAGCCAGCGCCGGTCGCCTCGAGGGTCAGCTCCACGGGCGGCAGCACACCGGAGGGGGCCAGGAGATGCCGATGGTCGCGCCAGAGCACAGCGTGCACGTCCGGCGCGCCCGCCGTGATCCGCAGTCTCGACCGACCGAACGCGATATCGATCGGCGCCCGCGGGGTCACGCGAGATCCAGCAGGGACAGGGCGCCCAAGCGCTCGACGGTGGTCCGCACGTCGGCGAGGACCACCTCCACCGGGTGTCCAGTGATGCCGCTCAGTTCCTGAGCGATCTCGGCAATGGTGCGCTGACCGTCGCAGAGGTCCCAGACCGCCCATGCGGTCGTATTCAGCGTGTGGAGTGCTTCGCGCCCCTGCAGGAAGAGCATCATCTCCTCCTCGCCAAGCGGGAACTCCTGAACCTGCGGCGCCCGTCGGACCCGCGCCGTCGCCTCCACGACGAAGCGGCGCTCGGGCAGCGCCGATCCCGGCAGGTTCTTGGGCGGTGGATCAGGCAGGGCCATGGCCGGGGATGCGGTGGGAAGAGGTTCGCTCGCGCGGGAGAATATAGGGGGACGACCGCGTCCCGGCTGTGGCGCGGAGTGTCGTGGCGGTGCAACGATGCGCCAGTCGGCCATCGCCCCGAACGTTGTCCTGAAAGGGGTTGCGCACTGTGGCATTTCGGCACCACACTTGCAGTGCAGTACCTGACCGCGCGGGACGGCCGATAGCTCACCTTGGGAGGATCGTGATGGACATGGAGAATGTGGCGGACAAGCTCTCCACGCCGAAGGCTGATCTCAGCCGTCGTGCGCTGGTGAAGGCGGGATGGGTGGTGCCGGTCGTGTTCGCGCTCGGCATCCCGAAGACGACCATGGCGCAGACGTCGTCCAGCGGCGGCCAGACGGGCGGCGGCGGCTACGATCCGGGTACCGACGCCTAAGGCGGCGGACCGTGCACGCAACGAGGGCGGGGACCTGACCGGGTCCCCGCCCTCTGTGCTTCCGGCGACGACCTCACTCCCCGACCGAGGTCCCCGCTAATACCGTGTCGAGGCCCGGCCACCCTGCCGGGTTGTACCGTGCGATCACCCGAAGGTAGTGCACCGCATCCTCCCCGTGGGCCGCCTGGATGGCCGCCGCGGCCTTCGCCACGGATTCCGCGTCGCAGTAGGGCGCCTCGAGCGACTCGTCGATCACTGCCCCTTCGGCCTTCACACCCGCCACCCGCAGGAAGTCCGCTTGGATCGCCGGTTCCAGGTCCACATAGAGCGCCTGCAACAGGTCCACTTCGTCGTCCGCGGACTGCGCGTTCATCCGGACGACCTCCTGCGCGAGCTTGGCCGCCGGCCACTGCATGAGGGTCACGGGCCGGAAGCCGCCCCGCTTCGCCATCCGCGCGATGTATACAGCCCGCGCATCCTTGCGTTCAGTGATGAGGCGCGTCAGGAGCGCCACGCGCTTCGCCGACGGCAGCGCGCGATACAGGGAGGGATTGGCCATGGACCAATATCGCACCGCCGGGCGCTCGGCGGCACTCGTCGGTGACCGCCGGCGCGCTCAGCCCGACGCGTCGAGCGCCGACCGCACCGTGAGCGCCAGCTCATCCAGGGTGAAGGGCTTGGCGAGGAATCGCAGTTCCCCGCCCAACACGCCGTCGTGACCGATGATGTCCGCGGTGTAGCCCGACATGTAGACCACTCGCGTCGTCGGGCGCGCCGCGAGCAGCGCCTGGGCGAGTTCCTTACCGCTCATCGTCGGCATGATCACGTCCGTGAGTAGGAGGTCGATCGCGCCTCCGTACGCCGCCGCGATATCGAGCGCCTCCGTCGGTCCCGCGGCCACGAGTACCGAGTACCCGCGCCGCTTGAGTGCCCGCGCGATGACGGTACGGATCGCGGGTTCGTCCTCCACGAGCAGCAGCGTCTCCGACCCGCCCGGCACCGCGTCTGGCACTTTGTCCGCAGGCGCCGCCTCCGCGACCGTCCCGACCAGTCGCGGGAGGTAGAACGAGAACGTCGCCCCGTCGCCAGGCGCCGACTGGACCACGACGAAGCCATGGTTCTGCGTGACGGCACCGTAGACGGTCGCGAGGCCGAGCCCCGTTCCCTCGCCTTGGGGTTTCGTCGTGAAGAACGGCTCGAAGACGTGTGCCAGCGTCTCCGCGTCCATCCCCGCGCCCGTGTCCTCCACCGAGATGCGCACAAACTCGCCCGGTGCCGCCATCGCGTGCGCGGCGCAGAACGCGTCGTCGATCACGCAGTTGGCGGTCCGCAGGGTGATCCGGCCATCCCCCCGAATGGCATCGCGGGCATTGAGGCACAGGTTCGTGAGCACCTGGTCGAGCTGCGAAGGGTCCATCAGCACCGGCCAGATCTCATTCCCCGCCTCGAACCGCATCGCGATCCGCTCCCCGACCGCACGCCGCAGCATCGAGACGATCGCCCCCACGCGGGCGTTCGGGTCGAGCGCCTGCGGCGCGACGAGTTGCTTGCGCGCGAACGCGAGCAGTTGCCGCGTGAGTTCGCCCGAACGCGTCGCCGCGGCATGCACTTGCGCAAGGTGCTCGAGCATCGGCGCGTCACCGGACTCGGTCGCCCGGTCGCGCGCCATCTCCGCGTGCCCGATGATGACGCCGAGCATGTTGTTGAAGTCGTGGGCCACGCCGCCGGCGAGCCGGCCCACCGACTCGAGCTTGAGGGCGGCTTGGAGCTGCATCTCGAGCGCTGCCTTCCGCTCCTCTGCCTGCCGGCGCGCGGTGACGTCGCGGAACGACCAGACGCGCCCGGACGGCCGGTCCCCGATCATCATGGGGCGCGAGTATCGCTCGAACGTGCGCCCGTCCTTGAAGTGCAGGACGTCGAAGCTCTCCTCGAGCGGATGCCCGTAGAGGTACTGGACCTTGTCGAGGAAGGCCGCGGGGTCGAGGAGCTGTTCGAGCACGTACGCCAGCGCCCGCTGGTCGATGCGGCTCTCGAGAACTTCGTCGGGAATCCGCCACATCTCGCCGAACGGCCGGTTGAACGAGGCGATCTCGCCGTTCGCGGCGATGGTGAGGATGCCATCGGCCGTGGACTCGAGCGTCGCGCGCAGGGTGCCGAGTGCTTCGGCGTTCGCGGTCTCGCTCGCGATCCGCTCGCTGATGTCCACGATGGTGCCCACGAGGCGCAGTGGCGTGCCGTCGACCGTGCGCGCGACCACCTTGCCGCGGCTCAGGAACCAGCGCGGTTCGCGGCCCGGGAGGCGCATCCGCACGCGGCACCGGGCGACCGGTGTCCGCCCCGCGAGATGCTCGTCGAGCGACTGGCGGAGGCCCGCGACGTCATCCGCGTGGACGGCCGCGAGGAACGCGTCGAACCGGGTCGCCGTCTCGTCGCGCTCGGGCCCGATCATCTCCGCGAGCTTTGGGCTCACGTGCACGACCCCGCTCGTGATATCCCAGTCCCAGAGCTCGCCGCTCGTCGCGTCGAGCGCGAAG
>Ga0075163_10004867_pt1 | contig 17980 bp, 15 predicted proteins | sample JI1023141ADNA_FD_71478 | JGI IMG/M metagenome (GOLD analysis project Ga0075163, IMG submission 71478) | Wastewater effluent complex algal communities from Wisconsin, to seasonally profile nutrient transformation and Carbon sequestration -... | ecosystem: Engineered > WWTP > Effluent > Algae...
GGAACCCCAGCCGGGGGTCGGCACGGTAGAGGTGCTGGCGACCACGGTGGGGGTCGCCGTGCCCCCGCTGACCGACACGCTGATCGCGTCATACCAGTCGAAGAAGTTGGCGATGCCGTCGCTGTTGGACTTGGTGCCCTCGTGGTCGGCAGTGACCTCGTAGTAGCTCAGCCCAGAGGCGTTCGTGACACCTTCAGTCGGAGCAGAGCCGATGTAGCCGACGTTCGTCAGCGCAGTCACGAAGGCGTCGTAGTGCGCTTCCTTGGTCGTGAGAATATCTTCAGTTCCCCAGACGACACCGATCGGGAAGTCGGGCACGACCGGAGACTTGCCGAGGTACGGCTCATTGATCGTGGGCGTACCTGTCGCCGGATCAAGGTACTTGTCGACATCCATCTCACCGTAGACGGTGGTGTCGATCGACCCGGTGCCGTCACGGCTGACGTAGTACCGGCGTCCAAGGCTGATGAAGAAGCGAGCATCGGAGTCGGGTGTCAGTGCTCCGTCAACGCCATTCTGCAAGCTGATGGCCGGGGCGAACAGGAACAGGCCAATGACCTCAAAGTCGTCCAGCGTCACACCGCTCACCGTGTCGCCGTTCTGATGGAAGTCGAACGGGTAGCTGGAGGTGTTGGAGCGGTTGACGTGGGCGGGCCTGTACCAGCGGTAAGTCTCAGGAGGGAAGGTCGCAGCGGACGGCCACGAGCCGGGGTACATGCCGCTGTAGGTGGCGGTGTCACCCTTCGTGAAGGCGACGAAGCTGGAGATCGAGGTACCAGCAGAGTGTCCGGTCAGGAGCACCTGCTGGGTGTCGATGTCGTAGAGGTTGGCCCCCGCCTTGTCCAGCGTCAGGTCACGGATGGCAACCTTGAGGTCATGGATGCCGAGCGGGAACGATGCCTCGTTGCCGTCTGCCAGCACCTCGAAGCCATCAAGGATGGCCTCCGTGAGCCTGTAGTCGGGCGTCAGGACCGCAACGCCACGCGACAGCAGCCCCTCTCGAAGTGCCCTCGGAAGTTCACCTCGTGACCCATCAGTGAAGAAGCCGCCGTGAGTCCAGACCGCAACCGGGAACCCGTCAGAGTGTCCGTAGCTCGAAGAGGAGCCTGCCGGGAGGTACAAGGTCGCCGTCCTCGACCCAGTGGCTGTGTTGTCCTTGTGGACATCGAGGCTGGTGCCGTTGGTGTAGCTGATCGTGTACGACGACGAGATGTCGGGCGTGCTGATCGAAGAAGTTGACGTGACCGGCGAGACGGATGGCGAGTTATTCGCTGACACCAGCTCGGTGATGACCAGCAGAGGGCGGTGACCGGGAGTCGTCCCGTCTTGGGACACCATCTGATTTCGGATGGTGGTGCTGGGGTTGTCTGGCCCGATGTGGATGCCGACATACTCGGTTTCGTCAATCGCTGCAAGGGCTGCGATGACCGGAACCGACAGGTCGGGGCTGTCGGTTGGAGCTCCGACTCCAACAGTGAAGGCCCACGGAATCTCGCCCGTAGAGCCGAGTGCTGCGTACTTGGTATCGGGACGCTCTGCCCCAGAGCTCGATGGAGCAGCAGCCGCAGCGGGGTTGACCCTGATGATGGCCTGTGCGGACCCAGCAGAGTTGCCAGTGAGTCTGAGGACCACGTTGGTGATCTTGGAGGCGTCGACCGTCGTCGGGATCTTGAAGCGGTAGGTGTTGTAGGGCGAGGTGCCAGCACTCGTGGTCCTGCCGACCCAGTGCCACGCCTGTGAATCAGAGTAGCCAGCGGAGTAGGTGGCATCATCTGCGTCGCTGAGGATCGGAACCTCTGTCAGGACCTCGATCGTGTCGGGGCCAGCCTGCGTCGGAGCCGGGATGGCAGCGGACGCTCCGACAGCGCTCGGGTAGACCGTGCTACCAGACCCGGCACCGAAGAAGAAGTTGACGAAGGGTTCAGAGCCAGCGTCGTTGGTCGCCTTCTTCTGAAGGAAGCCGCTGCCAGTGCCGCCAGTTGCTCGGCCACGGAATGCGAAGGTGGTGCTGAACGGCCAGCTACCTGCGGCCATCTCAGGTCACCCCTCCGTGTAGACGATCTGCCCTGCGCTGTAGTGCGAGGTGGTGGTGCCGGGGATCATCACGCCGAACAGCGTCGAGTTGTCGTAGAGCCGGGGAAGGCCACCCGTGATGGCGTCGATGGCCATGGGCGAGGCGTTCGTGCCGCTCAGTTCGAGTACGGCAATGGGGCGGTACAGGAGAGCATGGATCGTTCCCGACGACCATGTTGCCGACAGCGTGAGTGACTCAGCCTTCCGGATGCCGACATCGCCAGCGGCGAGGCCGATCTGGTAGAAGGTGCCGATCGCAGATGTTGCCGCCGTCGCCTGAAGGTTCGTCGCAGTCTTGTTGGTGCTTCCAGCAGAGTTGGTGTACTTCAGCGTGAGGGTGGGAGTGCCTGCGCCCGTGGCACCCGACACGACGACCGCTCCGTGCACGCCCACACCATCGTTGTTGCCGCCTCGATCACGAGCGGGGATCTGAGCCGACGAGGTGAAGGTCTGCTCCGTGTTGCTCGTGATGGTGATGCCGCTGTTCCACCAGAGGAGATCGCAGAGCATGAACAGGCCCTGAATGCCCGCCTGAACCGAGAGGCGAGAGAGGTACTTGTTGCCGCTCGCCGGGTTCGTGAACGGGAAGGTTCCGGCCACGTTGTTCGTGAGGACCGCCCCACCGATGCCGGGGGACGGTGCGGTGACCGCACCGGGGTAGCCAGCAGCGAAGAGGCTCGTGTAGGGGCGGCCAGCGACGACCGTGCCAGAGAGGCCCTTGCTGAAGAACACTGGCGGCTGTGCCCCAGCCAGAACCCCGTCGAGAGTGGTGATCGCCATGAGGCGCTCCGATCAGGGGGTGGGGTCGATGGTGAAGATGGTGTTGGTGACGGGGGTGTCGGCCCAGTCGATGGTGAAGGTGCCACCACCGGACGATCCGACCGAGCCGAACTTGACCGCCACGATGCAGGCGTCGGCCACGGGGGAGGTCGCGCTGTCGTCGTAGATCACGCAGCCGTACACGTTGCTGAAGGTCGCTCCGGTCCAGTCGGTCACCGCCGAGGTCGAGCAGACCAGCAGGCCGCTGTTGACGGCCCACGTCACGGTGCCACCGAGAACCTTGCCGGTGGCGGTGTAGCCGGTGCCGCTGAGCTCGCCCGTGGCGCTGTAGCCGAGGGCTGTGCCGCCCGTGGGGTCCTGCACCATCGAGTCGGTGTAGAGGGCGATCTTCAGGCGGCTTGCGCCGTCGAGGTCGATGTCGGTCGCACCAGCGGCCCAGCCTGCGAGCAGGTTGGCGGCGTAGAGGCTGCTGTTGGGGAAGGTCATCAGGACTCCTTGTTGAGCGGGAGCCGCACGACCTCGGGGGTCATGGTGCAATCCCATGTGCCATCAGGCTTGTGTGACTCCATACCAGCCCGTCGGCCACTGGACTCATCCAGCAACTCGACGTGCTTCACGCCATCCACGATCTTGGTCTGCGGACGCCGTGGCGCACCGAAGCTGATCGAGCGGAGCTTCTCCTTGAAGGCGGTGTCGGTGGTCATCAAACACAACCTACAGGAGAGCCAGACTCTGTGGCCAGCATCAGACGGGAAGCCATACCACGAGTCCGACGTATCCAGAGGGAACGGTCGAGCCTGTTGGCAAGGCAATGATCTGGACGTTGGCCATGCCGACGGGCGTGCCCATCGAAAGCTCCAAGGTAACTTCTTGGTCTGGGAAGAAGATTTCGATTGGCTCATCTGCAATGAGAATGTCAATCTCGTCCGCCATCAGGGGTTCACCGTGCTCGAGATTGGGAACTTCCCGCCGAAGAGTGTCTTGGGTACACCTCCGGGTGGAGTCCACCTGACGTCATAGTAGTAGTCGCCCTCAGCTAGGGACCCCACTGGTGTTGCCGTCATGGTCACCCAGCCATCGCCCTCATCGAGATCGAAGGCAATGGTCGCGATCAGGGCCGCCGTGGTCGACGCGAACTGACGAACCTGACCAGCGAAGGTGTAGCCGGTCCAGTTCGCCGGGTAGGCGCCGTTGCGCGCCACACGGAAGCGGCACGACCAACCGTCGCCCTGCACGTTCGGCCAGTCGATCTGACCCTTGATGCCGCTCTTGATCTTGTCCACTCGATTCCCTCCACCGGAGACGACAGTGGGCCGTGACCCGAAGGTCACAGCCCACGCCGTCAGGCCACCCTTGCCTGCCCAGCCGGCGCGGCCTTGGTCAGGCCAGCACCGTCATGGTGTAGGTGAGCTCCATGTGCGGGAACACGGGGAACGCCTTGACGCCGGTACCCCGGTCCATGCCCCACGGATCGACCGTCGACTGCTCCCACTCGTAGAAGCCGGGCTGCCAGAGGCCCTCGGGGTGCGGCGCCGTCAGCGTCTTGGCGAAGCCGATCGCGTCGTCCAGCGCCGCCACGTCCTCCGGGTCGGGCAGGAACAGCACCTTGTTCTCCGAGAAGAAGCGGGTGTTCGTGACCGTGGTGGAGCCGATGGGACGGGTGCGGTACACCGAGTCGTACGGCTCGTCGAAGGTGACGCCCGTCTGCTGCTCGATGATCGCACGGGCCGCAGGGGCGCCCCAGCCGTCGATGAGGTACATGGGGTCGATCTCGGTGCCCGCAGGCGACCCGACGGTGCCACCGGACGGGGTGGAGAAGCCGGGGATGGCGAGGCCCGACCGAGCGGCGAACTTGTCGCTGTTCAGCAGGTTGTTGAGCACCTTGCGACTGGTGATCGCACGGGTCATCCGGACGCCGTACAGGTCGTACATCGTCTCCTGCATGGTGAGGATGTCGCGGATCGGGTCCGAGGAGGTCAGCGACCAGAGGCCGTTGGCGGGCGCCTCGTCGGTCTGGTTCGACGGGCGACCGAAGTCGACCGAGAACTTGATGCGACCGTCGTTGTAGGCGATCCCGCTCGTCTCGAGGGCGGTCATGATGAGCCACTCGAGCCGGTTGTCCATCTTGCGACGGCGCAGCGCCTCGTCACGGGCCAGCTTCTGCTGGAACTCCGCGATGTTGGACTGGATGGTGACCGGCAGGTCGGCGAGGCTGTTCACGCCCAGCTGGGCGTTGATCAGCATGGACTCCCGGTACCGGGTGACGTCCGACGCCGAGTAGTGGTCCTTGACGGCCCAGTCCACGATGCTGGCCCGTGCGGTGCCTCCGAAGAGGCTGTCCTTCTGGGCGAGCTCGGCCTCGGCGTCCTCGGCACGTGCCGGGGCCAGACCCTCGGTCAGCGGCTTCATGTAGTCGAAGATCACGTCGTCGGACGCCACCTCCAGCCACGGAGCGATGCCGAGTCCGATGTGGCTCGTGGGCGGTTCCAGATCGCGCAGGGTGCCGAGGGCAACCTCCTTGCGAACCAGCCGGTCCTGTGACAGTTCGAGAGTCATCTCTCGTTCTCCTTCTTCTCAGTGCTGAGAGGGTTGGTGCTGGAGAACCAGCTGGGGATCAGTGGAAGGACAGCTGCAGCGCCGGGCGCAGCAGCATCTGGTCGCGGGTGGCGTTGGTCAGCGCGACCGCCGTGTTGCTGGAGCCGAACTCGAAGCAGTTGGCCTGCACGACCGCACCTCGGTAGACGACGGCGACCTCGAGGTCACGCTCCTTCAGCTGCCACGGAGCGAACGTCTCCAGCAGGCCCACGATGTTGTTGGGGTCCTGCCGACCGTCGGTGGCCGCACCGGAACCGCTGGAGTCGCCAGCGGTGGTGGTGACGGCGGCCGAGCCGCCCGTGAGGGAACCGGTCTGGACGGTGATGGCGCCCACGTCCTGCCCGGACAGCAGCCCGGTGAAGGTGATGACCACCGCGGTGCCCGGCAGGGCGCCGCCCGTGACCACGATGTCACGGCTGTTCAGCGTGGTCAGGTCGGTCAGCGCCGCCCGGACCTGCTCGGCGGTGGAGTCGAAGGCGAGGGCCGCCGTAGCGACGCCGCCGTAGGTCAGGGTGAAGGTGCCGCCCGTGGCGGTGACCGCGAGGGACACCGACTCGTTGATGACCGCACCGGCCCGGAAGGGACCGATCTTGCCGGCCTCGTTGCCCGAGGTGACCCGTGCGAGGACGGTGCCGGGCTGCAGGAAGCGCTCGGTGAAGGTGTCGATGGTCTGGTCCGGCACGGTGGCACGGGACAGGGTGTAGGACTCGATCCCCAGCCCACGGGTGGACCGGAGGAACTGGTTGCGACCGAACGGGGTCCGGGCGGTGTCGTTCTTGCTGAACGAGGTCATGATGTCTTGCTCCTCCTACTCAGACCGCGGGGGTCTTGAGCTCGGTCAGCCGCCTGAACGACTTGGTGGTCTGGATCTCGGCTTCGGACTTCCCGGCCATGCGATGGCGGGCGATGATGTCCTCGAGGGTCTGGATCTCCGTCGCCACGCTGGACGACGGTGCGCCCGGTGCAGCGGCGGCGTGGTTCGCCGGGGCGCCACCGGGGGCGGGGGCGCCGAACTGGCCCAGCAGGGGGCTGACGGGTGCTCCCTCGTAGCCCTCCTTGAACTTGCTGAACTGCTCGGGCGTCATGCTCACGGCGAGCTCGGTCAGGGTCTGCCCCTGATTGGCGGTGATCTTCTGGTCACGGACCAGCGAGGTCACGTACTCACGCCGGACCGACTCGGTAGTCTGCGTCAGCTGGCGCTCCATGCCGTCGATGTGCGCCTGCACGAGCGTCGGGTCGGTGACCGGCTGGCCGTTGATCCGGAAGGTGGCCGTGGCCACCGGGGCGCCGTGGTTGCTGGCGGCCAGCTGGGTGGCCAGCAGGGTCAGCTTCTCGGGGTTGGCGTTGGACAGCGCCACGATCTCCTCGGGCGAGACACCCTCGAGCTCGGCGGGCAGCTGGTCGCCTGCCGGGGCGGGCGGGTCGGTGACGATCAGCGACGCACGCTCGGCGTCGGTGAGGGCGGCGTACGACTCGAGGCCCTTGATGTCCTCCTCGGACAGACCCTCGAGCTCGGCGGGCAGCGTCGGCGGCTCCGCGATCGCTGCGGTGAACTGCGCCATCTCGGTCGGATCGACCTTCGACAGGGCGATGATCTGGTCGGCCGACAGGCCCTCCAGACCGGCGAGCGCCGCCGAGTGCTGTGCGTGCTCGGACAGCTGTGCTGTGCTGAGTCCGGCGAGCTTGGGGTCGAACTGACCGCTGTGGGTGGACATGGGTGGAACCTCCTGGTGTCTTTCGTACACGCCCCTCGCTCCCGAGTCCAGCATTGCCGTACCAGAAGGTACTGCCGTGACTCGCTCACTCTTGACCCCGGAGGCCCTGTAGAGGCCCTCCACGGCGGGGATGTCCACGAAGGCGACACCGATCAGGGTTGGGTGGAATGTCTCCCCCGCGTTCGTCTCGTAGGCGGCGATCTCCGACGAGACGGGCTCGTAGGTGCCGTTCTCCCACTTGACGTAGGCAGACCACTCCGTGAAGTGCAGGTCGCCGTAGAGGAACTCCCCAAGGCGGTACACGTCACTGATCCAGCCAACGAGGTCACGTGCCGAGAAGCTGTGGTCGACACGCAGGGGCACGCCGACCAGAGCGGCGTTGGTGCGGAGGAGGTGGAAGTGGCCAACCATCTTGTCGAGGTCGTCCGTCGTCCACGTGTGTTCGATGCCGAGTGAGTCCTTGAAGGTCCCTGCCCGGAAGATCTTCTTGCCATGGACGATGATGGTTCCACGGTCGGTCGTGGTCGTCGGCAGTCGCGAGCCGCTCATGGACTCAGCGACGGATGGCAGGAGGTAGTCGATGCCCAAGGACATGAGCGATGAAGCTACATGCCCAGCTACCGGGCTTCCAGTACCGAAAGGATTTCCCTGCTTGGTGGAGTGTTCCCCGTGGCCTCTGGGACGCGAGTCGTCGTGATCTTGATGGTCGTCCAGCGACTGCACTCTCGACACCGAACGGACGCGACACCTTCGGTCACGATGACCTCAGTCAGCAGTCGCTGAGCCTTCCACGCCTTGACGTGAACGTACCCTCGTCCGTCCGGCGTCCTGCCACAGACCGCTAGAAGCGGACGGCGGTGACAGGAACACCGCGCCTCAAGCTGCTTCCCCGACATGACCCAGCGAGTCGCTGAACAGTCCGTACACGTCCCGCACGTCACCGAGCTCTTCGCCGGGGATGCCGTCGATGGCACGGATGACGCCGGTCACCTTGTCCGCAAGCGCTTCGCCGAGGATGTTGCGCTCAAAGGCGTTGATCGGGTCGATCCTCAGGTCTGACTCGTACGTGGACTTGATCTGATCCGCGATCCGGGCAGCGATCTTGCGGGTGCCGGGCACGCTCTCGTTGCCCACACCACGGGGACTCCCCGAGCCGGCGCGGTTGCGCTCGCTGCGGTCCCTGTTGTCGCCTGCCGGTGCCGACGGGTCGACGGTGGGGTCGATGGCGGGGTCCTGCTTGACCTGCTGGACCTGCTTGATGGTCATGCCGAGCGACACGCCGAGCTCATCGAGGTCCGGCTTGGCGATGCCCTGACGGATGAGCTCGGTGATGACGGAGCGCAGCGTCTCGACGTTCTCCTTGCCCAGCTTCCGTGGGACCCACTCGCACCGCTCGGCCTTCGGGGAGAAGTTGATCGACTTGAGGCGCTCCACGATGAAGCGGTCGATGTACTCCTTCATGTCCCCCAGCAGGGCGTTGAGCATCCACAGCCACGTCATGGTGTGCTGCACGCCGAGGCTGTGGGACCCCACGTCTGCGTTGCGGAGCAGCAGCAGCGGCGTGAACAGCGCCAGCGACATCTCCTCATCGAGACGGGACAGGTAGCGCTCGAAGTCGACGCCGCGCATCTGGGACTCGAGGTAGTCGATGTCGTAGGTGTAGGCGCTGGCGCCCACGGACACGTCCTCGTTGCGGTCAGAGGGCAGCACCACGGCTCCACGGTTGCGGATGCCTTGGATGACCGTCTCCATGACCTGCTTGCCGGTCATGCGGTTGCCGTCGGGGTCGATGATCTCGTCCTCGAATGGCGCACGGCCGATGGGAAGCGGCTCACCGAAGCGCTCGAAGTAGCGATTCGTGTAGACGTGCATTAGCTGCGAGAAGTACCACGGTGCGAACGCCGACTTCAGCAGCTTCCGACCCGTGTGGTCGCCGTTCTCCATCAGGACGGGGTACCAGAAGGTGTTGATCGCCGGGATGTCGCCGTAGCCGTACTGGGTGATCCCGTCGTAGGTGTAGAAGTTGCGCTCCCGGCCCTGCACCTGACGCTTGTTCTTCTTCCACTTGATCTCCGCAGAGAACGGTGAGAGATCCTTGACCTTGTTGATCACGACGTACTTGCCTTGTGCGTCGTTCTCGTACTCCAGAACCGACGGCGAGTAGCCCGCCCAGAACGCCTGCGACATGGCCCTGACCATCCGGGTCCAGATGATCCGGAGGTTCTCCTCCACCATGTCAGCGATCCGCTTGTCGGCGCACTCGATGCGCCAGTCGGCCTGATGGATCATGAACGTGAGGACCGACAGCGACGCATTGATCTGCGGGTGGTACCTCATCGAATGGAAGTCGGCCAGCGTCAGGTTCTCGAGGTTGAAGGTGAGCATGCCGTTGTCCGGCAGCGCCATCGGCATGAACCGAGGCCCGCCGCCCCAGCCCGCGTGAGCGTCGCCCAACTTGGGCTGTTCGCCCTTCTTGTGGAGGGTGACTGCTCCCGTGTCGTCCATCTCTCAGCGGCCTTTCGGTCTTGGCGTAGGTTGCCACGGTACAGGAGCACCCCGCCCTGCGTCCGCTCTCACGAGCCGACTGCCCTGCATCATGGATGTGTTGGCGTTGGGAATGACCTGCGGAGCACTGTCTCGAGTCTGGGTAGCGTGGACCTTGGTCCCGCCCATGATCTGGTGGCAGACCGCCGCGATGGCGTCGGTCACGTCCTTCGAGCCGTGCGGCGGGTGGTCGATCTTGATGCCCAAGTCCTGCAGTTCGACAAGCTCCTTGCGGATGATGTCGAGGGCGGGGTCGCTGGGCCTGATCTTCGACTTCAGCATCGGCAGGCACAGGCGTCCGTCATACAGGGCCTCGCGGAGGTCGTAGTAGGGCACCATCGTGCGGTCCACCGACAGCACGTCGCTCCTGAAGCGGCGGCGCTTCAGCTGCTGAATCATGTCGGTGGACTGGTAGCCGTCGAGGGTCACCCGCTTGAACCGGTAGCCCATGACATCTCGCAAGTGGTAGAGGAACTGCCGCACGTGAGCGAGCTCGATCTCACCACCAGCCGGCGCGACCAGTCTGAGCGCCAAGTCGATGACGATGTGGGCCTTCATCTCGCCGTTGACATCCACGGCGCCGTCAGAGTGGCCCATGGCGAACCCGAGAGCGTCGTTGGTGATCCCGATGTCGATGTGGGCGAAGCGGGGGATGGTGCTGGACGGCACGAACCACGGCTCAAGCAACCCATCTTGCGACACCGGCTCATCGTCACGCCCGTAGACGCTGCCAGCCCACTGCTGCCAGTTCTCACGGGCCTCTTCGATCCTGTAGTCGAAGGTGATGAAGGGCGACTGCGTGGCGGGCGGGATGCCAGCGAGGTCACGAAGCGCCTTCTCTGGATCGTTGTCGAAGTCCTTGCGGTACGCCTGAGGCACCTCGATCAGGTGCTCGCCCTCCTCGGTGCCGCCAATGGCGTCGCCCATGTCCCGAGTGAGCACCTTCTTGCGCTTGATGTCGTAGTAGAAGCTGTTCCGGGTCCCGTCCGGCAGCAGGAAGTTCTCCCAGCCGACCGACTCCCAGAGTGCCAGCTTCACGGCGTAGCTGTCGGGGTCGTCCCTGAACTCGTCGTAGTGGCGACTGGCGAAGCTGCCTTGGTACTTCGTCTGGCCAACACAGAACACGAACCCACGATCCCCGAATCGTGAAGTCATACGGGAGTAGATGGTCGTGTAGCCCTGCTCGGCGTAGTCCTTCTGCTTGGTGACCTTGTGTGAGTCGATCTCGTCAATCACGCCGCAGAGGATGTTGTAGCCCTCGAAGGTGGTTTCGGAGGAGTCACCGGGGATGATCCAGATGTCCTTGGGGAACCGGATCTGGTTCCTGAACTTGGGGTCGTAGGGGTACTTGTGCTTGAACCACGGGCTGTTGTCGACACGGGCCTTGATGTCCGAGAAGATGACCTGACGAGCCTGTGGCTCTGAGGTCGACATCATCATCGCGGCGATGCGGGACCCCGGCAGCAGGTTGAAGAAGTCCTGTGGGTCCTTCAGGCAGAGCAACCAGTGGACCATGTAGCAGAGGGCGATCGACGCCACTGTCGACTTGCCCCAGCCGATGCCGCCCGTGGCGATCGCCTGCCGGAAGCGACTGAGCTTGAAGGTGTTCGGCTCGTCCCCGAAGATGTCGATGAGGACATCGCGCACCGCACGCCGGACACCCTTCTCGATGTTGAGGTAGTTGGGGCCGATGAACTCAGCGATCGACGCCGGTCGCTCGTTGAAGTCCGGGTTGCTGGCGAGCCACGCGATCTCCTCGGCGGTCTTGGCCAGCGATGGCGCTGCGGTGCTCACACATCCCGCCAGACGCCGACAGTTACGAAGCCGTGGGTTCCACAGTCTGGGCAGGAGATCGACGGACTCACAGTGAACGAGTCTCCATCTGAAGTAACCGTGTGGCCACCCCCCGTCTGAAGTAGTGGAGCACAAACAATCTGTTCGTTGTCGCCAACAACCTTGCATGGATGCTCAAAGCGAACAGCCCCATCTTCGTAGAACCTGAGCGACATCTGGCGCCCTAGTGGGGCAATACCCACAACGCAGACAAGGCCCTCACTCTCAACGAAGCGGTGCTGATACATGTACTTCCTCTCCGGATACATCAAGAACCCCACTCGTCAGCGGGTCAGGCTCGCCCATCCCCAACTCACGGGCGATGAGCTCGGGGGTGATCTGATCCCTCGAGTAGCCCCTCTGCTCGAGCTCGGCCACGAGTGACGAAGCGAGGGCCTGCGGACTGGCGCCCGCCACCAGCTGGGCACCGGCCCCGGCGCCGACGTTGACGCTGACCTGCGGCCCCTTGGAGTTGAGGGCGGGGTTGGTCAGCTTCGCCAGCTTCACGCCACGGTCGAACAGCCCGTGGATCATCTTGGTCAGTTCCTCGCTGAGCGCAGGCACCGCACCGGTCGGCAGGGACGCCGACACGGCCTCCTCCTCGACCATCAGCTTCTCCACCCGCTCGGCGTGCTTCTCGAGCAGCCCACCGAGCGCGTCGATGATCTGGTCGCTGTCTCGTGTGTTGAAGAGCTTGGCGAGTTCGCCCATGTCGGACTCCGGAAGGGTGCAGATCGAACCAGTGCGTGCCAGCCTGCACGAGTCGAACAGCGAGCAGGCGTTGCACAGGATCATGTCACCAAGCGCTGGCGCAGGGGAAGAGGGGCCTCGGCGTTTGATGGCAAGCCGCGCCGGCCGCACGGTGACGAGAAGCTCTGGAGCGGCCCCCATCTTGGCCACCTTCTGTGCCCACTCATCTGACTGCGGCGGCTGGATCAGGTGGCGTGTCTCGGGGTTCCAGTTGCGACTTGCCCAGAACGCTGCGGCGATCGAGAGCGCCTTGCGGTTCTGTGATCCCAGTGGCCCGGCCATGGTGACCTGCTCCAGATCGAACCCAACGAGGCCCAGCCATTCAGCGATGGGGCGGTCATGCGCCTGCTCCAGCCGCACCCGTGAGCCGTTGGGCAGGCAGATCACGTCCGTGGTGGGCCTGAGCGACGCTGAGGCGAACAGGCCGCCGAACATCCGCCCGTACTGGTAGGGCATGTCGTCGCCGCCCAGAGGGGTCATGTAGTGCAGCTGGCAGGCGCCAGCGGACTGCTCGTGCAGGGCCGCGAGCCACCGCCAGAAGCCGTCATTCGAAGTGCCGGGGCAGACCACGGCGACGGTGCGCCGCTGGCCCGGCACGAACATGGACTCCACCTGCGAGCGAGCTCCACGACCGAGGCCCGACCAGAGGGGTGCGTCGACCGACATCATCTCGGCCAGCTGGTCAGGTTCGTGGTGCCGGTAGTCCCACGTCAGGTGGATTCCCTCGAGTCCCTTGGGACCCCACTCCTCCAGCACCATCTGCCGGTCCAGCAGCAGCCGACCGTCGAGTGCGATCGTGCTTGCAGCGAGCGCAGCGTCACCCGTGAACTGCGAGTGGTTGTCGTGGCCCCCCATGATCCCGAGCGTGCCCATCAGGGGCAGTGCACTGCGCCAGTCGCGCAAGAACAACTCGGTCCACATGGCCAAGGACCATAGCTCCGGAAGCAGCAACGGCCCCACCCGCCTGCTGAGGGAGTGGGGCCGTGGCCTGCAGTGCCACACACGTGTCGACACGTCGTCACTTGGGTGGAAACAGCACCCTAGACGCGAAACCGGCGCCCGTGAAGGGCGCCGATCCCGATGGCTGGCACGACATGGCCACTGGTCAATCTAGGGCCTCGAGGAACTGTGGTCAAGGGGTTGGTTCGTCCACGTCGACCTCGATCTCGGCGTCGTAGGGATAGATCCACTTGCTGGTTCTCCGACCCTTACCGCTTCCGTTCGTCTTGAGGTCTACCTCACGGATGACTCCGTTGTTCGACATGGCGGTGACCGTCTCAGTGAGCGACTTGGCAGTCTTTCTCATCGACTTGGGGATCTTGCCCAACAGGTCACGCTTCGACATGCCGCCCGGCGTGGCTGCGATCTTCTCCTTGATCCAGTCCTCGAGCTTGCTGTCATCGGTGTCGAGCACCATCGTGCCCATCTCCTGCCAGCCGTGGGCGATGTTGGGGTAGTGGGCGATGGCGGCCTCGACATCCTCCTTGGTCCAGTACTTCCACGTGTCACCAGCGGCGATGCGGTTGAAGGCCATCAGCAGGGTGATCTTCAGGACCATGAGCTCCCGGCGTGCCAGCAGGTCGGCGGTGTACTCATCCGCGTCCTTCAGGCGGTCCGCCTCACCGTGCATCCACTTCCGCATGGTCGACAGGCCGCCAGAGTCGGGACCGAGCCGCCATGGCTTGTCCACGAAAGCCTTGTCGTTCAGCTGGGTGAACGTGCCAGCGCAGCGCAACCGGTTCTGCATCAGCTGGAACTCGGCAAGTGCCACGTCGTAGTTGGGGCCGAACCCCATCATCGGCACGCACACCCGTCTCGGCCGCCCACCACCAAAGATGAAGCGGTTCATGAAGCCGGAAGCCACGTCGTACTTGTTGAGCATCTGACTGATCCGGTTCGGCTGGGTGGTGCTCAGGATCGAGAGCATCGGGCCGGTCACCGGGAAGCTGACACGACTCATGGACTCGGTTGGGCGGATCACGAAGTCGCGGCGCAGGCCGTAGGTCTGCAGCAGCAGCGACGACAGGGTGGAACCGGCACGACCCAGCAGGGACCCGAGCAACGAGAACTCATCCGAGTACATGAAGCTGGCGGCGTTCGGGAACTCCTCCAGCTGGGGGATGGCGCCCGTGGTGACGAGCTCCTCACGTCGCAGCATGTCGAGGAACTTCTCACCCGACGCCGGGACGCCGATGATCTTCACGCCCTCGGCCTCATGCGGTTCGGCCACCTTGGACAGGATGCGATCCATCTCCACGGCGACTGTCGACTTCGAGCTACCGGTGGAGCCGACGATGACGGTCCAGAGGGCCGGGTCCACCGCACCCCTGCCGTTGATCAACTCCACGCGCCGGCCGATCATGGAGCCGAGCGCCGTGTAGACCGCCCAGACGAAGTACTCGTCGGGGATGTCCGTCACGCACAGGGCACTCAGGATGCGGTGCAGTGGGGTGTCGGGCGGGATGATGTCCTGCCACATGACGTGCGGGAAGGTGGGGTCACACCCGACCTCGACCAGCAGGCCCTTGTCGATGGCGTCCTGATAGGTCGCCGCCAACTCCGACGTGTTGGGGTTGATCGACTTGGCAGTGAAGATCTCGAGCTCCCGGTCCACTACCGGGTCCACCTCCACCCCTGACTCCGCAATCTGTTCTACGGGTTCTGGCGCCGGGGTAGTCGGGTTGCTGTCGATCTCCGTCTGCCGTGCCCGCACGTCGCGCTTGGTCCGTACATCACGCACTGCAAGGTCTTTGGCATTCGGCACACCAACGTCGTCCCAAGACTCGAACAGGAGGATGGCTTCGGCCATCTCCGCTTCCGTGAAGTCCTCTGGCCATTCGGGTGTCGCATCAGCCACCGCCTCCGGGGGGACGAGCTCGGTCGTGTAGCCCGCCGCACGGGCATCAGCCTCGGTGACCCCAAGCCGCTCGGCCACCTCGGTCACCACGTCACCGAACGCCGCCACGTCCAGCTTGTAGCCCGGCACGTTGTAGCCGGTGGCGTAGGCGGCGAGGTCGAAGATGTCTCCCCCGACGCCACACCCGGCGCAGTACCAGAGGCCGTCGCCGTCGTGCATCCAAGCAGACGGGCGCTTGTCCACGTGCATCGGAGAGGGGCAGCGGATGAACGTCTCCTTGCCGCCCGAGACGGGTCGGCCGATTCCGTTCTCCTTCGGCACGAAGGCCACATAGCCATTACGCAGTGGCACAGTTGCCTTGATATAACCAACGAGGTCGGGCCAGTCCGTCGGCCCAACATCAGGGATGAGATCGTCGTCCCATCCACCGGATGGCGCAGTGTCGCTCAACTGGACTTCTTTCCAAGTTCCTGTCCCGGCCAGCCATGGTCGGGATGATCCGAATGGGGTGCCGCTACTGGGCGGCGAGTTCTTCGAGGTCAGCTAGGAGTCCACGGCACGTCATCGGCTCCCACGAACCGGTGCCCCACCCGAACTGGTGGATGACCTGCCCGACTGCGGAGCGCATCTGAGCATGCCCATGGTCGATGAGCGCCTGACACCGCTCTCGAAGTCCATGCTCGTACTTGTTGCCCAAGTACCCCTCAACCCAATCCAGTTGCCTCCCCGTGTCGATGATCTGCTGGATCTCCCGCCGTGAACGCTCTCGTGCATCAGCGGGATCGACACGATACAGGGGTTCACAGACGTGCGCCTGCATCCTCGTCGGATCATCCACCACGACCAGCGCCCTGCGGTCCGTGGAGGGGTCCACACCGTTCGGCAGACGGATCAGGTTGCCCAGCCCGCCGTCGGTCGCGTCCTGCCGTGGGAACGTGTCCACGGCGATGTCTCCGGTGCTCACCTTCCACTCGAGTCCGTCCCGGTGCAGCCCGAGGTCGAAGCACATCCACGCCATCTGTCGGCGCAGGATCGCGGCGGGCGCCCGCTCGGGGAGTACGTGGATCACGTGCGCTCCCTTGCCCCCGGTCAGCGTCACGTGCATGGGCGCGGCGAACACCCGACTCATCTCGGCGCCGACGACCCGTGCCCAGCAGGCGAGGTCCAGAATGGCCTCCCGATCCCCGGCGAGCACGAGCTCCTTGATCTCGTCCTTGCAGTCGATGTCGGCAACGACGGCGCCGGACATGTCGGCGTCGTCCAGCAGATAGGCACCGAGTGCCCACGTGCCCTTTAGATGCAGGGCGAAGTCCTCCATGGTCACGGTGCGCTTCTCAGCCTTCCACGTGTCGTGGCGCCGGATCGGTGTGGGGTTCTTGCGGCCGAAGAAGGCCAGTCCGAGGCGCCTCACGTTCTCGGCGTCAGCCGGGAAGTGTGGACTCTCCACGAGCCAAGGTGGCATGGGGGGTTCGGGTGGCAGGCCAGTCGCAGGATCGAGGTCGGGTCGCTCGTGTGGTCGACACATGAAGCAGGGCTTCCCCTCGTCATCGAGGTGCGTCGAGTTGCACCAGCTGCATGCATCGGGGTCCGGCTCTGGCACGGCTACATCCGGCACAGCAGGTTCAGGCGCGCCGAGTGACTCGGCGGCCTCGTCAAACAGGCTCATTGTTCTCCCTAAGACCGGTCGGCCGGTGGTGCCTGACCGTCACAGCCCGAGCTCCACCATCTCGGCCGCGATCTCCTCTTCGCTCAGCCGAGCGTAGGGGTCCTCCTCGTCCTCGGAGGGGTCGATCTGCTTCCAGTCGCCCTCGTCGGCATCATCTTCCTCTTCCTCACCGAGCCGCACGATCTGGACCTCGCCGTCCACGACGACCTCGGCCACGGCGAACTCGTGTGGCGTGTCCACCACGCCCGGATCACCCTGCGTCATGATCTCGGTGTACTGGCCAGCCGCCGCAAGCTCGGCCTCGAGGGCCGCCTGCGTCACGACGCCATCCACCACCGGAGCGGCGACGGCCGCCACATCGACTACCTCGCCAGCATCGTCCACCGGACGCGCATCCGGCACCCCCACAATCGCATCCCCGCCGCCATCCACGACAGCCGCCTCACCACCCCCGCCCGGCACGCCGACCAGCACTCCCGGCAGCGGCACGCCCCCGCCGACCTCACCAGCGGACGCCTGCACGTACAAGATCCCCACCTTGCGGCCCTCGACCAGCACCGTCTCGACCCGCGTCCGCAGCTTCAGCTTGGACCGGCGCCGGGACACGGCGTTCCGGACGTACTTCCGCATCTGCTCGACGCCGTTCTCGAAGTCACCCTCGGTCATCACGGGCACGAGCTCGCCCTCACGCTCCACGACCTCACCAGTCGGCACGCTCTGCACCAGCCGGTGCACTCGTCCGTCCAGCCACAGGTCCCACGGGTACTTCGGCGGCCGCCCCCCTCGAGGCCCACTCACCCCCACCTTCGGCATCTCCTCCACGATCTCACTCATGACCAAACTCCTCACCAAGCCAACAGCAGCCACCGGCCAGTCCGGCGCCGCCGATCAACCCAGCCCACTACGACCAAACCGGCATGTCAATACCGTCTGCACAGCGTTCCAGCTACCAAACCTAAGTGCTGGTCAAAGTGCTGGTCACCGTTGGTCGCCAGAACCAACACTTTAGAACGCCCGCACATCCCAGTCGCCCCTAGGGAACTACACCGACGTAACTATAAGTGTTGGTCGCGTTGGTCGCCCCCCCCTCTCCCTGCCCCTTACACAGCGCCCAGCCACCGTCAACTACCACCATACGGCCCCAAGAAGCCCCCACTTTGAGGGTCC
>Ga0075163_10004868_pt1 | contig 17980 bp, 15 predicted proteins | sample JI1023141ADNA_FD_71478 | JGI IMG/M metagenome (GOLD analysis project Ga0075163, IMG submission 71478) | Wastewater effluent complex algal communities from Wisconsin, to seasonally profile nutrient transformation and Carbon sequestration -... | ecosystem: Engineered > WWTP > Effluent > Algae...
TCTGACGGATGACGAGATCGACTACATCGAATCCAGCATCAAACCGCGCTCGGTCAACCTGTCGCTCGACTCACCCATCCCCGCGTCTCACCTCCCGGGCGGCTACAAGTATCGGGTCAGGGCGTGATGTTTCATATCAATCAAACAGTCGCAGCACGTTTGGCCCTGCCGGGGAGCCCAGGGGAGTTAGCTCAACCCGGCAGGGAGTTTTAGGTGTCGTCGCGGTCGGCGTTGGCGTCGACATCTAAATCGACTGCGGCATCCAATAGGCCGGTGGTCATCCAGTCCACAACATCAGGTCGAGGGTCATCGTTGTAGGGATGCGAGTCGGGTGAGTGGATCAAACCGGCGCGGCCACACCCGCAACAAATGTCCTGCGACGTAGACGACGGCGGTAGGGACCAGGATCCGGTGGGCGGCGCGGCCCCGATCCGCAGCCTCAGAAAGCAATTCGCCACTCGGTGCCGCCAACTCGTACACCACGACCGCAACCGCGAGACCAACCCAAGCGACGTTCCCTGCACGCATCGGCTACCGCCTTCCGTCACAGTGACAGCTACTGGCGTCTGTCGTGCCCTGATCGGCGTTCCGGCCCACCATGCGGATGGTCTGAATGGCGGCGATCCGCACCAGCACGCCGATCAAACAGCGCCTCGAGCATCCGATACAGCCCGTCGACCTGCCCCTCGATGCGGGCAATCCCGTCGAGAGCCTTGTCGACATCGGCGCGTAAAGGGTCTTTGTCGGCGCGACCGTTGACCACCTGGGCTTTGACCTCGGAGGTGTCTCGCTGCACCCCACGTTGCCGCACCAAAACGACGCCCGTGCAGATGGCGGTGACGATGACACCCAGGTTCACGATCAGCAAACCGGCGATCCCCCACCAGTTTCGGGGCTCGTACAGTTCCGACGCCGTCGTCAAAACCGACTGCCAGATGGTCACAGTTTCAGTGAGTTGATGGCCTGTTGTGCGAGGGGGCCGACGACGGGGATCGGGGCGAGGACCGCGGCGGTGGCGGCTTTCACGCGTTCGAGTTCGGCGTCAGCAGCAGTCCTAGCGTCTTGTAGGGCTTGGACTCCGGTGATCACCATATCTGCCGGTGCAGGAACATCGGTGCGGTTGGGGGTGGCGAACACGGCGGCGAACCCCACCAACCCGGCACCCAAGCATCCTGCCCAGCCGACCGGGTCGTGGGGTTGCGCTGCGGCGGCGGCACCACCAAACGAGGTGATAAACGCCATGAGTGCTTTCGCGTAAGTGCTTGGACTGTAAGACATTAGGCTCCGTTCACGAATCGTTGCAGCAATGCAGGTGTTGCGGTTTCAATCTCTGCGAGAACAGCCTTCGCCTGATTCACCGCACCAGACGTGTTGCCGTACTTGCCTTTACCTGCGGCGGTACGAACCACACGAGACAACGCATCCGAATCACCGAGGCGGGCCTGACGCTCCACATACGCCTCATGATCCCCATGCGCATCCAGGGCGCGAATCATGTCCACCACATCCACATCCGGCTCCCCAGGATTCGCATAAATCGACAGGGATGGCACTTTCAACATCAGCAGCTCCTCCAAGGTTTGTTGTCCGTCAGTGATCGGGCCAGGGATATACGCCCAGTCGTTCGCATAGGCGGTGTCGTAGACGGATCGGGCGCGTGGCCCGGTGACACAGCCGTCGGAGCCGTTGGATTCCAAACGGACACCGTCGACTTCGCACCACATGTGTGAGTTCGCGCCCCCACCAGGCCCGTGATGCAGCGCGATCTTCACTACCGCATCGGGTGGGAAGTCGGCGGGTGAGGCAACACAGATCGTGTTGAAGATGGTGCCGGACTGCCCGACTTCGATGGGCCGCCACGATTCGGTGGACATTCCGTGCCGCGACCACGCCATCCCGGTTCCGTTGCGGACAGCATCACAAATGTCGACGACGAGGCCGGAGCAGTCGGTGCCGCGCTGCACATCGGTCGGAGACCAATTCCCCCCGTACACATAGCCGTTGCCGACGCGATCCAATCCGATGCGTTTCGCGAACTCCACATTGGCGCGTGGAACGCCGGCCACCGAGGGGGGTGTGGGCAGCCCGCCGGACAGCCGGTTGTAGATCGCGACCGCATCGGCGAACCGTTCGTCGTAGCGGGTGGGGAATGCTGACTGTTGCACGGATTGGGCGAATGATCCTGGTGATCGGTTGGGGTCGTTGTAGTTTCGTTTCGCCAGTGCGCTGTAAAACATGGCGGCTGATAGTGCGGGGTCCATGCGTTCGGCGGCGGTCCCCCACCACGGTGCGCGCTGCTGGAACACACCAACGCTGTTGGCGTCGTAGCTGATGGCGTCGTGATCGTATTTCAACGATTCGGGGTCGGCGTAGTTGGCGTACATCGTCAGATTGGATTCGACTAGCGCTGTGGCTAACGCGATTTGGATGCCTCGCGGGGAGATGACCGGATGGTTGAGGTAGCTGGTGCCGGTACGCACAGAGCGGCCCTCTGAGATGATGCGGCGGGCGATCAGGTCACGCGTGTAAGCAACCATTCAGTGCCTCCGGTGGAAGTAGTGCCAGAGTTCGTCGGCGAGGATGCCTAGCCCGACGAGGGTTAAACCCATTGCGAGCATTGCGATTGATTCGACCCAGGTGAGGTAGAGCGTCATAGTCGTTGCAGCACGCGGTGTTTGATCCAGGCGCGGATGGTGTAGCGGATGGTTCGGAGTGTGACGTGGTCGGTGGTGGGGCAGCCGCACACGACACAGCGTTGTTCGGGGGTCACAGGATTCGCCAGTTGGTGCCGTCGGAGATGACGTCTATGGATGCGTTGGGGGTGAGTGTGAGTGTTGGTGTGCCGTCGATGGTTTGGGATGAGGTTGTCGACACTGTGGTGTTTGCGGTGGTTTGTATGTTTTTGATGGTGTAGCGGTTGGTGTTGGCGACGGCGGTGGGGAGGATGGGTGCGCCGGATGTGCCGCAGAGCGCCACGTAGTCGGTGGCTGCTGCCGCGCCGAGGGTGGTTGATGATGTGACGCTGGTGATGGTGCGTGAATACGCAGCACCGGTAGCCCCGGTCGGTCCGGTCGCACCGGTAGGTCCGGGCACGGTCGAATCAGAACCAGTCGCACCAGTCGCACCCGTCGCACCAGTCGGGCCAGTCGGGCCTGTAGCACCGGTCGGGCCTGTGGCGCCTGTGGCTCCGGTGGCGCCGGTCGGTCCGGTTGCGCCCGTGGCTCCGGTAGGGCCGGTAGGTCCGGTCACGGTGGAGTCAGCACCCGTCGTACCGGTCGGTCCTGTAGCGCCAGTCGGGCCCGTTGCGCCTGTTGCTCCGGTCGGGCCTGGGACGGTCGAATCAGCGCCGGTCGCGCCGGTCGCCCCAGTAGGGCCGGTGGAGCCGGTGGGTCCGGTCGGCCCGGTAACCCCAACACTGCCAGTCGGTCCCCGCCCGCCCGTGACGTCGACACCGATGACGGCATCACTGGTTTCGGTGACCGTGATCGGCTGCTCAGTGACGCCCACGTTGATTGTCACAGCGGCACCCGCCGCGTCACCGTGATCGTCCCCGCCAGAAGCGTCCGAATGCCAACAGGTTTCAACGCCCAGTAGTAGGTGTCGACGGGCAGATCAGGCAGCTCGACACTCACCAGTCCTGTTGCCGCTTGGCTGACGTCGAGAGTGCACGTGTCGATCACGGGGGCGTCGTCGCTCTTCGACAAGGCGATGTTCGCCGACCAATCACCAGGATCGGTCGACAGCTCGTAGGGCTCGCCGTCGAGAGTGAACTGAAACGTCCTGGCGTAGGGGTCTTCATGCCACACCGTGATGTTCCAAACACCGGGAACTTGGGGGGAGTCCGCCATTTAGGGCACCAGGGCCGCGTAGGTCATGACGTTTGAACCCGTCATTGAGCCGACCGCCAGGCTGGATGGCAGGTCGGTTTGTGAGCCGATGAGGAACCCTGTCCGAGGCAGCGTGTTCCCTACGGCGCCGTTCAGCAATGTGAAGCCTGCGAGCGAAGGGGCTTGCGACGCACCGACCACCAGGTGACCCACCGCATACCGAGTCCCCCTGGTGACGGCGTAACTCGCTGATAGGGCTTTGTCGTATGCCGTGCCAGCTGATGCCCATAGCGACGTGTCGTTAGCGGTGGACGCCACCAAGGTCAGATTGTCGGAAGCGTCAACCGTGTACAAACCGATGCGGCACAAGGTGGCCCCGACCTGGTTGGTGCTACCCACGATTGTCCTGATTTTCGTGATCGTCTGCGACTTCCGGCATGTGAAATACGGGCCACGAAAGTTGCCGTTGGATGCACCCGCCGTGGAAGTAGCGAGGAGACGGTTGAAGACTCCCTCGCTGCCGTCCGCGAGTATTTCCGTTGCGCCGAGCCCGAAGTCGGGTCCTGTAGTTGGGTTGTAGCTCATCGAATCCACCAATTCGTGTTGTCGGATACCAAGGTGTAGGACTCGCCGGGAAGGACGATTAGCGGCCCCGACGCCCCGCTGACCGTTTGGCTGGATGTGGTTGCCACCGATAGGGACGCTGTGTGCGTGTTGATCAGGTGGTAGACGCTGGTGTTGGACACCGCTGTGGGAATCGTTGCGACAGCACCCGAGCCGAGGAGGTAGGTGTACTCCCGATCCGCCACTGACAGGAGAGTGGCTGTGCTGGTGAGCGCGATGGTGGCTTTGGTGGCAAAGTCCGCGTCCGAGCATGCCGTATTGAACTCGGCGAGGGTGCCGGTCAACCCGACGATGGTCGTCCGGTCAGTTCTCAGAAATTGTGTGCCGTCCGATTCGACTGTGCAGCTCCCACCGGCGGGGAGGGTTATCGGTGTGGGGATTGTCAACGCCCGCGTCGGGGGTGTGAAATTGCTGCGATACCGGGCCGCGCCCTTCGTGATCCGCAGATCATCAATCCAACCGGTGAGCCAGCCCGTCGAGTTCGATTGATTGCCACCGAACCACGGACCACCCGCCGGACAGGTGTAGTCGTAGGTGTCGGCGAAGGTGCTGCCCACCTGGCCACCGTTCACAAATAGCCGGGTTTGCCCCGCCGCCCTGGATAGCGCCACGTGATACCAGGTGTTCACCGACAAGGCGGGGCCGGTGATCTCCACGGTGGCATCCGTCTGATACCGCAACGCATTTGACGATCCGCCATTCCAGTTCAACACCGGGTACGGGCCGTCGAATGTACCTGACGGGCGGAAATCGAAAATGTATTGCGCCCCAGAGGTTGACGATAGGCGCAGCCACATTTCGATGGTGAAATCACCTAGGCCGAAGGTGAAGTTCGCCGCCGCACTTGGGGTGATGTAGTCGCTGGTGCCGTCGAACAGGATCGCCCCAGCCCCGTATTTCTTTTGGGCGGTGTCGATTTGGGCGTTGCCGTGGGCAGTCCAGTTCGCCGCCACCAGGGAGGAGTCCGTCAGCGTGGTTGACGTGTCCACTTGATCGTCGGCAGCCAGTAGCGCCACAACACCCGCGTCGAACTTCACGGTCGCATCACTGTCGGTTGTGTTGATGAATGCGCAGCGGGCACCCCTCACCGAAGCGGAGGACAGCGTAGGAGCCCCACCCGACTCGATCAGGACCGTGTGATCGGTGAAAATCCCGAGCGTCTTTGTTGTGGATACACTTTCACCCGTCCAACCCATATCGGTTGAATCCGCCGAGTGGTAGCCACTCACTACACTGCGGGGAATGTCGATGCCGGACACTTCGTCCCGCAACGTCACCGAAGCGCTGATGTCGCCTGTCTCAGTGCCCGCCAGCCGGGTAGCGATGCCGTTGAAAGACAGCCTGGGAACTTTTGTGGCGGCTGATTTGATCAGCATCGTCGGCCCCGTGGCATGGGTGGAACCCGCATAGATGTGGCTGACACCGTTAACCACAATCGGTGAGTCGTCGCAGTCCTCAAAAATCAGCGCGGACATCTGCGCGTGGTCGTAGCCCGACTCTGGGCCGCCGACCGCGTTGAAGTGCGCCTTATATGTGGCGTCGGAAACCGCCTCAGACTTAAACGCTGTGACCGCAATGGAACCGTACGGTCCTGCGCCCTTGAATCTGGCTCCACCCAGCACATTCGCGTCACCGGAACAGGATGGAAGATAAACCATCTGAGTGCGTGATGGGTTCGATGCCTGGTAGTTCCACCCATATCCGCCGTTGTAGAACGCGCGGCAACTCCTCAGCGTCAACGGAACGCCGCCAGCTCCAAGGTCGAAACCGTCCTCAGGGAAACCGCCGGAATGAATCCACGAAAACTCAGACCCATCCTGGGCGATTAGCGGATTGCCGTCAGCGTCGCGCAACGCGAACCCGGACCCTGTCGTGCGCGCTTGACCGGCCACATTCCACTCAGGGCCTTGCAACATCAGATTGGTGACCCCCACCGGGCCGATCCACCGCTCACCACCGGAGGCGTAAGCCCCACTGAAAACCAAGAAATCGCACTCCGACCCCGGCAACTGCTGCAGGATCGTCCCTGCTTTCGCCTCGTAGAGATTCCCGTAAGTCCCCCAGCCCGCGCCCCGCAACGTAAGGTGCAGTGGCACAACGATTTGCGAACACCGGTACCAGCCAGGCAGATAGCACTCACGCGGCGTCATCCCGCTACCGGAGAGAATTTGAGCCGGATACGACCCCGACGCCGGGGATCCGGCAATCTCAGCCAGCGCAGCGTTCAGAGCTTCGGTGATGTCAAAGCCGTAAGAAAAGGGGTCGTTTGTTTTGGTGTACGGCAACGCATCTGCGACCGTCGCAATGCCGAAAGAGTTCACGCTGACGATCTCCGTGAACCAACGCTCCGCCCCGAAACCCGTGTTGTTGTCAATCACCAACTTCCCAACATCAGCCTGAGTAAACGGGCCAGACGTGTTGTTGGTGATCGTGTATCCACCGCTACTCCACGCACCCATCGCACGAGTCCACTGCCCCTTGCGGATGTCATCCCAGTCACGCAAATCCACCGGCCCATTCGGGACCGCCGACCGCGCATCGGCGTAGGTTTGCGCCCGAAGCAGCTCGCGCCCCACCGCACCGGAATCAATGATGTTGTCGCTGTACACCGACGCCGACAACTCCATGACCGTCTGCCCCGGCGACTTGATGAACTTCGTCAGATAGACGGTGACATCAGTGGACGGGGCCGGGAAATAGGTGTGCGGCACATCGACCGGGTCGCCGAGCAGTGTGGTCAGTTCAAACTCAACCTTGTAGGTGAGGTGGTCGAGGTTGAAGTCGGGGTCATTGGCGACGAGGCGAAGCGGATTGCCGTTAACAGCGTCGGTGTACACGTGCCCGTCCGCGGCGAGCCACCCCGACCGTTTCGGCAAGCGAATAGTTTTCGGCGTACCACCACCAAGACCAGACCGAAAATCACCCGGCTTTGTGGTGACGGTGAAGTAAATCCAGCCGACAAGCTGCTCCTCACCGTCGTCACCCTCATAGGTGTGGTCGTGGTCAACAGTGAACTTGATCGCCACTCTCAGACCTCCGTCGTAAAGTTCGCGCTGTAGACGCTGTCGGTGTAGGCACGAATCCCGATGTGTTCCACCAACCAATCCCCGAGGCGCGCTTCAGCATGGGTGTTGTCACCGTTGATTTCGATACCGATCACCTGGCTTGTGGCATCGAAGATCGGGCCACCCCGATAGCCTTTGGCGATGATCTCCCCCAACGCCAACAAGGCGGCTGTGACATCGGTGAGATGCCACGAATCCAGGTCGGGATCAGGGACAGTCAGCTTGGAAACGCTTGCCATTGAAAGCCTCTCGCCTTAGTAGCTGGTGTCGAGTCGGTCGGCGGCAGCCCACGACGTCACTTCACCGGGAATCGTTTGGGTGAAAATCAGCCGGCCGCTACACGTTTCGGCCATCCCCGCATGCAGGTATGAGCCGCCCATCTGGGAGACGGGTGCGGTGTCGGTGTCGCGCCACACGGTCACACCGTTCTGTTTAACCAGGATCTCGTAGTCGTCGACGTCGGTGCCGACGATCAGCAGCCACACATCCCCTGCGCGTGGGGTGATGCTGATGGAGTCGAACACTGTTTCGGTGCCGGAGACGTAGCAGCCGATCCTCAAACTGTTGTATCCGATGCGGCAGTAGACGAAGGTGTCGTTGGATGTGTTCGAGCGCAGCCTCAGGAAGTTGTATGCCTGCCCCCCGAAAATGTCGGGTGTCTGCGGCACCGTGTTCAACACCAGGCTTGCGGCCTGATAGTCGGTGGCTAGCGGTGTGTTGAAGTAGTCGAACAGGGTGAACGCCAACCCACCCGACCGATCCCATGCGGCCGCACCCGAACCATTCGGCCCGAACGAACCAGCACCCGGCCCCGCCGTCGTCCGCGTCCAACCGGCCCCCAGCGTTGATGCTGCCGAACCGTTGAAGATCGCCGACACCGACACCCCACCCGGCACCGCCGACGCGTCACCGATGCCCGTGAGGATCGCCAACTGTGCGTTCGCATAATTGGCCGAACCCTGCGCATTGAACGCCGAGTTGTAGGCGTCCTGCGCCTTAGCCTGCAACTCCTCAGCCCACACCGACAGGCCCGAAAACACCGACACCCCGAACACCTGAATCCCCGACAACGCCAACAACACATCCGCAAGAATCGAATAGCGCATCGCCGAACCGATAGCCCGGATCTGCGCCTTCGACAACGGCGCCGTCAACGACTCAGACGGCGGAAACTTCACACTCACGGAATCGGTGCCACCTCAACCGAAAACAGCATTTTTGTGTTCGACGCATCAAACGTGTCCGAACCCGAACCCTGCTGCTCCGCACGGAAATAGATCGTCGCCGAACCACCCGACGACACCTTCCCATACGTTGACGCGGACGCTGCAGGTGGTGACGCCGACAACACCGGCACACACGTCCCCGGACCCACCGTCCCGAACCCGCGCGCAACAACATCCCCCGTCGTCGCATTAGCAACCCGCGCCAACACATCCACCTGACAATCCGCACCGTCATACGAGATCAAGGCTTGGCCATGCACACGAGGACGCCAATCCCACGGCTGCGCAGCAATCGTGATCTGCCCAATCGTGTTACCCGCCGACGCATTCGACAAACTCGTAAACGTTGTCGGCCAATACATTCCGCCGACTTTGCGGGCCACCGACACCACACCACTATTCGTGGCATTCAACGCCAGGACGTAGCCGGCGGCCTGCCCCGTGTCGTCATAGTCGTCGGCATCCAGAATGGTGAGGGTGCCATCCTCACCCGCAGAACCCGCATGCAATTCCAAATCCAAATCGAAGACCGGTGCCGTGTCATCAGTTCCCGGCGTCACCACCGTCCACGTTGCTGATGCTTCGGTTGGATCATCGGCCGCCAGCTCCGTCAGGTTCACATTCCGCACCGTCGGCGTAAAACCAGTGTCCCCCTTGATCGCCGCCGGAATATTCGCAATCCCACCAGGGGGTGCCACCGCAATAAACACACCAGAATCAGGCGACCAATTCTTCGGAATCCGCAGCACAGCTTTCCACTGATAAAACTCTTCACCGTCAACAGTGACAACCTCATAATTCGCTGGCATATGCCCTTCCCTACGACGGTGTCAACATGACGACATTCATGGATTCCATCAACCCAGTAACCAAGCGTTGCGTCCGATTCAACGGAGCTTCAAGGGCTTTCAAGTCGCCGATCTGCACCTCAATCTCGGCGCGCTGCTTACGGGTATCCCGAATAAACACAGCCTCGACATAGTCGGTGTAGATTTCCCCCCGCGACATGATCGACATCAAACCGCCGGGAACGAAATGCTCCCCCAACGCAAACGGCTTGTTGTTGCGGAACTTCGCTGTCGCAGCCCGCCACCCACGAGTGTCAAAGAACTGGTTGACCATCGAGAACGTCGACTCAATGTTGTACGGCGCTGACGCTGTCGCAGTGAACAACTCGTGGCGGGCGTACGGCCCCATTTCCTCACGCCGCCCATAGTTTTCGACCAGTTGGAAACTGAGGAACGCATCATTGAGGAATCCGTCAAAGAGGTTGCTTGGCACACCCGTGATGCCGATAGCGATCATCAACGAATCAATCGCCCAACTCAACGTTGCGTTGATCAAATCATTGACTCATTTTTTAGCCCTTGGGCCTGTGCCCCGCAGCGGTTAAGCCACGGGGCACAGACCCATTTTGGACTTCGCCCCCCGAGTATCATCACGTGGCCGCGTGGATGCCGATTGTGAATCTTGAACTCCGACATCGCCGTATCCGGCCCATCCACCAACACTGCTAGCGGCGGCGTGAAATTGACGCCAGCCACCTCCGAAATAAACACACCATCCATACCCGGCGCGTTCTCCACCAACGGCAAAATCTCACCGAAGAACGAACCCTGAAGGTCCACAACCGTTTTCGCAATCGCATCACGGATGTCGCCGAACTTGCCCTCAGTGGTGAGTCGATCAGTGACCGTCAACACATACGTGGGTTGCGTGAGGTCAGCGCCGTCCTCAGGTTGCGGATCACCCGGCAACCACAAATCCATCCGCACATCAACGCCATACGCCTTAGTCATATCGCCGATGACCTGCGCAAGCGACTCCATGCGGACGGTGCGGGCCACCAACATTGAGGTGTCTTCAGTCAGCTTGTGCCGAACCAAATAGATCGGTGTCTTCAACGCCTCAAACAGGTTCGTGTTGTCCCGCAGCAACTTCCCGAAAAACTCGCGTGCCTGCTTGTTCAAAATCGCGGCAGGATTGTTCAAAAATCCCCAGATCCCGGATTGGATGCGGCGAAGCTGATCAGCGCACATCGTCTCAATCACCGACACAATCGGCCCGACATACACGGCGTGAGAAAACGGTTGCGCCTGAATCGGCCAGCCCGGATCAGGCCACACAAAAATGTAGGACAACAAATCAAACAGGCCAACAAGTTTCGCATTCAGAGTGCGTTTGCCGCCCTGAAAGTTGTAGTCGGTGTAGTCCACGAATCCGGCCCAGCGGATCGACCCAACCTCGATGGTGATGCCAACAAGTTCTTTGCGGCAGTTCTCCAACGCCGGAATGTGCGGGTCCGGTGCGGACGGCCCATCTGTCGAGTAGCCGTCACCGCCGTTCAAAATGATTTCACCGGACGGGGCGAGGTTACGGAAGATCGCCGCCGACAACTCCAAATAGGCGCCGATCTCCCCGCAGGGTTCCCAGTATTTGTTGTAGCGGGTGACGACGATGTCGGTGTGGTCGGTGGCTGCGATGTTGGCGAGTTGGTGGGCTGCCTGGGCCTGTTGGTACGTGTCGCCGGACTTCAAAACTTGCTGGAGTTCGGCGACCTCAGTCACTCTGGGTAACGCCTCAGCGGGACGAGCGCGGCGACGATCTTCGAGTCGGCGTTACATCCGGTGCCCATCGACACCGCAACCTGATGGGTTTGCACCCGCTCACCCGGCTGCTTACGCGGAATCTGATTCTGCGAAAACCGTCCGCTGATCTTGCGGTACAACTCGTCAGAAGGCTGCGCCCCAAACAAATACGGGGTCGCAGCCGCCGACACTTTCGACAAATCGAACACCCCACGCTTACGCGGATCAGTCCTGATATGAACAACCTGGCCGGCGTCTAGCGGGCCGATCTCCACCATGTCCGTCGAACCAGGCCCATTCCCGATCCCGAAAGTCCCCGGCCCATACAGGGTGTACTCGTCGTACACATCCTGATCCCCGGCATTGCGGCGGTTGATGAACCCGTACCGGGTGACTTCGGTGTTGTCCCCTGCCGACACTTTCGACACCGTCGACGGGGTGGCCTGAGTAATCAATGCCCCACCAGCCCGCACCCCGAATCCCACGCCACGATAGTCGGCACCAAGATAGGAGATTGTTCCGGTTTCTTTGTAGGCGAACAGTTCTCCGCCGTTCTTCAAAACCTTGAACAGGCGGGGATCACCGATGTATCCGGCGACAAGCTGATATTCGTCGTCCTTGTGGGGGGTGAGGAACGGGATCTTCTTTTCCCGCGTCCACAACTGTGTGAAGTTATGCCACGCGGATATTTCCACTGAGCCGAGGGTTGCCCGCAAACGGATCCCGGTGCCGTCCCAATCACCGGATTCATCGCGCCCCATCCGCGCCCACACATCGTTAGCTCCACTCGCCGTTGACCATTCGGGGATGGAGCCGAGCCGCATCGTGACGACCTGGTTGTCGGTGACCGTCTCAAAGTCGGGGTACGGGCCGTTGACGACGGTGCGGGAGTCGGTGAACAGCCCGCCCTCGTCTTCCCAGAGCGCCCGGTTCCCGTCGGCGTACATGTAGCCGCCACCGGTCCCGCTGTAGTACTGCGGCCACTGATAGCCCAAGTTTTGGGTGTCGCGGGTGACGTAGTGGAAGGTGTCAACCATGTCCTCATACAGGAGGCTGAATGAGTCGGTGTCGGGGTAGGACTGCCAAAACCCGGTATCCGCCCGCAGCGTTAACGTCCACTCCTGCCGATTCGCTTTGCCCGAGTAGTTGTTTGGTGGTGCTTCCCACCAGCGCACTGGCGCCCACCAGTAGCCGAGGTCGTGGGAAATCCACCCAAGCTCAGATTGCTGCTTGACATCCAACGACTCAAACAGGTGCCGCTGAACACGTTTCGTGGTTTTCGCATCCCTCCCGCGAACCACCACCCGCGCCGACACCCTAATCGGCCCATACAAGGCATCAATGAACGTGACACCGTCTTCGTTGGCGCCCTGCTGATCTATGGTTTCCCACGGCGCGATCAGCCCTTTAAGTTCCACGAGCTGCACTGATTCTGGGCGTGTGCGATCCACCTCGGAACGGCCACCCATCAGGTAGAAGCAGATGGTGTCGTTAAACGACTGCAACGACACTTCGGGCCGGTCACCCTTCAACAGGTGATAGATGCCGTGCGGCACCATCGGGCCTGCGGGATAGGTGATCACAGGACCAGCCACTATCCGCCCACTCGTTGGATCTGTGAGGAGCTGACGTAGTCGCCTAGTGTGGCTGCTTGCTGCTGGTTGGCGATGTTGTTCGATGTGTGGTTGATGGTGACGCTGTTGTCGACGTTGCCGTTCGCACCGGATTGCCCTTCGGAACCAGCGCCACCGTTGCTGCCGGGAACCTTGTTCGGGTCGACCGATCCGGGGGGTGCGGGTGGTTCGCCGCCTTTGCCGGACTCGGCCATGTCTTTGTTTTCGCTGCCACCAGACGCACCCGCACTGTTGGGTAGCGCTGGCCGTGCCCCGGCCACACCCATAGCGATGCGGCCCAACCATGATTTCCCAGGATCAGCAAGCGCTGAATCGTTGAGGGAGAACGTTTCCATCAACCCACTGACGCCGATGCCTGCGAGTTGTCCGGCATAGGCGATGGCCCGCATACCCTCCTGAATACCGATCTGAGCGGCAGCAGACGCCATCGCACCACCAGCACCACCATCCATACCCATAGTGCCCGCAGCACCCGCAGCACCAATCGCCGACGTGATAGCACCACCCGCCGCACCAATAATGCCGCCACTAAACCCCAAACCACCCGACGCCGGAGTCCCAGCACCCAACTCACGACCACCCTGCACCGACGACGGCGCACCAAACGACGGACCCACACCACCACCACCCGAACCACCCAACGCAGGCCCCACAACACCAGGACCAACCAAACCCGGAGCCGCAGGACCACCAAACGGGCCAGCAGCCGGCGGCCCACCCAACCCAGGACCAACCACACCCGTACCACCACCACCCGAACCGCCATACCAGGGCGGTGCATCAGAAACAATCCCCGGCGGGGGAACCACAGCAGGCCCACCACCAGGAACACCCGGACCACCGCCGTGCTGGCCCCGGCCACCCGCCGGAACGGCGGGCAGACCACTCTGAGGCCACGTCTCCCACGCCGCCGAACCCTGACCAGCCTGGCTCGGGGTGCCATACAAGATGCGGTTCGCTATCTCCTGCTGCTGCTCAGGTGTCGCCGCATTCGCGGTAGGCCCAAACTCCGACCCGCCGTAGGCATTCCATGTTCCGTCGGTGATCTGCAAACCACCACGCGGCGCACCCGAACTTGTTGTGTGCCCGCCGCTGTTGTTGTCCTGCCAATTGCCGCTCGACTCCAACTGGGCGATCCGATCCCAATCCGTTCCGCCAGGACCAGGCTTCGGTCCGAGGACACCACCACCACCGCCCAAACCTGCACCGGGCATATTCACCACAAACACTGGGGTCGCGCCGCCACTGATGCCGCCACCCGCCGGACCCAACCCGGCCGGTGCTACACCGTTGGGGTTGATGTTGTTCGGATCACCCGGCCTATACAGGGCGTGGACGTGGTTTGTGTGATCCTGGTTCGGATCACCCGTATGCCCTCCCGCATAGTCCTGCGGCGACGGCCCGTGACCGTACCCGTAAGTTTGGTTGTTGAAGATCGCCCCATACACGTTCGGATCCGAAAGGACTTGTTGCAGAACCTGATTGCCCGCCTCAATGCTGGGAACCATAATGTCCAACGCCCCGTTTTGATGCTCACCGTACTGGTCGGCGGCATGATCCCCAACGGTGAGCCCCTGGCTTTCCCAGAACGGCATCATCGCCCGGTGCGCGAAATCCCTCGCCGACTCACCAGGCTGCGCCGCAATCGGAGCCGACCTGCCACCCACCGACTGCACACCACCAGTAGTGGCCTGCGACTGCGGCGACGAACCGCCCAATCCCAACGCCGAACCGATCATCCCCGCCACACCAGAACCAGCCGAACCCGGCTTCACACCCAACCCAACCTGCACACCCTGCAAAGCACCCACCACCGGGGCAAACGCAAGCGACCCAAGGAACTTCACCAGGTTCTCAGCGATCCCCGGAAGACCGTCTGAGATGCCAAGGTCACTATCGAGGGCGGCGGAAATGCCTTCCATACCGTCAGAGAATCCCTTGGCTGTCTTCTCAGCCTTCTCCCACGTCCCTTGTTGCGCATCGACGACGTCCTGCTGCGCCTTGACGTAGGACCGTTCAGCCAGCAATGCGCGGTTCTTCGCGGCTTGCATTTCAGACTCGGTGTGATCGTTATCGGCTTGCACTTCCAGGACGTGTCGCCGAGCATCCTCCAACGACTGCCGCGCCGCAATTTCTTGCGAGTCCGCATCAAACACCTTCTGCGGATCAACCTGATATGAACCAGCACCGGCATGCGATTCGATCTTGCGTCCCGGCAACTGAATGCCGCCCTCACCGGCGAACTGCCCCAACGGTATTGAGTCAAGGCTGTACTGCGACAGCGGAATGTTGGGCTTAGCGGCAGCCTTAGATGCCTCGGCTTCAGCGTCGGTCAAGATGGGCGTCTGGGCGCCAGGAACAGGCGCATCGGCTGGTGTTCCTCCAGGCATACCAGCCGTCAACTCTGGTGGAGCTGCTTCGCCCGGTGTTGGATCGAGCAAGTTATCCAGGAAAGTGCCATTCCCCTGGATCGTCCCCGTCGACAGCGGCACGATGCCCCCATTGGGGCTCGGCGCAATGGGGGTGCCCTGATGATTCGGATTAGTCGACCCACTCACACCGCCGGTCGGCTCCCCGGCTAGAGACTTAATCCACCCCGGTAAACCTTTGATGATCGGCAGGCGGGTGAACCAATCGGCTAGCCATGTTTCCATCTCGCTTAAGCGCTGCTGCACAGAGTTCATCGCAGAGTCCCACTCGGAAGCGAAATTATCCGACGCTGTCTTTGTCGACCGCTCAGAAGTGCCCTGAAGGTCAGTGAACTGACGCTTCGCCGGGTCTAGGTCGAGATTGTTGACGGCACTACCCATGTCCTCCCATTGAGTGCCGAACAGTCGCTGCCAGATCAATGCTTGCTGCATCGGATCATCAACCCGGCGAAGCGCATCGAGCACCGCATCGAACGCAACTTTTGCGGTATCCCCGCCAGCGGAAATACGGGATGCCATGTCATCGGCGTTGAACCCCAACGCCTCAAACCCCTCACGCGTAGACTTAGAGCCATCCACCGCACGAATGCTGAACTCTTTCAACGAGTCAGCTACCAGATCCGTGTCCCTTGCGCCGGCATGCAACCCTTGCTGCAACAAAGTCAACGTGTCATCAGCGGTCAACCCAAGCTTACGGAATTGAGTCGAATACTCATTCAACGTATCGAGCCAATCCCCCGACACATCAAGACCGGCTTGAAAGCCCGCCGTGATGATGTCCGAAGCCTCAGATGCCGACTGCGCCAACCCAGACCGGATCATCGTCGTCATCGACCGCGACAACTCACCCGCAGTCGCATCAGTGACCACCGCCAAGCCCTGCAACTGCTCAATAACCAACTGCACCTCGGCATCCGATGCATCCGAGTCAATCAGCCCTGCCCGCAACGCATCCTGCGCAACCTGCAAATTATCGGCCATCGACTGACCAAAATTATTGGCCCACGCCTGCCCCGCCGCATGCGCGAACGACGCCATCGACGAATCATCCAAACCCATACGAGACTGAAAAACATCCTGCATCTGAATGGTCGCCATACCATCCGCAATGGCACTCGCCAGAACCTTGCCCGCCGCGACACCCAACGTGCCGACACCCGCTAATGCCAACCCAATCGGACCCACCGCCGAACCCAACCGCAACAACATCGACGAACCCGCAAAACCACCAACAAACTCCTGAGCCGCATCCTGCCCAGTAGTCCCCGCACCAGCAATAGACTCCCGCAAACCATTCAGGAACGACTCAGACCCATTCCGCCCCCCGCTAGCGGCAGCCTCCTCAAAATCCCGATACGCAGCCGCAGCCTCCCGCGTCGCACGAATCTCAGCGCGCCGCGCACGCTCCAATGCTTCCGACTGCGAAATCAGCCGCGCATTAGACGCACCCTTATCCCGCAACTCCTGAAGCTTCGCCTCCTCAGCGCGAACCTTTCCCATCGTGTCCGCAACCCGGCCGTAAGCCTTCTCGAACTTCTCGACAGCTTTAGGATCCGCCTTCGATGCAGCGTCCTCCATGCTCTTAGCGAACTCCGCACCGACCTTCTTGCCGGTAGTGTTGCCCCACTTCTCATACCGGTCGGCGATCTTCTGAAACGCCTTGTCGTCAGCAGTCGCTGAAATCGGGATACTGATCGGCATTCGGAATCACCACCTTCCTATGTGAAGCCAAGATCGGCATACAAATCTTCGGAATCCGCCTCGGCGGCAGCCTGCTCAGCAGCCCGCCGACGATCAAGCTCCGCCTGCTCAACAGGATCACGCCACGCGAACTCCGCAGGGTCCCAACGCACCTCACCACGCGAGGCAATCGCCTCAGTCGACGCCCGCAACCGCAACGCTTCGTTAAGGGTTTCCTCTTGGACGCGTTCTTTGCGGGTTTGCCGACCCCCACGTTCGGCGTAGGTGCGGAACGCGGATTCTTCCGTGAGGTTGTCCAGCAGGACGAGCAGCCGCCGAGATGACATGCGGCCCTGATGCCAGTCCGCTATATCAATGCGGTAATAGCGCAGTAGGTCGGATTCGATGCGGCCCGCGTGACGCTTCCAAACTTCAATCGCTATCAGAACTTTTGGATCCGGTCTTGCGCCACTTTTCGTATTCGCTTTCCTGCTTTGCCCATACGGTGGTCAGCATTTCCGGTGGCCCGCCGGCGGCTTCAAACTTGCGGTACTTCTCTTCACCCCACATGGCGATGAGCCGCAGCGCATCCCGGCCGTCGGGGAGGATTTCTCCGCCGCGTCGTAGCGGCGACATATACCGCAGTCCCGTGGACTTTTTTCCGTTAGGTAGGACGATTTCTACCCGGTCGCAATCTTCTAAAGACTTTTCGGCCGCTTGGAGTTTGTGTTCCACCTCGGCGGTCAGGAACTGGCGGTAGGTGATCCGATACGTTTCACCTTTAACTTTGAAGTCGTAGTGCGCTTTGAATCCGAAGTATTCCGCCAACTGTTCGATGGCGTCTTCAAGGTCTGGTATGTCGTCGTTGCTCATAGTCTTTTTCCCCTGCGAATCATGTTGGGTTACA
>Ga0075163_10004869_pt1 | contig 17979 bp, 10 predicted proteins | sample JI1023141ADNA_FD_71478 | JGI IMG/M metagenome (GOLD analysis project Ga0075163, IMG submission 71478) | Wastewater effluent complex algal communities from Wisconsin, to seasonally profile nutrient transformation and Carbon sequestration -... | ecosystem: Engineered > WWTP > Effluent > Algae...
AGCTCGCGCCCTCGCTCACCGAGCGCGACTACCTGCGGCAGGTCTTCCGCGAGCTCGCGCGGTTCCCGGTGGGGGCTTCGCTCTTCGACCCGGCGCACAACCCGGTCTTCCTGCTCGGGCCTTCGTCCGAGGCGAGCAAGAAGCTGCTCGACGTCTTCCGCGGCCCCGACCCGGCGGCGCCCGCCTTCCGCTTCGGCGCGCCGGACACCCGCTTCCTCGGCGACCTGTACCAGGACCTGAACGAGCACGTGCGCGAGCGCTACGCGCTGCTGCAGACGCCGGACTTCGTCGAGTCGCTGATCCTGGACCGCACGCTCGAGCCGGCGATCCAGCGCTTCGGCCTGGACGAGACCACGCTGCTCGACCCGACCTGCGGCAGCGGCCACTTCCTGCTCTCGGCCTTCCAGCGGCTCGTCGACCACCGCCGCCGCAAGGAGCCGAGCCGCTCGCCGGCCGAGCTCGCGCAGCGGGCGCTCGATGCGATCGCGGGCACGGACATCAACCCCTACGCGGTCGCGATCGCGCGGTTCCGACTGACGCTCGCCTTCCTGGACGTCGCCGGCTTCGCCAAGCTCGCGACGGTGCCCGCGCTGCCGATGCACGTCGCGGTCGCGGACTCGCTGCTCCACGCGCCGCGGGCGAAGGCGCAGCAGGAGATCGGCTACCAGAACGCGGAGCTCGCGGACGCGTACTTCCGCGGGCCGCTCTCGCTCGACGAGCCGGAGGCCGCGATCGCGATCCTCGGCCGTGGTCATGCCGCCGTCGTCGGGAACCCGCCGTACATCACGGTGAAGGATGCGGTGCTTCGGGAAGAGTATCGGGCGATCTACACGTCGGCCGCGGGCAAGTACTCGCTCTCGGCGCCGTTCACCGAGTGCTTCTTCGGCCTCGCGCGGGCGGGCGGCTTCGTCGGGCTCATCAACGCGAACGCCTTCATGAAGCGCGAGTTCGGCAAGCGGCTCATCGAGGACGTGCTGCCGAAGTGGAACCTGAGCACCGTCGTGAACACGTCCGGCGCGTACATCCCGGGCCATGGCACGCCGACGGTCGTCCTCTTCGGCTCGAACGAGCCGCCGACGTCGAACGAGGTGCTCGCGGTGCTCGCGCGGCGCGGCGAGCCGACGACGCCGGAGGACCCGTCGCAGGGGCTCGTGTGGAGGAGCCTCGTCGACCACCTGGACCAGGTCGGCTTCGAGAACGACTACGTCTCAGTCGCGACGATCGCGCGGGAGACGTTGGCGAAGCATCCGTGGAGCCTTGCCGGGGGCGGAGCCGGGGAGCTGAAGGAGCTGCTGGAGGAGAGGGCGGAGAAGAGGTTGGGGGACGTCGTCACATCGATCGGGTTCATGGCGATCATGGGCGAAGATGACGCCTACGTCGCAAGCCCCGACGTGTTCGATCGCCATCGACTTCCATCGCGTGCGTTCGGCATCGGCGAGGTCGTTCGCGACTGGTCGTTCAGCGAAGCCGATCGAGTCCTCTTTCCGTACGACGATGCGTGGCACGCGACCGCATCGCCCGCCGTCGAGCGATGGCTCTGGCCATATCGCCGGCTTCTCCAGGGTCGACTTATGTTCGGGAAGACGCAGCTCGAGGCGAACAAGCTCTGGTTCGAGTTCCGTCACGTCGGCATGGAAAAGGTGTCGACGCCGCTCTCGATCGCGTTCGCCTTCGTCGCCACCCACAACCACTTCGTCCTCGACCGCGGCGGCAAGGTCTTCAAGCAGTCGGCGCCGATCATCAAGCTGCCCGAGAGCGCGACCGAGGACGACCATCTCGCGTTGCTCGCGTATCTGAATAGCTCGGTGGCGTGCTTCTGGATGAAGCAGGTCGCCATGAACAAAGGCGGGAGCGGGATCGGTCGTGGCGTTCAGGACGAGGCCTGGGAGGCCCGATTCGAGTTCGACGGAACGAAACTCGGAAACGTGCCCGTCGTGCCGAACGTCGAAGCGCTTCGTGTTTTCGCCCGCTCGATAGAATCTCTTTCTGCTTCGCGAGGCGACGACGTGATTTCGAACGAACTCGCGCGGAACACTCTCGCCTGCGGTGCGTCGATTCAAGAGGAACTCGACTGGTTCGTGTACGAGGCGTTCGGCCTACTGACGCCGGACGACCTCCGGCTCCTCCATCGCGCGCGCGAGGAGGCGATGCCCGGTTTCCTGACGGCAGCGCCGCCGAATCCGTCGTCGATCGGTCGTCACGGTCTTCATCCGGGTCACCGGGCATTCGAGATCGTCCTGGCACGCGACGCTCTTCTCGCCAATCGGCCAACGGCGTGGTTCGAGCGAAACGGCTACGAGAGCCCGTCGACCGCATCCGCGTCGTATTCGCCCGCGTACGTGCGTCTCCTCGAGGCGAGGGTGGCGATCATCGACCGGAACGCCTGGATTCGAACCATCGAGCAGCCCGAGTTCAAACGTCGGTGGACGATTCGGAACGTCGAGGCTGCCCGCGCGGAGCGCGAGCGGCAGGACCGGCTCGGTTCGGTCGAGGCGGTGCTCGCTGACGAGGCGAGAGTTTCGATTCTGCAGGACGATTCGAGTGAATCGAACTACGGAAACGTCGGACGCACGCCGGTCGCGTCGGAAGCCGTCCCCTTCCTCGCCGCCCTCCGCTACACCGACGCCGGCCTCGAGAAGCACGCCGCCTGGCAGAACACCTGGTCCCTCCAACGGCGCGAGGACGCGGGCGAGTCGGTCGGCGCGATTCCGGTGCCACCGAAGTACGACGCGAAGGACTTCCGCGACCCGCGCTTCTTCTCGCTGCGCGGGAAGCTGGACGTTCCGAAGGAGCGCTTCATCAGCTACCCGGGCTGTGAGAGCGACGAAGATCGCGAGCCGGTCTACGGCTGGGCCGGCTGGGACCATGCACAGAGGGCGCAGGCGCTGGTCGGGCTCTACCAGGACCGCAGGACGCGCGAGGGATGGCCGAAGGAGCGGCTCGTGCCGATGCTCGCGGGCTTGCTCGAGCTCTTGCCCTGGCTCTTGCAGTGGCACGACGAGCCGTCGGCGGAGCTCGATGGGGAGCGGATCGGGCAGAGCTACCAGGGGTTCCTGGATGCGGAGAGTCGGGAGATCGGCGTGACGAGGCAGGAGCTAGCGGAGTGGAGGCCGGTCGGGCGGGGGGCGAGGGCGAAGGCGAAGGCACCTTCGGATATGCCGGCGCCGAAGAAGCGCCGCGGTCGCGCAGCAGATGATGTGACGAGCGAGGGCGACGCGTGATCGATCCGGGGCCCGAGTTCTATGACGCGATGGTCGAGGCGTGCGCGTTTCGGCGCAAACTCGCTGAAGTCATGGAGCATCCGGGGTTCCCGTCCGACCGGCTCCTCGAGAATCGTGAGCAGTTCGTTTCGCTATTCGAGCACCTCTTCTGGGTGACATTCGCTCATGAAGAAGGGCGCCCGGTTCGAGGTTCGATCTGCATCTGTTCTCCGGAGGAAGTGCCGGGCTCGCGTGTCCTCGCGCATGAGGTCCCGGTCGAACGGTCGTCGCTCGTCGCGCTCTTGACGGCGTCGCCGAACGCGCCGCTCGGGGTGCATCTGGGGCCGGGGGGGCCGAGCATCTGGGGATTCCTCGACGCTGAGCCGCACTTCTCGCCCGTGCTCGCGCTCCGCGGTCCTGGCACGATCGCCGGGATGGTCTCGGGCCGCTCGGTGGCTGTGTTTCGAGAAGGGAGGAAGTTCATCGTTCCGCCGACGCGAACTCTCGCATCTTTGGTCGAGGAAGGACTGTCATCGCTGCCGTCCGTGGAACGGATCGTCGCTGGCTCCGATGTCTCCCGCCTTTGCCGCGAGATGATGTCGCATCGGCACGGCGGCGCGATCGTGATCGGTCCGATCGCCGGCGACGACTGGCTCGGTTCGATCTGTGTTGATTTCGCGTTCGATCGCGCGACGACGACTAAGATTCGCGATCTTCGGTCGGAGATGACTGAGATCGACAGGGCCCGCCCGCCAGGGTTGGCCGATCACCCGGACCCGCTCTACGACCACTTTCGCGTCGTCCTACGAAACATCGGACTCCTCACAGCGATCGACGGAGCGCTCGTAATTCGTGAGGATCTATCGCTCGTCGGATTCGGTGTGAAGCTTCGCTTTCCGGATGAGGAGTCCGTGGTTTCGACATTCGACTTCGTCACAGCTGAGGTCGTGCACGGCGTTCGGGTCGCGGATCTCGGCGGCATGCGCCACCAGTCGGCGGCGAGGTTCGTGCAGCATCGGAACGAGTGCTGCGTCCTCGTCGCATCGCAAGACGGACGCCTCACGCTGTTCTCGTGGGTTGTCGACCCGGGACACGTCGTCGTCGTCCGCGGGCTCGAGCACTTCGTGCGCGAGTCGTAGTGGCATCGCCGCTCGAGACGCGCCGAACGGGTCACCTCGGCCGCCGAGCCCCGCCCTTGCGCTTGATGCCGTATCCGTACCGATAGATGTCGGGCACGTCGACCCTGTGGTCGTCTCGAATCTCGAGGACGCCGATGCGGCGCAGTTCGTCGAACACCGCATCGCCGTCGGTACCGAACCCGTCTCGCACGCCGACCACCGGCCTTCCGAGCGCAGCGACGACGACGCCGCGTTCGAGGAGCATCGTTTGACCTCGCAGATGTTCGAGGCGGGCCACGAATGGGTACTCCTCCTGAAGTTCGTTCACGCGGTCGCGTGATGTATCGTCGAGCGCTCCGACGAGCGAGCTAGGGTCCATGAGTGGACCGACGCGCGGCGGATCTTGGAGGGCGCGCCGAGCCGCGAAGGCGAGAAGCCGCAAAAGCGACCGCGGCACGATTCGACCTCCCGCGTCTCGCAGTCGGGCCGGAATCCATCGATGCGTGTAGCCCTTGCGGATGCCGGTGCCCATGACCTCGCCCGCGAGTGCTCTCGCGAGCTCGCGTTGCTTCGCTTCGGGGAGCCGCGCCGGGAAGAGTCCGAATCCACGCCTCTCCGCGAACTCCACACCCGCCTTCTTCGTGAGCCACTCGCGGGCTTCGGATGCGTGGGGGCCACGGTTGGCCAGGTGCCGTGCGGCGAGTCGATAGACTTCTTCGACGGACCACTCCAGCGAGACCGCTCGTGGGCGCAGCTTGCTGGCATCCGGGAAGCTCTTCTCGGCCTCGTCGAATAGGTCGGGGCGGAGAAAGATCTTCGCGCGAAGACGCTTCATCCGTGTAGAGGCCGAGAGCCAGAACGCGAGGAGCGCCCGGACGAGTCGCTGTCGAGTCGTGCGGTCGCGTTCGAGGAGCGCGAATCGGTCGAGGTGGTCGTACGACGCGAATACGTAGCGCCGGTCTCGCTCCAGCACGTCGTCGACCTGTTCGATCGCCGCGATCGCGGCCCCGAGGTGTTTCTCGGCAACGGGGAGCCATCGACCCAGTTCGTGCGGATACTCGGCTCGTGCTTGCGCGATCGCCTCGGGGAGACGTGCCCCGGCCACGTTCTCCGCTTCGAGCCGAACGAGGAGATGGACGACCCAGAACGCGCGGAGCTGGGCGTCACGGCCCCGGTCGAGCGCACGGACGAACTCGTCGAGTACGGCGGTGTTCGGATGCAGGCGGCTTTCGCTGAACGCGTCGAGCCAGTCCGCGTGCGGGATCGTGGGGTCGTCGAAGAACGCGGGGACGTCCTTGCCGAGCGTGCGGAGCGCATGGAAGAGAGCCGTCTTGCCGGCGCCCCGAAGTCCCTCGATGACGACGATTTCCGGTCGGAGCGCGAGCGTGTGGCTGGGCAGCGGCAAGAAGACGAGTGGCGCGTCCTCGACGGCGTCCGCGTCGGTCGCAAGGCGACCGAACTGATCGAGGAGCGCCGTGCGATCCGAGCCCTTTTTCGTCATCGTCGAAATCATCCTTCGTCGGTCTTCGGCTCGGGCGCGCACAGCGCGACCAGGCGCTCCTTCGCCGCGCGATAGTCCGCCGTCAGAAGCTGATCGCGTCGAACGGTGAGCGACGTGAAGTGCATGAGGCGTGGCTCGAACTCGATGATCGCCGGATAGTGTGCGGCGGTCGCGTCGTCTAGCTCGGGGGAGTCCTGTTCGTCCGCGTCGTCCAGCTTCGGATAGACGTGATCCACGAACGCCCCGTAGCTACGCGTTCGGTACTCCTTCGTGATGCGCTCGTATTCTTCCGAGCCGGAATCGTTCGGCGCCATCGTCTGGACGACGAGACAGCGCATGTCGTCGAAGGAGCGCCGTTTCCCGAGCGCCATGACCGTCATCTCGAGCCCCTGGTAGCCCTGGTCCGAGTCGCGTCCGACGAGCACGTCCACGTGCGCCAGATCGTGGAGTGAGAGACCCGCGACGTCGTGCAGCCCGGCTCGGGAATCGAGGAGGATGTAGTCGGGGCGTGGGGAGAGCTTCGCGAGATCGGTCAGGAGGGCGCGTAGCGCCGCCGTGACCGGCGAGGGCTGAGCCTGGTCGAGCTGAGCGCCGACGAAGTCCAGCCGCGCCAACTTCTCGAAGTAGGACGCGTCGAGAGTCCCGGCGGAGACGACCGACACCAAGCTCGCCTCGCGCCCGAGTGCGGTCGCGGAAGCGAGCAGGTCGTCGAGGGAACTCCGGCCGAGGGCAGCGTGTTCGACGAGGTAGTCGAGGAGGCCGCGTGTCGGCGTCGCGCCGAGGAGATTCGCGACCCCTGGGGCCTCGACGTCCAGGTCGACCACGACGACGCGCTTTCCGTCGAGCGCGAGCTGGAGCGCGGTCGAGGCGACGAGCGTCGTCCGCCCGACGCCGCCCTTGAACGAATAGAACGTCGCGACCGCGGGCATGCCCTCGCGGAGGGGCCACGGCAGTCTTGCCTTCTCGCCCGCGAGCCATTCGAGCTTCGAGAGTCGACGTTCGAGCCGGTACCAACGCGACGAATCCACGACAGCGATGGCCCCGGATGCCTCTTCGTACCAGGCGTCCGCCCACGGCTCATGGCGTTCGAAGACGAGCGAACGAATTCGCTTGAGGTCGGCCGCCAGGTTCTCGCCGAGGATCGGCGGCGCGAACCAGTCGCCGAGCGCGGCCGCGAGATCTGCGGTGAGCGCCGCCTCGTCGAGCGTCGTCTCACGTCGCACTTCGAGAGCGAGCCTCACTCGGCCCCGGACATCGCGGACGATGGTCGCCCGCGCGACGTTCGCGAAGTCGGGCCGCGCCTCGCAGGTTCGGAGAACGGTCTGGAGGACAGCGTCGAAGCTCAGCGCCATTCGAACTCCTCCGGAACCCGTCCGTCGGCCCAGAGAGCGAATGCAATGCGGTCCACGATCTCGCGAGCTTCCTTTAGGAGTGGCTTCACGCGGACTTCCTCGTACGTCCCGGTCGCTTCGTACCGTGCGCCTTCGGACCACACGGAGAGCGCCGGGTAGCGCGATCTCCAGTCGACGAGATCGTACCGATGCGCCTGCGCGTCGATCGTCAGCGCGATAGCGAGCGCAGCCTCGCTGGCTCGCCCGACGCCGTGGCCGATCGGCTTGTCGAAGCCTCGGTTCGCGAGGGTCGCCTTGCGCACGCACTCGGGGCCGAATCCGGCCAGGTGGTACGCCTGGTCGAGCGAGGCCGCGCCCGAGACCGGATCCGCAAGCGATTCGGCGTCGCGGACGTGCCTCAGCGCAGCAGAAAGGAACCCCTGGGTCGTGTCGTCCATCGCGCCGCGAGCATAGCCCAAGCGTCCACAGAATCGACGCCGGTCGACGATGGGCCTACCGCGTCGGGGTCCGAATCTCGGGCGACCGGAGTCGGTCCTCGCCGGCGGTACGCCCCGATCCAGGAACGATGCGATGGCGAACGTCGTGCTCGACCTCGGTCGGATCGTGCGGATTCGCCTGAGAGCGAAGTCGAACCGATGCGCGAGATCGAACGAGTACGCGCACGAGCGGAGGTCCGCTCGTGCGCGTCATTTGTCGCGCCTATTCGTGGTTCGTCACGGAGCGAAGGCGATGCAGGGCAGCGTGGAGCCGCCTGCCGTCGCGCACGTCGTCACCGAGCGCGCGACGCCGTCGACCGTGGCGCGGAACACCCCCGAGCCCCACGAGATCGCGCTCGAGGGATCGGTGTCGCCGGCGTGGTCGAGCGTGGCGCTGTACAGCCAATACGTCGCGGCAAGCGGGACATCGAACTCGACGACGTGCGTCGTCGCGGGGTTCGACGTCGTGCCGCCGACGCGCGCCCAGGTTCCGTAGGAGGCGTTCGTCTGGGTCATCGCCATGACGTACGCGGTGTACGCGGACGTCGTCGGCGGCAGCGTCCACTCGAAGCGGACGTGACGCACGGTCGTGGTCGGAGGCGTCGTCGTCGTGCTGGCCGGGATGACGGCGATCGGCTGGCTGCAGGCCCACGACGTGGTGCCCTGATCGACGCAGATTCGGACGTTGGCGAGGCCGTAGTCCTTGAGTGCTTCGAGGGCGATCGTGCCGCTCGTCGTCGCAGGGAGCGTCGTCGAGATCAGCTCGAGGAGCCCGACCGGATCGCCGAGGGTACCGACCTGTCCGCGGACCAACGAGCCGGTCGCGGGCGCCGAGTAGCTGCAGGCGAGCGGACGCCCGATCTGCGCCGAGGCGGGGCAGGTGATCGAGAGGATCGGCGTCGCCGGAACGGTCGGGGTCGACGTCGTGGCGCAGGCGGTTCCGATCCCCTTCGTGCATGCGGCGCTGAGGTCGCAGGCGATCGCGGAGCCGTCGAGGACAGTTCCGTCGGCACGGGCGCCCATCAACAGCTCGGCGTCGTAGAAACGAAGTGCGCCGTTCGTGGACGTCGCGCTCGTCGTGTTCGCGGGGCTCCACGATCCGCTCGAGCGCCAGCTTCCGTACGGGTCGTCGACGATGAGATAGCGACGGCCGCCGAGGTTCACGTAGCCGATGACCGCGACGTAGTGCCCGGCGCCCGAGAACTGAGCCGAGCGGAACATCACCATCTGACCCGCGCGGAGGCGAGCCATGATCTGCTCGAAGGTCATGCCGCCCGCGAGCAGTTGGTCGCACGTGATGCCGTAGCGGGTCTCGAGGCCCGCTTCGATGCGGAGGCGATCCGCGGCGCCCGTCTCGGTGCGGAGCTCGTAGAGCGCACGCGTGGTCGGACGGATGTCGGAGACGTCGATGATGCCCATCGACGCCAGGCGATCGGCGCAGGCGCTCGGGGCACAGAGGCACTCGCCCATCGCCGAGCCGCCGCAGCCGAGGACGTCGGTGAACGAGCGCTGGTTCACGTACGTCGTCGCGTGGAACGCGCCGAAATACGACGACTCGTTCCCTCGCGAGACGAAGAGCTCCGCGGGAGCGCAGGGAGCCGTGGTGCAGGTCACGCGAGCCGTCCAGCGACCCGCGATCGCAGAAGGCACGTGCGTGCGGAGCACGCGATCGCGCGCCGGTCCACGGCTCGAGACGACGCGCCCCGAGGGATCGACGAGTTCGAGCTTCGTCAGACCGGTCGCCGATCCGGTCGGGAACAGCGCGACCTCGAGGATCTCGCCGGCGTCGACGTGGAAGCCGGCCGCGATCGGGCGCGTCGGCGCGATCGAGACCGAGGTCGACGCAGTGAGGGGGCTGATGGACGCGCCCTCGGGCGCGAGGTTCGTCGCAGGGACGATCGCGAGAGTCGTGTACTCGCCGCCCGCGACGTCGACGGTGATCGGCGTCGCCTCGTCCGCGGGAGCCGGGGGCTCGTCGCAGGCGGTGAGGACGGTGACGAGAGCAGCAAGCACGAGGGGGAGGAGTCCCCCCAGTGCGCGGCTCACGCGCTGTCGCGGATGCGTTTCGGATTCCAGGATGCGCTGCATGTCGACCTCGGCTTTCCACGTCCACTCTGGGTGGCGGACGTGCCGAGCGGGGACATCACGAATCCATGGAACGGATCCAAAACTCGGACGTTTGTCCTCGAACATCCCTTGGTTCGAGGGGTATTTCTTTGCGAATCGAATCGGCGCACGACCCCTATGGGCATCGGTTGCTCGCGACGATATGCGGTCTTGACGCGACGCGATCCGATCTCGACCATCGACGAATGAGCGATGAGCTTCGCGTCGGCGGGCAGGCCGTACGCGCTTCCGACGAGGTTGAGCCCGAGGTTCGAGGCAAGGCTTCGACCGAATCGGAGTCCGCCCGATTCGCGGAAATCGGCCGAAGCGTGGCGGCATATGCTGCCGCCCGAAAGAAGGAATCGGAGAGGAAGCCCGTGGCGTCGATATCGGTTGCCGCAGTGACGACCTCGACGTCGACGCGAGAGGAGTGGCATGAGTGGAGAGGCTCGATCGTTGACGATCTCGGCAGCTGGCTTCGATTCTGCGAGCAAGGGCAGGACCGATTCGAGCCGGACGAGGAATACGTTCGACTCGTTGCGCTGTACTACGCGCTCAAGGGACTACTCGGTTGGTACGTTCGCTCTGGCGAAGTCTCCGTCGAAGCGTTTGATGGCTACCTCTCGCGAGTCGTCACGACAGCTCAGAAAAAGGTCGTCATCCCGTCGCGAGTCGATGTGAGGGACGCCGCCGCCTCTTCGACGATGCTCAAGCGCATTCTCGAGGGCACCGTCGACGGACCGGCGAAGGCCGGATTCGTCGCTCGATGGTGGCGGCTCACACGGCTTCGACTCGCGCTCGAGATGAAAGGCGGCCGCAACGTTCGCTGGCCGAAGTGGCTTCGCGGGACGAAGAAGGAGAACGCGCGAAAATCTGCGATGCGTGCCTTGTCACAAGCAATGAATCCGCAGGGCGTCTCGACGAACATGCGGATCGCGAAAGATTTCCCAACCGCGCTCGACACAGCCGACGGAATCGTGCGTGCGCCAGCGAAGCTCGTCGAGTCCGCCATTCTGAGCGCCCGAGCGCCGAACGAAGTCGCCGCCGCGACCGAGGTGAAGACTTCGTGGCGCGACGCGGGCCGGAAGATCATTTCGTGGACCATCGCCTTCGTCGTTGGGATGAATATCAGGTCGAAGTCGATCGCCCTCGCCCTGGTGATTTTCGCAGTCGTCGCTGGGTACACAGCTGTTCGGAAATCTCTGGTCGACCGTTCCGGCCGACCCGCGCCGGTCGCTGTCGGGAGCGTCTCCGACCACGAACGACTCGAACGCGTCGAGCCCCTCGTTCCCGAGCCACGCACGACTCCGCCGACGCGGTGGTCCGAGTTCGTGGGTCGGCACCTGCGTCTTGCGAACATCATCAACGGTTCGAGAGGCGTCGATCACGACCTCGTCGTCAGGACTGATCAGTCCGGCGACCCAAGGCTCCATCTCGTCCAACGTCGCACGGGCTGGAGTATCGGACATGAATTTTTCGGAGAGAGCGATGTTGCGATCGCGGCGAACCACGCAAATCGGGAATTCTCGATCGGGACGCTCGGGCTCTCGTCGATGACGGTCGCAGCGCCCGGCGTGGTCGTCTTGCAGATATTGGACGGCGTCTCGTTCGACGAGATCTACCTCGACGACACGGTCGAATGTTCGATCGGCGGAGTGGCGTGGATCGACGATCTCGATCCTCGAGGCGTCCTCGATCGGGCATGTTCAGCCCAACCGCACTTCGACGCCTGCAGGAACCGTCGAGTGACACCCGTCGACTTGTCGGTCCGAGACCGGGTCGTGCGCGTCTCCTTCCCTCCTCGTGACGAGCCGACGGGCGTCGCATATCAGGCTCGCGTTCGGTTCGTCCGCGAGTATCGAGGAGCCACGGGTAGTCCAACCCTCGAGACGTTCGAGGCAGAACGGTGTGACCCGACGTCGTGTTTCGCCACGATTCCCGACGGCCCAGCCGCGTACGTTCGCGCTTATGGGGGCCGTGGACCCGCGGCGAGCGAAGTTGTAGACGAGCTCTTCGGCACGCGCCCTCGAGTCGTCGTCCCCGAGTATGGCGAGGATGGTCGTGGTCGACGTCGGGCCGGAAGCCGTGGTTTGCGACGTCGACCCGTCGCTGAAGATGCCAATGGAGCGCGGGCATTCCGGCACATGACCCTCGAAGAACTTCGTCGGAGCTGCTGGACGCGCACGCCGGACGCTGGAACGCCTCCGTGACACTTGGAATTCCGGGGCTCGGTCTCGATCGCGACGTCCACGACCCTGCGATCGATCGGAACGTCCGGTTTCGACGGTCGCGTTCCCCTCGGGGCCCTTGAGGACTTCGTCGGGTCAACGGACGTTTTCGCTTGGGAACTCGGTCTTCTCGGCGGGGATCGCGATCGTTTTCGGCGGGTCATCTGATCGTCTCCGCGGGGATCGCGATCCCTTCGTCGGGTCACTCGATCCCCGCCTCCGTCCGCCTCTTTCCCGTGCCTGTACGCCGTTCCTACGTCCGCCCAATCCCGCCATTGGTGAGGAGTTTCGTCCGAAGCAGTCAACGAACTGCATTTCATCTTGCAACCGGCGCCTCGCCCGACTACCGAACGCCGCACGCGTCCCCACATTCGACCACAGGGGACCGCAAGGGGTGGGATATGCCAAGGATGTCGATCGGAGAGAAGGCCTCGCGCGCACTGGAATTCCTGATGGGGTTGCGTGAGCCGATCGTTTCGGAAGCGCTCGTGGCGCATGGGTTCACGGATGCGGATCGCGACGAGGGCTACGCCCTCCTCAACGCGCTCACCGCTGGACGACTCGGGACGTCGCCCGGCGCGCCGCGGGACGCGAGCGCGCTCGAGCGGCTCGACGCGTGGGAGAACCTCTGGTTCCCCATCGCCGAGGTCACACTCCGGACCCGCGCGCCGCAGGTCCACGCGAACGTCTTCCTGAACTTGCGTCAGGCGTCCGGCGATGAGGTCGTCGTCTCGGTGACGACGCTCCTCGAGCGGATCGCCGCGCTGCGCACCGACGGCTCGGCCGAGAGCGCGAGCGCGCTCGGGTTGCTCGCGAAGCGCGGGCTAGACGACGCGCGACTCGCCGAGGGACGTGCCCTGCTCGACGCGGCCAAGGCGGCGATCGTACCGAAGCCCGTGTCGAAGGTGGATCCGGCGACGGTCGAGGCTGCCGAGAAGGCGCTCTGGACCTGGTACCTCGAATGGAGCGGCATCGCGCGTGCGACGATCCACGACCGTCGTGCGCTTCGCGCGCTCGGGTTCGGCGGGCGGCGCGAGGCGACCGCGGAGACGGCAGCGGACGGCTCGGCGGCGAGCTGAGCGGCGCTTCGCGCCCACGCCCGCGGCGGTCGGTTGCGGCCGCTCGGGGTTCGTCGGGAACATCTCCTTCCACGCGCGTGTTGCACGGTGTGATGTCGTCGATTCGGATTCATCGAACCCTCCGATTGATGCTGCGCGAGCGTCGGTGAACCTTTCCGATGCCGAGCTCGAAAGCACGAACCCCTGCGTCGCGAGCGATACACGCTCTGCCCGTGTCCGATCGGGTGCGCGAATTGCTCGCGGCGCTGTCGTTGAACCGATCACAGCTTGCAGGTGTCGTCGGGGTGTCACGCCCGACTCTCGACGAATGGCTGGTTGGGAAGGAACCGAGCGGATTCGACACGAGTCGCATGACGACTCTGCTCGAACTAGCCGTGAGCAGCGGCGTCACGAGCGCGAGTCCGACTAGTCCTCGATTCATCTGTCATTCGATGTACGAGGGCGCGCCTTCGCTGCTCGAGCTGCTGCATGCGGCCTCGATCGACGAATCGCAGGTCTCGTCGCTCATGCGAGAGGCGAAGTTTCGCGAGGACGAAGCGATGGCACGACGCGTCTCGCGCGAGGAGCGACTTCGCGCGCTCGGATTCGTGGATCCGTCCGACGACCAGCGGCGAGAGCAACTCGCTTTCAACGTTGCGAGGCGCGACTGGCCACGGGACTGAGCCGTGTCGTTCAAAGAGGGTTGGGTTGCTTCGTGGGCTGATGCATGATGCATTTCGACTTCACCGAGAACTTCGATGGCGCGTGCTGATCTCCTCATCAACCTCGTCCGCGCGGGCGCCCAGGGCGACCAGCTCGGCTTTCGACGAACCGTCGAGGCGATCGTCGCCGAAGAGCGCGAGCGGCAGCACCATGTGGTCGCCGACCGACTCGCCGAGTTCTTGACGTCCAGTGCGCGGCGCACCGACACCTCGGTGCCCGACGACGTTCGGGCGTTGGTACACGAAGTCCACCCCGCGCGAATGTTGGTCGACCTCGTGCTTCCACCTCTTGTCGTGACGGCGTGTCGCGAACTCGTCGAGGAGCAGCATCGCGTCGAACTCTTGCGTTCCTACGGACTCGAGCCGCGCCATCGCGTCTTGCTCTCAGGCCCTCCGGGGAACGGAAAAACCTCGCTCGCAGAAGCGATTGCCGGAGAACTAGCGGTTCCGATGTTCGTCGTCCGATACGACGCGATCATCGGAAGCTTCCTCGGAGAGACCGCCGCCCGTCTCGCGCGTCTCTTCGACCATGTCCGGACGCGCCGATGCGTTCTGTTCTTCGACGAGTTCGATACGTTGGGGAAGGAACGCGGCGACGACCATGAGACGGGCGAGGTGAAGCGCGTGGTCAGCTCGCTGCTCCTCAACATCGACGCGCTCCCGCCTCACGTGACCGTCGTCACGGCGACGAACCATCCCGAACTCCTCGATCGGGCGGTTTGGCGGAGGTTCCAGATGCGCCTTTCTCTCCCGTCGCCTACGGCGCGAGACATCGGAACGTGGATCCATCGATTCGAGCGGACGCACGACCTTCATCTCGGCGCCTCGCGGGCGCTCGTGACCTCGACGCTCCGTGATGTGTCGTTCGCCGAGATCGAGGAGTTTTTCGCCGATGTCCAGCGGCGACTCGTGCTCGATGGCCCGGGCGCCGATGTTACGACGGTCGTTAGTTCGCGCGTCCGACAGTGGAAGGCGCGGCGCGCTACTCGGGCGTAGTCGATCGAACGCATGACTCCTGACCGTCCCCTTCTCGTGATTCCTGCCGGGCGGGCATCCGCGCCGCGCCGACCTCCGAGTCCGAGGGGCAAGCAGACGTCCCCCAAGAAGGGCCGCCTCGTCGAACGTCTCGGCCCACGCTTCGCGATTCTCGAAGGCGTGCTGAGTTCGAGGAACGCCGAACTCGCGTCCACCGCTGAAGGGTTTGCTCCCGAGCACGTAGTGGTGTTCGAAACGACTGCGACCAATGCCCGAGCGTTGGTGCGTGCGCTTCAAGAGACACCCGAGCTCTCGTGGCTCGCGAGCTCGGACCTCGAAGGAATCGTCCCCGACGACGACTTCCACGACGTGGAGAAGCCGTCGAAGCTGCTCACGGCTCGATTGTTCATGGTGATGGCGAACGTCCAGGCGTTGACGCAGTTGCTCTCGCTCTGGAAACGGTGGTCTTCAGCATCGCGCGCCAAGCTTCCGGCTGAGCACAAGGCTTGGAGCGCGGCGTTTTCATGCCTCCGGGATGTCCGACTGTGGGGACCGAAGGATCGGATCCAGGAAAGTGAGCTGCGTCTTTGGTGGGCGGAGACGAAGAGTCTCGGCGCGTCCGCCAGCGTCGAGATCGAGCTGTGGTTTCGATCGAGTTCGGACGACCGTGCCGCAGCCGCAGCGAGCGTCGAGGCTGCCGTCGTGGCCGCAGGAGGCCGAGTCGAGGCAGCATCTGTGATCGAACCGATCCGGTATCACGCGATCCTCGCGCGCCTACCGTCTCGGAAGATCGAAGGACTATTCGACGAATCGACCGTCGAACTCGTTCGAGCCGACGGGATCTATCTGTTCCGCCCGACGCCGCAGCACGCGTACCCCGTTCCGTCGGAGGGGACGGACACGTCGGACGTCGAGAGCTCACGTCCCTTTCCTCCGGCGCCCGTGAATCTCGATCCGCCGACGGTAGCTCTGCTCGATGGGCTTCCTCTCGAACGTCATCGCGCGCTGGATGGATGGCTCCGCGTCGACGACCCCGACGAATGGGGGAGCGACTATTCGGCCGTGCATCGTCGCCACGGAACGGCGATGGCATCGCTGCTCATCCACGGCGACCGAAATGTCGAGGGGCCCGTCCTCAGTCGATCGATCTACGTACGACCGATCCTCCGACCACGGGACGATCTTTCGGGCTCGGAGGAAGCGCCGCTCGGAGAGCTGTGGATCGACGTACTGCATCGAGCCGTCGTTCAGATCGTAGGAACGTCCAACCGTACCGGAGCTGCCCCGACCGTTCGCGTGATCAACCTGTCCGTCGGCGATCGATACCGGCCCTTCGTGAACGAAATCAGTCCGCTCGCGCGCCTCATCGATTGGCTCTCCTGGAAGCATCAGATTCTATTCGTCGTCAGCGCCGGGAACCATCTGGCACCGCTCGTTCTCGAGACCGGAAGCGAATCGACCGAGTCGCGGGCCTTCCGTGCGCTTCAGCGCGAGCATCGGCACCGGCGACTTCTCAGCCCAGCCGAGTCGATCAATGCGCTCACCGTCGGCGCTCTCCATGAAGACGGTGGCGGACCATGGTCTCGTCGTCACGTCGACGAAGTCGAACTCGTATCGTCGCCAGGGATGCCGAGTCCTGTATCTGCTCTCGGCCGAGGACACCGCAAGTCTGTGAAGCCCGAGCTTTTCGCGCCCGGTGGCCGGGTGGTCCACGTGCGACATGTAGACTCACCGGATACGCACTCTGTTTCGTTCGACCGGCGACGCCTTGGACCGGGACACCGAGCTGCGGCGCCGCAACGAGGTGGTGTGCTAACGCACGAGGAATACTCGTGCGGAACGAGCAACGCCGCGGCCCTCGTGACGCGCACGGCGATGATGGTCATCGACGCGACGGAATCACTTCGACGTGCATATTCGAATCTCGACGCGGTGCCACCGGCGCTTCTTGCGAAGTGCCTTCTCGTGCACACCTCGGCGTGGGGCGAAAAGGCACGGTCCGTCCTCAGCTCTTCGCTGCGAACTCCGGAGAACGAATCGAAGTTGCGAGATCATCTCGCCGGATTCGTCGGATATGGCTCCCTCCGCTCAGAACGTGCGCTCGCATGCACCGTGTCCCGAGCGACCCTCGTCGGGGGCGGAGTTGCGACCCTCGGCTCGTGTGTGGAGCACCGAGTTCCGTTGCCTGGGATTCTCAACGCATACACCGGTGTGCGTCGGATCGTGATCACCCTGGCCTGGTTCTCGCCAACGCGGTCGGGGAACCGGAAGTACCGAGTCGCCGCGCTCGATGTCGTGTCGACCCAATCGCGAGGGACATTCGCGGTGACTGGCGTCGACGTCGATGGAATCGCTACGAAGCGAGGGACGCTTCAGCATACGGTCCTCGAAGGTTCGAGCGGAGCGGTGAACGCGTACGACGACGCCGAGCTCGTTCTGAAGATCAACGCAGTTCGGGAGGTGGACGGAGATCTCGACGAGTCCATCCCCTATGCCCTAGCCGTGTCGGTCGAGGTTCCCGAATCGACGGAGATTCCGATATACGACGCGATTCGCGCGCGACTCGCCGTACGCATCAAGGCTCCCGCGTAGGCGCTGCCACGACGGCTGGTCGTTGAAGGAGCCTCGCACGAGGTCCCCGTTCGTCAGACGCCCAAGGCGTCCATCCGACCTTTCCAACACTCCCGCCGTGTGCTGAATGCGTTACAGTCCGCCCTCGGCGATGGACGCCGGATCGTCGGGGCCGCGCGAGGGCGCGTGGGCCCGGTTCCGGTGGGAAGACCCGCCGATCCGTTGCCCCCATGACGCTCGCCCGCGACCTGTTCGACCTCCCGGAAACCGTCCGACGCAACGACTTCGTCGCGATGCTCACGACGAACGTCGCGCATCCGAAGGAGACCGCGGACTCGTTCGTCGTCACCCCGCAGCTCGCGGCGGCCTTCGGTGACGCGCTCAGCCGGGTGCGTACCGCGCTCGCCGACGGCCGCAGCCTGGGCGCCTATCTCCACGGCAGCTTCGGTAGCGGCAAGTCTCATTTCATGGCGATGCTCTCGCTGCTGCTCCGCGGCGACGAACACGCGTGGCGCAAGCCCGAACTGCACGAGCTCCGCGAGAAGAACCCGTTCGTCGGCAAGAAGAAGCTGCTCGAGCTGCACTTCCACATGATCGGCAAGCGCGGGCTCGAGGCCGCGGTCTTCGGCGGATACCTGTCCTACGTCGAGGCGAACCATCCGGCGGCGCCGA
>Ga0075163_10004870_pt1 | contig 17977 bp, 14 predicted proteins | sample JI1023141ADNA_FD_71478 | JGI IMG/M metagenome (GOLD analysis project Ga0075163, IMG submission 71478) | Wastewater effluent complex algal communities from Wisconsin, to seasonally profile nutrient transformation and Carbon sequestration -... | ecosystem: Engineered > WWTP > Effluent > Algae...
GCCGAAGCACGCGAGCTGGCTGAATGCCGCCGAGATGGAGGCGAGCTTGGTTGCGCGCCAATGCCTCGGCAGGCGCCGGATTCCCGACCTGGCCACCCTCCGTCGTGACGTCCGTGCGTGGCGTCGCGCGGCGACGCACGAAGGGTGCTCGATTCGGTGGACCTTCCGCGTGGCCGACGCCCGCCGCGTCTTCAAGTACAGCGCGCTCGTTTTCACGCGGTCGGAGCACTAGCAACTGGCGCCACACCTGGCACGCGCCGCGGTCGTCGCCGCAGCTCTCGCTCAGCACGGCGGATGCGGCGATCCGTGCAGCCTCCCGCAGCAGGCGCTGGGCCTCCCGACGGTCGGCCGGCGTCATGTCCGCGTCGAGCGCTGGGCCCAGCCCAGCTGGCTCGGAGCACGCTTGCATCACCGCGCTGGACAGGTGCGTGAACAGGTGCTGGAGCCCCGACCTGGGGTCGATCGGCTTGTAGGTGAAGGCGCCGTACGCCATCACCTCGAGATGGAAGCTCCGCAGCAGCTCGCGGTTGTTGCGGTTCCAGTATTTCACCGCCTTGATGAGGCCGTTCAGCATGCCGCCGGCGCGCGAGTTGGCCTGCACACAGGCGTCCGCGTGCCGGCGTGGGTTGGTCTTGATCCAGCGGCGCTGGTCGCGGTCCGGGATCTCGAACTCGGCGGGCTGCCCCTCGTCGTCCAGCACCCAGCCCGACGCGAACGCCGGCACGATGTCGTAGCCGATGCCCGTGCCGGTGAACTCGATGTTCACCGACCGCCCCTGGATGTACGGGCGATGGTTGGGGTAGCTCCGGCGCAGCGCGCGGTCCACGGTCTGGAGCAACTCGATCGGCTCGCGCGACCGAGCGGCACCATGCACCGCACGATCCAGCACCACGAACACGTCGATGTCGCCCAGCGGGCGGATCGCGGTCCGGCGGCGATACGACCCCATCAACAGCGCAGCCTCGACGCCGCCGAGGCTCGCCTGCAGGTTGCTCCGGACGTTGATGTGCTGGTTGGCGGCGACCTCCCGCTCACGCTCGGTGAGCTCGAGGTCCGAGAGGAAGGACTGAAAGGCGCGGGCAACGTTGGCCATGGTGCGATCGATGACGCTCGCCCGTCCTCAGAGCGAACACGTCCGCGTACGCGGGTGATTCGGCTGCGATGGCGCCCGCTTGGCCACGGTCGATGTTCGGACGTCGTTTCGTTTGCTCGGTTCCCACCGCGACGAGCGCCTGTCGAGATGAACCCCACAACGAGAACCGGCTAGCATGAGCGTGTGGAGAAATCAGCAATCGGCGAAGGCGTTGACAACGTCATCGGCGCCGCAATCCGCAGACGCGATCTCAATGCCGCGTTTCGCCTCCTGGTTGCCCACCATGGGCCCCGTGTCTACTCGCTCTGCTGCCGCATGCTCAAGGACCGCACGCGCGCGGAGGATGTGATGCAGGAATCACTGATGAAGGCGTTCGAGCGAATCGACGAGCTGCGCGACCCGCAGCGGATGAGGGCGTGGGTGATGAGTATCGCAACGTCGAGTTGCCTCGACGAGCTACGACGCACGCGGCGCCAGACCGCGATGGCGGATGCCTTTGCTGAGGTCGACACGATCTCGCTGGCCAGCGACCTGCTGACCGCCCTGGCCAGCTCGGAGGAGAAACGAGCGCTCGAGGAATGTCTGGCGGCGCTGTCGGTGCCCAAGCGCGCCGCGATCCTGGGCCGGTTCTTCGCGGACCTCGCGTACGATGAGCTGGCCGCCGCGATGAAGGAGTCGCCAGACGCGCTCCGGGTCCGGATCGTCCGAGCACTTCCCGAACTGCGTGCGTGCCTGGAGTCGAAGGGGGTGACGCCGTGACCAGCGGCGAGCCGCCAGACGACGCCGAGCTGATCGCGAAGCTCGCGTCGCTCGACGTGATCGAGCCGCCACCGGGCTGGGTCGACCGCGCGGTCGAGCGGTGGGAGCAGCGCCAGCAGCCGCAGGCGGCGCCACCCCGCCGGCGACGCTGGCGATGGGGCGCGGCCGCCGCGGTGGTGGTGGCCGCGGTCGCGGCCGCGGTGGCCTTCGTGCCGCGGTGTGGGTCAGCTCGGCACGACGAGCTTGTGGTCGCGGTCGCGCACCGTGGGCCACCCGACCGCGCCGGGGGAACCGCGGTGGGCGATACCATGACAGCGACAGCCAGAGTCAGCGAGCCGCACGAAGAGCTGCGCATCTATCGCGACGACCGGCTGGTCGTCAGGTGCCCAGGCGATGCCGCTTGTCGGCGCGATGGCGCGAAGCTAACGGTTGCTCTCACCTTCGACCGCCCCGGCCGCTACCAGGTGGTTGTGCTCGCGGGCACGAGCGAACTGCCAGAACCCACGCCCCAGGGGATGACGCTCGATCTGCTGCAAGCAAGCGAGCGCGGGGCCCGCGTGGCGCGCCAGCCTGCGATCGACGTTCGGTGAGGCGCCGCGTCTGGACGCGGGTTCAGTCCAACGACGGGGCCGCGCGCCCGCCGTTGCGGGCGAGGTCGTTCTGGGTTTGTGTCCAGGCCGCGAGGAGTTCGGCTTCGAACCACGCAGACGCGGCGACCTTGACCCGAAGCTCGGGCGGCGGCGGCGGCGGCCACGGGTCCTTGGGATCGTCGCTCAGCGAGGTCGCCGGCGGGTCGACGAGCGCCTGCGACGCACGCCACGCTGCGAGACCCGCAACGCCGAGGTCCGGCAGGTCGCCGTAGTAGACGAGCGCGGGTTCGTCGCCACCAGCGCCGTCGGCATCGATCGTGAGCAACCCCGGGACCCAGCGCTCCACGGGGAGCGTGACGATGTAGTCGCCCGGATCGAGCGCAATGCTCCACCCATCCTTGGACCAGGCGACGCCGATGGCGTTCTCGTCGCCGCGACGGCGGATCGCCAACGCGGGTTCGGGCGCTCCGAACGACCCGCTGATCGTCAGCGTGATCGGCCCGCGCCCAGGCGAGACCTCCATGCCGAAGATCATTCTGATGAGGGGGGGAGAGGCCATCGGTGACTCCTTGTCGCAGTTCGGGTTGGTTGCGGGAACCGCGGCGGCTCGCCGCGTATCGGGTCGGACGCGCGACCACGCCAGAACCGAACATCGCCTCACCCAGAAACGGTGCGTCGACGGCTATCGGATGCAGTCGGCGACACCCCACGCCGAGAAGTCCGACCAGACCGCGATGGGCAACACGCCGATCGAGACGCGCTGGGCGGCCGCGAGGGCGCGGATCGGGTCGAGTGCCTGCTGCGAGTAGTAGATACGCATGAAGCGAGCGGCCTCGGCGTCCGGGAGTGACTGGGTCGTGCCTACGACGTAGCGTGAGCCCGCGGCGAGAAACGCCGATGGCAGGGCACCCCACGACTCGGCGTCCTGACTGCCCGCGGTCGAGCATCCGGCCAGCACCACGACCTCGGGGGCGAGACGACCCGTCACGACGTCCGATGCGGACAGCGCACCGTCGGCGAGCGCGATGGACCCGCCAGCGTGACCAACCGTGCCATGGACGGCTACGTGCAACAGCGACGCATCCCGGGCCTCGTAGACGCGCTGGCGTGTCGCCGCCGTGCCAGTCCAGGCCACGCCACCCGTGGCCCGCGCTTGCGCGACGACCTCGTCCGCCGCGTGCGTAAGATCGCCACCTGCGTCGCCGATGAACACGCTGGCGGCGCTCCAGTGTCGCGTCGGACAGCGCATCGCAACCAGTCCGGGCAGGCGGCCGACCGGCCGATCCTCGATCAAGTAGCGTGACCCGCGCCGCAGTGCCGGGAACCGAACGTCGGCCAGGCGCCCGGTGGCGACCACGTACAGCGGCGCACGGCCAGCCTCGAGCGACGCAGGCAACAGCTGGCTGGCCGCGGCGGTCGCCGCTTCTTGATCGTCAGGACGGGCGAGAAAGACGTCGACCGCATCGGCGACGCTCACGGGCAGCTGGATGACGTCGACGCGCCCATGGCGTAGGTGCGCGCGCCATATCATGCGCCCCGCCTCGAGGTAGACCAGCGCTTCACGCTCGCCAACCAACGCAAGCAGCCCGGCGCCGTCGAGCGCGGGCGGCGAGGCGTCTCCGCGCGTGCTCGCGCCCGCCTGCGGCGCGTGCGTCGCGTCGAGCCAGGCTCGGGCGTGGAGCGTCTCAGCCACGGCCAAGGCCTCGGCGCCCCGCCCCTGTGCGACCTGCATTGCCAGCAGCTCCTGGTACGGAGCCGCCCGATGCGACAGGATCCAGGGACGCAGCTCGACGGCGCCGTCGCGGCGTAGCCGCTCGACCAGGTCGATCCCTCGACGGAAGCTCCGCTCGGCATCGGCGGCTTGACCCGCTCTCCACTGTAGGCGCCCAAGTTCGATCGCGATGGTCACCGCGTAGTCAGGTGCCACGCCCTCCGCGTCGGCGCGCGTCAGCGTGGTACTTGCGCGTTTGGTGTCGCCCCGCCTGGCCGCAAGCACGCCGACGACCATCAGCACGCGCGGGTCGTCGGCGAGCTCCGGCGGGAGGTCGGCGATCGCCGCCTCGGCCTCGTCTCTGCGATCGAGCAGGCTGAGGGCGACGGCGCGGTTCAGGTCGATCGCGACATCGAGGGGGGCCACCGTTCCGGCGGCGCCGGTCGCACGTGCCACGATGGCGCTATGGTACGCGGCATCCAGATAGGCTAGCGCTACCTCGCCTTGAGGCCGCTCACGGAGATCGAGCAGGTAGGCAGCGTGCTTGAACCGAGCCCACGCGAGGTCTGCCGGCCAGGCGCTCACGCGGAGCTCTGCCTCCAGGAACGCCTCGTTGGCCTCGGCTTCTCGACCGATTCGATCGTAGGCGGCGGCCAGCGTCAGGTACGCGTGCCCCAGGATGCGGTCGTCGCGCGACAACGCGGCGAACGTGACGCAGGTCTGGGCCATCGCGAGGGCATCGTCGAAGCGCTGCGCATCGCGGGGGACGCGCGACAGGTCGCAATTCGCACGCGCGGCGCCGGCGAGGTTCCAGCGCGCGAGGTAGGTGGCCAGAGCCTGCGACAGCAGGCGTCGCCCGGCCGAGCGCTCCGATGGCGCGTCGCGTCGGGCACGTAGGATTCCTCCAAGGTATCGAGCGTCAGCGCGGACTCGAGAGTCGTAGAGAGCCTCGACGACCACCAATGTCTCGTCTGCCGGCCGGCCGCTGTAGTACAGCGCCCATGCGTATCGCATGCGGTCCTCGTCGCTGCCTGCGCCATCCCCCGCGTGACAAGCCGCCAGCGCCTGGGCCCACGCATGGCCGGCAGCGGCTTCCGCGCACCGAGAGCGCTCGCGCGAATCTCCGAGTTGCGTCAGCACCAGCAACCCGAGCACACGGAGGATCGTGGCGGCGCGCCCCACGGCACCACGCTATCACGCGATGATCCCACGAGTTCCACCTGTCGTGTTCGGTTGTGCGCGCTGCGTTCGTCATTGCTCGGCATGCCTGCGACCGATCCGCTTACCCGGGCCCAATCCCGCGTCGGCACGGGACACTATGTCCTTGGTGCCGGCGGCGTCGATCCGCACGCTGCCGTCCCCGACACGGCGGTCGGTGCGCGCCGCGGCTGTGACGGCCCGGGCTTTATCGCCTGGTGCCTCGGCTACGCTCGCCATCACCCAGGGTTCGCGCCCGGCTGGGACTGGGTCAACGCCGACTCGATGATCGTCGAGGCCGAGACCCGTGGGGCGTGGTTCCTCGTCGTGTCGCGTCCCGAAGTGGGTGCGGTGCTCGCGTACCCCTCGGTCGAACTCGAGCGTGACGGCAGGCGCGACCGGCTCGGGCACGTCGCGCTCATTCTCGACGTGCCGACGGGATGGAGCGGCACAGAGGCCGCGTGGTCGAAGCTCCGCGTCGCCCATTGTCACGGCAGCATCCAGCGGCGGCGGGGATACGCCATCGATGTCACTCACGCAGTCGCGTGGGCGCAGCGCGCGTCGTTTCGGGGTGCGTCGCATCCCGGCTGGCGGACGCGATTCCTTCGATACGTTCACGGAGAAGCTCCATGATCACTGCTCGATCCATCCACGTCGGCCTCAACGGTGTCGACCGGTCCTCCTACCGTGGCTGGGCCGGTCGCTTGCGCGCCTGCGAGCACGACGCCCGCGCGATGCAAACGCTGTGCGTCGCCGGGGGCCTGACGCCGAGCCTGCTGTTGACCGCCGCTGCGACCCGCGCCGCCGTGTTGGCGGCGTTCGAGCGCGCCGCGGCTGAGCTGCGCTCGGGGGACCTCCTCGTCGTCACCTACTCTGGCCACGGCGCCTCGTTTGCGGAGGCGGCCGGCGAGGAAGCAGATGGTCGTGACGAGGCGTGGTGCCTGTACGACGGATACCTGCTCGACGACGAAATCCACGCGGCGCTCACCCGGTTCGCGGGCGGCGTGCGCATCCTCGTCGTGTCCGATAGCTGCTTCAGCGGGACCGTCACCCGGGTCGACGATGGCGCGGACACGCGCGGCGGCCCGCGCCCCCGGCTGCGAGATGGCAGCGGGTCGGACGACCTCGGCCGACGATTCCCACCCGACCTGGCGAGGTCAGTCTACGAGGCGCGTCGGAGCACCTACGACGAGCGCAAGCGCTCGGTCGCCGACGCTCAGGCACGATCTCCGGCGGCGAGCGTCGTTCTGCTCGCCGCGTGTCAAGACAACCAGACAGCGACCGAGTCTGGCGACCAGGGCCGCTTCACTGCAGAGCTCCTCGCGGTGTGGGACCACGGCGCCTTCGCCGGCGATCACGCGCAGTTCGTTGCGGCGATCTGCCCGCGCATGCCGGCCGGCCAGGTGCCGTCGCTCTACATGACCGGCGTCCGCAGCCCGGCGTTCGAAGCATCTCGCCCGTTTACCCCGTGACCTGGAGCGAACCATGGACCACCTGCAACTGGTCGTGTCGTCGGAAGACCCCAACGTCGATGGCACCAGCCGTCTGGCGAGTGCGCTGATCGACTGGATCCGGTCGGAGCTTCGCGTCGTGCCACACGTCGTCCCTGCGGACGAGCACGACGTTGCGCCCGCCGTGACCCGGGACGCTGTCACGTGGACGACGTTGATCCTCCAGATACCCGCGTCCGCGCTCGCGTTGGCCGATCTGGCTTCCCGTGCGCGGGCCAAAGACCGGCTGCGCCTCCTGGTTGCGTGGTTGCGTGCGCGCCGCGGCCGAGTCGCGGTGCGCACGACGATCGGGGACCTAGAACTCGCCGGTGACGATGACCGGCGCCTCGACGACGTGCTCGCGCAACTCGCGAAGGACCACGACGTCGAGCAGCGCGATCCTTGAGGATTCGCCCGACGGGCCCCGGCGCGTTGCGTCCCTGGCCTACTGCACCGGATCGAACGAGTGACGGTTCGGGTCCATGCCCTCCGGGACGCATAGGCGCGGGGTCCCCATGAGCGCTTTGCAGCTGAACTCGGCGTTCGCTGAGGCGAACGCCGCCGCCACCGACCGGCCGCAGGCCAGTTCAGCGTAGAGCGTCCGCGAGAACGTGAGCACGGCCCGATCGTCGAGCTTGCCGTCAAAGCCGATCGCCGTGGTACCGCGCTCCGCCAGCCGTGCGGCCGCGGCGCTCGAGTCACAGGCCGACAGCACGACCAACTCGACCATGTCACCGGCGGTAACCATGATCTCGACCAGGGCATCCACCGGGAACGTCTCGGTGAAGCCCGCCTCGTCTTCGGCGAGGATCACGTCCGGACGGCCGTGCGCACCGAGGTGCACGATGCGGGGACGATAGCGGCGCAGGCCGTCTCCCAGGTCGGGGATCCGCATGGCCGGTTCGAACTTCACGGAGAACGATCGGCCGGCCGCGCCGTACATCACGGACTGGATCTCGCTCAGGTGGGTGTCACGCACGGCGCCCATGATGTCGCGAACCTCGGCGTTGGTCTGGAGCCGCGCTCGGTCCAGCGGCGTCGTCTCAAGGCACAGCACGGTGTGCGGCCCGGGGATGCCAGTGCTCCGGGGCAGGACGAAAGCCGGGCGATAGCGGCCGCTGCCGCGCTCCGCTTGTTCATAGATGGCCACGCGGGGATGGGTGTTCGCGACGGTCATTGCGCCCGCCAGGAACGCGAGGTGCGTTGGCCCCGCGAGCAGCATCGCGAGATCGCTGCGGTTGGAGTAGTCCCGCGAGATCTGCACGAGCGCCTCACGGAGCTGATCTCGGGCGTTGCCAAACGAGTCCCCATCGAGTCGGTCGGCTCCGACGAGGTCGAGCGCGTCGACCGCGAACCGCCGGTCGCCGTGGAGATCCGCCCGCACTTGATCGAGGTCGACCGGTTGGCGTCGAGTACGGACCACCAGCGCTACCGTACCGGGCACGGCTACCCGTCTCGTCACGAGCGGGGCGAAGTACGGCGTGGGGCCGGGTTGCGCGTCCAGCCGCAGGTGGAGCATGCCGACACCGACGTTGTCCCGCGCGGCGGGCGCATGCAGGAACGTCGGCTCGGCGAACTGGAGGTGGCGACCGAGGTAGAAGAAGGCCGGTAGCCCCCCGCGGCCCGTGATCCAGACCCGACGGGGAAGGTACTCCGCGGCTGCGGCGAGCATGTGATCGATCGCCGCCAGGAACGGCCGCCAGCTGCTGCGCTTGCCGTCATTGCCGACCGGCGAGCCGTCGGCGGTCGGCTTCACGCCGAACTCGGTGGCCCGCAGCCACACCGGCTCGGGATCGCCCGCGGGAAGGGCCGTGCGGATCTGGTCGTCAGGCACGGCCTGCGGCGCGGCGAAGTCGAGGTGCAACACCAAGTTCTGGATTGCAATGGGCATCGTATCGGGATGACGCACGCGCGGGCAGGATGCGAACACCCAGCCAGCGAATCGCTGGAGTGCGCGAATCGTCTGTCGCGTCGCTGAGCATCACGCCGGTGGCTGCCGCAGGAGCGACGATTGCGCGTTCGGTTCCTGGTGCTGGGGGCGTCGTTGTGGGGGCAAGGAGGCACCATGGCACAGGCGGATGAGGCGGCCCGGCGGGCTGCGGCACAACAGGCAGCGATGGCGATCTTGGTCTCAACCGGGGACGTCCAGGCCAAGTACCAACCGATGAACATCGTGTTCGCGGTCGGAGGATCCGCCGGCGGTGTCTTCCGCGCGGCGTCGCCGCAGCAGGCCTTCGAGAGCGCGCGCTACCAGCTCCAACTCGCGGCGGTCGCGATGGGGGCGAACGCCGTGGTGCACTGCGCCTTCGGCTACTTCGAGGCGGCGTCCACGTCTTTCGGTTGCCGGACTACGACGTTCACGGTCCACGGCTACGGCACCGCGGTGAGGTTCGTCTAACATGCGGTGGTTGGCGATCCTCGCCATCCTCGGGTACCGGCTTGTCATCCGGCCGTTCCGGCGGAGGGTGTGCCTGTACGACGAGTCGTGCTCGGCGTACGGGATCCGGGTGCTGCGCGAGGTCGGGCTGTGGCAAGGCCTACCGCGTATCCGGGAGCGGATCGCTTCGTGCCGCGTGCCGGCGGGGGCATGCTGGGTGCTCGACGACACCGGCGCCACGCGGCTGATCAGCGTCACCAGCCACAGTTGCGCGCCGGTGCCGCAGAGGGCGCTGATGCTGCTCGAGCACGAGGCCGGGGCGGCCGCGCGCGCCGCGGCGCCGCCGAGTGCGGTGCGCTGATGGAGGTCGTGCTAGGGCTCATGCTCGCCGGGGGCGCCATCTACGCGTACGTCGCATGGCAGCAGAAGGTGGCGCGCGAGCGCGCCGTAGCCCAAGCCGCGGGGCGGGCGCTGTACCTGCGCCACGGTGGATTCCCGGCTACGTGCTCGTGGTGCAAGGACACGAGCGTCGCGCATCGGCTCATGGTCTTCGAGCGCGTCGACGAGAGCTGGCATCCCTACGACTTCCGTCGCAACCTCGCGGCGGTGCCCGACCACGCCGTCGAACCCCTCGTGTCGGCGATGTTCTACGCCCCCAACCCGTCGTGGCGGCGGTTCTGCACCGAGAAGTGCGCACGCGAGTTCTTGGCCTCCGAGCACGTGACGGCGGTCGATGCCTTCGGGCCGTGCGCCTACTGCGGGAGCCGCTTCCCGCTCGCCCTGGTCCACTGCCCGAACTGCGCCGCGACGCGGCAGGGCCGCTGACACAGGGGGAGCGCGCGAACCGGCGCTGACTGCTAGGATGATACCCTAGAGGTCGTCATGGTGAGCATCGCGTCAGACAGGCTCGCTGATATCGAACAGTACGCATCCGCCTTGGGCCTGTCGGGGCTCGTCGTGGAGCGTGTTCGGCTTGGTGGCAATCAGCGGCTTTCTTGTGAGCGCCGGTTCCCAGACGGGCGGATCCGGAGCCTCCTCATTCATTGGGCTGGTGATTGCGCCGGTCTCCCCGACGACTCCTACGCCATTGCCGGTCACGAGTACGGCGGCGACTTGGACATGGCCGTCGACGGAAAACACTGGGGCAGTCGAGAGAATATGAAGGCGGTCGTTCGCCATTGGTTGGGTGGAGTGACGATGGTTTGGAATGACCTTCCGCGAGACTGACGGTGGCGTCGTGATCCGTGCCATCGATCTGGGTCACGACGTCCTCGTGGCCGCTTTCGCAGCACCGGCCTATCCCCGGCTCTGCCTCGATGCTTGTGGGGGCTGCGTTGGCGCCGTGGTGCGAAGTACGCTATTAGGAAGATCGGAACATGAGATGAGCAGAGTGTTCTTCGAGTTTGAGGCCATGGCGTGTCGATATCGCTTCCGAGAGGAAGTTCCGACCGTGCGGGTCTTCGACTTCTGCCGCAACGGCGAAGATGCCTGGCGTCCGCTTCCTATGCGCAGGGCCTTGCGCTCGTGGTGGGAGTCAATATCGGCAGACTGGCCTCCTTATCAGGTGTCATTATTTGGGCATATGGATGGAGCGCTGCAAATCGATTTTGAGGATGTGCTCATCCCGGATGAGCATTCGATCCTTCAGCGCTGGAGGGAGGCGCGGTGGCGAGCGCGCCGCAGCGCTCGAGGAAGGTGGGTGGTGACCAGATTGGGCTATGTTGAATCGAAATACGAGAGCCAAAAGCGGTTGCCGCAGGCACGGACGCGACGTAGGTAGGCGTTGTGGAACATTCTATGCGTCACGAGGGGTTCCCGTCGCGATCCATCGCCTCATTCAGACGAGGCCAAAGACCTTGCGGAGGATCGCGTGTCGCCTGACCTCGGCGTCGTGCGCCGCCATCGTACCCATTCACCGACCGACTGCGAGAGACGGCGCCGAGAGCCTGCGGAGCGATGGCGGCGTCGCCGCTGTCTGGCAAGGAGAGGATGACGATGACTGGCATTGCTCTTGGAGTCGGCGCTGCGTTGTTCCTGGCAGCGCTGCTTATCGACTTCTTGGCCTCTGGTGCGTTTCGCTACCGACTCCCACTTGTCCTCCTACTGCTCGTCACAGGCCTTGGGCTCATCGTGTTTACGCTGGCACGGAAGTTCTGAAGGCGACGAAGCCGAGTGGCCATGCCGGGCGGGCGGCCGCTGTCGGCGACGGCGGTGCGTCGCCGAGGGTGTCGTGGCTGGAGCCGGGCTTGAGTGTTCAGGAGTGGCAGCGTCATCGACGCACGCGCCGCTGACTCACGTCATCGACGCCCACAGCTCGGCGAGCCGTGGCGCTGATACCGGCACGGCGGTGCGCAGTTCGGGGGCGAAGGCCTGCACGCGCAGCTCTTCGAGCAGCCAGCCGAACTCGTCGAGGTCTTCGAGGGCGCCGCCGCGGCGGCGCGCCTCGGCGTACGCGGCGCGGAACTTCTGCCAGAGCGGCGTGACCGGGGCGGCCTTGCTGGCGTCCTTCTGCGGATCGAGGGCGAGCCGCTCGAGGCGGACCTGGATGGCCTTCAGGTAGCGCAGCAGGTGATCGAGGCGATCGAGCGGGGCGACGCGCACCAGCTCGGGCGTGATCAGGTGGGCGAGCTGGCTGTCGATGTCGTCGATTGCAGCCTTCCAGAGGCCGGGCTTGCCGACGAGCGGCTTCTGCAGGCGGCGCACCTTCTCGAGCTCGACGTGGACCGCCAGCGCGACGCGCGAGAGATCGATCAGCGCGATCGGCAGCGCGCGGCGGCCCTCGTCGAGCTGCGCTTCCCAGGCGGCCCGCGTGCGCGGCAGCGGATCGGCCGGCGTGATGCCGAAGGCGTCGTCGAGCGCGCGCAGCACCACCTGGCGGCGCGGCGTCGCCGGCGCGCCGGCGACCACCAGCGGGCCCGCGGCCAGCGCGCCGGCGACCTGGGCGTCGAGCTTGGTCAAGGACGTCCGCAGATCGAGCAGGGCCAGGCGGCGCAGCGCCACGCGGGTCGCGGCCTCGGCGGCCGCCGCTGTCTCGAGCAGGCGTAGATCGACCGTCGTCTCGGCGTCGACCAGCGCCGGGTAGGCGGTGAGGCGGCGGCCGGCGACGTCGAGCGTCACCGAGGCCGGCAGCGCGTCGAAGTCCCAGCGGGTCAGGCCCGCGCGCTCGTGGCGGGCGCGGGGCGCCTTGGCCCACAGCTCCTGGGCGCGCGGCGCCAGCGAGCGCTGCAGCTCGGCCAGGTCGTGGCCGCGAGCCAGCTCGCGATCGTGCTCGTCGACCACCCGGAAGCCCAGCGTCAGGTACGGCGGCAGCGCGCGGCGATCCCACGCCGTGCGCGGCACCCGCTCGCCCGTGCGCTGGAAGATCGCGCGCTCGAGCGCCGGCAGGAGCGGCCCGCTGAATGGCTTCAGCTCGGCGGCCAGCGCCGCCGCCAGCTGGTCGAGCGGGAACAGCGCCTTGCGCGTCGCCTTGGGCAGGTTCTCGAGCAGGCCCTCGATCAGCGCGTGGTGCCAGCCGGGGATCGTCCACGCCAGCTGCTCGGGATCGAGCTGCGGTAGCAGCGCCAGCGGCACCGTCGCGGTGACGCCGTCGTCGTCCTCGCTCGGCTCGAAGCGGTAGGTCAGCGGCAGGGCCGCGCCGCCGATCGTCAGCTGATCGGGGAACTGCTCCGGCGACAGCGCCGCGGCCTCGTCGAGCAGCACGTCGTCGAGCCCGAGGTGCAGGACGTCGGGGTCCTTGGCCTCGGCGTCCTTGCGCCACTGCTCGAAGGTCTTGCCGCTGAACACCCCGGGCGGGATGCGCTGCGCGAAGAACTCCTCGAGCGCGTACTCGTCGGCCAGCACGTCGCCCTTGCGCGCCTTGTCGCGGATGCGCTGCACCTCGTCGAGCACCGCCCGGTTGTGGGCCATGAACGCGCCCTTGGTCGTGTACTCGTGGCGCACCAGCGCGTGGACGATGAACAGCGTGCGCGCCGCGGTGGGATCGATCGGCCCGTAGGGCACGTTGCGATCCTTGATGATCGGCAGGCCGTACAGCGTGACGTGCTCGCGCGCCATCACCTGGGCTTGCTTGAGCTCCCAGTGCGGGTGGCCGTAGCTCTTGCGGCACAGCGGGCCGGCGGCGCGCTCGAGCCAGGTCGGATCGATCTTGGCGACGGTGCGCGCGAACAGCTGCGAGGTCTCGACCAGCTCGGCGGCCATCACCCACGGCGGCGGCTTGCGGGCCAGGCCCGACGACGGGTGGATCAGGAAGCGGGTCTGGCGCGCGCCGACGTAGCTGCGCGTCTCCTGGTTCCACATGCCGATCTTGCTGAGCAGGCCGGGCAGGAGCGCGCGGTGGATCTGCTCGGCCGAGGCCGCCGGCGTGTCGAGGTGGAAGCCCAGCTCGCGCACCGTGCGCTTGAGCTGCTCGTGGATGTCCTCCCACTCGCGCATGCGCGGGAACGACAGGAAGTTGTCGCGGCACAGCCGGTACAGCTGGTTCTTGCTCGACTTGCCGCGGGCCTCTTGCCAGAAGGCCCACAGCTTGAGGTAGCCGGCGAAGTCGCTGCCCTCGTCCTTGTACTTGGCGTGGGCGGCGTCGGCCTTCTGCTGCGCGGCGAGTGGCCGCTCGCGCGGGTCCTGCAGACCCAGCGCGGCGGCGATCACCAGCACCTCGGGCAGCGCCCGCTCGTCGACGCCGCCCAGGATCATCCGACCCAGCCGCGGGTCGATCGGCAGCTTGCCGAGCTGGTGGCCGATCGACGTCAGCGCGCCGCGGTCGTCGATCGCGCCCAGCTCCTCGAGCACGTGGTAGCCCTCGTCGATCGCGCGCTTGGACGGCGGGTCGAGGAACGGGAAGCTCTCGACGGCGCCGAGGTCGAGCGCCTTCATGCGCAGGATGACGCCGGCCAGGCCGACCCGCTTGATCTCGGGATCGGTGTACGCCGGCCGGGCCAGGAAGTCGGCCTCCTCGTACAGCCGGAAGCACACGCCGTTGGCGGTGCGGCCCGAGCGGCCCTTGCGCTGGTTGGCGCTGGCCTGGGAGACCGCCTCGACGTGGAGCTGGGTGACGCCGGTGCGCACGCCGTAGCGGTTGACGCGCGCGACGCCGGCGTCGACGACGTAGACGATGCCGGGGATGGTCAGCGAGGTCTCGGCGACGTTGGTCGCGAGCACGACGCGGCGCGGGCCGCCGGTCTGGAACACCCGCTGCTGCTCGGCCGCCGACAGCCGCGCGTACAGCGGCAAGATCGCGGTGTGCGGCAGCGCGCGCTCGGTGATCGCGCCCATCGCTTCGCGGATCTCGCGCTCGCCGGGCAGGAACACCAGGATGTCGCCGCGCGGATCGAGCTCGGCGATCTCGTTGACGGTGTTGGCCACCGCGTCGATCAGGTCGCCCTCGTCGGGGCGCGGCGGTCGGTACAGCACGTCGACCGGGAAGGTGCGGCCCGACACCTCGATCACCGGCGCGCCGCCGAAGAACTGCGCGAACCGCTCGGTGGCCAGGGTCGCCGAGCTGATGATCACCCGCAGGTCGGGGCGGCGCGGCAGCACCTGCTTGATGAAGCCGAGCAGGAAGTCGATGTTGAGGCTGCGCTCGTGGGCCTCGTCGATGATCAGCGTGTCGTAGCCGCGCAGCAGCGGGTCGCCGTGGAGCTCGGCGAGCAGGATGCCGTCGGTCATGAACTTGATGTAGGTCGACGGCTTCACCGTGTCCGAGAACCGGACCTGGTAGCCGACGACGTCGCCGGGCGCGGTGCCCAGCTCGGCGGCGACCCGGGCCGCGACCGAGGTGGCGGCGATGCGCCGCGGCTGGGTGCAGCCGATGCGGCCGCGATCGCCGCGGCCCATGGCCAGGCACATCTTGGGCAGCTGGGTGGTCTTGCCCGATCCGGTCTCGCCCGCCACGATCACCACCTGGTGCTGATCGATCGCGTTCACGAGATCGATCAGCCGCGCGCTGATCGGCAGCTCGGGCGGGAACGTCACCCGCGGGCTCAGCGTCAGGCCGGCGCGCAGCCGCGGCGCGGGCGGCGCGGGCGGCGGAGCCGGAGGGTCGATCGGCGTGGACACGGCGGCCCCGGGGAGTATCACCTCGGCGGCCGCGACGCTAACCGGGCGCTGCCGGTCACCGGGCCGCGGTTCGTGCGACGATAGTCGAGATGACGAGTCTGCGCTGGGGCCTGGCGGGCCTCGTGCTCACGACGGTTGGTTCCATCGCGCAGGTCGGCGCCTCCCCGGCTGCGTCGATCGGGGCCGAGCTGCGGTCCGACGACTGGGAGATCGAGACCCCCGGCGAGACCAAGACTGCGGTCTACTCGCGCAGCCGCATGATGATGATGTACGTGACGGTGACGGCGGCGTCCAAGGCGAACACCTGCGACGCGGCGCTGGCCGACGCAGGGCCGGGGGCGCCGCTGCCGCCGCTGTTCGGGCGTGAGCGCGGGGTGGTGTCGGAGGGGGTGGTGATGCTGTGCCGCGCGGTCGGCGGCCGGCGGATCGTCGTGTTCGGCCGGGAGGGTAACGGTGGCTTCTTGCCGGAGGAGGCCGCCGCCATCCTCGGCCTCCTCGACGACGTGCAGCGCTCGCTCGCGGACCAGCGGGACCTGCGGCTCCCGGTGACCGACCTCGAGCTCGGACCGCGCTTCGACCGATGGCACCCGTCGGTACCGAACGTCCGCACCGATCGTCTCGAGCCGGTTGGCGCGCCGACCGCGCTGCGCGCGATCGAGGTGTCGCGCATGACCGCGCCATGCGAGGTGGCGACCGCCGATGTCTCCGGCCTCGCGGCGCGTCCAAGCTACGTGCCGGCCGCGTATTTCGGGCGTGTGTTGATCGAGTCGATCGCGGACGGCCAGAACATCGCCGCGTGCCTCACGCACGGTGGCGGCGCGTACCGTGTCGACATCGAGCGCGGCAAGGGCTCGCGCGCCGAGGAGCGCGCGGCGGACGCCCAGGTCGGTGAGCTGCTCGAGGCGATCGCCTCGGCGGTCGGAGCGACGGCACCGCTTCCGGCGGTCGACACCACGACCAGCGCGAGCGAGGACTACGAGGACGAGGACGAGGGCGCGGACGCGACGCCGACGCCGACGCCGACGCCGACGCCGACGCCCGATCCGCCCGTGGCCGAGACCGCCGTCGCGCCCGACGCGTTGCCGGGCTATGCGCCCGACATCTCCACGTTCACGTCGAGCCACGATGACGACGACGATCGCCCGACCGGCTTCCTGCCGACGTCGCGGGTGTTGATGGTGCGGGGGCGGCGCCTCGCGATCGACGGCCGCGGCAGCGTGATGGCGCGCGACGCGCTGGGCGCCGAGCTGGCGTTCGCGCGGCCGCTCGCGCTGGCGTGGGACGACTTCGACTACGAGTGGGGCGCGGTCGTCGGCTACGACGCGGTGGCCGGCGTGACCTACGACGTGCGGGTCGGCGGTGGCGCCAAGATCGCCGGCGCGGTGGCGCTGCTCGGCGGTGGTGGCATCGACGGCTGGACCGGCGACGCCGAGCTGCCGAGCCAGCCGTACCTCTACGTCGGCGCCCGCCTGCCGATCGGTCCGCTGGCGCTGCGCGCCGAGTACCTGCCGCGCAACGGCGGCGACGACGAGTCGCGGCTGCGCGCGACCTACACGCGCTACCGGGGCACGCGGCGGAAGATCGCCATCGAGGGCGGTGCGACGTTCATCGGCGACGCGACGACGCTGTCGCTCGGCGTCGGGATCGGGCTGTGAGGCGGCGCCGCGCGGCGCGCCAAAAGACGAAGTAAGAATGGGTCGGGGTGTTGGCGCCTACGGTGCGCGACGAAAGGTCGTGACCCATGCGCGAGGCCGCACCCCGACGCGTCAGCGTGAACCTGGTCGTCATCGTCGCCGCGGCGTGGCTGCTCGGCGCGTGCAGCCCGCAGCCGCCGCCGACCGCCGAGGACGGCAGCACCGACGCGGTCAACGCGAGCCCGCTCGACGCGGCCGACGACGCGGCGCGCGACGGCGCGGTGCGTGACGGCGCGCTGGTCGACGCGCCCGGCCCGACGTCCGACGCGTCGACGGCCGAGTGCGTCGGTGATGGCGACTGCGGCGCCGGGCGCGGGTGCCTGGCCGGCATCTGCCGCGACCGCTGCACCCTCGGCATCTGGTGCGGCGCCGCCACCACCGGTGACCACTGCGAGGCCGGGCTGTGCGTCGAGTGCCAGTCGGACACCGACTGCGGCGGCACCCGCTACGCGTGCAGCCCGACGGCGCGCGTCTGCGAGGCGCAGCCCTTCGATCCGACCTTCACCAAGATCGGCGTCTTCTATCACACGTGGCATTGCCCGGCCGCCGACGCCGTCCACGACCTCACCCAGATCCTCGCCGGTAACGCGCCCTACGGGCCGTACAACTCCTCGCACTGGTGGGGCCGCCCGGCCGAGGGCTACTACTGCCTGAGCCGCAACGACGCGCTGCTCGCCAGGCACGCGACGCAGCTGCGCGACATGGGCGTCGACTTCGTCTTCGTCGACGTCACCAACCACGCCTACAACAGCAACGCGCTCAACGATCGCCCGGTCGAGATGATCATCCAGCCGTTCACCCGCATGGTCGCGGTGTGGAGCGGCATCCCCGGCGCGCCGCGGATCGTGCCGTGGGTGCCGGTGGTGCGGGCCGACGCCGCGCATCCCCGCGACAAGCACATGGTCTACACGCTGCTCGACCTGCTGAACGCGCACCCCGGCCTGCAGTGGGTCTACGAGGGCAAGCCGCTGATCCTGGTGACCGAGAACGACAGCTACCCGGTCGACGTCGCGCG
>Ga0075163_10004873_pt1 | contig 17973 bp, 14 predicted proteins | sample JI1023141ADNA_FD_71478 | JGI IMG/M metagenome (GOLD analysis project Ga0075163, IMG submission 71478) | Wastewater effluent complex algal communities from Wisconsin, to seasonally profile nutrient transformation and Carbon sequestration -... | ecosystem: Engineered > WWTP > Effluent > Algae...
AGCCCGGCGATCTGGCCCCCGACGCCCGCGAAGAGGCCTTCCCCAAGCTCTGGGAGCGCGCGCCCGCGGGGCTCATGCACCTGCTGTCGGAGAGCGAGTGCACGGTGGTGCACGAGTTCGGGGCCAAAGCGCTCCGGGCCTGTAGCGCGTTCACCGCCGACCTCGACGACGACGATCTCGCGATGCTGGCGGCGCGTCCCTACCACCCGACCGCGCAACTGGCGTTCGACCTCACCAAGCTGCGCGTCGCCGTCGGGCGCCCGGCGAGCCCCACGCTGCTTCTGGCGCTGGCCTCGTCGATTCACGGGCCGGCCCGGGAGCTCGCGGTGCAGTGGATCGAGATGCGCCGGGCCGAGCTCCTCCAGGACACGGTCTTCCTGGCCGCGCTGGTGACGGCGCCCCTCGCGGAGGCGCGACAGTTCGCCCGGCGCTTTCTCCGGAGCGCGTCGTTCTCACCGGAGGCCGGCGCGGTGCTGGTGGGGCGCATCGTGGCCACGCTCCTCTTGCTCGGCGAGCAGGGGGCGGGCATCGCTCTCGACGCGACCCAGACCCTCACCTCGGCGCTGGGCACGTTCCTCGCCTCGGCGCCGCCGGCGGTGATTCGCGATCTGCTGGCGCACCCGCTGGAGGGCGTGCAGGAGCTGGGGGCCGAGCTGCTCCTGAAGCACGATTCCCGGTCGGGGCTCCTGCCGGTGGAGATCATCCTCACGGTGTTCCGCTCGCCCTTCGCCAGCGTGCGTAGCGTGGGGCTGCGCCTCCTCTCGGAGATGGCCGACGACGCCCTGGCCCTGAACTTCAAGGTGCTGGTGGTGCTCTCGGCGGACAAGAACGCCGACCTGCGCCACGGGGTGCGGCCCCTTCTCGGGCGCTTGTGCCGGGTTCATCGCGACATCGGGATGCACCTCGTGAAGGGCCTGGTCGACGCCCTCTTGCGGCGTAAGCTGGCAGACGACGTGGCGCCGCACCTGGTGGCCATCCTGCGCGACGACCTGCGCGACCTGACGCAGGAGCTGGATCACGACACGGTGTGGCGTCTGCTCCAATCGGCGTCGCCCCACGCGCAGGAGCTGGGCGGCCTCTTGCTCCAGCACTTCGACGCTGATGACATGGAGCTCGAGCAGCTGGTGCGCTTGGCCAGCCACGAGATCCTCTCGGTGCGCGAGGCCTCCTGGGCCATGCTCGGCCGGAGCATCCCGCGCATCCACGCCGACATGGCCAACGCGGTGCGCGTCGCCGACGCCAAGTGGAAGGACTCCCGCGACTGGGCCTTCGGGTTCTTCCGCACCTTCGCCCCCGAGCTCTTCACCCTCGAGGTGCTGGTCTCCATCGCCGACAGCACCCAAGACGACGTGCAGGCCTTCGGGCGCGAGATGCTCCAGCGGGGCTTCCGCGAGGAAGACGGCCCCGAGCTCCTGCTCCGCCTATCGGAGCACCCGCAGCGGAGCGTGCAGCTCTTCACCACCAACTACCTGGAGCGCTTCGCCGCGGGCGATACCACGCGCCTCCGCAAGCTGGTGCCCTACTTCACCAGCGTGCTCTCCCGGGTGAACGCCGGACGCCTGGCCAAGACCCGCGTCTTCGCCTTTCTGGAGCGCGAGGCCGCGCGCAGCGAGGAGCACGCGGCTGCGGTCGTCGATCTCTTGCATCGCGTCTCCGGCAGCATCTCGGTAGAATCCCGGGCTCGGGCCGTGGAAATCATGTGCGCCATACACCGAGCCGTGCCCAGCGTGGCGCTCCCACTGGCCTTCGTTCCGCCGGAGCCGCGCGCTGCAGCAGCGCCCCGCGCGGGAGGCGCCTGATGGAATTCGCCTACGCCTTCAAGCGCGCCTCGCAGGTCGATGCCTTGGCCGACCGTACCAACCTCTCGTTCTCGCCGGACCTCAAGCGCGAGCCCACGTTCTTCTCCGGCGAGCTGGAGAAGAGCGTCGCCTTCCGCGAGGCCATCAGCGCGCTCCACGCGGTGGTCACCTCCGATCTGCGCTTCAAGCCCAAAGACAAGAGCATCTACAAGGCTTGGGCGGCGCAGCAGGAGCTGGTGGACTACGCGCAGGTAGCCGGGCAGCGCGCCAGTGCCCAGAGCCGGGTGAAGGCGCTGAGCGAAGAGCTGCAGAGCCTCTGGACCCAGAGCCGGCAGCGCATGTCGACCTTCTATCGGGCGCGCGACGCCTACTTCAAGCACCTCTACGAGCGCGACCGCGAAGCGTGGATCGTCCTCGACCCGGTCATCACCGTGCATCCGGACGAGGTCTTCTTCGAGTGCTTCAGCCAGGACGAGTCGAGCTACGGCCGCCTCGGCGCCAGCTACGAGGTCTTCAAGAACGTCGGTGAGCTCGCCTGCGGGACCACCAACATCGACTACTCGCATGCGCTCTACAACGAATTCCAGAAGATCCGCAGCTACAAGACCACCCGCTTCGAGGTCGACCCCAGCGGTTTCCAGGTGCAGACCGAGCGCGAGGACGACTTCGAGGAGAAGAAGATCGATCTCCCCGACTCCTGGGTGCGCGGCTTTCTCCAGGTGAGCTCGGCCATGTCGCTCCCGGCGCGGCACGTCACCCTCTCGCCCACCGACATCGCCAACGTGTGCTTCATCCTGCGACGCCACAAGGAGCACAAGGGGCCGCGGTCCATGCGCTGGGTGCTCGCGCCGGGCAAGCCGGTGCGCATCGTCTTCGAGCCCTGGAACATCGTCCTCGACTGCCCGCGGTCCATCTACCAGGGCACCGAGGCGGAAGAGCTTCGCACCTGGGGTCGCCGCCGTATCCTCATCCTGGAGCGGCTCATCCCGCTCGCCCAGGGCTTCACCGTGCACCTCTTGGGTCAGGGGCTCCCGTCGTTCTACGTGGCCGATCTCGGGCACATGTCGTTCACCTTGGGCCTCTCCGGCTGGACCGCCAACGACTGGTCCACCGCCGGCAACTTCGATCTCCTCGCGCCGCGCGGCGCCTCCGACGACTTCACCAAGCGCCGGGTCTTCGAGGCCTTGAAGAAGAAGTGGCTGGCCACCCCCGAAGCTTTGGCCGCCGAGCTGGGCCTGCCCACCGCCGCCGTGCTCGGAGCCCTGGGCGCGTGGACCCAGGCCGGGCGCGCCATGTTCGACGTCGTGAAGAACGTGTACCGTGCACGCGAGCTCTCGCGCGAGCCCTTACCGATGAGCAAGCTCCGCTTCGCCAACGAGCGCGAAGAGCACGCCACCCGCTTCCTCGCCGCCGGGGCGGTGACCACGCGGACCGAGGCGGCGGGGGCCGGCACGCGCCTTTTCGGCACCGTGAAGGACGGCAAGCACACGCACACGCCGGACCTGGTGGTCGACGCCGACGCGCGCATCGTCAAGGCCACCTGCAGCTGCAACTTTTTCAAGCACAACAAGCTTTTCAAAGGGCCCTGCGAGCATATGCTCGCGCTCCGCATGCACGAAGCCACCAAGGTCGGCTTCGTCACGTGATCCAACCTCGAATCATCATGCATTCTACACACGAAGAAAGGAGCCCGAGAGAGAGCGCACGCGGGGCCTGATCTTGCAAACCGGGCGGCGGATCGCCGTCCTTGCAGCCTGGCCTTCCATGCTTCACTGGCTCGCTCTTGACTGTGCGATTAAGGCCCACCACATCGAATTCCGGGTTCAATCCGGCAGATTCAATGTCGACGTGGTGGGCCTCATCGCTTGAGTTGAGACGATCCAGTCCCGAGATCTACGAAGTGCCTCCGCGCGCGCTCTCTCTTGCGCTCCTCTCCGTCTTCTCCTCCACATGTCGAACCGCCGCCAAGAGCTCTACGATCGCATCCGCGCCACCTCCAAGGACGAGGTGGTGCTGGAGGAGATGATCCGCCTGGGCTTCTGGCCGCGGCAGGGCGCCATGCCCCTCGACCCCGGGGACGAGGTGCGGCGCCGCGGGGAGATCGAGCGGGAGCTCGCGGCGCTGCGCACCGAGCAGACGCGACTCGGGAACCTCGAGGCGCTGAAGAAGGAGGCCCTCAAGCGACGCCTCGCCGAGTCCAAGGAGAAGCAGAAGGAGACCAAGGCGCGCAGGGAGCGTGAGCGTCTGGCCCGCGCCGCCGCCTGGGCCCAGAAGAAGGCCGGCGAGATCGGCTTTCTCGGCACCGGCGTCTCCGGGGGGCTCGGGCACACCGAGACCGACGAGCCCAAGCTCGCGGCGCAGAGCCTTCCCGCGTTGCGCTCCGGCACCGACATCGCGCGCGCCATGGGCATCACCGTGGGCGAGCTGCGGTTCTTGGCCTTCGACCGTCGCACCAGCGAGACGTCGCACTACGTCCGCTTCACCATTCCCAAGAAGGCCGGCGGCGAGCGCCTCATCTCCGCGCCCATGCCGCGCCTCAAGAACGCCCAGGCGTGGATCCTCGAGAACCTGCTGGGCAAGGTGGCGCTCCACGACGCCGCCCACGGGTTCCGCGCGGCGCGGTCCATCGTCACCAACGCGCGACCCCACGTCGGAGCGCCGTTGGTGATCAACGTCGACCTCAAGGACTTCTTCCCCACGCTCACCCTGGGCCGCATCAAGGGCGCCTTTCGTGCGCTCGGCTACGGCGACCACGTGGCGACCGTGCTCGGACTCCTGTGCAGTGAGCCCGACGTCGACCAGGTGGTGCTCGATGGCAAGACGTTCTACGTGGCGAACGGCAAGCGTCGCTTGCCGCAAGGCGCGCCCACCAGCCCCGCCATCACCAACATCGTGTGCCGTCGTCTCGATCGCCGGCTTGCCGCGGCCGCCGAGAAGCACGGCTTCGTCTACACCCGCTACGCCGACGATCTCACGCTCTCGTCCACGGACCCGACGGCCAACCCCGCGCGCGTTCTCGGCGTGCTCCGGTGGATCGTCGCCGGCGAAGGCTTCGTGGTCCACCCCAAGAAGACGCGCGTCTTGCGCAAGGGTGCGCGCCGCGAGGTGACCGGCGTGGTGGTCAACGAGAAGCTCTCGGTCTCCCGCGAGCAGCGCCGGAGGTTCCGCGCCTTCCTGTTCCAGCTCGACAAAGACGGACCCCAGGGCAAGCAGTGGGGCGCCTCGCCCGACGTCTTCGCCTCGGCGCTCGGCTACGCCGCGTACCTGGCCATGGTCGACCCGGAGCGCGGCAAGCCGGTGCTCGCCCAGGCCCGGGCCATCGCCAAGAAGTTCGGCTGGAAGGGCAAGCCGCGCCCGGTGAAGACCGTGCAAGGTGCACCTATGGCTGTCGTGGCACCGCCGGTCGCCGAGCCGGCAGCAGCGAGCAGCCCGGAGGCGCCCGCCGAGCCCAAGAAGAAGTGGTGGAAGCTGTTCTGACGGAGGTCGCGCATGTCGTTGGTGTCGCTGTTCAAGGGCAAAGGGCCCAGCGGGTTCGGGTACGGCAGCTCGGCCGAAGAGGTCACCGAGGGGCTCTCGCTCTCCGGAAAGACCATCTTGATCACCGGCTGCAACTCCGGCCTGGGGCTGGAGATGCTGCGCGTGCTCCGGCTTCGGGGCGCACACGTGGTGGGTACTGCGCGAACCGAAGCGAAGGCCAAGGAAGCGGGTGCCGATACCCCGCTCGCGTGTGAGCTCGCGGATCCGGCCTCGGTGCGCGGCTGCGTGGCCGCCGTGAAGAAGAGTGGGGTTCGCCTCGACGCGCTCGTGTGCAACGCCGGCATCATGGCGCTCCCCAAGCTCGAGAAGGCCTGCGGCTACGAGCTGCAGTTCTTCACCAACCACATCGGGCATTTCATCCTGACCACCGGGTTGCTCGATGCGCTCACCGACGAGGGGCGCGTCGTCATCCTCAGCAGCTCGGCCCACAGCATGGCGCCCAAGGAGGGGATCCAGTTCGACAACCTCTCCGGCGACAAGGGCTACAAACCGTGGACCGCCTACGGGCAATCGAAGATCGCCAACCTGCTCTTCGCCAAGGAGCTGGGGCGCCGCTTCGAGGGCACCAAGAAGACCGCGAACGCGGTGCACCCCGGCGTGATCCACACCGGCCTCTCGCGCAGCATGCCCGGCTTCCAGCAGGCGGCCATGTCGCTGGTGGGCCCGCTGTTCTTGAAGACCGTGGGTCAGGGAGCCGCGACGCAAACCTACGTCGCCGTGCACCCCGACGCCGCCGGCAAGAACGGCGAGTACTTCGCCGACTGCAACGTGGCCAAGCCCCGCGCCGACGCCCGCGATCGCGCGCTCGCGGAGAAGCTCTATCGCGAGTCCGAGCGCATCGTCGCCGAGCTCTGAAGGGCCACCGACTCAGTCGGTGCCCCAGCGCCAGCGCAGGCCGAGCTCGGTGAAGTCGCTGTCGAGGAGCCCCAGATCGTCGGGGCTCACGACGCGCGGGACGAACGAGCCCCGGACCTCGAAGGAACGACTGAGCGCCAGGCGAAGGATGGGCCCCACCCGCACCAGGGTCGTCTTGCGCTCCAGCACGTGCAGGAAGTCGCCCACCAAACCCACCGAGATCTGCCCGTGGTCGCCGAAGCGCAGCCCGTAGCCCACGCGCCCTCGGAGCACCCACGGTGGGTCCACGATGACGCGCAACGACTCTTCGAACACGTTCTGGTTCGCCGGCACGTTGGGCAGGTACGAGACGCTGGCCAAGAGCAAGATGTCGCCCGGGCCTGCCGGGATGTCGGCGTTGGCTTCCGTTTCCAGGGTGAGCGTGGTGGCCGAAGGCAACGCCGTCGATTCCAAGTCGAGACGCGTGTACTTATCACGCTTCTGGAGAAACGAATGCTGGAACGCTGCGAAGTAGCGGCCGCCCACCCGGATGTCGAAGTGAGGGACGGCCAGGCGCAGGCCGCCGTATACCCCGGCACCGGGCCCGGCGATGGTCGGATTGGCGTCGATGCCGAACCATGTGTCGTGCGGTCGTCCGTAGCCCACGGAGGCGCGCGGACGAACGTAGAGAAAGCCGACGTCGATGGTGGACGCGAAGAAGAAGCGCGTGTCACCCTCGCGCCAGCTCCGCTTCATGCTGCTGTCCACCAGCGCATCGAAGAAGCCGGCCTTTCGCGTCGAGGCCGGCACCGCGTCCGGCGGATCCTTCTTCTGCGGGTCCTGGGGCGTGGGCGAGGTGTCGTCGCTGGGCGCTGCGCCGTCCGCCGCGCGCGCGGCCGTCGGAAGGGCCACGAACGCCAAGACCCCCGCCATCGCTGCCACCCGGCGCCCCATCAGAAGGCCCCCGTCACGCTCGCGCCGGTGCCGGTGGGCACCAGCTGCATATCCACGCCGCCGGCGCGGGTACCGGCGCGAAAGCCCTTGTAGTGCAGCCACGGGACCACCAGCCCCACGGTGGTGCCCACCAGCGCGCCGGTGATGACGTCGGAGGGATAGTGCATATCGCCCACCACGCGGAGCGTTGCCGCGCCCCCGGCCACCAGGTACCCCACGATGCAGGAGCCGATGTCGGCCGCCTTGTTGCCCAGGAGGTCGAGCCGCAGGTGGTGCGAGCATACGAGGCCCGCTGCGGTGAACGAGAAGGCCGCGTGGCCACTGAAGAAGCTGCGGTAGCGGCCGGTGGTGGTGCAGTCGATGGTGGCGCCCGGGAGCTCGCCGTCGCAGATGCGTCCGTAGGGTCGCTCGCGCGCCGCGAACACGTTGGTGATCCCCTGGATCGACCCGGTGATGGCGAAGGCCTCGGCGTCGATGAGCGCCATCTGCCTCGCCACGTCGGCGTTGCCGCGGAACCACCACGCGGAGACCAGGGCGTCGATGAAGAACGGATAGGTGGTGGCCAGCGATAGGAACACGTCGCTCACGTCGCGCGCCACGTAGCGACCCTCGAAGGTGGCGGCGCGAAGCGTCGAGCGTGCGCTCTCGTCGAAGAGAATGCCGCCGGAGCGTCGATTGGAAGAGAAGGGCGGCAAGATGGCGGCGGCCAGCGTGATGGCGCCGCCCACGCCGGTGAGGATCAGGTTGCCGATGCCGAAGCGTGCGTAGGAGCGATCCCACACCAGCTCCGGCAGGTTCTTGCGCAGCTTCTCGGCGCCGGTGGCCACGGATCCGTCGAAGGCCGCGCGCCGCACCGGTCCACGCTCGGTCTCCAAAGTGGTGGTCGCCGGCAGGCTACCCGGGTCCGGGGTCCGGGGGACGGCGGGAGGCGTTGGCGGTGGCGGCGTAGGGCCCCAGGTGGCCGGGGCGGTGACCTCGGGCGCGGGAACGCTGGTCGGCTCGTCGGCCGCGGCGCGGTGCGCCCAGGTTGCCGACGCTGCAGTAGCCAACGCGACGAACACCCGCGCTGTGGATAGAGGGATACTACACCGACTCGGCACGCGCGGACCCTACCGCATCTCCCGCCGCTGCGGTGCCGAAACCGCGGGGAAACGACGCATTTTCGCGGTGAATCGCTTGCGCTACACTCGTCCCGCGAATCTTCTTCCGAAGTGCCGGTTCGAGCTGCACTTCGACCAAAGCGGCCTCGTCCCGGACGAAGAGAACGACGCAGAGCTTCGGCTTTTCCTCCCGGAGCCCATCGACTTGGTGCGCAATGTGTTCCTCGAGCTGCGAAGCGCGGTCGAGATCACGCATCTCGCCGACTACGGCCGCCGCGGCGCCGACCGCGAGGAAGAGGTGCTGTTCGCGGACGACTTCGCGCCCCGCCTCCGGAACGAACGGCTGAGCCCTCTCGCAGCAAGTGCGGAGCCACGTGGGAGACACCCGCCGTCACCGTCGAAGGTCGTGGTCGTGCGATCTCCCCGCGAAGCGCTCCTGGCGGGCGACCTTGGCCTTCGAGCTGCAGGCCGGCGGGCTGGTGGCCGACTACCGGGGCACGTACATCGACGTGGGGGCGACCCTGGAGCTCTCGCTCGATGGATCTCGACGTCGGAACCGGCGAAACCCGAGCCCGAGCCCGGATTGTTCAGGGGCCGGACGGTCTCGTTCGCGGCACGCTCCGCCCCGAGCGTGCCGCAAAAACCCGAGGCGCCGCTGGCGCGAGCTGGGGTATGATCGATCTCGTATGGCCACTCGCCGCCGCGCGCTCCTTCTGCTCCCGCTCCTGGTTTCGTCGATCGTGCTCGCAGCGGGGTGTGCCGGCGCCGATGCCGCGCCCGACGACGAAGATGGTGACAGCGGCGAAGCCGACATCTCGGCGTCTCTCGACATCGCGCGCATCGCCGCGCCGACGGGGCTTCCGAAGAAACCCTGGAACCAGCCGGACTCCCGCGGGTGGTTCGGAGAGAAGGGCATGTGCGGCCCCACCTCGGCGTCGAACCTGCTCCTCATGTACGGCACGCTGGTGTCGCCCCAAACCGCCTACGAGGGCGGGGTGCACTCGGCGGTGGGCACCCTGCCGAACCGCCAGGAGATCTACCTCGACCGCGATTTTCCGGCCCTCGCGTGCGACTACGACCACGCCGAGAGCACCGCGTTCCTCCGCGAATCGGTGGTGGCCGGGCGCCCGGTCAACATCATGATCGGCATGGGCGGCACCTCGGCCCATTGGGTGACGGTGGTGGGCGCGCGCTTCGACGCGCGGTCGAACGAGTGGAAGTACATCGTGATGACCTGGGGTCGCTACGGCGAGATCGGCGAAGCGAAGCTGGTTCCCAACTGGGGTAGCGGCTACGCCGGCCACAACCCGTACGTTCGTTGCGCCCCCAAGTCGCGCTACGCGCTCCCCTGGGCGCCGCCCCGCTGAACCTTCGCCTGGCGCGCGCCGGGGAGGTCGTCGCTAGCGCTCAGGTTCCGCGGGCGCCGCATGAGAATTCGAGCTAGGTTCCGCGCATGCTTCGTCGTGCGGTCGCTGCGCTCGCCCTCCTTGCCGCATGTTCGTCGGCGTCCTCCGACGGGCAGAACGCCTCCTCCGGGGGCGGGAACGATGCATCGACGCCCACGCCGGTGACCGACGCTGCGCCGACCGCCACCGATGGCGGCGCCGAGGTCGACGCGGCTCCGACCCCCGCCGCCGGAAAGCTCGCGGTCCTGACGCTCAATCTGCATTGCCTGAAGACCGAGGGGACCGCCTTCGCCACCAACCAGGACCGCTTCGCGGCCATCGCGAGCGCGGTGGCCACCGAGGACGTGGACGTGGTGCTCGCGCAAGAGGTCTGCTCGATGCCCGGCGCCGACGCGCGAACGATGCTCGCGGACGCCCTAGGCAAGGCCACCGGCACGCCGTGGTCGTCGGTTGCCGCGTTCGCCCATCGCGCCTGGGAAGGCACGCCCGACGCCGCCGACGAGAGCGTGGCGATCTTCTCCCGCGGCGCCCTCTCGTCGCCTCACGAAACGGTTCATCGCGTGCAAGGTCCGCTACGGCGGGTCACGCTCGGCGCCACCGTCGCGACGCGCATGAGCACGCCGCAGCGCGCCGTCTTGCCGGTGCGCGTGTACACCGTGCACCTCGACTACTCCACGCCCGCCGCGCGAGGGCTGCAAGCGCGCGAGGCCGCCGGCGCTGCAGTGTTCGAAGCCGACGCGGAGCGCGTCGCGCTCGACCTGGGCGGGGGTGCCGTGGCCCTGCCGGTGCTGGTGGCCGGCGACTTCAACGCCACCAGCGCCGATCCCGCTCCGCAGGCGCTGCGCGACTTCGGCTTCGCGGAGACCAGTGGAAGTGCGAGCACCCAGCGCATCGACCACGTGTTCGCCCACCGCAGCGTGCCCTTCACCCGCGAAGCATCCAAGGTCCTCTTCGAGGGGGCCGCCGCGGTCTCCGACCATCCCGGCGTGCTGGTGCGCTACGTCGCCGCGACGCCGGTTCCCGTGAAGCTTACACGCATCGTCGCTCGCGGTACGTTCCCGGCGCCGCTCTCGGTGCGCGGCAATCGCGCGCCCCTTTCCTGGGATCAGGGCTGGCCGGCGTTTCCCTCGGCGGCGGGGGTCGCGCTCGTCACCAGCGAGCTCCCGGCCGGCGCCTTCGCCTACAAGTTCCTTCGGCAGGACGCCGACTGGGCCCTGGGCGCCGACGTCGGCGGCTCGGGCGAGGCCGACAACGCCGCCTCGCCCGCGTTCCCCTGAGTCGGGCTACGGAGTCCGGTCGACCCAGCGTCCGCTGGTCTCGTTGTAGCGCGAGCCCTGGGCCGAGCCCGGGGCGCACGCCTGGTCGAGGAACGCGAGGTCGGCCGCGCCCAGATCGAGCGACGCGGCGCCGACGTTGTCGCGCAGGTGATTGAGCTTCTTGGCGCCGGGGATGGCCACCACGTCCTTCGAGAGCACCCAGGCCAGGGCCACCTGCGCCCGCGTGGCGTCGTGCTTCTTCACCACCGCGTCGATGGCCTCGAGGAAGCGCGCGTTGGCGGCTCGGTTCTCTTCGCTGAAGCGCGGCAAGGTCGCGCGAAAGTCGCCCGCCGCCGGCTGCTCGGTCTTGCCCGCGAGAAAGCCCCGTCCGAGCGGGCTGTAGGCCACCAGCGTGATGCCCAGCTCGCGGCAGGTCGGAAGGATCTCCCGCTCCAGGTCCCGCTCCCACAGCGAGTACTCCGACTGCAGCGCGGCGATCGGGTGCACCTTGTGGGCGCGCCGCAAGGTACCGGCGCTGGCCTCCGAGAGGCCGAGGGCGCGCACCTTTCCTTCCTTCACCAGGTCGGCCATGGCGCCCACCGTCTCCTCGATGGGAACGGCGGGGTCGACCCGGTGCTGGTAGTAGAGATCGATGGTCTCGACGCCCAGTCGCCGCAGCGAGCCCTCACAGGCGCGCCGCACGTTCTCGGGCCGACTGTCGAGGCCGCGAAGTGCGCCGGCCGGGCTGGCGGAGTCGGCGATGGCGAACCCGAACTTGGTGGCGATCTTCACCTTGCCGCGAACGCCCCCGAGGTACTTCCCCAGGAGCTCCTCGTTGGTGTGCGGCCCGTACACCTCGGCGGTGTCGAAGAAGTCGATGCCTAGCGCCACCGCTTCGTCGAGCGTGCGCTTCGATTCGTTCTCGTCGGCCGCGCCGTAGGCCCAGCTCATGCCCATGCAGCCCAGGCCGAGCACCGAAACTTCCATCGTACCGATTGCCCGCTTCCGCATTGGAATCTCCCTTCGTCTTGTGGGCCCAGCATGACGCCTGGGGCGCCCGCCGACTAGCGGTTTCACGACATGATATTCATTACATGGGCTACGTAATCCGGGTACCGTAGGGTCCATGCGAGACTCGAACCTGGCCATCCTCGAAACGTTCGTCGCGGTCGCCGAAGATCGCAGCTTCAGCCGCGCCGCGCAGCGTCTGGGTGTGACCGCGTCGGCGGTGAGCCAGGCGGTCAAGCGACTGGAGGAGCGGGTCGGCGCGCCGCTCTTCGCCCGGACCACGCGCTCGGTGCGCCTCACCGAGGCCGGCGACCGCCTGGCCTCGCGCGCGGGCCCGGCGCTCCGGGCCGCTGCGCTGGCGCTGGAGGAGCTTCCGGTCTCGGGGCGCGGCGTCTCCGGCGTGCTGCGGCTCAACGTTCCGCGCATCGCGGTGCTCTCGGTGGTGATGCCCGCGCTTCCGGCGTTCCTCGAAGACAACCCCGACGCCTCGGTGGAGCTGGCGGTGGAGGACCGCTTCGTCGACATCGTGGCCGCGGGCTTCGACGCCGGTATCCGGCTCCACGAGTCGCTCGCCGACGGCATGATGGCGACTCGCTTGTGCAAACCGTTTCGCTTCGTCTTGGTGGCTTCGCCGGGCTACCTGCGCAAGCGCGGACGCCCGCGCACGGTGGACGACCTGGATGGCCACGAGTGCATCGCCATGCGCTTCGCCACCGGCGCGCTCTACCGCTGGGAGCTCACGGTGGACGGCAAAGACGTGGTGGTGCCGGCCCGCGGCCGCCTGGTGCTCCAGGGCATGAGCGCCTCGCTCGAGGCCGCGCGCATGGGGCTGGGCATTGCCTATCTGGACGAGCCCACCGCCAAGGAGGCGCTGCGCAAAGGCGAGGTCGAGCTCGTCCTCGAGCACGCGTCGCCGCGCGTGCCCGGCCTCTTCCTCTACTATCCGCGGTCCATGAAGAACGACCCCAAGATTCGCGCCTTCATCCAGGCGAGCCGAAAACCACGGGGCCCGGCTTGAGCCGGCGCCTCCTCGGGCTGGTCGCGGCCACGGCGGTGACGGTTCTCTCTGCTTGTGGCTACTGCGATGGCGCGCTGCGGGTCATGCAAGGAGAAGGCTACTCGGCGCCGCGGCCCGACGAAAGCGGTCGCACGCCGCTGGAGGCCAACGCGACGTTCCTGTTGCGCGCCGATGGGCCGGCCGAGGAAGAGCCGAAGCTGAAGGAGCTCGCGGGCGTCGATGGGAGCAGCTGGCGGCTCTTCGCCGATGCGACAGGAGAGCCGGTGCCCGCGCGCGTCACCGCCGACTCCGGTGGCCAGGCGTGCCTCAACGGCGTGAGCTTCCACATGAAGGTCCTCACCCCGCTTGCGCCGGGCACCTACACGCTGGTGCTCCTCCTCGACAAGGTCCACTGGCGAATCGTCGGCGAAGCCGAGCAAAAGCTCGGATCGTACCGCGGCGCGCGCGCCCTGGTGGCCCGCTACGCGGTTCGCTGACCACGCTTTGTCGCGTCCCGAGCAAGGAATAGAGTCCACCCCATGGGAAAGAAACGGGCCCCCGCCGAACGGAAGGTGACGGAGAAGAAGACGTCCCGCTGGGGAAATGGTCGGCTCTGGGTGGTGCTGCTGGTGGCCGCGGGCGTCGCGTCCGTCTCCGCCACGGTCGCGTACCTGAGGTTCTACCCTCGATACACCATGCCCTCGGGGTCCATGATTCCTACCATCGACGTCGGTCAGCGCTTCGTCGTCCGCAGCCTCGACGCCCCGCCCGCACGCGGGGACGTCATCGTTTTTCGGTTCCCGGAGCATCCCGACACGGAGTTCGCGAAGCGCGTCATTGCGGTCGGCGGCGATACGCTCTCGGTGAAGGCGGGGCATCCGACGATCAACGGCTGGGAAGTCCCGAACTGCAAGGTGGGCGCGTACGAGTATCTGGACGCCGATGAACCTGGCTCCGGTATGCGCCACAAGGGCGATCTGTACGTCGAGTTCCTGGGCGCTTCTGCCTACCTCACGTTCTACCAGGAGGACGGCGTGCTCGCCGACGCGCAGGGGCCCTATCGGGCCAAGGGGAACGAGTACTGGGTCATGGGCGACAACCGCCACAACAGTCATGACTCGCGGATGTGGTACGGGGGAGCCGGAGGGGGAGTGCCCCTGGAGCTGGTTCGTGGCGGAGTGCCCCAACCTTCGGTACCGCTGTTGCCGTCCGGAGCCGCTGCCCTCCAACCCGCCCTCGATGCGTGCATGCGTTCCCGCCCCCCTCTCGATAAGACGACCCCGCCATCGTCCGCCCGCTAGCAGGGGCTGTCCCCAAACTCGACGCCCCGCGAGACGAGATCGGGCACGGTCACGGGCAGACCACCTCGACGAACTTGCGATTGTCCTTCGCCGGCCGGCCGGTTCGTCGCTCGGACGCAACCACCACTTCGATCTTCGCCCACTGCCGCTCGTCGAGTTGAAGTCGAACCATCGTGGCGACCGATGGAACACAGATTCGAGACCATGGACGGTGCGTGCACTGTGCACAGCAGAACGCGCTCGACCCCTCTCGCGCGTGCCCGTGCCCGTGCCCGTGTCCGTGCCCGTGCCCGACCTCCCTCTCCGGGGGCCGGAAAACTAGGGAGACCCCTTACCCGGGCTAGGCTCTTCGCCCGGCGCCCCACGTATTCGCTTCCCCTGCGGCTCTCGCCGGGAGATGGTGAATGCTCGACCCGCGCTCTTCACCTCGATGTGCACGCGGGCGTCCGCTGCAGAAAGACCTTCGCCTCGTGCCTCGCCTGGTCTTGTCGCAGCCCGCACTGGTGGGCGCCCTGTGAGCGCCGCCTGGTGGCAATGGGGCGTCGTGTACCAGGTGTATCCGCGCTCGTTCCAAGACACCAACGGCGACGGCATCGGCGATCTGGCGGGCATCGAACAGCACCTCGACTACCTGGCGGATCTCGGGGTCGATGCGCTGTGGATCTCGCCCATGTACCCGTCGCCCATGGCCGACTTCGGCTACGACGTCGCCGACTACTGCGAGGTGGATCCGCGCTTCGGCACCCTGGCCGACTTCGATCGCCTGCTCTCCGCCGCCCACGCGCGCGGTCTCAAGATCATCCTCGACTACGTCCCCAACCACACCTCGAACCGGCATCCCTGGTTCCTCGAGAGCAAGAGCGCGCGCGAGAGCCCCAAGCGTGACTGGTACCTGTGGCGCGACGCAGCGCCGGGCGGCGGCCCACCCAACAACTGGATCAGCGACTTCGGCGGGCCGGCGTGGACCCGGGACGAAGCCACCGGGCAGTACTACGCCCACGCCTTCCTGAAGGAGCAGCCAGACCTGAACTGGCGCAACCCGGAGGTGCAGCGGGCCATGTTCGACGTGCTCCGCTTCTGGTTTGCGCGGGGCGTCGACGGCTTTCGCATCGACGTGCTCTGGCACATCTTCAAGGCCGCCGACTTCCGCGACAACCCGCCGAACCCCGACTACCGGCCGGGTCGCGGCGAGATGCATCGGGTCCTGCAGACGTGCTCCACCGACCAGCCCGAGGTGCACGGCGTCATCGCCGAGATGCGCCGCATCGCCGACGGCTTCGGCGCGCGCGTGCTCATCGGCGAGGTGTGCCTCCCGCTCGAGCGATCCATGCGGTACTACGGCACCGACGGGGAGGGGATTCACCTGCCGTTCAACTTTCGCCTGGTCGATGCGACGCCGGCCCAGTGGACCGCCGCGGGCTTGGCCGATCTCGTCGGCGCGTACGAGGCGGCGCTACCCGAGGGCGCGTGGCCCAACTGGGTGCTGGGAAGCCACGACGCACCCCGTATCGCAGCCCGGCGCGGCGACGCGCAAGCGCGGGTGGCGGCGATGCTCCTCCTGACGCTGCGCGGCACGCCCACCTTGTACCAGGGGGACGAGCTGGCCATCGGCGCGGTGCACGTTCCGGCGGCATCGGTGCAGGATCCACGCGAGTTGCGCGAGCCCGGCCTGGGCCTGGGGCGCGACCCCAGCCGTACGCCCATGGCCTGGAACGCCGAAGCCCACGCCGGCTTCTCGAGCGCGCTGCCGTGGTTGCCGCTCCACGATGATTGGTCCACGCGCAACGTCGCGCGTATGTGGGCCGATCGCGAGTCGACACTCTCGCTCTATCGGCGCCTCCTGGCGCTCCGGCGCGCGTATCCGGCGCTGTCGCGGGGGGAGTGGGCGCTGCTTCCGGTGCAGGGTGACGTCCTCGGCTACGTGCGCGGGCACGGGGCCCAACGCCTGGTGGTCGTCCTCAACCTCGGCGCCACTCTCCAGTCGTTCACCCTGCCGGCGTGGGCCGCGTCGGCGCGCGTGCTCCTCTCCACCATTCCCGGCGATGCCTTGCTGTCTTCCTCGGCCACGCTCCACCTTCGTCCCGACGAGGGGCTCATCCTCGCGCCATCGCTCGAAGCCTGAAGGACCCCATGCGCATTGCCATGCTCGCCCCGATTTCTTGGCGCACCCCGCCCCGGCACTACGGCCCGTGGGAGCTGGTCACCAGCCTGCTCACCGAGGCGCTCGTCGCCCGCGGCGTCGACGTGACGCTCTTCGCCACCGCCGACTCGGAGACGGCAGGTACGCTCGCCGCGGTCTGCCCACGTCCCTATTCGGAAGATCCGAGCATCGACGCCAAGGTCTGGGAAGCCCTGCACGTGGCGCAGGTCTTCGAGCGCGCCCGGGAGTTCGATCTCATCCACAACCAGGCGGACTTCGTGCCGCTGGCCTTCTCGCGGTTGGTGGATACGCCCATGGTCACCACCATCCACGGGTTCTCCTCGCCGCGCATCGTGCCGGTGTACAAGCGCTACCAGGAGCGGGTCTCCTACGTGGCAATAAGCGACGCCGACCGCCACCCGGAGCTTCGCTACGCCGCGACCATCCACCACGGCATCCCCCTCGAAGCGTTTCCCTTCGACCCTGTCGGTACCGACGATCTCCTCTTCTTCGGCCGCATCCATCCGCACAAGGGGGCTGCCGAGGCCATCGAGGTTGCGAAGCGCACCGGCCGTCGCCTGGTGATGGCCGGCATCGTCCAGGACGCGGAGTATCACGCGCGCTGCGTGGCGCCGGCCATCGACGGCACGCGCGTTCGCTACGACGGCCCGGTGGGCGGTGAGGTTCGCACGCGCACCCTGGGCGGCGCCCGCGCGCTCCTTCATCTCATCTCCTTCGACGAACCGTTCGGTCTCTCGGTGGTGGAGGCCATGGCCTGCGGCACGCCGGTCATCGCCTTCGCCCGCGGCGCCATGCCCGAGCTCATCGAGCACGGGGTCACCGGCTTCCTGGTCGACGACGTGGAGGGCGCGGTGGACGCGGTGGCGCGCATCGGCGAGATCGACCGCGCTGCATGTCGCGCTTCGGTGGCGGCGCGTTTCAGCGTCGACCACATGGCCGATCGCTACCTCGCGCTCTACCGTCAGCTTCTCCGCTGAGTCAGAAGACGCGGCGGGCTACCACGTGCGGTTCCGCGCGGGCTCCGGCGTCTGCATCTTGCACGCATTCGTAGGTGAGCCAAACCTCCGGCGCTGGCGCCCCATGGCCGTGGTGGGAGTGATGGGGAATCCTGGGAATGTGATGGTGGGTACCCACCCGCGCGCGTCGCCCGCCGCGTCCCGAGACCGCAGAGATCGTAGGGGCCGGTCGCTCTTCCACCACCCTGTACCGCCCCGGTCCGCACACCCGCTCCATCTCGGCCACTGCATCGTCCATGGCGTCGTCGTGGTCGCCGCTCAGCGCCAGCTGTCCACCGGTCTCGCTGCGGGCGAGCACGCGAATGCCCCCGCAGCTCACCAGGAGCAGCCCGCACACCATGAGCGTGGTTCGAAGACGAAGCATCGCGCATCGGCCATTGGCCGACGTCGCCCGATACCGCTGGATCGGCGCACAAAAAAACGCGGGGACCATGACCTGGAGGAGCCATGATCCCCGCGCCCGAACGCAGACCTTCGCGATGAGGGGAGAGCCGATTCGCGAATGCCTTTGCTCGACCGGAGGCTACCCGCCCGCGACGTCCTCTCTAAAACGGCTCGGGTTGGGTGCCTCAGGAGCTTGGACCGAGGGGTCGGGCGTGAGCCG
>Ga0075163_10004874_pt1 | contig 17972 bp, 13 predicted proteins | sample JI1023141ADNA_FD_71478 | JGI IMG/M metagenome (GOLD analysis project Ga0075163, IMG submission 71478) | Wastewater effluent complex algal communities from Wisconsin, to seasonally profile nutrient transformation and Carbon sequestration -... | ecosystem: Engineered > WWTP > Effluent > Algae...
AGAAATCTAGAAGAACTACAGAGATATGGAAAGAATTACTTTAACGTAACAAAATACTAATAAAATCTTTTTACTTTTAACATATTTGGGGTAAAATACAAATAAGGGGTAAAAATAGCTAATTAAAAAGAAAAAACAAATAATATGGCAACAGGCGTTTATGGTATCGTAAGACCGTCAGATGTATCACCAGATGATGTAGAAATTTTTTACACTTACACACCATCTAGAGACAAACTAAACACAGATTTGATTAAATTATCAAATCCATCCGATATTTTGATTAAATTGAACAATCCAAACAGAACCCAATCAAATATTAGTGGTTTTGAATTATTTGGTGGCTTATATACCCTTAAATTACCAGTAGGTATTTTTTCAGCAAAGGGAATTTACACGATAATAATCAAACCAGCCGAAATAAGGACTAAAATTGTAGATGTTGGTGTGCTTTCTGCATATCCAGACATAAAAGGTGTTTTATTTGATTTAGCAACAATACCAGCCGAATTCGTAAATCGTTTTGAGAACAACAGTTTAATTGGTTACAGAATGGAATTTTTGGACCCAACATTACCAAATGCCAAAATTCCAAATATCTTCAGGGTTATTACATCGAATAATAGAGCTGAACCAGTGAACCAAAACCTTACAAATTCAAATCAAAAAGCAATAAGGTATCGCTTTAATGATAATTCAACACTTGTTTTTTGTACGGTCTCACCGAACTCAGCATCAAATGTTCAACCAAATACGTTTCCATTTATTGGAAACCCTAACCAAGAAGTAATAATTACAAACACTTTTTTTAATCCGATTATGGTTGAGGTCGAAATGGTGGAACATGATGTTGAGACATTGGCCTACGCATTATTTGGTAATCAAAGTAAGTCACTTGATGACGGAATTTATACAATTTACAACTTTAACAATCAAATTTACAAACAATATGACCTATACGAAATTAAAGATAAGTTTAGTGGTAAACCATTGTTTGAAGTTAGGGAACAAAGAAATAACATTGATTTTTCAAAGAATTTTAACACGGTAACAACAGTTTAAAAATGAGTAATAATCGAATAAAGGTTGCTGGATATACCCAAAAAACATTTTATAATGACCAAATTGAGTATAGAAACTTCTCACCAGATTTGGTTGGGGTACAACTAGCTAGTGATGGTGGTACTCCATTGTTTACAATGGGTAATTTTGCTGTTACAACAAACTTTGACCCAAAAAAAGATAAAAGGTTTGTCACCAACCGTTTTTCAAATTTTGTTACGCTTACTGATTTAGATTTAACCCTTCAGAACGCATTTAGTCTTTTAAAAAATAATGATGGGGTATTTTTAAATCTAGATAAATCAAACATGATATATTATTCATTGTTTGGTTCCTTAAAAGAATTTACAAGAGTATCACTTGAAAATATAATCACAAACTGGCCAGCCGCATTGTATGTAACACCTATATATGCTTTGGCACCAGTATATATTACTCAAAGTGGATATACATTTGAAGATTATACATTTAATACGTTAACAAACGAATCAACATTTAAAATTAGCACAAACGTTGTTACCAATAGATTTGGTATTAACATATTAAACATTAATGTCGGCGCACAAGTTAATAACGAAAAAAACCTAAATTTAAATTATGAATCATATGTTATTTTTGTTAATAATATTGAATATACTATCTTAGGTTTTACAGGTTCAACAGCAACAGTTAACGATTACATGCACTTCAAGGTTAAGGGTGATGTTTTTTCTGGTTCTACAAACGATTATTTAACATACTATATTAAACCTAATTCGGTAAAAGAAAATTTATTTTATAATTCATTACCAGATTTTGAGTATTATATCCTTAATCGTTTTTCACAACCGAGATTTACTTCGACATTTAAATTTACTGAAAAGTCTGATAGCGGAGCAATTATATATATTACCGACACATTAACATGGCCAACAACTGATGGTTACAATATTGATTTTGATACCGATGAGTATGAAACATTTGCAAATAGACTATTAGATATAACCACAAATTACGACTTAACAACTAGTAATCTTATGGTTAGATTTTTGGTAACAGAATCAATTACCGATTTCGATACAACTGCTGTTCATTTAAGTCCACAAGACCAAGATACGTCAGACCAAAAAATGAATAAAACATTAATGATTTATGGCGCTGAGTATGACGAAATAAATAAATATATTTTAGGTATTCAGTTTGCAAATGTTGTTAGCTATAATAAATTAAATAATATACCAGATATATACATTAAAAATCTAGCTAGGGTTTTAGGTTGGGACTTAATCTCATCTGTTCTTGAAAACAACTTACTCAAGAGTTATATCCAACCAAGCAAATCAACATACGATGGGTATGATGTTGGATATACAGCCGTGGAAGCTGATGTTGAACTTTGGAGAAGATTAATATTAAACTCCCCATGGATTTGGAAATCAAAGGGTACTAGAAAAGGTGTTGAGTTTTTATTTAAATTTATTGGTACACCATTAGGATTAATTAAATTTAACGAATATATCTACTTAGCGGAAAATAAAGTCGATATTGATTTATTTGAATCAGTTTTAGATTTAAACGGTCTATCTACCGACATATCAGAATACCCGATTAGTGATGATGGGTATCCACTACCAAAGCGTAACACCCCAACAATGTATTTCCAAAATAATGGTTTATGGTATAGACAAACTGGTGGTGATGAATCAACAATTGATATAACAAGTGGTAATAATCCGCATGTTGGACCATATGATGGTGGGTATAAATACATGAATCAATTTAGGGAACTTATTTCAGATTTTTCAGCTGTAACAGTAACATCATCAACATCAACAATTACAGATTCAAATTTATTTTCAAATTATAGACTTGGTACATTTACTCAATATAGCGGAAACACATATGTTGATATTACAACCGAAAATGGTGTTGATTTTTCAGATTGTTTTGTTGTTAGTGCAACAACAATTGAGGACCCAAAACATAGACAAGACGAAACAGATTGTGGTTGTGATATACCAGAAAATCTTAGGTCGTTGAGTATATGTATTGATAAAAAGGTACCAGACCCAAGTAACTGTAGCGATATTGCAGACTATTCAACAAACGGTGATTTTGGCAACTTGATATATTATTATAATCAATACCTACATGATGGAACGATTTATACTGTTAATGGAAACGCAGTGTACTACACATCACAATTCGTAGATGTTACATGTTGTAATAGATATGGGATGGCACCGTATTACTACGATTACTATAGTGGTAGTGGAACCCAAACAAATCCCTTTATACTTCAAAATAGCGGATATATCTGTTGTGACCCTAATCAAAACTCATGCGGATGTCTTGTGACATGTAAGTGGGTCTTGGCAACGCCAAGATGGGTAGCATTTGATGGTTTTAATTATATACAATTCCAAAAAGAAGATGGAACCAAGGTATTAACATCTAAAGATGGATGTAATTGTATTCCAAATTATACAACACCTGTATATATATCAGCATCAACAACGGATGTTGGTTATGCTTGTCAATTAACAACTAGCGGACAAGCGGATATAGACCAATTAAATTCAATTATATATTATACATATAGTAAAAGGTCATTAGGTCAAATTGAGTGTAAACAGATTTACACTCCATCAGCTGAAGCAAATATATTTGGCGTTGTAATTAATAACACATCACAAGTTGGTCAAAAATTAAATAATTTTGGTTTTATCGATTTAAACGATAGTAATGTTGGAACAGAATTCAAAACCGTTAACAACGCTTTATCCGCAACAACGAATAGCATATTATCAGATGGGTATTTCTACAAATTAACACCAATAATATCTCCGATGAATGGGGACACAATAAGAATTGAAACACCTAAGGAATTAATAACAGCGGCAACAAAGGCATTTAATCCAAGTTTAGGTCATAGAATGTATTATATGGTTAGCAATACTGAATATAACAATACAACATTTATGCAAACAATATTCGGTCAATTAACTCAACTCCCTGTTACACAAACAACATTGTATGGTCAACAATACTATGTTGGGGAATTTAGCTATATACCAAGTAATGACCCAATAAATGTTTATTTGGTTATTGATATTAGCCAAGAAATAAATGACGGTGGATAAAAACAATTAATAGAAATTAAGAAAAAATAAACGATGGTAACAAGGTGTTTAAATAGTGATGAATTACAAATATACCACAATCCAAATGGTACAATCAGCGCGTACTCAATATTAACAGGTGCTGAGGTTCCGTATCAGTTGACAAAACCATGTTGTGAAAACATAGGTGGAACGTTTGATGTTATTACACAAAGGTGTTTTTATAGCAAAGTAATTAACGGTTGTGATTACTCATTACCTTTTAATTTGATATTAAACCCAAAAGGTAATGACGGCGCTATTTTTTCAAATCTTACTGACGAATCGTGTTCATTGGAGGTAGAATTTGATTACCTATTTAAATTTGACTGTGATAAATTAACAAACTTTATTAACGGAACAGATGAGTCAACATGCCCAACCCTAGATTCAATATTTGAACATCTTGGGGCTAGTATGTCAATTGATAAAGTTATTGTTATGCCATACGGTACAAGAACTGAATCTATTTACAAGGAAGAATTTTTTACCCCTATTGATAATGGGAATTTATTATCTTATTTACAAGATAATTCAGGGAATACGGGTTTTTATATCTGTCAATTAAGCGAAGCGACATCAGATTGTAATGATTTGGATTTAAGTGATGATGTGTTTTTACCTAGGTCTAATTGTGCGACATTTGCTGAGCAAATATTGTTAACACACCCAACAATACCAGTAGATTCGTTTGGTTCTAATTGGTTAACGTTTAGAACACAAATAACGGATGAAGCGATTTTATCGGGTATAACAGACGAAAAGATTAAACTATCAATTACAATTAGTGGATTTTGTATTGATATGTGTATCCTTATTGATAACATAAAGCTTAATCAAAAATGTACCAAAGAATTAACTAATGAAATATTCGTTACAAAATCACCAGGTTTTGAATTAGATAAAATAATCGATAATAAAAAATCTTGGGTTAGAGTAACTGAAACAACACATAGAGAATTTTCTATAAATAAATCTGACGGGACACAACAAATTAGACAGACAGATTATTATTTAGATAATGAAAAACAAATTTTAAATACAAAAGAAATTGACCTAGATATTGATATTGCATCAGCCGTCGAAAATGATGTATGGTGTTATATTTCAGATAACCCATGTATACTAACTGGATTTAGTGAATGTATTGTTTATACATCCAGTACAATAGGTATACCTACTTGTGTTACTTATACATTAACCAATACTGGGGATAGGGTTGGCACTAAGAATTATCAGTACACAGAATGTGACGGTCTTCTAATAGCTGGTACATTAGAAGAATCACAAAGTGTTACTTTTTGTGCAGAAAATGATACGGTAATAGCAGATGCTAACATTGAGATAGTGGTTAATGGTAGTTGTGGCACAATAGTGGTTGTTTCAGGGTCAACTGGTTATACCACATCGTCAATATCGTGTTGTGACCCAACATATCAACCTGTAACCACCACAATGATAACTTATAGTGGTTTCAGTGCTATATTAACAGGAACAACTGGTTGTTGCAGCGGAAGCTGTGGTGATGATGGTGCTGTTAGTATAAATAATTTATTGACACAACCATTAAGTGGTGTATCAACGATTGAAGATTTTCAATATTACTTAACATCAGAATTAATTGATGTTAAAAATAGACAAACAATCACATCATACCCTACACTTAGATTATTATATGATAGGTATATGGATAGTCTATCGTTTTGTAGTACAAAAAGCGCAGCTTTTGATTATTACAGCATGGAAAGATTTGGAAATCTAGTTGGAAATTATTGGGTTGATTTAATTGAACAAGTTATCCCAGCGACAACAATATGGGGTTCAACAAGAATTTATACGAATACAATATTTGATGGGCAAAAACATAGATATAAAGCGTATACAAGCTTTTTTGGTACGCCAGTATTCCTAGAACCAAACCCACAAATAACTGGGGTAACATCTAATGTTGGGGTTATAACAAGTGTTATAACTGGTGACACAAGAACATTACCCCAATTTAACCAACAGACCTACTCACTTATTTATTTAACCCAAATGAATAGCGGGTCAGAGTTTATTGGAACAATAAAGGTTATTGGAAAAAATGGTTCACCTTGTTCAGACGATGGAATATCAGAATGTGAATTAACGGTAAGTATAGTTGATAATATGGCTGTCGATGGTACGCTTACCGCCGTACCATCAAATTATAATGGGACCGTAACGTATACTTGGACAACACCAAGCAGTGAAGAATACTCACAAATAATATCACCAACCGTAAATGGTATATATATTGTTAAGGTTGTTAACGATTGTTGTGAGGCAACAGCAAGTATTGAAATTACATCATTTTAAAAAGTAAAATAATTATATAGTATATGCCAAAATTAATTAATAGTATAACAGGTAGCATTTTAGATAATTATACAAGTAATGTATATTGCATCACCACATTATCTGGAGAGATTCAATCGGAAGATTATGTAAATATGGGTGGGTTGACAGCGTATTTACAAAACTTTACGGAAGTGAATTATATTAAAATACTAGAAAAACCATTAACTTTTGGTCTTAAAAATCAATATAATTTACCAACAATAACGTTAGAAATAGCATACTAATGAGATACCAAGAAAGAATATACATACAGAATGATAATCGTGGGGTTAGAAATAAAGATATACTCAATGTAAATATGAGTTCAGATATCTGTATCTTTAAATCACCAACATTTGATTTAAGTGGTGCGACAAAAATACAATGTAATAGTGTAGAATGTGACCCTAGTGATATTTCATTAGATGCTATTTTCTCAGCTGTAACCGCTACATGTTATACAACAGCAACCACAATAACAACTTGTTTTAGTGCAACCACATGGGAAACCAAATTTTATGCTGATAGTGTGTTGGTATCAACAAATAATTTTTATACAACATCAGTATTTAACGATAACCCAACACAGGCCCAATTGTTAAGCTCAATTACATTAAACTTACGTGATTTAGGCTACAGTTATTCAAGAAGTGGGACAACATTTACAATTGATAAACCATATGGTGTTAAAGAATTGGAGTTGGATATTTGTGTTTCATTATATATTAAACCATTTTATTGTCCCGTTGGATATGATGCGACACCAGCAAACGATGTTTGTAAAAAAATAGAATACACAGCAGTAACATATACTGGCGCAGGAGCAACAATTACTAGTGGAAACACAAATGCAAATTATGCCCAATACGGTGCGTTTTTTTATGGTAATATTCAAAGTGGGTATACACTACCTGTCTCCTATACTGGTGACTCAACACCATTACAAGACCAAAATGCAATACAAATTCCGCTAACAGGGGTTATTATTACTGGAAATACGTTTTGGAGTAATTCTAGTAGCGGCACAACAGACGGTAGGTTAAATCAGATTGGATTGGAAGCAGCACCCCTCTATGAATGGGTTGGTTTTTCTAAGTGTGTGGATATTGAAACGGCTGGAACATATTATATTGGCGTTGCAGGGGATAATGACGCAATGGTTAAAGTAAATGGTATTGAATATATAAAACTTAGTGGCACTGTAAGTGATAATTTTAAAAAATGGAGTGTGTTTGAATTTTATTTGGACTCTGGGTTAAACATAATTGAGATGGAAGGAATGAATGAAGGTTCATTTTCATCATTTGGTGCTGAAATTTATAAACCAGCTAGCTTCGCAGCTTTAACAGCGGCAACTACTACTGGTCAAACAGGTTTGATTTTCACAACGAAAGGACTTGTTGGTGATAAGTGGCAACTCGGTGAATCGTTCGCCTATTCTTGTCCAAGCGGGTACGCATTAAATACATGTTCCCCAACATATACTTGTGATAAAATTACCACAACAGGAATTTCTAGTTGTTTAATATCAGATTGTTTAGATAATTGTGTAGTTGTTTGTGATAATACATTTCCATATATAGACAATTCAAGTACTGGTGTATATACATTAGGTTTAACAGAATCATCGATTCCATTCACATTTAATTTTACTGGGAATACAGATACATTCTTAACATCAAATGTTTTATTTAAATATGAGGTATATAGATACCTCCCAAATAGCAATGTATTTAAACTACCACCAGTTTATAAAAGTGAACAATACCCATATTCTAGCTTTAGCGGAACAAACCAAATTAGTGTCTCAATACCAACAGATAATTTAGGTCTTGATGGGGATTATATTGTAAAGGGTTTTTTTGAAACAGAAGCATGTACAGATTTTCTAATGAGATTGGGTAAAAAAATTGATACTAGTCTATATAAGACTGGTGAAATTTATGGTACCTATGTTCCAGACTTAGACTATTATTTTGTTGCAATCAGAGAAGCTGAGACACCAGTGTTTAATGGTACTGGTAGTGATGAGCCAACATATTCACCTGTTAGTTTATATCAACAGGTAATTTTAGTGGATTTTTCACAAGAGGGTAATATACCAGCAGATTCAGATGAATTAGAGTTATATGAAAGAACTGGTAGTACATTTGTTTTAACAAATGAGTACATCGGTGATGTATTAGTAACGTTAAACGGGTTAACCCTTTCAAAAGATGTTGATTACACTTTAAGTGGACGCGTCTTAACATTTATTGGTCCGATTTCAAATGGTGATACCATAACACTATTTTACACTAGAACAACAAGTACTAAATTAATATCTAACACAATATTAATTGATGCGGCAATACCAAGTGGTACGACAAATACCCAAGGGACAAGTAAGTATTTTTACAATACAACAACTGGAAAGTATGAAGCGTATGCTACCAATGAACCATTAAGCTATACCAAAATAATTGTTATTTTAAATGGTGTTACATTATCAGATGAAATCGACTATTACCAATCAACATCAAATCCAAATAGGATAATTTTGAATGGGTCATTAATGGTTGGTGATATCATTAATATCATTTTTTGCCCTAAAGCTATTGTAATTGACGGTATTGTTCAGTCGAACAATTATATTGGTTGGAGTATCGAAAATGGACCAAAACTACTGAACGGTGAGTTTAGCCTTCAACTAAGTTCTGACGCTAATTTTTCAGGCTTTACGGTATCAAGTGTTGTACCGTATCAAATAAATGTAACTAGTTATGGTGGTGTTTTAACAATAACTGGAGATGTTGGAACAAAATTATATTATAGGGTAAAAAACACTAAGAATTATGAATCAATTTGTGGGGACCCAATCGAAAGCATTGCATATAGCGAGACGGTTCCAATTGTGATTAAATCTAATGCTATAAATTCATATTAATTGTTTACAATTGATAATTTATAGGTAAAATAAAATGAAAAACAAACATATTTATAGGTTATGAGTTATATTATTAAAAGTACTAGTCCGTTTGTTAGTATCAAACTAACTGAAAAGGGTCGTGAAAATCTGGCTAAGGGCCAATTAAATTTTGGTTATTGGGCTATTGGGGACTCTGAAATTAACTATGATAGAGAAGAGGTGGTTGACACAAATCAATCTGACCCTGTTTTATCTGGTTCAAGTAAAGTTTTCAGAGCATTTGATAGACAACCAAACATCAAATCCTTTATCACAACTCAAAGTGGTGATAATCTAAATACCCTTACCCCAGCAAACATTAGTGTTGTTAAGGCTGTTGTTAACAATTTAGCGACAGAAAGAGGTTTTTTTAGTGGTACAAATATTACCATGACTGGTGACACATATATGAATGGATTAGGCAGTGTTCTCGATGCAAACATTACTGGTGGTACGGTTATTTTTATTTCTTCAGCTATTACAGTAAATGTTGGTAATTTTATAAGAATTAAAGTTAAAAATGACTATACAACAAGTGGTGCAACAATTTTAGAAAACACTTGGCCAGTACCAAATCTTTGGTATAAGGTACAATCAACGGCGACAACCATCAGCGGAACGGCCATTACAGTTGATAGGGAATTACCAAATCTTTCAAATCAAACTGGTAGCGAATCATTCGTTTACGTATATCGAGGTGGTGAGGTATCCGATTCATTTGGATATGACACGTTAACAGCATATTGGGATACGGGTACACTTTCATTTGATGCCACAACAAATATAACGTGTGATGCTGTTAAAGTTTGGAATATGAATAATGTTTGGTGCGAAAATTTAGCGGGTATAACAGGATTATCAACGACCAACCTTTATGAAAATTATACCAAATTTGGTTCATATGATTACTTGGGCTCTAAAAACCCGTATTTAGAATATCTTTGTGCTACAGATATATCACAACCAGCAACAGAATGTAATGGTATTGGTTTCAGTTATGATGACACAGTAAGTAAGTCGGTTTCATTATTACACTACACAAACAATACAATATCTAACTTGTATGGGGAGTTTTTCTATATAGATACAATAAATAATAAAACCCTAAGTATTACAATTCCAGATATAATGTATCACAGACGCAATTACGCTACTGGCCAAGGAACTGAAATGGGGATGACATTTACCGCTAGTGGACAATCGAAATTTATTGGTACTAGCAATGTTGAATATTATGACTTATATGAGGATGCGAATTATGTAACAACACCAAAAGTTGTAGGTAAGGTTTTACCACAACTTAAAATGGTTGTGATACATGACGATGAAATCGTGGCGGCGATGTCCTATAAATCAAATAGAAATTGGACATTACCACAGTTATCAGCACAGTTAATAACTGCAACTGGTGGCACCTCAGCTGGTCTACTAGAGATAAATAAAACGATGTATATAACATATGCGTTGGATAATACAAGTGGAACTGGTTTAACAGAAACACTTCCATGTCAATCATATATTAAAATAACAAACACAACGTCATCAACAAAAGATGTTGGGTTTAAGATAAATGATATTGACCAATTACCTTACATGAGAAAAGTAGAAAGCTTGTCATATGATGGGTTAGGTTTCTACGCAACAAATTTTAAGGTACTTTATCAAATAGTTGACGAAATCAATACCAGACCAGACCCAAATGCTTGGAAAGCCTATGACTTTACGTCAACTGGTTTAACAACCAATGTTGGTGAAACAATAGACCCATTATTATTAGAAAATCAAAATCCGTACTCATCAAGTCTTTGCGATGGCCAAACAGGTTTTATTTTGAGTACGATTGTAAATTCTGCTGCGACAACATATGATATAACAATTCCGTTATCAATGGCACCAAATTCAAATTCTGATATTCTTCAATTTGGTGACGAACGATTCTTTTACGGTAACTTAGAAACATATATTGGTGCTACTATATTTAAGACAATATTTGATGTTAGGATAAATTCATCTGATTTCAATAGAACAACCAATCCAACAAGAAGTTTACAATCATCAACCAACCCACCAGATATTAGAGTTACTGAAGTAGCGATTTATGATACAAGTGGTACAATGGTTATCATTGGTAAGTTAAGCCAACCAGTTATATTACAAACTGGTAATACAATTATGTTGGAATTATCACTTGATTTCTAAGTGAACAACAAATGATTAAAATAAAAATAAAATGGGATATATAAGTTCAGCAACTACTACAACACTAACAGCTAAATTAACACCACTTGGTAGGAAAAAGTTAATTACTGGTAATAATAATTTAATAACATCATTTAGTCTTGGTGACTCAGATGCTAATTATTATTGTCCATTACCATTAACAACTGGTAATGTCCCAGCTAATGGTGGAACCATTGGCCCATCAAATACAATAACAAATAGTGTTGGTGAAAACATAACAATTAAAAGTGTATTATTGGTTAATAGCTCAGGTGCAACAAAAAAAGCTGTTGAACCACAATCGGGTGAGGTTACAATATCAAATGTTCAAATCGGTATAACAACTGCTACAACATCAACATATATAACTCAAAATTTAATTAGTCAATCAAATACAAATACTGACCCGTTAACAAATTTGTTTTATACTTTTAATCTTCCAATAACAGCAAATGAAAAATATAAGTTTACGGGAACAACATTTAACCAAGGTGGCTTTTTAGACACAGCATTAAGTGGTTTGGCTCAGAACAACATTGTTGTAATAGGAATTAACAATTTAAAGTATGGTGACGTTTTAGATGGTAAGACATTAAAACTTACAACCACTGCACACACAATTTACTCAACGTTTCAGAATTCTGGTCAATCATTAAAAGTTATTGACGGATACATTTCTGATAAAGCACCAACAACAAAATTCTTGGGTGATAATATCGCGTTATTGTTTTGTGATACAATAAAAAAACCAAATAATGATGTTAATCTCAGTTGGGCCACTGGCTGGAACACAACAAAACCGTTTAGTGTAAATGGTAAACAACCATATAATTTAACTACAGATACAAATATGGATGAATATGCCGATGAACCTGTTGGACTAGCATATTTAGATAAGGGTTTGATAGTTCTTACGCACCCAACAGTTGTATCAGCATTTAACACTGCATCTACTGCAACAACAGCTGTTTTTAATAGTGTATCTACATCAGTAACACAAAACATAACTTGTATTGTTAATAGAGGTGAATTTGGAAAATCAACCAATACAACATTTACAGCTGTTGACACACCAAGAATAACTGAGATTGGATTATACGATAGTAGTGGGGATTTAATAGCCATAGCTAAAACAGATAGACAAGTAGAATTAAATGTTAATGAATTTTTGGCATTAGGCGTAAAAATTAATTTATAAACTATTTAGTTTTCTAATTTAATATCTATAATTAGCTAAAAAATATGGATAAAATTAGCAATCAAGAGAATTTATCTGGAAATAGAAATCCATTAATATTAGGATTGGATGTGTCAACCAAAACAATTGGGATAGCGTTATTTGAAGAAAATAACGGAACTGGTGACTTAAAGTTACTCAAGTATGTTAGTCCCAAAGTTAAACCTGAACCAGAAAACAAAATGGAGGAGCTTTTTGAAAAAGCTAGAATTTTTGAAAAAGAATTTTTAAACGATTATGCCGATGTTGGTATCACAAGGGTTATAATCGAAGAACCATTATTACAATCAAATAACGTAAATACCGTGGCAACGTTGTTGCGTTTTAACGGTATGATAGCTAGGTCGGTTTATGAAACAATTGGTATTGTTCCAGAATTTATTTCTTCATACGATGCTAGAAAATATGGTTTTCCTCAGCTTATGGGTATCAGAACAATAAAAAAAGACGGTACAACAAAAACAGAGAAAGATATTAAGAAATCAAAACCAACTCTTTTTGGTGCATATGACACAGATGTTGATAAAAAGATGGTTATTTGGGAAATGGTTGCCGATTTGGAACCACAAATAACATGGTTCTACGATAAGAAAAATAAACTAATTAAAGAAAATTTTGATATGACTGATAGTTATGTCGCGGTTTTAGGGTTTATGAAAAAACAGGGATATTGGAAATGATATAAATTAAAAAAATCTGAGAAAATCTCAGATTTTTTGTTTTATAGCGATTTTTTTCGTATCTTCGTATGTGGCGTATATTGCAAATATATTAGAAGGGTTTCTTGGGGATATTAGAAAACACAATGAAAGTACTGGACAAATTTCTTTTGATTGCCCAGTATGTTCAGGTGATAAAGATATGCCTGAAGGTGACGGAAAGGGTAATCTTGAGATAAATTATCACAAAGACGTATTTAAGTGTTGGGTTTGTAAGGATACTCATAATATGAGTGGTTCGATAATAAAACTAATTAAGAAGTATGGGAACCCAAAAGCCCTTAAAGATTACAAACTTTTTAAACCCACTGCTAATCTATCCAATGAAGATAAGATACATATTGAAGTTAAACTACCAGAGGGTTTTAAAAAATTAAAAGATTGTACATCGAAAGATTTTAAATATAACTCAGTAATTCAATATCTCAATAAACGAGGAATTACAGATGATATAATCAGCAAATTTGACATTGGGTACACCACAAGAGGTAAATATTTTAATCGAATTATTATACCATCATATGACGAAGATAATATTTTAAATTATTTTGTTGGAAGGTGGTTTGACCGTCATTATAATAAGATGAAATATCTTAACCCAGATGTTGAGAAACAATTAATAATCTTCAATGAGGGCCGAATAAATTGGGATGCAACATTGTATATTGTTGAAGGTCCCACAGACCATATAGTTGTCCCGAACTCAATACCTTTATTAGGTAAGTATATCCCATCAATTTTATTGGAAAAGATTTATGAGAAGGCGAATGCCAATATAGTAATATTTTTGGATGGCGATGCCTTTGAGGATGCCAAGAGGCTATATCACCAATTAAATATTGGCACATTAAAAGGGCGAATTAGGATTATTTTAGTCCCAGAAAAATATGACCCTAGCCTTATACATGAAAAATGGGGTAAGAGAGGAATAATAAAAGCGATAAGGAATGCTAAAACGCTCGACGAATTAGAAAAATTCATCTAATGTGTTGCATTTCAACGAATAATTTAGTATATTTGTTTGATGATTAAAACATTTGAATCTTTAGTATATCTAGAGCCTATAGAACACGTATATATTCACAGAAAAACTGGTGTTAAATATAATTCTGTTACTAAAGCTATTTCTAGTATTGAACCACATTTTGATGCACCAGCGGTAGCTGAAGCTATTGTGCGCCAGTTAGATGGTGTTAAACAAGAGCGTTACATCGGGATGAATAAGGAACAGATATTGGAATATTGGCAAATGTTAAACGACGAGGCTAATACCTATGGAACATATGTACATGATACAATTGAAACGTATTTAAAAGCTAATAAATGGTGGTTTCCCGACGATGAGTTACAACAAAAGGTGATAGCTGGATATGAGACATTAAAGATTGATGAGGGTATTAAAATGTATCCAGAACGCATCATGTTTTCTGAAGAATTTGAACTTGCGGGTATGTCGGATTTGATAATTGATGTTGACCCAATATGGTTCGATGTTGGTGATTGGAAAACCAATAGAATATTTAATTATTATAACCCATACGGGTTTGAAACGCTTCTTAAACCATTTGATTATTTACAAAATTGTCAGTGGTCAATATACACCCTTCAATTAAGCACATATGCGTTAATGTATGAAATGGAAACAGGTAGGAAGTGCCGCCAAATATGGATTGGTTATTGGGATAAAACCAAAGAAACGTTTGAGAGGATTCCAATAATGTATATGAAGCATGAAGCTAAAAAACTTCTTGAACATCATAAATATAATACACAATTTAAATAAATTAAATGGTTAAAAAAATTGTACATCTTGCTGATATTCATATTAGAACTTATCGTTTACATGATGAGTATAAGGATGTCTTCAAAACGTTTTTAGTACAACTTACCGAAGAATTAAAAGAGTTTAAGAAAGACGAAATTAGAATAGTCATTGCTGGTGATTTGGTTCACCAAAAAATCATTATATCAAACGAACAACTCATTTTAGGAACGTGGTTTATTAAAAAACTTGAAGAGATTGCACCAGTTGTAATTATCGCTGGGAATCATGACCTTCTTGAAAACAATCGTGACCGTGTAGATAGCATCACACCAATGGTTCAATTTCTCCCAGAAGCTAACGTAAATTACTTTAAAGAAAGTAGATGTTATTTAGATGATAATATTGTATGGTGTGTTTACAGCATTTTTGAAAATAATATACGGCCAAACATTGAAGCGGCTAGAAAAGAGTTTGGTGATGATAAAATATACGTCGGTCTTTACCACGCACCGATTATCAACGCTAAAACTGATATCGGATATGTTATTGACCATGGCGCTGAATTGGAGATATTTGATGGTTGTAATATGGTTTTATTAGGTGATATTCATCAACGTCAAAGTTTTAATTACAAGGGAATACCAATCGCATATCCATCGTCATTAATCCAACAAAATTTTGGTGAAAATGTATCCAATCATGGATATCTTATATGGGATGTTGAAACAAAAACATTTACCGAGCACAATGTTGATAACAAATATTCATTCTATAATTTCAGGATTAAATCACTTGAAGATTTAGATACTAACAAAGAATTAATAACTAATTTATGACACTAGGAGAACTAAGAGAATTTTTAAGCCAGATTCCAGAAGAAATGGATAACTACGAAGTGGTTAATGGCGAAGTAGGTTATCTTGATATCGAAGACGAAGATAGTATGGTATATCGTCTTGATAAGCCCATTATTGCTTTATACGTTGATGAAAATTCACATGAGGTATGTTTTTTCCATCAGACGCAAGAAGATGTAAATAATGTCTACAATAAAAACGATGACGATGATGTTACCAAGGGAACTTAACGATGAAATTTGGGATTATTGTAGAATCAATAACATAACTGCTATCGATGAGTTTAAAATCAAATGTTTTAAACAAGGTTTTACGATAGAGAAATATGGTGCCACACCACAAACGCCTGAAAGGATTGTTGAAAAAATCGTTGAGGTGCCAGTTGAAAAAATCATTGAAAAGGAAGTTTTTATTTCAAATAATGAAGAAATAAGCAAATTAACCGAAAAAATTAATCAAATAACCGAAGAGCTTATTCTAACGAAACAAGCTTTAGAAGAAGAAAAGAAAAAGAAGCGAGACATTTATGGCGAATAATCAACAATTAAGTATTTCACCGTACTCAAAAATAAAAGTTTATTGGGATGATAGACCAGAAAATTATAGCAAAGAGGGTAAGACTAGAATTAGAAATCATTTTGCTAAAAAGTACGGTGTAAATAAGAATAATATTGACGTAATTTACCGACCAGTAAAATTTACTGATACTGGTGACATAATTGAAATTAATGGCGCTAGCATAGAGAATATCATGGATATTAATTATCAACGAGAACTCATGCGTGAATGGATTAAACGCGAGAATAAAAATATTGATTTTAATCGAATCATTAAATTGGATGAAAAAGTTAATGCTGAACTCAATGTTGAAGACAATCAACAACAACATAAATCTTGGGGAATAAAATGGCTACGCTTAGATAATTTTTTATCTTTTGGTGATGATAATTACGTACCATTTAGTAAACTTAAGGGGTTAACAATAGTTAATTCTTTACCAGCAAATCAAGGTGGAAAGACAACACTCACAATTGACGCATTGAAATTTTTACTTCATGGTAATACAACTAAAACAGATAAAAATGAGGATGTTTTTAATAGTTTTAGAGATAAAAATGAAGTGGTTGTGAGGGGTATGATTGAAATTGGTGGTGAAGAAATCATCATTGAAAGAAAAATGAAGCGCTCAGCTAAGAAAGCTGGTGGTTGGACTGTAACCAATAAGGTCAATTATTATGAATTGCTTCCAGATGGTGAGGAAAAAGAAATGAATGAGGAAGATGCGAAAAGAACAACAATTAAGATAAGAGAAACGGTTGGTAGCGAGAAAGACTTTGAAATGCTTGTACTTGCAACCGAAAAAAATCTTGACGATTTAATTGGTTTAACAACAACCGAAAGTGGAAAGGTTCTTACAAGACTTATTGGACTTGAAATAATTGAGATGAAAGAAGGTGTTGTTAGGAAGATGTATAATGATTTTGATAAAAAGAAAAAGTCAAATGATTATAATGTTATTACATTAAGCACTGAAATTGATGACCATAAAGAAAAGATTACCATCGGTACTGAAATAAAAGAAGGTCTTGAAGTAAAATTAGAACAAACTAAGAATGAAATAACATCTTTGAATGAGGAGAACGATAGACTACTCAACAGTAAGA
>Ga0075163_10004875_pt1 | contig 17971 bp, 18 predicted proteins | sample JI1023141ADNA_FD_71478 | JGI IMG/M metagenome (GOLD analysis project Ga0075163, IMG submission 71478) | Wastewater effluent complex algal communities from Wisconsin, to seasonally profile nutrient transformation and Carbon sequestration -... | ecosystem: Engineered > WWTP > Effluent > Algae...
ATTCGAACCGTGCACCGGCCGATTCATCTGTTCGAACCGATGTAGGATCCATCCACCACTTTCCACTTGAATTGCTCGTCATAGTGCCAGACAACCAGATGAGTTCGCGAGGACGAAGAGCCGGTTGGTCAAGTGTCGGGCGATAGCACACAGACCCAAACGGAGTTTGCAGACGGACCAGTCGACCGGGGTCAGAATGTTCGACCATGGCTCTGACTGGACCCGGAGACACTTCTGCTCCATTTTGGATCAGCTTGGCTTCGGTAACAAATTGGTTCTTGATAGCCATTAATTTCATTCCTTGCCGAACACTCATGGTCGCCAACCCGACAGAGATTGTGGCTCCTGATGCAAATAGAACAGTGGGAATAATAGACATGGTTGTTTGATAGTGAATTTATTTATGTGAATGGACGATTTGATGGCATGAGAGAAACGCGTTTGATAATTCAATATGTATGAAAACGATTAAAAGCCCTCATTTTGTGTTGTGCATATGCATTTCGGCAACTTTCTTGACATCCGTCAGTGCTTGTTTGGCATCATCCGATCCAACAGTGAGGCTGATAGACGGATAAAAGATGAGAGGCCGTCCCTGGGGCTTGAAGGCAGCCCATCCTTGTCCGTCCGGAGTGGATTTGGAAAACACAGTGGACCAGTGCAGCTTGACGCCGTTTTCCAACTGCACACCTTTGGACATGTTCACTGCAGCATAGGTATATCCGAACGCCGCGCCCATGTACACGGCAGGGATTCCCACCATGTATCCAATAATGTGAAGGAAACTCATGCTATTCTATCAGGACGTTTGAAGAGTGTGCGAAATAAACAACAAGTTCGGTTTATGAACTTTGACACGTATAATTCCCGAGTCTCGAACTTCCATTCCATTCAAAATCCAAACGTCAACCAACCGAAATATTCAAAAGAATCCAAAATGGCGGCCGAAGGCGAAACGAACAACAACCAAACGAATACCGGACCGAATGACAAACCGAATGCAGCTCAGTGGCGCAAATGCGCGATTGACACCAAGCTCATCTGGAAGAACGCTGGTAGATCAGCGTTTCACAGGGATGGGGCAGTCGATTTCCTGATTCTCGCAGCAAACAAAGCCATCATTGAAGACAAAGCCGTCACGAGTTTGATCGGCGATTCGCACCATCTGTCATCGCTGATTGACATGGGCGTAATTGTGTATGCCAAGCCCGTCGGAACACCTAACGACAACAAGAGCACGTACACCTTCCGCTTCGACCAGCCGCCGCCTTCGTCCTTGCGTGCTTGACTTGTTCACCAATTACCTAACCGGTCCCAAAAACCATATGTTCAGCTGTAGCATTCCGTGCAATGCGTCCTGAGATGGAATAAAATATCCTTGTGTTGATGTTTATTAAAATGTCATGCTGGCAAACATTCTATCCAGACTGTTTCATTCCATTCATTTTCCAAAAGTCAAACGCCAGTCAACCAACCGAAGACTCCGATAATAACCCATAAATGGCGACCGAAACTCAAACCGAAGTGCACGAAGCACAGACAAATCCCAATTCCATCAACGACAAACCGAATGAAAAACCGAATGAAAAACCGAATGCGGCCATGTGGCGCCAATGTGCGATAGATACGAGTGAAGCACTGCTCCATACGAAGCCTTTGGATTACGGCAGACTGTCCGCCACACGTTTGTTGGGCTCGGCGGCAAACAAGGCTGTCGTCGAGGACAAAGTCGTAACGACGTTCATCGATACGGACATGCGTCATCTGGAAACCTTTATAAAGATGGGCGTGATTGTTTACGGAAGGGTGGTCAAGAACGGAATGGAATATACTTTCCGCTTCGATCTGCCGATTCCGTCATCCTTGCGTCTTTAATTGTTATCCGACATGAAATGTATATGTGGCCCGAGAAGAAAATAAAGCTTAGGTACACGAGAACCATAGAAAATGTCATGCACTTCTCTGTCCAATGATTTTAATTGTGATGACCGTTCAGATGGTGCTCGACTACTGGCTCGACTCTATACGTTACAAGAAAAGGGTCAGCTCGAGAACGGGGCAGGGGCGTCGAGCATTGTCTCCAATATAGTGGCCTATGGATTTGTCACAGCTTCCTTGACATGTGAGCAGAACTTCATAGTGGACCAAACGTTGAGTGTGAGTTGTCGTGCCGGTGAGTGGCAAACACTAGTGCAGCAGAACAAGAATTGTGAAATGTGTTTGGCTAACACGGAGCAATGGCTACAAGACCGTGCTCATTTAGATCAAGAAGCGGCTCTCCAAAATCCTGAGTATATACCTCCAACTCCCACGGAAGACTTGTTTCAGAAAGTCAACGGGCGCTTACCCACCAAGTACGACGGGGCATGCAAGTATGTCTGTCTGCAGTGCGTCGTGCGGGATGTAAGACAAAATATTCGCATGAATCTGAACGCCAATTGCGCCGTCAATACTGAGACCTTCTTCACGGCGTTCACACAAGGTATGACCGTGAAAGCCAGGGAGGAGCTGGAAAAGGAAGTGACTGGGCTCCGTCGACAGGGTTTACAAATCGCTCAAAATGAAGACGTCGAAGCTTTAGCACTAAGTTTGGCTGCAACTCTAAAGTCCATTACCAAAGTGGACACCTTGAATAAGTTGTATCAACAAGCCTTGATTGTCCAGCAGCTCACTGTTCAGCCTAATTCTACGTCTGTTGTAATCCAGAATGTTAGTCAAAGCATTAGTTTAGACATGATGACATCATTGGTCTCCAATTTATACACGGATTTTCAAGTGACGAGTGCCATTGGTCTAAAAGCCCAACAAGAATTTATTGAACTCGAAACATCGTTTCGGGACCTTTTGGATAAGCTGTCCGGCGATGGCACAGCTCTCATCAACCTTTTGTCCAGTATTTTCACCCGCATCATGATCATCGTCGCCATTCTTCTAATGTTTATCTTGATTTTGTTTTCGGCTATATTCTTTTTCAGACCGGTATGGTTGTTCGGGCCGGGCAAGTAAAGTGTATCATTCCAACGCCGCCATGACACGCTGACGATAGAGGTGGCAGTTCATGATGTCCGAGATAAACTGGTCAAGGGAGTCGTCGATTGTGAGTTTCGGATATTTGGCTCGGATCAAGGGCACCAGTATTGGCAGCAATGGTTGTAGACCGAGCGTACGAGCGCAGTCCGCGACCTTGGCAATCTCGTCCTGGGGCCTATTCTTCACATATTTTTCCCGGTGTATCTCTTTTTCAGCCAGCGCGGTCGTGTAGTGCTTGATGTCCGCTAGATCATTCTCTGTCTTGGCGGTGGCCAAGCTTCTCTTGATAACACGAATATTGTTGTCCAGTTTGTCGATCTTGGACTGGTGCTCGTCGATCAGGCCAATCGTCTCGCATTTCTGCTTGAATATGTTTTCCAGGATCGACTTAACGGCTGCCCGTGTGTCGACTTTCTGTTCCGCGTCGAATAGACGGTTTAGGGTGGAGCGAAGATCTTCGAGGCTGCTTGGGTTCTTGTCGTACTCATCGAGCACGGAACGAATCTTGGTAATGGTATCAAAACTCATGATTAAAAGATGAGGACGCGTTTGAAAAATGAAAGGGGAAAAGAGTGTATTTCCGACATGCTCACATTTCAGATATAGCGACCGGTTTTACATCAGGCCAAGTCCATGATTCATTTGATCCATCTTCCGCATGCACTGTCAGCAATTTTCCATGTTCGTCGATATCGAGGCGTGTCATGCCAAGCACGCGCGTTTCCACCACTTTGTATTCTTCGGTTTTTGCAGCCCCGGCTTCCCACATTCGTAACAAGCCATGACCATACAAGTCTGAGGCCTGGACAATCTTACCGGACGAGGAAAGCAAAGTGAGTCGAGGGGCAACGTCGGACATGAGGAGGTAATCCGTTCGCATAAACGACTCATGCTTCTTAGTCCAAACTTGCGCATATCCCGTGGTCGTAAAAATCAGCACAGATGGGACAGGTGCGGGCTTGGGTGTCATGGACAGAATGTGTGTCACAGGATGTCGAGACAAAATGTAGCGACGAGGTACACGGGTGGAGAGAATGAAGAACTCCACCATACCGCTGTCCAGTCCGATGACCAGCGTGTCATTGTCCATAAAGGACAGACATGTGACTTGGTGGGGTCCATAATACCGTTCAATGGATGTCTCGGAAGGTCGTTGACCAATGGAAACAAGTCCTTCCGGGGTCAACACAGCGTATCGTGTTCCGTCCGGACTGTCAACCATCTCTTGTTTATCAGTAAACGGCGAAGTAAAATTCATGTTTGAGAAATAGAAGGCTGGTCAAAGCGGAATGTGAAAGAAGATTTCCTACGCAATATTCTCATGGCAAAATGTTCCACTGGTCCGAGTGGTTACCTCGGTAAAACGTATATGAAAACCTAGGACACGATAATATGACGGCGAAATTCAAACAAATCCTGATAAAATCTAGGATATTGATCAGCAGTTAAAAGCCGCTTTCGTCGTCATTACGTGATTGAATGGAACATTCCTATCTAGTGTTCAACTGCACCGAATCAGAATAAAAATGTCCGACTTTATAAAATTAAATCACTTTCCAAACTTCAAACGGTCGTGGACGCCAAACCAACTTTTTCATGGATTATCACGGCGTCACTTTTGTTGTGGGTATTCCGGCAAGCGGCAAAACCACTTTCGGTTGTCAACATGCCAAGTTTGTCATTGACCTAAGGGTCTTTGCGAGAGAGTTGACAAACGCTACTCCATTTCCCTTACTTGAAACAGCTCTTGGCTGGAACGAGGAATATGAGAATGGGGTGTATATGATTGACCAAAAAGAGGAGAAAAGAGAGAGAGAGCAGAAAAAAGTCTCAGTCGTCTTTCTGGACAATCTTGACGTGCTGGACGGGGAGATATTCCAGCTGTATGTGAGAGCAGGACTTCGTCGATGGCGTCACACCCATTTCATCATCGCCTGTCGCGAAGGCTATTTTGCCGATGAACGTGAGATGATCTATTACACTGCGCCAATCTTTGATGGCCACACTCGACGCGAGGAACTGTTCCATATACACCGAGTCAGTTATAACGGAGAGACGACGGGTGATATCGAGAGCGCGCTTTGCGCGGAAGCTATTCGGTTTGGTGACGAGTCTCTACGCGAGGAAGTTGGACCAGCCATCGACCTGCTGAAGAAACTGGCATTGGGTGACATCGAACGCTCACCCGGCGTGCTCGCTCTCATGCAAGAGGTGCATGGTGGCAAGTACGATGGCATCTGCGATGAAGGCGTGGACACGACATTCAGCATGACCATGAAAGGAAAGGTCGAAATGGACGACAATGCGCCGCCCACGGCGCCCTTGCCACCGGTCGAGCTGTGGGCTGTGCCCTTGTTTGCTTCGGCATCCGCGGGCGTCAAGAAGCTGATCAAAGCTGTACTAGTGCCGGTCGAAGTATACGGATACCGTTTTGCATACGCCTCTCAACGCGCGCGACTGGCGGCGGAATGCATATTTGACAATCCGTCCAAATATCTGGACAAAATCTGGCTGCGGGGGATGCGGGCACTGTTGAGACAAGCACAGGACATTGTCTCACGCGTGCCCACGCACGCGCCTAATCTGCTGGAAGTTGTACGCGACACAGCATCGAATGTAAACACCTCGTCACAAACCGCGGGAGCCAATGCTGTGACTATTTTGGCGGGAGTAGATTTCGAGGCATCTGTCAACACGAGTGACAAACCTAAGAAACTTAGATTCGACAACGACGGGTCAGAAAAAAAGTGTCTGGATCTTCGCGGAGCCATATTGACGAATATCCATATTCGAGGGGCTGATCTCAGCGGTTCGACCTTTTTAAGAGGCTCCAATCTACGAGGGGCCGATCTCCGTGACTGCGACCTCAGAGCCGCAAACATGGAAGAAACCGGTCTTCGCGGAGCAGATCTGCGAGGCGTTAGATGGGGGGAGAAGTGCCCTCTCAAGGTGTCCAGAAGTGTCTTATCCCTAATCTTGTCCGCGGACGGCAAGTGGCTCTACTCCGGATCCATGGACGGGGCCATCCGCGTGTGGAGCGTGGGCCCTTCGGGCTCCACGCCCTTTGGTCAGTGCGTTCGCACTATGAAGGGGCACACCGACTGGGTCATGGCGCTGGCCTTGTCTGCGGACGGCAAGTGGCTCTACTCCGGATCCTGGGACAATACCATTCGCGTGTGGAGCGTGGGAGAACCGAAGTTCCCTTTGGCGACAACGCTCGGATCGCGCAGCGACCTACCCGATCACCTTAGCGCGGACGCGCCCTACGGAACCACTGGACTGGAGGCCGGCCACAAAACCGGTCAGTGCGTTCGCATCATGGAGGGGCATAACGCTGAGGTCAATACGCTGGCCGTGTCTGCGGACGGCAAATGGCTCTACTCCGGATCCTCCGACAACACCATCCGCGTGTGGAGCGTGGGCCTATCGGGCTCCACGCCCTCCGGTCACCTTTCAACCGGTCAGACACTGCGTGTGATGGAGGGACACACTTTCTGGGTCACTTCCCTGGCCTTGTCTCCGGACGGCAAGTGGCTCTACTCCGGATCCGACGACAATACCATCCGCGTGTGGAGCGTGGGCCCTTCGGGCTTCACGCCCTCCGGTCACTTCTCCACCGATCAGTCAGTGCGTGTGATTGAGGGGCACACCTGGTCCGTAACAGCGCTGGCCTTGTCTGCGGACGGCAAGTGGCTCTACTCCGGATCCTCTTTTCCTGAGAAGACCATCCGCGTATGGGACCTTTCCACCGGTCAGTGCGTTCGCACCATGGAGGGGCACACCCACTCCGTCAGTGCGCTGGCCTTGTCTGCGGACGGCAATTGGCTCTACTCTGTATCCTGGGACAACACCATCCGCGTGTGGAGCGTGGGAACTACGCCCTCTGGTCACCTTTCAACGGGTCAGTGCGTTCGCACCATGGAGGGGCACACCGACTGGGTCAAGGCGCTGGCCTTGTCTGCGGACGGCAAGTGGCTCTACTCCGGATCCCACGACAACACCATCCGCGTGTGGGACGTATCCTGTCCTATATCTATCAACTGCGCTGGTAACATGTTGTCTGCCGAAAATGTTCGAGTGGACGAACATACGTTGTTTTCGGACGATGGATTGGAAGTGTTGAAAGAAGCGGCCAGTAAATAAAACGATTCAATAAGGTTTCAAACAATATGGCCTGCACAGCCTTGTCCAATGATTTTAATTGTGACGATCGTTCAGACGGTGCTCGAGTGCTAGCCAGACTGTACGCCTCATAGTGCGTATGAGGTATATTTTCAAAACCCCAAAAAGGTCTTTTGTACGCCCAACGGCCAATTCGAATAAAGTTTTGTTTGCGGATACCGAGCAAGCAAATCGTGTAAAGTGACTCTCCCTCTGTTCTCGATGAACCAAGGCAGCCACTCGGACCAGGGTGGAACATTTTGCCACCAGACAAAGCGGGGTTGATCGGGGTCTTTGGACCACGAATGGTTGTTATTCAGCCGGGCTTGTTTGCCTGACCACTCATACACATATTGTTGAAACGGCACATTGTGACGAGAAACGACCCAAATGGTAGTCCCGGGTTTTAGATGGAGTTGGACGCTTCGCATAAACGAGTCACCTGTGTATGTGTGGGAGTCTTCGACCCAGGTGCCCGTCGCGGCGTCCGTAGGGATATCGATCAAACAAATCACGTGGCAGCCGACCTGGAACGTCGAAAGGGACAACAACAGATCGAGGAGACGTTCAGAGGACACTGTGGGAGCGAGGCAGACTTTCCGCAAATGAACGTCATGGTCGCCAGGCACGTTCCCGATACGAAAGAGATGACGGGTGACGACTGCCGAGTCGGCCAAACGCAGAGAAAGCGGGCGGTCTTTGTCGGGGCCCAACAAGAGATGTTCGTTTGGCATCAGGCGTCTGCACCATTCGCACTTGGGGTCAAACGGCGGATGACGTCCAAATACTTTACTTCGCACATGTTGGAGAGTATGAGTCCACGAAGTTGTCATCGTTTATTCATTTATCTAGAGATCTACGGTAAGTTGTGTGAGAATGGGGCATGTTTATAGGCATGTTGAAATGTTGGTTTCATTTTAGAGCCAAGCAAAAGCGTGCAAAAAAAATAAGAACGTGTGGACGGGGGTAATCGAAACCCCGATATTATCGATAACGTGATGCCACTTCACTACGCCCCCGACGATTGTGGACGGGGGTAATCGAAACCCCGATATTATCGATAACGTGATGCCACTTCACTACGCCCCCGAAGATGTAAACGAAATTTCGGTACAGATGTGTACACCCTTAGAGGCAAAAGCGTTGTCGACTATTTCATCACTGTGTCTATGTGACGATAAACACCAAAAACAATAAGAGATACTATGACTAAATATATGCAAATTGCTAAGTATTCCGTCAACCCTCGAAACGAACATTTGTCTGTCATCTCTGAGAGCGGGCCGTTACGGTCCCAATCCGCAAATGTAGCAGGGTGTATTACGTAAAGCGAAGTACGCATCGTAGTAAAAAGAACAAGGAGAAGACAGCAAAACTTCTGCGGTTGTCAACGCGGGCGCAAAGTGCTATTCGTATCACTTGCTTCAATATCTGTGTCACCCTACACATTCACGGATAATCTAGCAAGGATGTGGTCGGGTGTAAACGTCAGTTCCCAAAACAAGCCATGCGGTGAGTGTGGGTGACAAGTAAGGTAAAAAAAAATAGTCAGGATTGTGGATGGGGGGAATCGAACCCCCAATATATCGACCACAACGACATGTGATGCCACTTCACCACATCCACGTAGTAGGGGAAGTTAGGATGCGACTTTAGTATATATAGCACAAGCAAGGAACAGGAATCGTTTGTTGGGTGTAGACAGCAAAAGGAAAGGGAAATCGCGACGAGCACTAAGTAATCGGACGAAACGGCTATGGTATGCATGGGAAAATATCCATGAAATAATTTACCATTTTTTTGCCGACTAAAATGAAATCAATTTTATTTCACATCATTCTCATTTTCAATACAGCGAACTCGTTCGGTCTCACCTCGACGGAAATATTGGCGAACGTCTGCCTGACTGTCGTCGTTACTGCGACACGTGTCTCCGGCGCTACGCGTTCGTCGGTCCACTTGTTTCCTCTGCAGTGGATTATGTTGTGCTGGCCCAAGCTCTTCACCGCTATGTCAGCGACATGAACAGCAACCCTGCAGCTCCCTTTATGACGCAAGTTAAGCTACTGGCGTTGGCGTCTGAGGCTATCCCGATGTGCGCCGAGGTGAACAAATTGGTTCTGGAATACGTCATCTCGCACATGTTGGCGGTGGGCATCTTTCGCTTCAAGGTCCGGAAGACTCGGTACACGACTACTTCCTACCTGATCACCGAGGACTACACGGTCTCCTATATGATTCAAGCCCTGTCCGAAATCCGAGTCCCCGTCCACCTGACTCTCTCCAGGGGTCGACAACGAACAAATCGGGGAAAGGGGCGTCCTCTGCCACCTCCTAGTCCAAGTGCTGCGCAGACCACGTCCGGCTCGGACATCATGGACCAAAACAACAGCGACCAGATATGGAAAAGATTTTATGAGTGATATTCAATGTGCAAACCGTGATATTATTTTCAATTTTTATGCTATTACTAGCTGTGGTTTGTTTTTATTGCTACATATGTGCAGTTGTACGTCATGATTATAAATCCTCTTCAATATTTACCCAAATGACTGCTGAGCTCGCTTTTTACTCATATCACCGGAAATCACTTTTCATTTGACAAATACGAAGCAGTTGCATGTCGACATTGTTCGTGTTTCATTAGCAAGGGTTGATGACAAAGACTTCATCGTCATCGACGTTACCACTGCCATCCAATGCATAATCTCGGGCTGCAACATACATAAGCAAATGTCGGCCTGCACGACCGAATCGTCCATGAGATAAAGAGACAATGGCTCGTGCAGCAAAAATGACGGCTGCATCACGCACTGACACTCCTCTCAAATGATCCGGCCAAGATCCCGTTACAATCCGAACCAAACTAGTGTACAACTCACCGCCGGGCGGGTGGAGGCTTTGTATGAATTGTCTGGCTGACTGGATTGCGTTGACCCGTCCTTCATCTGCCATGTTGCGAATGGCTCTTTCGATAGCAATGTCGTTTATAACTTCCATTTCATTTCGCTCTCGAATTCGACTGACGAGGGCATCCCTTAACAGTCTAAATGGTAACAGATCGTATGCGTAATCTTCACACAAGTCCCTGATCCTGTCTATAAACTCGTCTTCAAAGAGAGTGAACGACCAGGGATCTTCTACTCGTCTCAAGGCCGTCGACTGAAGGTTGTCGGGTATATCCGGCGGAAGTCCTATCGCGTCCACCACGCTTACTTTCCTTATCCCTGGTGTCGCCATATATTCCCATACTGCAGACGATCCGGATCTTGTACATTGGTTATCTACACCTGGGTTATTTCGTTTATACTCCGCAAGATGACCATAATGAGTCGGTAGACTTCCTGGAGTTGCCAAAGCCAGCGGGCTGTTTTCGTGGATTTCTGGTACAACACGTTGACCGGCTGGAATGACCGGAGAACGGGATTGGAATTCAAACGACCGTGCCCTGCTCCAAGAGGTCAAAGTGTTTCTCCTAGAATTCGAGCGTGAGCCACTATATTTTGTTGAACGCGTTGAGGCGCGACTAGGATTCGACATTTGATGATGGATATGTTTTTTTTTATTGTCAATCCGTATCAAAATCTTCATGTTTGTATACTTTCATTTTTTCTGTACCACATGAAACCCTGTTTCCCGTCGACACACGGTGAAAATGACAGCCATAGCTTCCAGTAAACTGTAATAAGGTACCAGTATGAATTGGAGGATGAGTAAAGCCATTATTTTCCATCGAGAGGGGCGATAGACGGCTGGCATGTTGGCCAGCGTGATAAAGAATCCATTGAGATACATTAAGACGTAGAGAGAGACTGTCCATCCCAGTAAAAGTTCAATATACACGTTTTTGTCACGATACTCAATCCAATACGATATCAACAAAAGTATGCTAAACGAGGAAATCATCCAAAGATAGACGAGAAGTCGTAACCAAATGCGAGTCCCAAATCGAATTCGATCATCAGAATAGACCAGTCGGAGACCCGTCAGCCATCGCCTTCTTTGTTTCAGGAAATCCACAAAGGTGAATGGGCTCTTCTCATACATGGTCCCATGGATAAATCGAAACGAGGCTCCCGCGTCAAACGCTTTCATGGCAAAGAAACAGTCTTCAGTGATGGAACCAGGTCGGCCATAATTGAAGCCGGTCCGTTTCTCGTTCCATACCTGGATGACAATGAACGATCCTTTCATACCACTCCAACAAGCTTGACGTTCGAATTGAAACCGAAATTTCCCGAAATCGTCCGAGACGCGAAGACTGTCGGCCAAAGTGTTCAAGACATGACACGTTGATAAGAATTGACCATCTAAAGGGTAATACACAATACACCCCTGACCAATAGCGTTGGCTGGATTTTGCATACAATGACGTTCAATTTCGTAGACGGTTCGATCGATGAGACGGGTTTCTTCGTCCAAGTGCACGATCCAGTCGGTTAGTTCGTTGGCCGTGGAAATGCTGTTGGCATAATGGAGAGCTCGAGCTTTGTATAGAGTCGTGTCATTGCGGTCGTCAGTTAACAAAACTGAATCCGGGACCACCAAAACTCTGTACCGTTCAGGATCGTCGACAATAATGGGATTGTCAGAGACAATCTCGATTTGAAAGGGGAGAGAGGCCGAATGAGTGAGAATTTCAAACAGAATGTCTGCATTCTTGAGGACAAGAGTGGGATCCAAGCCTCGAGTGACGTATCTATAGAACAGTTTGGGTCGATTGCTGACAGATCCATCAAGTTCATTCACTTGAGATGAAAATGGAATAACGGGCTGCTCGGGTTCCTTGTGAAACGGGGATTTGAACCATTGATACATGATCGACAGGAACAGGTAGGGAAACAGAATGAGGTAACCGCATCGCACAAAATACGCCCAGTGCTCATACGCGGGTGTTTCATCCACTTGATCGTAGTTCAGTGACCAATCATAGGACCACCAGCCAAACGTGAGACCTCCGGTCATCATGAAGATGTTCATACAGAGGAAGAGAAAATGGTAAGTCATGAATGGCATTCTACAGATAGTTCTCGAAACCCGCGTGATATTTTATTTATCAACTGTGTATAGAAGACACTTGTGTCAAAAACTCACTTTCATTCGTACATTCGCTTTTCGTGAACGTCGTCTTTTTTTTGGTCGTTATCTTTTGACGTCTGTTGATCTAACAGTGACTCTTGATCTCTATCATCGTCATCACATTCACTCTCCGAGGTCGAACTGTCTGAACTGTCGCTGCTATAGTCACAAACGCTATTGTCCCGGATTTCTATGCCTCGCTGATCTGTTTCCTCTCCGTTGTACTCTCCCTGACGACGAGCGCACGCATCACACATATCAAAGTTGCAACGCTCGCACATATAGATGATGGTCGGACGGCCACGACACAGGTCACACTCACGTGTCAGAAAAGTGGACGTCAGCATCATGGGATGATGGTGTGCGTTTGTCAAAAGCGCAGGATAGTGAGTGTACGGCTCGGTCGTTAGGTTCTGAGCGTTCATTTGATTTTCACGTTCACCAACTGTTTTTTGTATCGACTGAGATTTGAACGATTTTTATTGAAACGCAGAATGTAAAATAAACCTCTGGTTCATTTGCGGGGTTTACGGACCTAAATACGAATAATGAGCGACTCATCTCGCACCGTGCCATCGTATGTGGTGACCATACTGCTGATTCTCAGTTGTCTATTTGTCATCTATTTGTACTTCATGTACGAGTGGACTCATCGGAAATTGGTTCAATGTCGGGAATCGGATAAACATTGATATCGGTCGATATGTTACAAACATGTGGTTTGACCTTTTCCAAGGTTTCCGCCGTTCGTTCAATGGGAAAGTATACGTCGTCGAAACAATCTGTACACAGATCACGTTCGAATAGACGGGGACGAAGCAAGATGCGACAACGGTCACAGCACTTTATACCCAGCATTTTCAGATCTTTTATTACTTGGTCGAACAAAACACCATGCAACGAATGCGCTCCTACTGAGTTCGACAGTTCAACAATACATGAAGTAAATCTCAAACGGAAATCCTAGTTTCATTTGACACGCCCACTCGTCCATTGCAGGTATTTGCATATAGACCAACGATTGGCATTTGGAACGCTCGCGTTGATGTTGATGTATGTCGGACGTTTTAAAATGTCCAGTTTTAATTGGCGGACGCGGATTGCGTATTATCCGACTGAATATCATTTCTCAAACGAACTCCCTTGTTCTGTTTCCACTTAGCAATCATGACTTCAACTTTGACTTCCACCGCGTCAATCAGCGACACCAGTAAAACCGGCAACTTGTCCCTGGGATCCATGAATTGCCCTGCGGGACCAATGAATTGCCCTGCGGGATCCTGTGAACAGGCTATTCTGACCGGCGTACAGAGCCTGTTCGATGCTATTGAGCAATTTAACAACCGGAACGTGCGACCCAAGTGTCTGCGCCTCGCCAATTCGGCTCTCATCCGCGAGATGCCTTTGCTGACGGACGGCGAGATTCAGGCCGTGCGAGCCAAGATTCCGACGGCTCGAGAGGTTTACTTGAATGAGCCAAGACATGTGCTTGATGCCACGACTACAGTCGCTCTAGCCTTGACCCAGGATCTGTGCACCTCTCATCCGCATCCTCAAGGAGAGCAGGCAGTGGCCGCACGCTTGGCCAAGCACGGTGTGTTTCGCAAAATTGTACGCAGTCTCTCTGAAAAGGCTGCACTGCAAAAGGCGTCCCAAATTCGTCAAGAGAAGGGCGATCAAAGTCGTCCGGTCACGGTTGCTGACCTCTTGACGGCATCTCCCGCGCACGCGTTCGGCTACAAAGTCGACATGCGTTATGGAGAAGGCGTCTTTGAAGTGGCCTATGTAGTTGTACCTCGTTCTGATACAAACTACATCGTGGCGTTTGGGAAGGGTGTAGCAATCCCGTCCGATCCGCAGAACATAAGCTGCCATGACCTTCGTCAAACTGCGATCAATCGTTTGAGCAAGTGTCCAGGCACTTTGGTGATCGCTGCTCAGCCGGACGAGCCCATTGCCAAGTTCTATCAGCGTGTCGAAGATTTGATTCGCACCACCAAGAGTGCGCGTGGTCGTCGTCTGCCCCGGGTCAAACCCGATCTTGTTCGAACGTCTCCTTATCTGGCGCCCTCCATCTTCCTTTCGCCGATCGAGGAGGCGGGAGAAAGAAAGACTGGAGAAATCGGTTCCTTTTCTCTCTCCGGCGACGTTGTTTCATCGTCTACTTCTTCTCTTACACCGGCAGCATTTGAGGTTGACAACCGCATGTCGACCGTTGTGCCAGTGTACAAACAGGACACAGTCCATCGCATGGCATCTTCGTTTGGTGAGCCATTGGAACCCGTCCAAAATGCGCGTCTGATTGCCGGGGTGCGCAAAACCATTGTCATGTGGCTGGCTTCTATGTACGGCCTCGATGAAAAACATGCGAATGTGTTGTCGAACTCCGTCTCCCGATCCATCACTGCCGAGTTGTGTAACATGACGTCGGTGGCTGCCCTCCAGCTGATCCGCTATAACAATCCCGTGAAAACGTTTGTATACACAATCGAGGATGTGCGCACAGTTGTGGCGTATACTGTGTCTCAGGATAAGGTCTACTTCGCCAAGGCGACAACTACTCATCCAGAGCAATCTATTGGTCTGACGGCTAAAATCGCTCTGCGTCGTCTGCTGGCGTGTCCTGTGGTTCGCAAGCTGTCGGTCGCGAATATGGGTTCGCGTGACCTTGAGTCTATGCTACGCAAGGCCAAGGAGCGCCGTGGCAATCGACCCCGACCAACTAAGCAGAGCAGCTAATATGTTCGTTTCATCGCACTGTTGAAGGGTGGATTGATTTGTTTTTAGTCATTACAGCTATGAATTTACCACTATGAATTGGACTTTAGAAATTCCGGCACTTGAATAGGTTCAACTGCCTTGGGATAAAGAACTTTGTACTTGTAGTGCAGGACAACCGCCATCAGGGCGACCGCAATAATGCCAACCAGAACGATCAGGCCAGATACCGTCGCTACCGTTTGCGCGTTGGAAATGGTGGGAGTGGCGTCTCCGTTCACTTTCTCTGCGAGTCTGGGTAAAGTTCTATTCCCGTTTTCAAAGACAAAATGCCCCAGTACAGGGTAATGATCTGATACATCTTGACTTGTCACCTGCTGACCCGCTCGGATATACATTTGGAACGGTTCGACTTTCAACGGCATGGCATGCACGTAGCTCTCGACGGGCTGCAACCCTGACCGACCGAAGCACACATAATCCATCCATTCCGCTTTGCAACACGGATTTTTCAGGGTCTTGTAGTATTCTTCGACACAACCGTTGGGATACTGGTAGTTGGAATACATGCTGGGGATGTCAGACCCTGTCAATATATCTGTCTCCGGGTCGTAGGTGAACTTGTGACTGTCCGGGTGTAAGACAGGATGTTGGACTTGAAGTAAGTGTTGGAGATGATGGAAGTGACTGGCCATGCTGTACATGTCGATATTAAAGTCTCCACAAATGAACCAGGGATCACTGGGCGGAACTTGTTGGTGCTGGATGAACGATCGAATATGTTTCAACTGGGTTTCTCGAATCAGTTGCAACTTATAGTCCGGCCAGGCTTGCATATGTGTGGCAAAGACATGATAGCTGTGCAGATCTTTCACGATTTCGGCGTAGACGCATCCTTTTGCAGCGAAACAGTCCGTCCCTACACATTGGTCTCCGAAGACGGTTTGATCTTGTCTCAAAATCGGATGTTTGGAGAAAATGTAGATGCCTCCATTCAATGACAAGGTATTGCCCAACGTATTGGAGCGATGAATGAAGCCCATTTTGGTGAGATCCTGGGTAACCGTTTTGTCTACAAAGGAGGGTATAACTTCATTCAGGACAATGATGTCCACATCTTCAATTTGGCTCAGAATATCTTTCACTCTGGCCGACCGTTCTCTGGTGCCGTACACACGCAATGGCTCGGAGACGGGTGTGAATATATTGTAGGTGACAATGCGTAAGGTGGTTTTGTCGGGAATCTTGTTCCATGATAAGTCTGTTGACGCTGTCACGGGTACGTCTACAGACGCCATCATACCTTTTCTTTTTAATTGTCCGTTTATTAACTGTTTGCCATGCTTCCCGGGTCGATCACTCTGAACCACAGCGTTCGACACAAAGGACATTTCCGTTCGATTCGAGCATGTGTTTTATGGTATATTCCTATACAATTGGTATGCATCGAGTAGCCACAACCGTACTGACACCAGGAGGTAGGAGAGGACGATAGAGGCTCGAAACATATGCAGCATTCGTCCCCGTCTTTCACCTCGCGTCGTGTGACTTGACCGGAGGACTCCTCTTTCCTGTCTACTTGGCTTCGGACTTCGAGAAACGATTCGGCCTGGGCCAATACGGTTGGTGTATTGATATCGAAGGAACGGCTGGTATACTCGTCTGCCCGCAATTGACATACCCGACGTAAAACGAAATAGATGTGTTTGCACCTATAGGTGGAATCATACTGCGCACCTCGGGAATAATCCGGACACGAGCAAATACAAGAATGGAGATCCAAAGTAATTGTATATATGAGCCCGGTCGATCCGTGCACTTCGGCTGTCAACAGTGGTTCACCGCCGGGTCGAGTGACAAACGCATCCATTAGTCGGATCAAAGGGTCTTTGGACCGCTGATCCCTCGCGATGGTCTGGTAAACATGAACAACAGGGCGAGAGGGAATCATGGTCCGAACAATTTATTTACCATACATGGGACACTACATGATTAAATTGTATATGCGTTTTTGCTACACTGTCTTTTGATATGTTGGTGAAAAAGGAATAAACACACAGGTCTTGGTTGATATAACAAGAAATGGAATCCAAAGTGGGACCCGAAATTGAAAGTTCTTCTGAAATGAACGACGTTCAAGAGGCTGAAGCTCTCCAATTTCTTTCATTCCAGTACAAACCCTATGTTTTGCTGCATCCCGAGGAAACAGATTTTCCGGTCGACGTGCAGAGCTATGTTCGCCAATGCAAACTGCGTCCCAAAGACGCAAAGGGAAAGAAAGTTGATCCGTCGAATCATCAGTTTCTTACTCCACGCCTCTTATCGAAACTTTGCTTGGAGTCGAATAATGGATTGCAAGACCAGACTCTATATTTGCCGAGAGGGATGGACAGTTCAATAATCCAGACTTCAGCAGCATCGTTCAGTCAAAATCAGCCCCCGTATTACGTGCGCATAGTACCGGAGAAGGATTTTATCTACATTGTCTTTTTCTTCTTCTACGCATTCAATGGACCTGCCAGAGTCTTTGGATCAACGTGGAAATGCATGCAGATCCGAAGCTATGAACACCAAGCGGATGTCGAATATGTCACCATGAAATTTTCGCGCCACAAAGTCGGTGACGTGGCATACCCTTTCGTATCTCTCTTCTGTTCCGTCCATTCGGGAGGTAAAAATTACTCGAAAGAGGAGGTAGAATGGATTGATGGCACGCATCCAAAGATATACAGCGCTTTGTTTTCGCATGCATCGCACATCCGCCCAGGATATCATGGCAGATTTCTTTACACGGTGGGCGACGAGTGTAAGGAAACACCGGGTGGTACAAGAACCTGGTTCCCTCGTCGTCTGGTTTTTTTCCCCGACAATATCAATTTGCAGAATCCGGAGATTCGTGGCAAACTGCGGATGCTGGAAACCATTTCTGATGTGAAATACGAGAAAGAAGATGAGGTGGAGGCGGACGAGAGTGATGATTCAG
>Ga0075163_10004876_pt1 | contig 17965 bp, 13 predicted proteins | sample JI1023141ADNA_FD_71478 | JGI IMG/M metagenome (GOLD analysis project Ga0075163, IMG submission 71478) | Wastewater effluent complex algal communities from Wisconsin, to seasonally profile nutrient transformation and Carbon sequestration -... | ecosystem: Engineered > WWTP > Effluent > Algae...
GCCGCCGGCGATTGGCTCGAGACCGGCGCCAATCTCATCGCCATCGGCAACTCGGGCGCCGGAAAGACGCATCTCCTCAGCGGCATCGCCCACGCCCTCGTCGAGGCCGGACGACGCGTCCTCTACACCCGCACCAGCGATCTCGTGCAGAAGCTCCAGGCCGCCCGCCGCGACCTCGTTCTCGAGCCAGCCCTCGCCAAGCTCGATCGCTTCGATCTCGTCATACTCGACGACATCACCTACGCCCACAAGGACCAGTCCGAAACGGGCGTCATCTTCGAACTCATCGCCCGCCGCTACGAAGGCCGTAGCCTCGCCATCGCCGCCAACCTTCCCTTCAGCGCCTGGGAACGGCTCTTCCCCGACAAGGCCATGGCCGTCGCCGCCATCGACCGGCTCGTCCACCACGCCACCATCCTCGAGATGAACGTCGACAGCTACCGCCGACGCACCGCAGCCAGCCGCAGGAACAAGGCTGACGGCCCAGCGACAACCTCCGCCGACAACCTCGATGACCCCCAACACGAGGCTGACGCCGACAACCTCGCCGACAACAAGGAGGACATCACCACCTAAACCAGCTGCCGCAACCGCCAGCACCGGCCATCTTGGTTGTCGGTCCCGGCCAACATGGTTGACGCGCTACACGCGCGCCAGGAACAGGAGCGGGCGATGAAGCATCAAAAATATAAATTCTCATGTCTTATTGGCGATTTTCGGTATGTATTTGCAATAAATCTCGCGAGAGGGCTGCGTAATCCGTCTTTCCGTTCGCATTTAAAGGCCATTCCGCAATCTCGTGCAGACATGTGGGCACCATGTAGTCGGGCAGCCTTGCCCGGCAGCCAGCCATGATCCTCTCGATGTCAGCGCCGCGCGGCACAAAGCCGACAACCGCGCGCGCAGCACCCGCCAGCGGTGGCGGCCAGGGCAGCACGGCCGCGAAGTCGAGCCCGCCGGCTGCGCGCATCGCATCCTCGATCTCCTGCAGTTCCACGCGGTAGCCGCGGATCTTCACCTGCCTGTCCGCCCGACCACGGAACAGCAGGCCGTATTCCTGGGTGAGCACGACGAGATCGCCCGAACGGTACCAACGACCGACTGCCGTGAATCCGCCCGCCGGTCCCCGGAAGCGCTCTGCTGTTAAGTCGGGGCGCTCCCAGTATCCCGGCGCGATCTGGCTCCCACCAAGGTAAAGCTCGCCCACTTCGCCCAGCGGCACGGCATTTCCGGCCTCGTCCAGAAGCGCGACGTGCTGGCCATCGAAGGGTAGGCCAATCGGCACCACGCCGTCCTCCGGCAGGTCGGCAGGCACGCGGTAGGCGGTGAAGGCGATGGTCGCCTCGGTCGGACCGTAAAGATTTTCGAGCGTCGAGGCCGGTGCGGCCGCCTGCCACGCCCGGGCCAGGCGCACTGGCAGCGCTTCGCCGCAGAAGAGGCTCCAGCGAAGGCTTGGGAAGGCGCCCGGCGCCAACTCTCCAAGCCGCGCCATGAGAACAGCAGTTGAGGGCACACCGAACCAGAAGGTGAGCTCGTTGCGCCTGATGTAAGATGCTGTGCCGAGCCCGCCCGTCGCCGGCATAGCGCAGAGGCAGCCGCCGACCGCCCAGCACAGGAACATGTCGTGCATCGATAAATCGAAAGTGAGGTCGAATACCTGAGAAAATCGATCGAACTCATTGGGCGCGTAGCGGCGCCGCACGACATCCAGATAGGCGCGCGCGTTGGCATGCGTGATGCCGATGCCCTTGGGCGCGCCCGTGCTGCCGGAGGTGAAGAGCAAGTAGGCGATATCCTCCGGCTCCACCTCTGGTACGTTCGCCACCTGTGCCGGCTCGAGGCGGAAGCGGTGCCGGTCCATCTCCGCGCACCAGGCTGGCAGCGCGCCCACGCCAGCGAGCACCACGTCGAGCCCGCGCTCAACCGCTTGCAGCACCTGCTTGGCCGCATCGTGCGCATCCTCGGCCACGACGAGGGCCGAAGCGCGGGCTTGGCCCAGCATCGCGGTGCTGCGCGCGGAGGGAAAGCGTGGATTGAGCGGCACGTAGGAGCAACCCGCCGCAAGGATGCCAAGCACGCCCGCATAGGTGCCAGGCCCCTTTGCGCCCAGCAGCGCGCAGCGGCCCGGCAGCACATCCCCGCGGGCCGCGACAAGCGCCGCGGCGATCGCGGCCGCCCGCGCGGCGAGTTCGGCGTAGGTGAGCGTCGTGCCGCGGGCCGTCAGGGCCGGACGATGCGGCACGCGCATCGCCGACCGCAGGAACAGCTGAAACAAGGAAAGCTCATGTGGCGACACGGCGGCCAGTCCTCGGCTCGGATGGATCTGAGGCCGGTGACCCAGCGCGGGCCGCGGCGGCGCAGCGGGCAGGCGGCGGCGCGTTGGTCAGGACACCACCGGCAGCGCTCTCCTGGACGGCTGGCGAGGCCGTCGAGGGGGGGCCGTCGGACCTGACCATGAATAGCCTGTCGAACTCGACCAACTCTGCGTCCTGCAGCGCGCGCGCGGGGTTGCCAGCGACGCGCGCGCCAGCGCGTATCGACACCAGGACCAGCGCGCCGGGGGCCACCGTCACGTCATCGCCGATGGTGATCCGACCCGCCAGCACAGCATGCTCGCCCACGACGACGCGGGCGCCCAAGCTGGGTGAGCCGCGGCACGCACCTCGGCCGGCGACGCCCAGCGTCACCCCGCTCGCTATGCTGCACGTCGGACCCATCGTGACGTCGCCGTTGATGAAGATGTTGCCAAGATTGCCCAGCAGCAGCCCCGGGCCAAGGTTCGCATGGTACGAGATCGCGATGCGGGTGATGATTTCCACGGCCTTCTGCCAGACGACCATGACGACAAGCAGCGCGTTCTTGACGCGGCGCGACAGCTGCGACCGGGAGATGGCATGCGCGATGCGGTATTGCAGGAGAGCCTGCAGGCCCTGGTTGCCCAGAATGAGGACGAGAGCGGAGCGGTGCCGTCCGTTCTCACGATAGCGCGCGATGTCCTGCCGGTAGGCACCAAGCCACGTCATGCCGTTCTTCCTTGGCCGGTCGGCGCGCAAGGGCAGCGCGCCGAGCTTTGGGTAAGGGGGAATTCGCCCACGGTGACCCCTGGCACCGCGGCAGGTTGCAGGCACTCGCCAAAAAGTAGAATTAAGTCGAAGATTTGCCACGCCATTTTGCGAAGGCCGCTAGAGCGTTCCTCACTGGTAACATAGGCTTGGCCCGCGGTCTTTATGTAAGGAAATTCGCATGCTTAAGAGCCTGTGACCCAGTCAACAGCGCTGTTCTGCGTGCCCGTTCGATCGCATAAGCCAATGACGACAGCCACTGCGTACACCTGATCAAAAACGGAGCAATTGATGACAATCACGCTCGTGGGAGGCTACAATGATCTTGGCAAGTAGCTGTGGCCTAGTAACAGCCCCACGACTTGGGTATTGGGCACTACACAGGGCGAATTCCTCAGCGGCATATTCGGGAACGATGCCATATATTCGAGCGACGCTGCCACGGATTTTGGCAAGGCCGGTGACGACACTTATTATTTTTGGATTTCCGACGACCGGGTAGTGGAGGCGTCCGGCGGCGGCGTCGACAGCATCGTCTCCTGCGCGCCGACCTTCCGCCTGACCGACTGGGTCGAGAACCTCGCCGTAAAGGCCGACGGGGCTGGCGGCACCGGCAACGCGCTCGACAATATCATCGCCGGTGGCGACGGCAGCCAGATGATCGACGGCGCCGGCGGCAATGACATTCTCACGGGCGGCGCTGGCGTAGGCCACTTCCTGCTGCAGCGCTGAACCGGGCGCGACATCATCACCGACTTCCAGCCTGGCGCCGACAAGCTCATCATCGGCGGCGGCGTCACGCAATTCGGTAGCTTCGCGGACGTGCAGGCTGCAATGCGCCAGATCGGGGCCGACACCGTGCTCGACCTCGGCTCCGGTGACGCGATGATCCTGCGTAACACGGCGATGTCGTCCCTGACGGCCGGTGACGTTCGTCTGGCTGAGAGCGCGCTCGCCGGCCTGCGCCTGACCTTTTCCGCTGACTTCGCCAGCTTCGTGGCGAACGGCACAGGCATCGCGGCCGGCGGCAACGCGATCTGGCGCTCCAGCTTCCTCTGGGGATTGCGCACCAACGGCGCAGCCAATGAAGTGGATTACTATGGCGACGCCAGCGCGGGCGTGAACCCCTTCACGCTGCGCGATACGACCGGCGCAGGCATCCTCGACATCACAGCGCGGCAGGCTTCGGGGTTGCCGGACGGTGCCACCTGGTCGAGCGGTTTGCTCACCACCTCGTCCAGCCTGGTGCAGACCTACGGATTCTTCGAGATCCGTGCCAAAGTTCCGGAGGGCGCCGGCTTCGGGCCAGCCTTCTGGCTCGGCCGCGCCGACCTCATCTGGCCCGCCGAGATCGACATCTTCGAGATCCTCGGCGGACGGCCCGGCCAGCTCTACAGCACCGTGCACTCCGGCGCGGCGGCCGGGATGCACCAGCAGGACCAGGGGGCCTACTGGGCCGCGCAGGACCTCAGCCGTGACTTTCATACCTTCGCGGTGTCGTGGCGGCCGGACTTTATCACCTTCTACCTCGACGGTACCGAGCTGTACCGGGTTGTCACCCCGGCCGATCTGAACGCACCGATGTACATGCTGACCAATCTGGCAGTGGGCGGCACCGGCAGTTGGGTGGGGCCGGCGGCCAACGGTTCGTCGGCGACGCTGAGCATCGATTGGATCAGGACCTCGCAGTTTGCCGACCTCGCCACTCCGCTGCGGCCTGCCTACGTGACCGCTGCCGTCCTCGACGGCACGGGGAGCGGCGAGAAGCTGACGGGCGGCGCAGGTATCGACCGCATCCAGGGCGGCCGCGGAAACGGCACGCTGACTGGTGGAGACGGGGCCGATAGCTTCGTCTTTCAGCGCGGCGATGGCCCCGACACCGTCACCGATTTCCGGCCGGGCGTCGACAAGATCTTGCTGGTTGGCGAGACGGCGTCCTCTGTCACCACAAAGATATCGAACGGGAACCTTGTGATCAGCTATGGCGGCGGCCGCGACACGGTCACGCTGCGACAGGTCACGGCGCTGTCGCCGGGCGACGTGCTGTTCGGCGACACCCCCGTCGCGGGTAGCAGCGGCGCGGACCGGATCGATCGCTCCGCCGTCGCACGCGTGCAAACGCTTGCCGCCGGTCAGGGTGACGACACGGTAATCGGCGCCCCCGCGAGCGACTGGATCAACGGCGGACAAGGGCAAGACATCCTGACCGGCGGCGCTGGCGCGGATACCTTCATCTTCCGCAACTGGGACCGCCAGGACACGATCATCGATTTTGTTCCTGGTTTTGACCGAATGCTGCTGCTCAGCGTGCCGCGCGGCAGCGTCTGGATCAACCCGGCCCGCGACGCGTCCGGGCGTGAAGGCGTCGAGGTCACCTACGGCACAGCGGGCGACGCGATCTTTCTGCCAGCTGTCAGGGCCCTTGTCGCCGGCGACATGATCTTTGCTTGATGCCGGGCACACCCTGTCGGCCACTCGGACCAGAGTGGCGCGCCTGGAGATGGTCGTGTCGCCCGCCACCTCGGCCAGCCTGCACGGCGACGTGCACTGCCTGTGCGCGCTCGGCGTCGCGGTCCCTACCCGCGTGGCTGATGAGGTCGCAGAAACCAGCGTTCGCCGTGATCGCGCCGGATGACCCGCAACGACCGCTCGCGGCGGAACCGCCTTCAGCACAACTGAGTCCGCCCCCTTCAATGCGGTGCTGTCCTCCTCGAAAGCTCCGGTCGGCATGCCGCCCCGTGCAACGTGCACCCGGTCGCCAAGCCGCTGAGCGTCCGCCGGCTGGGAGCGACCGTGGCCATGCCCCATCGTCGCGCCCTGGGTCAGGTCTGGCACCGTCCTAGCCCCGCCCATGACGGCGTGCCCACCCATCATGCAGGTGGGATGCCACGAACAGGGGCCTTAGCATCGTCGCCGATTGGAGGGAGATGGAGAGCAGCCACCCCAGCACGAAGCCCTGCACCCCCATAAATACGGCGCCGGCACAGGCGCAGCTGATCTCCAGTATACCCCAAACGGCAAAACGCGCCGAGGCTGCGCGCATCTGGCCCTGCACGCGCATCAAGACAAGGTAGTGCTGGCGAATGCTGATGCTGATGAGCCCGAAGCCCAGCAGCGATAGGCTTGGCCCGGCAAGCTCTGGATAGGCAGGGTTGAAGAAGGCGAGCAACGACGGCGAGAGAAGGAACAGCGCCGCGGCAGTGGTGCAGGAAAACACCGCCGAAAGCAGCATGGAGACGGCCATCTGCTCCTTCATCCGATTGGGGTCGACGCTGCCGAGCCGATACAGCACCATCGTCAAGGCTGCGGTGAAAAGCGAGGCCGCATGGACCATGGCCCAGGCCGGGTAGAAGGCGGCGCTTACGGCCGGAGAAAAGACCACGGCAACCAGGAACGGGAAGAGGATTGCTGGTGCCTGTGACGCCATGTTGAGAGCGTGGTGGTCGAGCACGCGCGGGATCTGTGGTAGCAGGCCCGGGAAATCGGGTCGCCCGAGCACAATCGTGCCGCGGCGGCGCGCGACGACCAGCACCACGCCCATCGCGGTGGCGAGACCGATGACCCAGGAAGAAAGCAACAGCGTCGAGCCATCCGCGTCTGGCAGGCAGACAGTGAAAGACTGCAGCAGCAGCAGCTTGAGCACAGCGCACGTCGCATTCCGCAAGAACTGCAACTTGCCCTGCAGCTGCGCGATGAGGGCGTGATCGACGACGAGCGTCGTCCCCTGCAAGGCGCAGCCCGCGATGAGGAGCGCATCGTTGATACCGAAGCCGTCGAGCCCGCGATTGATGCTTGGGATCACCTCGGCCACAGTGAGATAACTGGCCGCGAGGACGACCGACACGGCGAGGCTCGCTGTCACGGCGGCAGAGATCAGGCCTTGGCCCCGTTCTCCGTTCAACGCAGCGCTGAGCAGGAGGGTCCCCAGTCCAAAATCACCTAACAGGCCGATGAGGCCCATGATTGAGATGACGGCCGATGCCGTGCCCACGGCATCAGGGTCGAAGTGGCGAGCAGCCACCCACCAATAGGCGAAGCCGGCGATCGCCGTCAGCGCCGAACCAGCGGAAACCGCTACCGTATTGCTGAGCAGCACGAGGTTGGCATGGAGGACGCGCTGCGCCCATGTCAGGAAGCCGCCGTTGCCGGACAGTGCTTCGGTCCGCCTCATCAGGGCCTCGTGGAGTGGGCGACACTAACGGTCACCGTGCCGGACGCGGCGGCCCGCCGCGCGCCGAGCGTGCGTCGGCCGTGGAGGAAGCCAGCTGCGGCGCAGCCTAGGCCGATGCCGATGGTGGCCGCCCGCGCCAGCGCGTGGCGGTCAAGGCGCAGTAGCCCGCGCAGCCCGTCGCGCAGCACCGCGCCGCCGAGTGTGCGCAGGACGTAGCTACGCTCCGTCCCAAGCACGCCCCGCTTCGCGGCGAGTGCGGCGACGATCGCCTTCGACACCCCCTCTGCATAGGTGCGCCGGCAGAAATACCGCAACGTCATGCGCCCGGCCGCAACGCGGTGGTCGACGCGCGCCTCCCGCACGGCGACAAACCGTCCTGCAGGAAAGGCGGCGCGCGCCCGGATGCAGTACTCGGTCTCCTCGCAGCTCAACAGGCTCGTCCCTGCCCCGGTTCGCCCGAGCCGGTCGCTGAAGCCGCCGATCGCCTCGTGGACGGAGCGGCGGAAGATCATCGAGCAGCCCATCACGTTGCGCACATCGCCGCCCGCCAACGCCTCGGCGCCCGGGAAGGTGCAGCCGACGGTCCACAGGAACTCGGCGGGAAACCATGCCGGCCTGCGGCCCACCCAGACCGGCTCTACGGTCCCGGTGGCGCCGAGCACCTCGGGGTTGTCGAAGCATGCCTCGAAGCGCTCCAGCCAGTCCGGTGCGGCGATCGCGTCGTCGTCGAGGAACGCCACCAGCTCGCCGGTCGCAAGCTGGAGGCCCGTGTTCCGCCCGCCGGACAGGCCGGACGCGAAAGCGTTCGGCACGACGCGCACGCCATTGAAGGTCGCGGCGCTGCGCTGCAGGAGCGCATCGTTGTGGTCGATGACGAGTAGGACCTCGTCGGGCGCGCGGGTCTGGTTCTGCAGGGATCGCATGGCGTCCTGAAGGTCGCCCCACCGGTCGAAGGTGTAGGCGCAGACGATGACAGAAATACGCTGGCGACCAGTGATCATGCCTGTGTCCCTGATCCTGCGGTGGCCGCCCGGGTGTCTTGCAGGGCGGCTGTTGAAGGCGCGCCCGGCCCCTCGCGACCGGCGAGTCTGGCATAGACGGCGTCAATTCGCTCCACGACGCGGCTCGCCGTGAAGGCGGGTATCCGACGCCGCGCCTCGGCAGAAAGGCGGTTGCGCAACTCTGAGTCGTCGATCAGGCGCTGCAGGGCGTCGGCAAGCGCCCCGGCGTTGCCTGGCGGCACCAGCAAGCCGTTCTCGGCGTGCTGCACCAGATCCGGCATGCCGCCGGTGTCGGTCACGACCATCGGCTTGCCGAAGGCGAGACCCTCCATCACGACAGTCGCGCAAGGCTCCGCCCAGACGGAAGGCGCGATGCCGAAGAGGCAGCCACGCCAGGCGCCCATGACGTCGGCATGCGGCCAGCTGTGGAAAGCGCGCACGCTGGCGGGCAGCGGCCCAGAGGTCTCCGGGAAGGAGCGTCCAATCAGCACGAGCGGCGGCGCGGCGCGCAGCCGGCGATAGGCCTCGAGCAGCACCGGCACGCCCTTCTGCCGGTTCAGGTCGCCGACGAAAAGCAGGTAGGGTTCGGCCGGCAGCTCGGGTCGCAACGGCGTGTCCACGGGCATCTCGCTCAGGGCGTCGGGGATGAAGTTCGGCACCACCTCGGCCACGTCGCCGAGCCCGTTGCTCTCCGCCACGGCGCGGCTGACGGCGAGGTAGCGGTCAACGCAGCTGCGCGCCGCGGCGGCCGAGGCGCGGCCGGCCAGCGCCGTGACGATCCCGACCGGTAGGCCGTAGTGGCGAGCCGCGCAGGGCAGGCAGCGCCCGAACGAAGGCCCTGCGCAGGCCCCCTGCTCCGTCATCATGGTCTTCCTAACGCAGACCACGCTGTAGTCGTGCAGCGTCTGCACCAGGCGGGCTGGGAAGAACGGCCTCAGCGGGAGGTAGGCGTAAACGATCCAGTTGTGGGCGTGCACGATGTCTGGCTGCACGTCTCGCATCACGGCCGCGAGCTGCGTCACCAGCTCCGGGTCGGGAAAAGGCGGGGCATGCCGCCGCTCGCTGTCGGAGAACAGGGCGCCGGCCCGTTGCAGCGTCCCGCGCATCCGGAGGACGCGCACCGCGCCGTCCTGCTCCTCCCTGGCCGCGCCGGGATACCACAGCGTCGCCACGGTCACCGCGTGGCCGCGTTGCGCCAGCGCTGCACCAAGGTTGCGGACATGGCGCTCCTCCCCGCCAACGATCGGGGGATAGAACTGGGCCAGAAGAAGGATGCGCATCATCGATTCATGGGCCAGACGTTGAGCCAGACCTTTCTGTAGACGGTGCCTGGGCTGCCGCTCTCGAACAGCCACGCCTCCAGGCGCGTTGGCTGGCCGCCCCCGATGGAAAGCGGCAGCACTCGCGTCGCCTCGGCTCCAGTTTCGAGCACGATGTCGTGCCAGGACGCGACGGGCATGCCGTTCTGCATGATCTGGATGGCGTAGACCATCGGCCGCCCCTCCGCATTGCGCGCACCGACGACGACGCGGCTTGGCTGCACGGGGTGGTCCGGCACCATCCAGAACTCGGTGAACCGGAATTCGCGCCAGTGCAGGCCGTCATCGATCGCGATAGCGGCCGCTGCGGCGACAAGGCCTGCGGCGAGGAGGAAGCCCATCATCGCCAGCGGGCGCAGACGGATCGGGCGCGCGGTGGCGCGTGCCAGGTCCGGCCGGCAGGCGGCGATGGCCACAAGGAAGAGGGTCGTGCCGGAGAGCCAGCAGATCCAGCCCGTGCGGCCGAGCAAGTCGAGCCAGTTCAGCAGGAACCCGCCCGGAAGCACGGCCGCCAGGCTCACCACAACGGCGATCGCGTGCCACTCCAACGCCGGCCTGCAGCGATGCCCGATTGCGCGCAGGAAGGCGTAACCAGGCCAGTACATCACCATTGGCAGGGCTGCGGCGGTCCGCAACGCCACCTGGTCGGGAAGCAGCAGGACGACCGCGAGCGCGAGGCCGGCCCAGGCTGCGGGCGCGACGAGGGCGGGAAGCCTAGTCCGCACGGCGCAGGCCTGCCGTCCCGAAGACGATATGGCTGCCATTGTCGAACAGCCGGTCGATGCCGGGAAAGGTGTTGAATTTGAGGAGGTTGCGGGCCTCGATCGGCATTCCCGGCGTCTCCTGATACTCGCCGCTTTCGAAGTAGTAGCCGTAGCGCGGCACGGCCGTGGTCATGCGCATGTCCACCATCAGATACTCGACGTCGCCCTCGCGCAGCGCGGCTAGCTCAGTGGCCGTGAGGCGCGGGACCAGGAAGACGAACGAGAGGTCCAAGCCGTCGAACAGCGAGGTGACGATTGTCTGCCGGCCGTAGGTCGCGAGCAAACCGCTGTTGATTCGGTCCGCCGCGAAGCGGTTGCGCGGGCCGAGCCAGCTGCGCGTCCACTGCGCCGCCTCGATCCCCATGGGCTCGATCGAGGACGCGTCGGCCGACACCCTGTAGCTTGTCCGGCTCGAGGGGCTGCCCCAGCCGGTGACGACGCCGCCGAGGAAGCAGAGGGTGAGTGCGACGGCCGTGCCGGCGGCGCGCCAGCGTCCTGCCTGCACGGGCTGCCAGAGGCTGGTCACCGCGCCCGCGATGACCAGCCCGACGCCGAGGAAAACGAAGGGGCCCATCCGGTTGCCGATCTCCCAGCCCGCGGCGGTCAGGCGGAAGCCGACCGAAACGGGGAACCCGACCGCGGCGATTGCGAGAAGGAGCGTCCAGGGGTTCGTCCAGCGCAGCCGCAGGCAGTCGACCAATGCCGCCCAGCCGCCTTCCGGCCGCGCCGCCAACGCCAGGGCATGGAAGAAGCCCGTGCAGAGCCCGCCCACGACGACGAGGAGGGCCAGGATGCTGAGCAGCTGGAGTCCAAGCACCGTTTGCTCGCCACCTGCCGTTGCGAAGAGCTTGCGTGGCCGCCCGAGGCCCGAGACGAGGTTGGCCAGCTCGGCGCTGCCGCTCTCGATGATCGGACCGAGGTAGCTGCCTCCGGGGCTGCCGTGCAGCGTCGACCAGGCGATCGGCAACAGAATGCCAGCGGCCGCGATCACGGCGAGCGCGCCGCGGTCCGAAGTGTGGGTGCGATTCAGCAGCGCGAGCATGGCGAGCAGGCCGAAGAAGCCTGCCGCGAAGTAGGACGACATGTGGTGCGTGATCGCCAGCGCGGCGAGCAGCGCAATGGCGAGGCCGACAACGGCCGCCGGCTGCGATGCCGCGTCCCGACAGAGTGCAGCGGCCAGCAACGCGAAGACGAAGAACGCAAGCGCAGGAGTCTCGTAGGCGAACTGCCCGTCGAACAGCATGAAGCCCGAGTTGCCCATGTAGACGAGGCAGGCGACGGCCGCGACGCGTGAGGAGCCGGTCACGCGCTCGTAGAGGCAGTAGAGGCCCGCCATCAGCAGGCCGCGCGAGGCCGCCAGCACGGCGTATCCCGCGACGAACAGAGGCAGGCCGGTGAGCTCGACGATGCACGTCGCGAACAGCTCCAGTCCCGGATAGTCGGGGCTGATCGGCAGCAGAGGGTTCGGTGCATGGAGCGCCTTGCGCTCGAGGATATCGAGGGCCGTGGCGACGTGCAGAAGTTCGTCGAAATGGACGAAGCGCGTCGCTGAATGCAACCATTTTGCCGCCAGCGCCGCGAGGCCGAGCAGCACGACCAGCGCAATCCGCTCCGAGCGTGCCGTCGCCGCGCGGCAGACGCGCGGCACCACGACGAGAAACAGCAGCGCGTAGGAGGCCCACTGCAGCGCTGAGTTCGGCCGGTCGCGGTAGCCCTGGTGGTGTGCGAAAGCGAGCAGGAGAAGGGCAGTCGCAATGCCAACCGACACGGCGGCGATCCAGCCAAGGCTTGGCGCGTCATCCGCTTTGTCAGCCGAAGCGGGTATCCGGCGCGGGCCGATGAGGTGCAACAGCCGACCGATCAGACCGCCCGACTCCGCTGGCATTCCATCGTCCTCGAGGGCCGGGAGCGACCAGAGCCTGCGCGTGGGCGAGGCGCTTTGCTGACGCGGCGATGGTCCGGTGGGGCCATCGCCTGGATCCTGCCGCGCCGCGCCGGCGGCCGGCGCGCGCCCTGCATCCTGCGGCGCCCCCGGCGCGGCTGCCTCTGGCCGCCTGGAGGCCGCGTCGCTCACAATGTCTCGCAGACGCTCAGGTAGACCTTCCCGAGGCTGGCTGCGCAGTCGTCCCAGCTCGGCAACTCGGCCGGTGCGCGCGCGCCGCCCCGGTTGATCGCTGCGACGATGCCCTCGGCCAGCCGCGCGGTAGGCGCGGCGACGGGGACCGTCTCGACGAGTCCCTGCTCGGCCATCTCGATGAATCCGGTGCAATCCGTCACCAGGACCCGGCAGCCGAGGGCGAGCGCCTCCATCACCGCGACGGGATGCGCCTCGTAGTCGCTGATCAAGGTGACGAGCGAGGTTGCGCGGAGCAGGGCGGAGAGGCGGCCGCGCTCGGCCGGCGGCACGGCGCCGATCTCGACGCAGCCGGACAGGCCGAGTCGCACGATCAGGCGCTCGAGCTCCTCGCGGTAGGGACCCTCGCCCAGTAGCCGCAGGCGCGCGCCTGGCAAGCGTGCGCGGACCAGCGGCATCGCCTCGATGACGCGGTGGTGGCCCTTGTAGCGTTCCAACCGGCCGATCGAGACGATGACCGGCTCGGCGGGCATCGCCGCCGCCGGCGCGGCCGGGTCCAGGGGCAGGCCTGCGCCATTCGGCACGATGTCGAAGGCGTCACGCGGCAGCCCCATCTCACGCGAGAAGCGCTCGGCCTCGTAACGCGACACGCCGATGCAGCGGTTGGCGTGCCGGACGAGCGGCGCCAGGACGGCGGATTGCAGCCTGCGGATGCGGTTGCGCCAGGTCGAGGAGTGCCCGCCGCTGTGGAAGGTGATTACGAAGGGCACCGACTTGCGGATTGCCGCAAGCATGGCGAGCGGCGGGACGAGCGTGTGGTAGCCCTGGATGTGGATCACGTCGCACTCGGCATGCATGATCGCACGCCACAAGCCGGGGGCGAAGTACCAGTCCCGCTTCCGCGGCCAGGCGCGCACCCGCTGGATTCTCAGGCCTCCGACCTCTTCGAGCGCGGGCCGGGTGCCGCTGCGGTCGGTGGTCAGGACGGTGACGGCGTGGCCTGCGGCGGCGAGCCGTTGCCCGACCTCGTTCACGTGGGTTTCGATGCCACCCATGTCCGGCAGGAAGCGCGGCGTTACCATCAGGATACGCAGATGCCGCCGTCGCGCCGTCGCGGTTGGCGTCGTCTCGTCAGGCCGTGCGGCAGGATGTTCAACCGCGGTGATATGCATCTCCGCCATTCCAGACGACTGTCGCCTTGTCGGGTCTGCGGGAGCGAACGCGCTCGCGCAGGATGGTCTTCAGCACGCGCCAGCCGTCCGGAATAGCCCGAAGATTGCTCTTGCCGTGCAGCCGCAGTTCTTCGAAACTCGGCACCTCCATAACCGTCATGCCGCTCTTCAGCGCCGTCAGGTTCAGGAAGGTTTCAACCTCGAACCCGTCGCAGGTCGGCGCGAGCAGCGGGGCATGGCGCGTCCAAAAGCCGAAGTAACCGTAGCAGAGGTCGGAGAAAGAGCCACCGTAGAGGAGCCGCACGAGCTGGGTAAGGCTCCAGTTGCCGGCCATGCGGAACAGCGACATGTCGGCGGTGCCGCCGCCCTGCAGGAAGCGCGAGCCCTTCACGAAATCGGCGCCTGCCATCAGCGCGCCGAGCAGCAAGACGATCTCGCGCGGGTGCATCGAGCAGTCGGCGTCAAGCGCAATAATGATGTCACCTTCAGCCGCGGCGAACCCTGCCCGCAGCGCAGCCCCCTTGCCCTTGATGGGCTGCATGGTCACGCGGACGTCACTGCGCAGGCTGCGCGCCACCTCTGGTGTGCCATCGGTGGAGTGGCCGTCCACGATAATGATTTCCTGCACCCAATCTGGCAGCCGTGGCAACAGGACGCGGAGGTTCTCGGCTTCGTTCAGAGTGGGGATCACCAGCGACACGCTCGGAGCGGTGGCGGCGGCGAAGGTCAGGCTGACGTTTGACCCGGCGCGCCAGCTGGTCTGCAAAGCGCTGTTCTGCATGCCGTCCACTGTCTTATCTTTCCCTTTTCAAGAGCGGGCGCATTGCTGCAGCCCGCGTCGCCTCACCACATCCCAGGCGGAGTGGGCGGTCGTGTCGCGACGAGATCTGCGGCCGGCGAACCCCGGATCGACGACGGCGGTAAGGCGCGCCGCGGGATCATGCGGCTGGTCTGGGCGGGCCGGTCCAACAGCCGGACAAGGTCGCCGGGTTGCAGCGCCATGGTCGGCTCGGCGAGGATGATCTCGCTGCCCGTCCGGCTCCGCCGCACCACCTCAAACCGCAGCGGCGTGTCGCTCTCGGCGGCGTCGAGAGACGGCTGGACGAGAGAGGCGAAGCGCGAGCCAGATGCCAGACTGCCGGAGATCTCATCGATGTCGCGCTGTAGCGTAGCGATCTCGGCCTCGAGGCCGGCCGCAACCTCCGCGGCCATGCGGCTGCGGTCCAGCTCGAGCGAGGTCAGGATGCGCTCGGCCTCGACAACCGCTGCGCGCGCAGCGACTTGTCGATCGGTCGCCTCGGCGAACTCGCTCTGCACTTGCGCCAGGGTCATGCGGTGGACATTGCCGCTCTGATAGAGCGCTTGCATGCCCTCGGTCCGGACGCGCCGCTGTTCGACGCTCGCGTCCGATGGGGCGAGGCGCTCACGCGCCGCAGCAACGGACTGGCGGGCGGCCTCGATAGCCGCCGCGACCGCGCGGTCGCGCTCCTGTAGGGCACGCCCCACCGGCTCGCGTGCCATCGCCGCCTCGGCGAGTAGCGCCTCGGCCTGCTGGTAGCCAACAAGCTGGACGAGTTCGAGCGGAACGGCGGGACGGGTCTGCGTCTGACCGCCGCGCAGAACAGCGAGCTTCGCGAGGGCAACCTGCAGGCGGCCGATGGAGACTTCAGACCGGCCAAGTTCGCGCACCGCCTCGGCAGCAGTGCCACGGTCGAGTTCCTGCACACGCAGCCCGCCGGCGAGCGCGATCGCATGCAGCGGAGTCAAGCCCGCTTCGAAGGCGTAGGGGCCTGGATTGCGGACCGCGCCGAGCACGTAGATGGGCTGGCGTGCGATGAGGTCGATGCTGACCACGCCGCGGCGGTTGATGAGCCGCTCGAACGCGGCACCGATCTCGACGGCCAGTTCGGCAGGGTCGCGATTTGCGGCAAGGAAGGTGCCGAGCAGCGGGACCGAGATGCGCCAGTCCGCTCGAACCACCACCTCGCCTGACATGCCTTGGTGCAGGAAGAAGCTCGCATCGGGGCGCGCGGCGCGCTGCTGGTTCGCCCAGCGGTCCTCGGCATCAGCGAGGCGTTCGAAGACGTTGATGCGCAGCTTGTCGCCGACCGCGAAACGCATTGCGTCCGGCTGCTCGGCGGCGTCCCTGGTGGCGGCAAGTGCGGCGACCGGCACCGTTGCGGCGACGCGCTGCTGGGCCTCGGCCGGCCGTGCGTCGCCGCTCTGGACGGCCATGGCGCAAAGCGCCGAGACCAGCAGAAGGGCGGCGCGCGCCCCTTTGCTTGGCGTTCCGGGTGGCCGCACAGACGTCAACACGGACATGCCCCCGATTCCTTCAGGTTTGACCACAAGTTTGCGCGATATCATTGATATCATTATTTTGCGTCATGTCGATTACCAAGCTGGACTTTTGATTATTCATGAGCCCCTGACGAAGCCAGCGAGCAAGGTGACCTACTTCTGCGGGCTAGGTCCGAAACGCTTCTGGCAGTACCGAGCCAGAATATTTTTTTGGGCTAGTCTTTTTTTTTGATCATCGCCTAACAGATCGGCATAAGCAAGCTTGCTATCGGAATTTTGGACGACTGACAAGGCTGGCGTTGGGCGCGAGCGTATTTTGTTGCTAAAAGAGACGAGCAACGGCCGGGCAGATCGTTGGCCCAAACTAGTATGCCGCGCACGCCGCCGGACAATACACGTCATGGTAGTTTGTCTTCGCGCTCCCGCTCGTGCGGTGGCAGCGTTGCGGAGCGGTCGGACGCGCCTGCGCCGCTGCCGTATGCGACGACACGAGAACTGCTTTCGCCAACTTCTGTTCGAACGACTGCCGAGCTAACGTACTCGCGGCAGTGCAAGTTGGCCTCGCAAAACATTTACTGTCGTTGAATGATGCTGCGCGTCGCCCCGGGAGTCCCGACATGGTCCGAACGACCGCGCGCCGAGTAAGGCTCGCGACGGCCGCCGCCGTCATCGGCGCCGCCACGGCCGGTCAGTCCGTTTCCTCCGCCGAGCAGGTGAGGAGACCCTGGCCGGTCGAGGAGCTCTGCCAACTCGTGACGCCGCGCGGCAGCGGGACCCGCTACTACGTCGACTCCAGCGGGCGGCATGCGAACGACCAGAGCCTTGGCACGTCGCCGGAGGCGCCATTGCGGTCGCTGGCGGGGCTCCGCGGGCGGCACCTGCGGCCGGGCGACAGCCTAGCCTTTCGCGCCGGTGCGCAGTACGAAGGTGCGTTTACGCTCACCGACAGCGGCGAAGCGACCAGCCCGATCCTGATCACTTCTTACGGTGAGGGCGAGCGCCCGCGCCTCAATGCCAGCGGTCCCTTCGCAATCCGCGTCGCCGGCGCCTCGCACGTGGTCATTGAAGGCCTGGAGATCCAAGGGGCTGCTGACACCGCAATCTTCCTCGACGAACAGACGCGCAACATCACCGTGCAAAACGTCCTCATTCGCCGCTCAGGCCGCGGCATGGATGTGCGCGGAGACGGACACCTTCTCGTCGGCAACAGCATTCAGGACCTGCACATGGTGACGAACACCCCGGGCGGAGATGACGACTCAGGGGCGCAGGGCTTCGTAGTCGGTGGACAGGGACACCGCTTTCTCTGCAACCACATTCGCAACGCGCGCGCAGCCAGCTACGATTATGGCGTCGACGGCGTCGGCTTTGAGTTCTGGCGCAGCGCATCCGACATCGTCGTGGCCGGCAACTGGGTCGAGGACTCTGCCGGCTTTCTCGAGATCGGTGGACAGGCTGGCGACCGTGTCACTGGCATTGTCATTCGCAACAACTTGGCGCTGAACTCCTCCCCCTTCCATTGGCTCCACAACAGGCGCGGAACAAGCAATTTTGGTATTGAGATCACTGCGCTCAGCATTGTCAGCAACACGATTGTCGATACGCAGACGCGTGGACTCCTCTTTGGCTTCAGCGAACGCCCCATGCCAGGAACATATCGCTTCTCTTGTAATATAGTTTACGCGCCGAAGACACGGCGCCTATTTAACCAAGCATTCGATAGGCAAGAATACAATCTGTATTTTACAGGTTCGTCATCCGGAATACCCAACAGCCAGACGGGCGATCCGCGTTTTGTTTCGTTGAGCAGCCGTGACTTCCGCCTACAGGACGACACGCGATCACCATGGACCGGAGCTTTTCCGCGTACGCACGACGAGCGCTGCGGATCTTGATCCTGATCCATAGTTTCGGTTGGCGGCCTGCACGATGCTGTTGATGCCCTCGATGAGGCCGTTGGCGATCCTGCTGTCGAGCCGCGCAGGATGCCATCCCAGTGCTCAGGCCTGGGTTCGCGGTCACTGGGCACACGCGTTGGATTTGGCCTGAAGGATCAAGTGCTTGCGGGAGGCGGATTCGAGGCGTGTATCTAGGCCGCGGA
>Ga0075163_10004877_pt1 | contig 17958 bp, 12 predicted proteins | sample JI1023141ADNA_FD_71478 | JGI IMG/M metagenome (GOLD analysis project Ga0075163, IMG submission 71478) | Wastewater effluent complex algal communities from Wisconsin, to seasonally profile nutrient transformation and Carbon sequestration -... | ecosystem: Engineered > WWTP > Effluent > Algae...
CCCGGCGCGCGACCCGGCGCGCGACCCGGCGCGCGACGTGGTGTGCGATACCCGGCTCATGGCCGAGCCCGCACCGCCGTCCCCGCCGCCGCCGCCGGTGGTCGAGCTCGATCTCACGTGGGCCCGCGTCCGCCGCGAGGCCCAGGAGCTGGTCGCCAGCGAGCCGGCGCTGGCGTCGTTCGTGTTCGGCGCGGTCCTGACCCACGCCACGCTCGAGGACGTCGTGATCCACCGGGTCGCCGCCGTCCTCGCCCACGCCGAGGTGCCGGCCGACGTGCTGTGCCGGACCTACGCGCAGGCGCTGGCCGATCAACCGACGCTCGGCGCCCGCTTCCGCGCCGACCTCGCCGCGGTGGTCGAGCGCGATCCGGCGTCGCGCCGCATGATCCAGCCGCTCCTCTACTACAAGGGCTTCGCCGCGATCTCGGCCCACCGCCTGGCCCACTGGCTGTGGAACCACGGCCGGCGCGACTTCGCCGCCTACGTCCAGAGCCGGACGTCGACGGCGCTCGCGGTCGACATCCACCCGGCGGCGCGGTTCGGCGGCGGCATCATGCTCGATCACGCCACCGGGTTCGTGGTCGGCGAGACCGCGGTGGTCGACGACGACGTGTCGATCCTGCAGGGCGTCACGCTCGGCGGCACCGGCAAGGAGACCGGCGATCGCCACCCCAAGATCCGCCGCGGCGTGATGATCGGCGCGGGCGCGACCATCCTCGGCAACATCGAGGTCGGCGAGGGCGCGCGGGTCGCCGCCGGCTCGGTGGTGCTGCGGCCGGTGCCGCCGCACAAGACGGTGGCCGGGATCCCGTCGCGGATCGTGGGCGACGCCGACGATCAGCCGGCGCGGTCGATGGATCAGATCTTCGATCCCACGATCTAGCGGTGTGCAGCGCGTGCACACCGGCGCTGGCCCCGCCCGTGCAGTGAGCTCGTCGTAGCGAATGAGCTCGAAGGGTTCCAGGGCGGTCGGGCCTGGCTCCCGCGCACCAAGTGCGGGGGTGTGCCTCGTTCGCGCACGATTTACGCGCGCATCACAAACCTGCGCCGCGACCAACCCCGGTGGCCCTCGGTGACCGGGCCCGGCCATCCCGTCACCGGACCGGCCGGGGCCGAGTCGCGCGGCCTGGCGGCCCGACAGCTCGCCCGCATGGTCGAGGACGCCGCGGTCGCGATCGCGGTGTTCGATCGCGACCTCCGCTACCTGGTCGCCAGCCGACGCTGGCGGGATGACCTCGGCCTCGGCGACCGGTCGCTCGAGGGCCAGAGCCACTACGCGCTGTTCCCGGACATCAGCCCGGCATGGCGAGCGGTCCACCAGCGCTCCCTGGCCGGCGCGGTCGAGCACTCCGAGGACGACCGCTTCGTCACCGCCGATGGCGTGGCGCGCTGGCTGCGGTGGGAGACCCGCCCCTGGTACGACGACGACGGCGCGATCGGCGGCATCACGATCTGCGGCGAGGACGTCAGCGCCCGCCACCAGGTCAGCGACGAGCTGCGCGCCAGCGAGCAGCGCTTCCGCCTGATGATCGAGGGCGTCAAGGACTGCGCCATCTTCACCCTCGATCCCGACGGCCGGGTGGCGACCTGGCCCAGCGGCGCGGAGCAGATCTTCGGCCATCGCGCCGAGGAGATCCTCGGCGCCGGCCTCGCCGCGTTCTACACCGCCGACGACATCGCCCGCGGCGTGCCGGCCCGCAACCTCGAGCGGGCGGTCGCCCATGGCTCGTGCGAGGAGGAGGGCTGGCGGGTCCGGCACAACGGCTCCCGGTTCTGGGCCAGCGGCGGCCTGTCGGCGATCTTCGAGCACGGCGCGCTGCGTGGCTTCAGCAAGGTGGTCCGCGATCTCACGCCCCGCCGCCGCGCCCAGGAGCTGCTCCGCTCGGTGCTCGACGGCGCGCTCGACGGCATCGTCGGCGTCGACCGCCACGGCACGGTGCTGACCTTCAACCAGAGCGCCGAGCGGATGTTCGGCTACGCCGCCCGCGAGGTGCTCGGCGGCCACGTCGGCGTGCTCGTGCCCGCGCCCGGGCCGCCCGCCGACGCGACCCGGGCGCGCCGGGCGATGCTCGCCGCCATCGTCGCGGGCGCCGGCGCGAGCCGCGAGCTGCAGGGTCGCCGCAAGGACGGCACCACCTTCCCGATCGAGCTGTCGCTCAACGTCTTCCAGCTCGACGACGAGCCGCACTACACCGCGGTGCTGCGCGATCTGTCCGATCGCCGCCGGCTCGAGGACCGGCTGCGCCAGGCGCAGAAGATGGAGGCGTTCGGCCAGCTCGCCGGCGGGGTCGCCCACGACTTCAACAACCTGCTGACCGTGATCCTCGGCAACGTCGAGGTGCTGGCCAGCCCCGGCGCGCCCGCCGACATGGTGGGCGAGGCGGTGGCCGACATCCGCGGCGCCGCCGAGCGCGCGGTCGGCCTGACCCGGCAGCTCCTGGCCTTCTCGCGCCAGCAGGTGCTGGCGCCGCAGGTGGTCGACCTCAACGAGGTCCTCACCCGGGTCGAGAAGCTGCTACGGCGGGTGCTCGGCGAGCACATCGCGACCGCGACGTCGCTGGCGCCCGACCTGGTCCGGATCCGGGTCGATCCCGGCCAGATCGAGCAGGTTGTGCTCAACCTGGCGGTCAACGCCCGCGACGCGATGCCGGCCGGCGGCCGGCTGCTGCTGTCGACCGCCACCGTCGACATCGCGGCCGGCGTCGACGCCGAGCGCTTCGCCTGCCCGCCCGGTCGCTACGCCCGGCTGCGGGTCACCGACACCGGCATGGGCATGGACGCCGCCACCCGCGCCCGCCTGTTCGAACCGTTCTTCACCACCAAGGGGCCGGGCACCGGCACCGGCCTCGGCCTGGCCACGGTCAAGGGCATCGTCGAGCAGAGCGGCGGCTTCATCGCCGTCGACAGCCAGGTCGGGCGCGGCACCGCCTTCGACGTCCTGCTGCCGGCGATCGACGCCCGGGCCCCGGCCGAGCCGGCCCCGGCGCCGGGGTCGGCGCGCGGCCACGAGACCATCCTCCTGGTCGAGGACGAGGCCGCGGTCCGACGGGTCGCGCGCCGGATCATGGAGCAGCACGGCTACCGCGTGCTCGAGGCCAGCGACGGCGAGGCGGCGCGGGCGCTGTTCGATCAGCACCAGGACGCGATCGCGCTGGTGGTCACCGACGTCGTGATGCCGGGCCAGAGCGGCCCCGAGCTGGCCGCGGCGCTGCGCCGCCGGACCGAGCGGCTCAAGGTCCTGTTCATGAGCGGCTACACCGACGACGCCATGCTCCGCGCTGGCGCCCTCGGCCCCGACGAGGCCTTCCTCCACAAGCCGCTCGCCCCCGAGTCCTTCGCCCGCAAGGTCCGCGAGCTGCTGGACGGCTGAAGAGGTGTCGAAAAATGCGGTTGCCGCGTTTTTCGGCTCCTCGGAAAGGAGCGAGTCTGCGAGTGACGGCCTCTGTACAGGCGCAGCCGGCGTAGCCGGCAAGCCGATCGACAAAGAGGTGTCGAGGCTTTTTTCGACACCTCTTGAGCCTCCGAGCGAAGCGAGGAGCCGAAGGAACAAGGAGCGCTGCTGCGGCCTCGTAAGGGCGAGCCGCCGCGATCGCCGGTTCCTTCGCAGGCTCTGATCTGCGGATCCCGAGCTTCAGCCGCGGGCGGCGTTGGCGACGATCGCGGCGACCAGCCGCGGCCAGATCGCCGGCGGCAGGTGGTGGCCCATCTCGGGCTCGACCATCAGCGTGGCGCCGGCGATGGCGCGGGCGGTGGCGCGGCCGGCCGCCAGCGGGATCAGCGGATCGCGGGCGCCGTGCACCACCAGCGTCGGCGCCCGGACCGCGGCCAGCCGGGCTGTCCGGTCGCCGGACGCCATGATCGCGGCGAAGTGGCGGGCGAAGCCGCGCGGCGACATCCCGCGCTCGTAGGCGGCCCGCCCGATCGCGCGCAGGGCCGCGCCGTCGGACGGCAGCCGCTCGCCGCCGAGCAGCGCGAACAGCCGGGCCAGGTGGTCGCCGGCCTCGGCCGCCGAGCGCGGCGGCGGCGCCAGCAGGCCGCGCACCGCCCCCGGCCGGGCCCGGAAGCCGAGGCTGCGCGCGCCGGTGGTCGACATCACCGAGGTCAGCGACGCGACCCGGGTCGGGTGCTCGATCGCCAGGTGCTGCGCGACCATGCCGCCCATCGACACCCCGACCACGTCGGCGCGGGCGTGGCCGAGGTGATCGAGCAACCCGACGACGTCGGCGGCGAGGTCGGACAGATCGTAGGGCGCCGGCACCCGCAGGCCGAACGCGAAGCGGGCCATGCTGCGCAGCGGCCGCGGCGCCGGCAGGTGATCGAGCCGGGTCGACTCGCCGAGGTCGCGGGTGTCGAAGCGGATCACCTGGAAGCCGGCGGCGACCAGCTGCGCGCACAGCCGCAGGTCCCAGAAGATCCGCTGGGCGCCGATGCCCATGATCAGCACCAGCGGCCGGCCCTCGCCCTGGACGTCGTAGGCCAGCTCGATCGCGCCGCCGGCCCGGCCGGGCCGCGCGGCCAGCCGGGCGCGGCCGAGGATCAGCGCCGGCGCGCCCGGGCCGGGCACCAGCGCGGGGTGCGGGCTGTCCGCCGCCCGGACGGCCGGCTCGCCCGCGGCGCCCACCGCCGACGCCGGCGCCGGCGCGATCACGGCGTGGTCGCCGGGGCGGGCGTGCCGCCGCCGCCGCCACCGGTCGCGAACGGATCCTTGATCTTGATCGGCGCGTCGTCGGGCTTGACCGCCGGCCCGTCGGGCTTGTCGGGCTTGACCGCCGGCCCGTCGGGCTTGTCGGGCTTCACCGCCGGCCCGTCCGGCTTCACCGCCGGGACCTCGGGCTTGTCGGGCTTGACCGCCGGCTTGTCGGGCTTGACCGCCGGCTTGTCGGGCGCGGTCGCCGGCCCGTCGGGGGTGACGACCGCGGCGCTGCCCGCGGTCGAGCCCGGCCCCGGCGGCGTCGTCGCGCTGCCCGCGGTCGAGCCCGGTCCCGGCACCGTCGCCGAGCCCGGGCCGCTGCCACCGCGACCGCGCCGCGACGGCTGTGGCACCACCTCGACCTCGGGCGCGACCGCGACCGCGGCGCTGCCGGCGGTGGCGTCGAGCCGCTTGAGCATCGCCTTGTACTCGACGTTCTCGGCCGGGATGAGCTCGATCATCTTGCCGCCGTAGCCGGCCAGCTTGATCGTGAACCGACGCGGATCGCGGCCGCCGGGCAGCTCGAACTCGAACGGCGTGGTGCCGACGGTCGTCTTCATCGAGTCGTCGTAGATCTCGGCGCCGCGCGGCTCGCTGTCGAGGCTGATGGTGACCCGGGCCGGCAGCGGCGCCTCGGGCGCGGCGACCACGCTGCCGGGGCCGGGCGGCGGCGCGACCGGGGCGGTCGGCCGCGGGCTCTTGCCGCCGAGGATGACCACCGCGGTCGCGATCGACGCGCCCGCGACCAGCACCGCGCCGGCGATCCACGGCCAGCGCGGCCGGGGCGCCGGCGTCGCCCGCACCTCCTCGGTCGGGATGGCGAGGTTGCCCTTCCACTCGGTCCGCTGCCGGGCCAGATCGGCGGTGGTGCGGCCGGCCTCGGGCTGGGTCGGGGTCTTCACCACCGACGACGCCCGCGGCACCCTGACCTCGCCGACCGGCTGCGCCTCCTCGCCCGACAGCGCGCGGATCGCGTTGGCCATGTCGTCGATGGTCTGCCAGCGATCCTCGCGGTTCTTGGCCAGCGCCTTGGCGACGATGTCCTCGATCCCGTGGGGCGCGCCGACCTCGTCGAGGATCGGGATGCCGATCGGCGGCGGCGGCTCGGTGAGGTGGAGGCTGAGGATGCCCATGAAGTTCTCGGCTTCGAACGGCACCCGGGTGGTGATGAGCTGGTAGAGGATGCAGCCCATCGCGTAGATGTCGACGCGGTGGTCGACGTTCTCGCCGCGGGCCTGCTCGGGCGACATGTACTCGGGCGTGCCGAACAGCATGCCGGTCCGGGTCAGCTTGCGATCGCCCTCGCTGACCTCGGTCAGCTTGGCGATGCCGAAGTCGAGCAGCTTGACGAAGTCCTTGTGACCGAGCCACTCGACCAGGTAGATGTTCTCGGGCTTGAGGTCGCGGTGGACGATGCCGTGGCCGTGGGCCGCCGACAGCGCCGAGCAGATCTGGAGGAAGATCTTGCGGCTGCGCTCCCACGGCAGCTTGGTGTGCGACAGCCGGGCGCGCGCGATCTCCTCGTGGAGATCGTGGCCCTTGAGCAGCTCCATCGCGAAGAACACCAGCCCGTCGGGCGTCGAGCCGAAGTCGGAGATGTCGATGACGTTCTCGTGGCGGATGCGCGAGGCGGCCTTGGCCTCCTGCATGAACCGCTCGACGAGGTCGGGCTTGCGCGCGAACTCGCCGTGCAGGATCTTGAGCGCCATCGCCTTCTCGAGGACGTTGTGCTGGGCGAGGTAGACCGCGCCCATCCCGCCCTCGCCCAGCTTCTTCTGGATGAGGTAGCGGCCGGCCAGGGTCTGGCCGATCAGGGCGTCGACCGGCGGGGTGTAGACCGGCGGGTTGGCCGCGCCCGAGATCTCGCCCGGCTTGGTGGTGTCGTTCCAGCCCGGCGCCGGCGTGGCCGCCGACACCACCACCGACGCGACCGCGGCCGGCGTGACCGGCGCCGGCGTCACCGGCGCGGGGGTGACCGCCGACGGCGCCGGGGTGAACGCCGGTACCGTGGGCGGCGGCGTGATCGAGCCGCCTCCCGTGGTCGACGGCATCACGCTCGAGCGCGACGGCGGTGGAGTCCCCAGGACGGTCTTCTTCTCGGTTTCGCCCACGCTGGCTCGATCCTACCACGCCGGTCGTGGCCGGTCGCACACCGCATATCGACCGCCCGGCCGCCCGGCCAACCTATGGATAGGCCGGGGTGCGCGGCACCTCACGGGCGAGCTCGACCCCGCGCAGCATGGCCGAGCAGACGTGCTGGACGTAGTCGATGCGGACCACCCGGTCGACCGGGCTGCCGGGCAGGCCGCCGTCGCCCCGGGCCGCCTTCACCACCGCGAAGTCGCTGTCGGGGCGGATCTGCTGGCGCAGCAGGTAGTGCAGCGTGGCCAGGATCTGTCGTCGGAGCGCCGGGTCGGGCCGCCCCATGTGGCGCCCGAGCAGGTAGGTCGACAGGCTGGCCTCGCTGTGCGACCCGGCCGGGGTGTTCTGCGGCATCAGGAACGGCGTGACCATGTGGGCGCCGACCAGGTCGTACTGATCGGGGTGATCCCCGGGCCACGGCTGGGCGCCGCCCCAGAACCGGGTCAGGCCGTTGCAGAAGTCGAGGTAGCGGTCCTTGGCCACCCGCGGCCACAGCGCCTCGGCCGCGATGCAGGTCCAGTGCTCCTCGCCGTAGAGGAAGCCGCCGACGAAGAAGTCGTACCAGCCGACCAGCCAGTCGAGCGCCTTCTCGGCCGAAACCGCGTAGCGCTCGTCGCCGGTGACGGCGTACATCCGGGCCATGGCCAGCGCCGCCTCGCCGGAGAAGTAGAGCAGCATCTCCTTCTCGCTCGCCTGCTGGCTGGTGAGATCGTAGACGTGGCGGAACGAGCCGTCGGGCCGCTGCATCATCAGGATGAAGGCCGACAGCCGGGTGGCCATGTCGAGGTAGCGGGTGTCGCCGGTGGCGCGCTGGTACTCGGCGAGCGCGACCACGGTCAGCGCGGTCGAGCCGAGCACCGGCCGGCGCTCGCCGCGATCGGCGACGCAGGCGAAGCGGGCGCCGTCGGGCAGCGTGCCCTTGCACGCGCTGGCCTCGAGCAAGGTGTCGAGATGGGCGAAGGCGCGCTGGATCGGCTCGAGCAACCACGACGCCTGGGTCAGGCGGTAGGCCTCGGCGAGGAAGTAGGTGGTGCCGGCGTGGCGCGGCATGCTGTAGGCGCCGCCGCGCAGCGGATCGGTGGCCTGGCCGGTGGTGAGGTTCTGCTCGTAGACGTAGCGGCCGTTGGGGCCGAGGTGGGCGACCAGGTAGCGGGCGCCGGCGAGCGCGGCGGCCTCGAGGGTGTCGGCGGTGACCGACGGACCGGGCGGCAGGCCGCGGTACAGCGGCAGCGGCGGCGGCCGGTCGGCGGCGGCGCGGGCCGGCGCCGCGACCTCGATCGGCGCCTCGACGAACGCGTCGGTGCGGAAGCGGACATAGCGGCGATCGAGCGCGGCCCAGGCCTTGGGCCCGAGCTTGGCCTGCTCGGCCAGCAGGCGATCGGCGCGCTCGAGCTCGACGCCCATGCCGACCTCGGGCATCGCCTTGCTGAGCGGCTTCTTGCCGAGCAGCCCGCGGAGGAACATCTCGTCGGGCATCATCAGGTGCTCGCGCCGGGTGCCGTCGGCGGCGACGGTGGTGACGCCCAGGCCCTCGAGCCCGGGGTGGAGCGCGGCCAGCTTGAGCAGCGGGTGCGCGCGCGCGATCGGCCCCCGACCGACGACGACGTCGACCTTGATCCGGGCTCGCGCCCGCTGGTCGGCGGTCAGCTTGGCCGCCGGGTGGACGACGAGCTGCTCGGCCACCGCGGCGGTGGCGAGGGCGACGGTGGCGCCGTAGCCGTCGACGCGACCGAGGACCTGGCCGTCGAGGTAGAGGGTGGCGGCGACCGGGCCGCCATGGGCGAGCGCCCGCGCCAGCGACGGGTGGGCCGGCGCGGCGACCACGCCGCGATCGAGCGCGTCGCGCAGGCTGGCGACCACCGCGGTCCGGGCCTCGGCCGGCAGCGGCGCCGGCACGACGATCCGCCAGGCGCCGTACACCGACCAGGCGACGGCGAGGAAGAGCAGGCTGGGCACGGTCCACACCGCGACCAGCGCGACGGCGCGGCGGGCGGTCACGCCGCCGACCTGGCCGGCGCGGTGACGGCGCGGCCGGGCGCCGACCACAGCGGCGCCAGGCCGAACACGCGCCGACCGGCCCGGGTCATGATCCACTTGAGCTGGAACGCCGGCAGCAAGGCGACGAACTGGACCAGCAGCGCCATCGCGCCGTAGACCCCGGCCGAGGCGCCCTTGCCGAACGCGCCGTAGACCCCGGCCAGGTACGACGCGGTGTAGGTCAGGACGATCAGCGCGCCGATCGTCCACACCAGCAGCGCCACGCCACCGACCAGCACCAGCCACCACGTGCCGCGGCGCGCGATCAGCGTGCCGGTCACCATGCACCAGGTGGCGAGCGGCAAGAGCTCGAGCAACGCCTGGGCCCAGCCGAGGCGGTTGGGGATGAGGTACTTGAAGGCGACCAGGTAGCCGACGGTGAAGGCCAGCCCGAAGCCGGCGTAGACCCAGCGCCGGGCGTCGGCGCGCAAGCCGCCGCGCCGCACCAGGTCCCACGGCGACGCGCCGGCCCGGACGACGGCCACGACGGCCAGCGCCCACGCGACGATCGGGATCGCGTGCATCGCCCACGCGATCGGGGCGGTGCGCAGCGGCACGGTGAGGCGAAACGCGACCGGCGGGACGATCGCCAGCAGCAACATCAGGCCGGCCAGCAGCCAGTCGGACGACGACGGCGGCGCGACGACCTTCGCGGACGGGAGGGGGGCAGCCATCGCGGCTACGGTACCAGAGGCCCGCGCCGCGCGGCCGTCAGGCGGTCTCGCCGCGCTACTGCAGCTTCTCGGCGGCGACGCCGGTCTGGGCCTCGAGCCGCTTGATCCGCGCCCGCTCGGCCGCGCGCATGGCCTCGAGCTCGGCCCGGGCCGCGGCCTCGCCGGCCTCGGCGCGCCGGACCGCCTCGCGCGCGTCGGCGAGCTCCTGCCGGACCCGGACCAGGTCGGCCTTGCACGCCGCGGGCGGCGGCGCCTTGGGGGCGGCCTCGACGGTCGACCGGCCCAGCCACGACGAGCTGGCGAGCGCGACCACGAGTACCGAGAGCATCACGAGCCGTCGTGCCATGGGGATCCGCTCCGATCGGACGAGGGCGCCGACTGTAACAGCGGGCAGACGGCGCTGCACGACCGAACATTCACGACGCGCGCGGGCGCGCGCCCCGATCAGTGCAGCTTGTCGATCATCGGCGCGCCGAGCTGCGCCTGCTGCCGCTGCAGCCGGGTGCGCTCGGCGGTGTACGCCTTGTCGACCTCGGCCTGCAGCCGCGCGACCTCGGCCTGCGAGGCCGCCAGCGCCTGCTTGGTCTGGGACAGGTCGTCCTTGCACGACGGCGCCGCCGGCGCCACCACCGTCGCCGCCGCCTTCGATCCCGGGCCCGCCTCCGCGCCGCGGCTCCACGGCTGCGCCGCCACACCCAGGGCCATCACTGCGCCCATCGAGAACCAGAGGATACGTCGCGCCATGGAACACGCTCCATCGGAGGTTGTGTTCCAAGGATAACAGCAAGTGCCGGGCCGCACATCGATCGCTTCAGGCGGCTACCCCAGCCGCGACCAGCGTTCGAAAACGGGGCGCCAGCGCACGTCGCGCGGACACAGCGCGCATGGCCCGACCGAGCGCCGCCCGGCTCGATCACCCCGCGCGGTGGATGCCGCCGGTCGGCGTCATCGCCGGCGGACCGCCCGCGGACGGCTACGGCACGATCAGCGTGTAGCGGTTGGTCGCGCCGCCGTAGCCGACGATCTCGACGGCGCCGCCAGCCGGCACCGCCACCTGCTCGCTGTCGCCGGTGCCCTCCGAGGCGCCGACCCGGGCGCCGCCAGCGTCGTAGGCGAACAGATCGAGATCGCCGTCGGCGTGGTGGAACGTGATCCGGACGGTGCGCGCGGTCGCCGAACGGAACACATCGCGGTCGCCGGTGCAGATCTGGAGGTCGGTGTAGGTGCCGGGGCCGATCGCCCGCGCGGTGGCCAGGGTGTCGTTGGCCTCGTAGGCGTCGGTGCAGGTCGCGGCCGCGCCGTCGAGCTCGCAGTAGGCGGTGGCCTCGCTGGCGGCGACGGTGTCGCGGGCCACCGCGCGCTGCGGGCAGCTCTCGTCCTCGCTCCACGCCTTCCATGCCGCGCCCTGCCCCATCGCCTGGGCCCGCGCCGCCCAGCGGGCGTAGCCGTCGGCCTGGTTCATGAACACGGTCGGCGCCGCGCAGGTGCCGGCGGCGGCCGCCGCGTCCTCCTCGGCCTGGGCCTGGGCCGCGATCACCGCGTACATCGCCGGGGTCGTCGAGTTCCAGCAGCAGGTCTTCGACGTCGTGTAGTCGAGCTCGGCCAGCACGTAGTCGTCGCGCACCCGGTAGCGGCGGTCGATCTCGGCCGCCGACAGCCCGAACGCGCGGGCGCCGAGATCGTACAGCTCGGCGAACGCGCCCTCGCGCCGCTCGCGCGCCGAGCACGACGCCGGGTAGGTCCGCAGGTGGCGGCGGGCGTCCTCGATCTGGGCGAGGAGCTCGGCCTGCTGCTGGGCCGGCGACACCTGGCCGAGGAGCTGGGCGAAGCGGGCCGGCCGGGCCGCGATCCGCGGGTAGTCGGTCGAGTTGATCCAGTGGGCCTCGTCGCCGCGCATCCAGGTGTTGGTCCACACCCCGCCGACGTTCTTGGTCACCCGCCAGCGCTTGAGGCCGCCGCCCAGGCGGGCGTACTCGACGCCGTCGCCGCTGGTGCCGAGGCCGCCGGTGTAGGCGCTGGTGAAGTAGCTCTTCGACGCCACCCCGCTCTCGCGCTTGGCCTGGCGGCGCGGCATCGAGCCGCTGATGGTGACGACGTCGAGGTTGCCCTGGCCGAGCTGGATGACGTCCTTGACCACGAGGGTGTGGCCGATGCCGTTCTTCTGCCAGCGCTCGATCAGCGTGTCGCCCGGCCGCACCGCCTCGGGCACCACGTTGTAGGTGTTGGCCGAGTCGGCCAGGTTCATCGAGCCGAGGTAGTTGAGCGCCATCACCGTGAAGTAGGCGGCGCGCTTGTTGAGGTGGAGCTCGTCGAGGTAGGCGCCGAACGGGGCGTCGCCGACCGCCGGCTGACGATCCTCGCCGCCGGCCAGCGCCTTGGTCCGCAGGCTGGCGTCGTGCGGCCACGCCGCCTGGTACTGGGCGGGGGTCAGCTTCGACTGATCCTTGTACTTGATCGCGAACTCGGGGCTGATCGCGTAGCGGCCGTTGGCGGTCCGGACCCCGTTGTGGCCGAAGAACACCCGGGCGCCGCTGCCGTCGATCGACTCGATGAACAGCGGCAGCTCGTACCAGGCGGCGAAGGTGATGCGGAGGAACAGCGACATCTCCGCGCACTCGAGCGACGGCGAGTCGAGGGTCTTGCCCCACGGCGTGGTCAGGCGGACGGTCTGGGAGTAGCCGTCGGCCGACGGGATCCACGCCATCGACCGCAGCCAGGCGGCGTACTTCTCGTCCCAGGTCAGCCCCGAGCTGGCCGGCCAGGCCAGGCCGGCCGCCCGCGCGGCGGCGGTGGTGGTGTCCTCCCAGGCGTTGCGCGCGGTCCACACCTGGGTCCGGCTGGTGTCGGTGGCGACCGGCAGGCCGCGGCGGTACTCGCTGTCCTCCTTGCCCGGCGGCGGCGCCGGGTACACCGGGCCCTCCATCCCCCACTCGTCGTCGATGGCGCGGCCGACGTCGTCGGTGCAGCCGGCGCCGAGCGTGGCCAGCGAGGCGGCGGCGACGAGCCCGCAGAGGACGGCGGCGAGGCGAGACGACATGGCCCGACCTTCAGCACGGGCCGTGCCGAGATCGACGTCAGCGATGCCGCGTGGTTGGGCCATCGACGGCCGCTGCCGGCGCCTCGGGTAGCCAGGTCAACCGACCTCGCCTCCCGCCGAACCGGGGTTGGGCGCGGGCGCGAACCTGGTATCCTGGGGTCATGGAACCCCGGCCCGAGCCTCCGTCCGCGCACGTGGTCCTGCGTCGTGAGGTCGAGCGCCCCGGCGCCGGCGGCCACGGCCTCCTGCCGGTGCTGGTCCTCGGCGCGGCGATGATGTCGACCCTGGCCGCCGCCGCGCTGGCGATGACCATGACCCCGCGCGCGCGGAACTGTCCGCGTTCCGGACAGCGCGCCCTGCCGGTCGCGGCCAGCTTCGCCCGCCCGGCCGCGCCGGCCGCCCGGCCCGCGCCCCACGCGGTGCTCGACGTCATCGTCCCGCCGCGGATCGATCCGGCCTGCGCGCCCCGCGTCTACCACGGCCAGGGCGACGTCCAGGAGTGGACGTTCGAGACCTGCGCCAGCGCGCCGATGCCGCGCCGCTTCGTCCTGTCGGCGCCCTGAGGATCCCGAGCGTCAGCGAGGGTCCGAAGGAACAAGGAGCGCCGCCGCCGCGGCGTAAGGGCCCGCCGACCGCGCCGCCGCTTGTTTCTCCGACCCTGATCGCACCCTCGCTGCGCTCGTGTGCTCAGCAGCGCGGGCGCGGCGTGGTGTCGGCCGGCAGCGCCGACGGCAGGATCATCCGCAGGTACTCGTACTCCTCGGCGCAGAACCGGCCGGGGCCCTGGCCGTCGAGCTCGGCCCGCTCGGCGAACGGGCGATCGCCGCCGCCGTCCATCAGCCGGCCCGGCTCGTCGCCGTCGTCGTGGAAGCCGTCGCCGAACGGGTTGGCGAGGCCGAGGCTGTGGCCGAGCTCGTGGGCGAGGGTGCCGCCGATCAGGTTGCCCATCACGAACGCGGCGCACGCCACCGCCGTCCGCCGATCGGACGCCGGGCAGTCGGCGCCGGTGACCACCGGCAACCCGCCGGCGAGGTCGGCGGCCAGCACGATCGATCCGCAGTCGGGGCGGAAGCGATCGAAGATGCGATCGAACAGCGGATCGGCGCCCGGCAACGACATGCCGACCGCCGGGTGGGCGGAGAAGCCCATCAGCGACTCGATGAACACCCCGCCGTAGCCGGCGAAGCCGTCCTGCTGGGTCATGGCGTTGACCCCGCCCAGCCGATCGTAGAGGCGGAGGTTACCGGAGTCCTTGCCCGGCGTGTTGTCGTAGCCGAACAGGCCCTGGCCGTTGGGATCGGGGCCGTGCAGCTCGACCGACGAGTAGAGGGCGAAGTCGGTCGGCCGCGCGGTGCGGAACTCGATGTTGATCGCCGGGTAGGCGGCGCGCACCACCTCGAGCACCCGGGCGCGGATCGCGGCGTCGACCGCGCGCAGCCCGAACCGGCGCAGGCTCTCGACGTACGACGGGCGGAAGTCGAGGTGGACCACCTGCTTGACCGGATCGATGCCGAGGGTCACGGCCCGGGTCGGGCCGACCACCTGCTGGGTGCCGTAGCGGGCGATCGGCCGGATCGTGCCGGTGAACGTGCCGGTCACGGTCCGCAGATCGATCGCCATGCCCAGCGCGTCGTCGGAGCTGAGGACGTAGCGGACCCGGTTGCCCGACACGTATTCGGGGATGAGCAGGAGGTCGACCGGGCCGCCCTGGGGCGCGCCGGTCGGGGTGAACGTGCCCTGGAGCCGGATCTCGGTCGACGCCCGCGGCTCGTCGCCGACGAAGCCGCCGCCGGTGATCTCGACGTACTGGCCGAGGCTGGCCCGGGGCGGCTCGACCGCGAAGATCTGGGCGGTGACGACGTCGTAGTCGACCGCGACCGGATCGGCGGCCACCGTCGGCCCGGCCTCGTGGCGGTTCTCGATCACCACCTGGCCGGTGAAGCGGCCGGCGCGGATGCCGGCGATGGCGGGGACGAAGCGGAACCGGGCCCGCTCGCGGCCGAACGGCGTGGTCGGGGTCACGACCACGGTCTGCGGCTCGACCGGGGCGCAGGTGGCCTGGGCGGTGAGCTTGTAGCAGCCCGAGATCACCGCGACGCTCTGGCCCTCGTCGCCGCCGAGCAGCAAGCCGCGGCCCTCGACCTCGATCGCGTCGTTGACGAAGATGACGCCGCCGGTCTGGACGCTGGCGATCTCGGGGCTGAGCTGGGCGGCGACGTCGAGCCGGACCGCCAGCGGCGCGGTGCGGTAGGTGCCGCCGGTCTCGGCCGACACCACCTCGATGATCGCCTCGCCGTCGAGGTGCTCGACCGCCGGGCCGGCGCCGAGCGCGGCGATCGCCGCGGCGTCGACGGTGGCGGTGAGGTGATCGTAGTCGACGAACCGGGTGGCGAGGCTGACGTCGACGGCGCGGCCGCCGAGGGTGCCGCGCAGCCGCAGCCGGCTGTCACCCCAGGTCTCGTCGACGAACGAGGCGCCGGTGATCGCGATGGTGGTGCCGGTGATGATCAGGCCGGGCTCGACCTCGGTCACCGCCAGCCCGGCCAGGCCGACGTCGACCGGCTCGGGGGTGCCGCAGGCGGCCAGCCCGAGCCCGACCAGCAGCGCGCCACCGATCCGGATCGCCATCGCTCGCTCCCTCACGGCACGTTGATGCGGATGTCGTAGCGGTTCTCGGCGCCGGCCCAGCCGCGGACCGCGACGTAGTAGGTGCACAGGGCCGAGCACACCGCCGGGGCGGTGAACTCGAAGTGCTCGTTGGCGTCGGCGCTCTGGCCCTGGGCGGCGGTGCAGGTCGCCGGCGCGGCCTCGCTGCACGGCGTGAGGTCGACGCCGGTCGAGTCGAACCAGTGCAGGTCGATGTCCTCGGCGGCCGTGGGCTGGGTGAAGGTCAGGTCGATGGTGGCGTGCTCGCCGTCGAACATCAGCACCTTGTACCAGTCGTCGTCGCCGGCGCAGATCTGGTTCATCGTCGAGGTGTAGAGCGGGTACACGATGGTGCGGGCGTGCATCAGGTCGTCGTCCTGCTCGCGGGCGTCGTCGACGCACACCGCCGGGCAGGCGCCGGCGACCCGGGCGTAGGTCAGGCCGTAGGCGTTCATCGCCCCGGCGCCGAAGGCGTAGACCCGGACGAAGTAGGTGCCGGGCACCAGGCACTTGCTCAGGGTCTCCATCGACGTCGGCCCGGTCGCCGACGCCAGCCGGGTGCCGGCGTTGTCGTAGATCGCCAGGTCGAGATCGCTGACCGCCATGCCGGCGAGGGTGAAGGTCGCGGTCGCGTCGGCGGCGATGACGAACTTGAACCAGTCCTCGTCGTCGTTGGAGCCGTCGGCCAGCGGGCAACTGACGAAGTTGTAGGTCATCGGCGTGATCGCCGGCTGGGCGCCCGCCTGGGCCTTGGTGTCGTTGTTCTCGAAGGTGTCGTCGGTGCAGGTCATGGTCATGGTGCAGCTGCCCGAGACCGGCTGGCACTGGCGGGCGCTGACCCCGCCGACCGACGTCACCGGCGCGGTCGGGCAGGTGTAGTTGGCCGGGCAGTCGCCGGGCACCGCGCACGACCGCAGGCAGAAGTCGTCGGCGCCGACCCGGACGCAGTTGTCGTCGGCGTCGCCGCACTGGACGTCGGCCGAGCAGGTCGAGCACACCGGCAGGTTGCCCTGCCCGCCCGGGTTGGTGACCCGCATCTGGTAGGCGCCGGTCAGCGGGGCCTGGGTCTCGTGATCGCAGCTCCCGACCGGATCGTCGTCGTCGGCGGCGACGATGACGTAGTAGACGGTGGCCATCGCGCCGGTCGGCATGGTCGCGACCGGGTTGGGGACGTCGGCGGCCCAGACGCCGTTGGTCAGGCTGCCGGAGATCTGCAGCATGGTGACCTGCTGCATGGCGGCCAGGTTGGGCGGGGTGGCCGGCGCGGTCGTCGACCAGTACAGGAGCGGGGCCTGGCGCAGGCCGTGATCGTCGGTGATGGTGGCGTCGATGGTGAGGTCGACGAGCTGGCTGACGTTGGCCGGGGTGTGGGTGACGACCGGCTTGTCGCCGGGGCAGTTCTGCTGCGGCGGCGGGCGGAGGACGATGAGGTAGTTCTTGATCGTCGGCGGGTTGTCACCGTCGTCGGCCGACAGGGCCAGGGTGTAGCGATCGTCGGCGTCGATCTGGTCGCGGCTCGGGCACCAGTGCCAGACCGCGGTGAAGGCGGTGGTCTGGGTCAGCTCGGCGCCCTCGATCACCGGCTCGGCCTGGGCGATGGTGACCTGGACCGAGTCCTGATCGTCGACCAGGACGTCGAGATCGAGGCAGGTCTTGATCGCGAGATCGAGGGTGGTGCCGGTGCCGAGCGGCTGGCGGAACACCGGCATGGTGTCGTCGCCGATCGCCGACCGGACCTCGATGGTGACCGGCTGGGTGGTGGCGTGATCGCCGTCGCTGGCGGTGAAGTCGAAGTGCCAGGTGCCGACGTCGGCGGCGAGCGGGCGCCAGCGGAAGACGCCGTTGCCCGACGGCGCGACGGTGATGACGGCGCGGGTGCCGAGATCGGGGACGTCGGAGGCGAAGGTGTAGTCGAGGGCGTCACCGTCGGCGTCGGTGGCCCGCAGCTCGAACGTCAGCTCCTGCCCGACCGCGACCCGCTGATCGTCGATGCCGGCGAGCTCGGGCGCCTCCCCTCCACCGCAGGCGGCCAGGGTCGCGGCGGCGGCGACGGCGATCAGGACACGGCGAGACATGGATCCTCCACCGCGGGATGGTAACCCAGCCGACCGTCGGCGCGGCGAACAACCCGCAGGGCGGGCCGGTCAGGGGGCGGCGATCGCCGCCAGCGCGCCGTGGTCTTCGCTGATCGCGAAGCTGACCAGCTCGGCGACGGCGGGGATGCCGAGGCCCGAGGCGAGATCGGGCGCGCCGGCCCGGGCCAGCAGGACCTGGAGCGGCGTCACCGCGCCGCCGGCGGCGATCAGGCCGACCCGGTGGCTGACCGCGGCCAGGCCGCGCGCCAGGGCGCGGTGATCGAGCGACGACGGCGCGATCGCCATCGCGTACGGCCGCAGCTCGTTGACCAGGCTCGACGGGATCAGGCGGCGCAGCCGCTGGAGCTGGACGATCACCTGATCGGCGTCGACCGCGAGGTACGGCAGGTCGGGCTGGAACAGGCGCAAGAGCGCGATCAGCAGCACGCCCAGCTCGTCCTCGCCCAGCCGGGCCGGGATCGCGGTCTGGGCGGCGACGTGCTTGAGCGCGCCGGCGGCTGCGAACCGGACCGCGTCGAGGCGGTTGCGATCGGCGACCGCGCTGCCCAGGATCAGCGACGGCGGGCTGGTCGGCTCGGCCACCATCGCCCACGGCTGGCGGGTCGAGATGTAGACGTCGATCTCGCCGAGGCCGAA
>Ga0075163_10004878_pt1 | contig 17957 bp, 13 predicted proteins | sample JI1023141ADNA_FD_71478 | JGI IMG/M metagenome (GOLD analysis project Ga0075163, IMG submission 71478) | Wastewater effluent complex algal communities from Wisconsin, to seasonally profile nutrient transformation and Carbon sequestration -... | ecosystem: Engineered > WWTP > Effluent > Algae...
AAGGGCATCTCGCTGTTCATCGTGCCGAAGTACATCGTGAACGCAGACGGCACGCTGGGTGCGCGCAACGCCTATCAGTGTGGCGGCCTGGAAGAGAAGATGGGCATCCATGGCAACGCGACGTGCGTGATGAACTACGACGGCGCGACTGGCTTCCTCTGCGGCGAGGAGCACAAGGGCATGCGCACCATGTTCGTGATGATGAACGAAGCGCGGCTGGGTGTTGGACTGCAGGGCCTGTCGCAGGCCGAGGTGGCTTATCAGAACGCCGCCGACTTTGCGCGCGAGCGGGTGCAGGGACGATCGATCACAGGCGTAAAGGCAGCGGACAAGCCAGCCGACCCGATCATCGTGCATCCGGACGTGCGACGTCTTCTTATGGATTGCCGCGCCTTCATCGAGGGCGCGCGTGCGTTCGCCTACTGGACTGCGCTGCAGGGCGACCTGTTGCACGTGTCGCCCGACGCGCTGGTGCGCGAGAAGGCGGATGACCGGATGGCGCTGCTGACGCCGGTGATCAAGGGCTACCTGACTGATCGCGGGTTCAAGGCAGCGTCGGACGCCATGCAATTGCATGGCGGCGCCGGATATACCCGCGAGCTGGGCATGGAGCAGTTCGTGCGGGATTCGCGGATCGCCATGATCTACGAGGGCACGAACGGCATCCAGGCGCTGGACCTGGTCGGACGCAAGCTGGCCGCGAATGGCGGCCGCGCTATTTTCGGCTTCTTCTCCGACATCGAGGAGTTCTGCGCGACCAATGAAGCCGACGAGTCGCTGAAGTACTATGTGACGGGCGTGCAGACGGCGGGGGCGCAGCTGCGCGAGGCCACGATGTGGCTGATGCAGAACGGGATGTCGAACTTCGACAACGCCGGGGCGTCCAGCCATGATTACCTGCAACTGTTCGGCCTGACGGCTCTGTCGCTGATGTGGGCCAAGATGGCCAAGGCCGCTCTGGCGAAGGCCGGATCGGGCGATGCGTTCTATGCCGACAAGCTCGTAACTGCGCGCTATTTCTTCGAGCGGGTCTTGCCTGACGCTACGTCACATCTCGCAAAGGTAAAGACCGGCGCAGCGCCTGTCATGGCGCTCAAAGCTGAAGCGTTCTAGGGCGTCCCTGAAGCATCAGGGACTTGCCGTTCGAAAGGATACCCAATGGCCGAGGCCTATATCTACGACGCCGTTCGCACGCCGCGCGGCAAGGGCAAGTCGAGCGGATCGCTCCACGAAATCACATCGCTGCAGCTGGCCACGCAGGCGCTGAGGGCCATCAAGGAACGCAACAACCTGGACACGTCCAAGGTCGACGACGTGATCCTTGGTTGCGTGACACCAATTGGCGAGCAGGGCTCGGACATTGCGCGGATCGCTGTGCTGAACGCGGATTATTCGGAAACGACCGCCGGCGTGCAGGTCGACCGGTTCTGCGCCTCGGGTCTGGAGGCCTGCAATATCGCGGCGGCCAAGGTGATGACCGGCGAGGCCGACATGGCGATCGGTGGCGGCGTCGAGGCGATGTCGCGCGTGCCGATGGGCTCCAACGGTGGCGCCTGGGCGACCAACCCCGAAATCGCGATGAAGTCCTACTTCGCCCCGCAGGGCATTGGCGCGGACCTGATCGCCACGAAATACGGCTTCTCGCGCGATGACGTTGATGCGTTCGCGGTGGAGAGCCAGAAGCGCGCGGCGAAGGCCTGGAAGGAAGGCCGTTTTGCGAAGTCGGTCATTCCCGTGAAGGACCAGCTGGGCGTCACCATCCTTGCGCACGACGAAACCGTGCGCGGCGACACCACGATGCAGACGCTGGCGGCGCTGAACGCCTCGTTCGAGCAGATGGGCACGATGGCGTTCGATGATGTTGTGAAGCAGCGCTATCCGGAGATCGAGAAGATCAACCACGTGCACCACGCCGGCAACTCGTCGGGCATTGTGGACGGCGCATCCGCAGTTCTGATCGGCACCAAGGAGATGGGTGAAGCGCTGGGCCTCAAGGCGCGTGCGCGCATCAAAGGCTTTGCGTCGATCGGTTCCGAACCGTCGATCATGCTGACCGGCCCGTCGCTGGTGACCGAGAAGCTTCTGAAGAAGCTTGGCATGACGCCGGAAGATATCGATCTCTATGAACTGAACGAGGCCTTCGCCTCAGTTGTCCTGCGCATGATGCAGGCGCTGAACATTCCGCACGAGAAGATGAACGTGAACGGCGGCGCCATCGCGATGGGCCACCCGCTGGGCGCAACCGGCGGCATGATCCTCGGCACCATGCTCGACGAGCTGGAGCGGTCGGACAAGGAAACCGGCCTTATCACGCTGTGCGTCGGCGCCGGCATGGGCACCGCCACCGTCATTGAGCGCGTCTAGGAGCGATCACGATGAACCTCGAAACCTTCAAGTTCGACATCGACGCTGATGGCATCGCGACCGCGACGTTTGATGTTCCCGGCCGTTCGATGAACACGCTGACCGCCAAGGCGGTCGCAGACCTTGGCGCAATAGCCGATGAAGTCGGCGCAAACGCGGCGATCAAGGGCCTCGTCATCACCAGCGGCAAGTCGTCTGGCTTCTGCGCTGGCGCGGACCTTGGCGAACTGGGCGGCGGCGGTTTTGGCGGCGGCTCGCGTTCCGGCAGCGCCGAAGAGCAGCTCAAGGCGGCGTTCGATGGCGCGTTCGCGCTGAACAAGATCCTGCGCAATCTGGAGACCTGCAAGAAGCCGGTGGCGGCCGCGATCAACGGCCTGGCGCTTGGCGGCGGTCTGGAAGTCGTTCTGGCTTGCCACTACCGCATCGCGGCCAACGACAATCCGAAGCTGCAGCTGGGTCTGCCCGAAGCCAAGGTCGGCCTGATGCCGGGCGGCGGCGGCACGCAACGCCTGCCGCGCCTGATCGGTGCTCAGGCTGCAGCGCCGTTCCTGCTGCAGGGCGAATCCATGACGGCCGAGCAGGCGAAGAGCCTGGGCGTCGTCTCCGAACTGGCGCCGACCGCAGAACTGGTCGCGAAGGCCAAAGCCTGGCTGAAGGCGAACCCGACGGCGAAGGCGCCGTGGGACGATGCGCGCTTCAAGATTCCGGGCGGCGCACCGAACTCGCAGCAAGGCGGCACGGTGTTCACCTTTGGCGCCGCCATGCTGGCGAAACAGACGTGGGGCAATTATCCCGCGCAGAAGCACATCCTGTCGGCAGTCTATGAAGGCCTCAGCGTGCCGATCGATGCGGGTCTGCGCATCGAGAGCCGCTACTTCGTCAAGACTCTGATGACGCCCGAAGCGAAGGGCATGATCCGCTCGCTGTTCCTGTCGATGCAGGAACTGGGCAAGGGCGCGTCGCGGCCGCAGGGCTATCCGGCGTTCGAGATCAAGAAGGCGGTCGTGGTTGGCGCAGGCTTGATGGGCGCGGGCATCGCCTATGTGCAGGCCAAGGCCGGCATCCCAACCGTGTTGCTCGATGTGAGTCAGGAATCCGCCGATAAGGGCAAAGCCTATTCGCAGCGCATCGTCGACAAGGACGTCTCGCGCGGCAAGCTGAGCAAGGAGAAGGGGGACGCCCTTATCGCGCTTATCACGCCGTCGACCGATTACTCGCTGGTGAAGGGTGCGGACATCGTCGTTGAGGCGGTGTTCGAAAATGTCGAGCTCAAGGCGAAGGTGACTGCGCAGATCGAGGAGCATCTTGGGGAGACCGCCGTGATGGGCACGAACACCTCCACGCTGCCGATCACGGGCCTCGCCAAGGCGTCGAAGCGCCCGGCCAACTTCATCGGCATCCACTTCTTCTCACCCGTCGAGCGCATGGGCCTGGTGGAAATCATCCGCGGCAAGGAAACGTCGGAAGAGACGCTGGCCAAGACGATGGATTACGTCCTGAAGATCCGGAAGACGCCGGTGGCGGTGAACGATCACCGCGGCTTCTACACCAGCCGCGTGTTCGGCACGTATCCGGAAGAGGGCATGACGATGCTGTCCGAAGGCATTGCCCCTGCGATCATCGAGAATATCGGCCGCATGGCCGGCATGCCGATGGGGCCGCTGGAAGTGTCCGACTCCGTTGGCATCGACACGATGCTGAAGATCGGGCGCGAGAGCGCTAAGGTCGCCGGCAAATCGTATGAGCAGAACCCGGTGGGCGATCTGGTCGCCTGGGTGGTCGAGGCGCAGGGACGCGTTGGCCGCAAGGCCGGCAAGGGCTTCTACGACTATGACGACAAGGGCAAGCCTTCGCGGCTCTATCCGGATATCGCCAAGAAGATCGACATCAAGATCAAGGAGTGCCCGCCCGCACTCAAGGCCGAGCTGACCAAGCGCCTGCTGTTCCGGCAGTGTGTGGAAGTCGCTCGCTGCTTCGAGGAAGGCGTCATCACCGATGCGCGCGATGCGGACATCGGCTCGATCCTGGCGTGGGGCTTTGCGCCTTACTCTGGCGGCGTGTGCTCGTTCATGGACATGAAGATCGGCATCAAGACGTTCGTGGAAGAGTGTGATCGGCTCGCCGAGACCTATGGCGAACGCTTCCGCCCCAACGCACTGCTGCGCGACATGGCGGCGCGCGGCCAGACCTTCTACGGCCGCTTCGGACCCAAGGACCAGAAACCCGCAGCGGCTTAGGCTGTCGGACTTTGTTTCAAGAAATCGCCCGGCTGCAGAGCCGGGCGATTTTGTTTTGGGATGACGTGAGCCGGCGGCATGAGGCGGCTATTGTTTCGGCGCACCGATGTGTCGTGCAACGAATGCAGCGATGGCTTCCAAAGCCGTGCGCCGATTGGCCGAGAAGGAAAGGCTGTGATCATCGCCTTTGATCTTCAGGTACTCGACCGGCTTGCCCGCGCGCTTCAACGCCGCTTCCATCAGGTCGCTCTGCTTTGAAGGGACGGTCAGGTCATCGGTCCCGTGGATCAACAAGACAGGCGCCTTGAACTTGTCTGCGAGATTGACCGGCGCCACAGCCTCGATTGACTCGCGATCCTTGGCGGGATCGCCAATCACCATCGTCCAGTAGCGATACGACGAACTTTCCGTACCGTTGTCGCGGCGCTCGGTGGCGAGCATGTTGATGAGGTCGGAAACACCAGCGACGGCGACGACGCAGTTATACTGGTCCGGCGTTATCGCTCCCCCTGCCAACGCCGCGTATCCGCCATAACTCCAGCCGACAATGCAGGTGCGTTTTGCATCCGCCCAGCCCATGCGGGCGAGGGCGTGGGCCCCATCGGTGATATCGCTCTGCATCTTGCGACCCCACTCGCCACGACCCGCAGCTGCAAAACTTTCGCCAAAACCGCCCGAGCCGCGGAAGTTGGGCTGGAAGACCATGTAGCCCTCATTCGCGAAGAACTGCGCCATCCAGTCGAAGCCGACAGCGTCGTAGGCTTCCGGTCCGCCATGCGGCATCACAATCATGGGCAGGTTCTTGCGGTCGGCTTCTGCGACCCTTGCTGGCCAGGTGACCAGGGCGGGGATCTTCATGCCATCCACAGCCTTGTATTCGATGGTCACGACCTGGCCGACATCCTCCGGCTTGATTGCAGGGCGCGTAACGGCAATCAGGTCGAGCTTGCGCGCCACACGATCAAACAGCGCGTAGCGTTCCGAAAGACCGCCGCCAGATATGTGAAGCATGAGCTTGGAGCGATCCCTGCTCCACGAGTCGATCGTGACGGAGGAGTCAGGCAGCTTAGCCTGAATGCCCGCGATATCCTTGTCCAGCGTTGCATCAAAAATCTCATAGTCCGGGAACATGCCGGAATAGACGACGCCGAGAACTTCGCGACCGTCTGCCATGACGACGCCGTCGAGATCGGCATCGGAACGCTTCAATATGGGGCCGCTGACGGCGCCGTCGGCGAGCGACATCTGGAACAGCGAGTAGAACTCGGACTGACCCGTGCGATCAGACACGATCAGCGACTTGCCGTCCGGTGTGACTCCGACAACGCCGAGGCGCCGCCACTTGTCGGTGAGCTTGTAAATTTCGCGGATCTTTTCGCCATCATAGGCGCGGATGGAGTAGTCGCCCGTTTCGTCGTTGTAGTCTTCGCGGGCGACAACCTTGCCGGCCTTGTCGATGATCCAGTCGCGCGTGGTGGTCGAGCCGGAGCGCCCACCCGCGGCGAGGCCAACGCCCGTGTCAAGATTCACGCGAAGAAGATCGCGCGGCGGCGCAGTGCGAACACTGCCTGTCGTCGTGTAAGCGGCCATGTAGACAAACTTGCCGCCTGGATCGACGCCGGAGATGCCGTGAAGCCCGGACTGTACAGGAAACAGGTTGGGGGTCTTCGTGAGAAGTTGAACCGACTTCTTCGTTTTTACGTTGATCGCGAAGGACGTCGAGTCTTCGTACTTGTCGGTCATGTACTGCAAGTTTCGGGTCGTCATGCTGGCGACAAGGATGACGTAGTCATCGTTGGCGAAGAAAACGCCACGCGTTTTGAAGCCGGCGGCTGTCGCGAGCGCATCCTTCTTCTTTGATACGAGGTCATAGAGGATGACTTGTTCAACTTCGCCATTGCGCTGCAGGTAGGCGACTTTCGTCCCGTCAGGCGACAGTTGCATTGACCTGATGTCGGCGGCGGCGCCGAATGCCTCGAGTGGTGGTTTTGCCGACGCGGGCGCCGCGAACAGAATCGCCGCCAAGACGCCAAGCGCCCATTGTGAAATCTTCGACATTGGTCGTCCCCCTTTTACCCAAGTCAGTGCAAGCTAAAGAATGCCGAGAGCGCTGAAAACCCCACCTTGCAGCTCGTCTGCCTGATTGACGAAATATGTCGGGCAGGGTGAACGTCGGTATGTCTGGGAGGACCCGTGCGATGGACCGCAGAATCATAGGCTACAGCTTGTCCTTGGCCTGTCTTGCAGGCGTCGCGCTGACCGGACGTGCGCAAGCCGACGTGAAGGCTGCAGCGCCCGATGGGTTTGTGATCCAGATGAAGGGCGAGACGCCCCTGGGCCGCGAGGCTGCATGGACGCGTCTTGCGGACGTCGCGTCGTGGTGGTCGGGGGCGCACACCTATTCGGGCGATGCGAAATCACTCTCGGTGGACGTCGTCGCAGGCGGTTGCTGGTGTGAGCTGTGGGCGGATGGCGAAGTTGAGCATGGACGCGTGGTGCAGGTGCTGCGGGGAAGTGTGCTGCGTTTCGATACCGCGCTGGGGCCGTTGCAGGGGCTGGGGGTTGTGGGCGTCATGACCTTCACGCTCAAGGACGGCGCCGCGCCGGACACGACTGCGATCGTGCTGGACTACCGTGTCTCGGGATCGTCGCAATCGGGCCTCGACCAGATGGCGGTGCCTGTCGACCAGGTGCTGAGCGAACAGTTCAAGCGCCTGATTTCGCCGGACTGATCTCTACAAACGCAGACTGGAATGAAAAACGCCTCCCGGTGAGGGGAGGCGTTTCGTCGTCCATACGATCAGATATCTACTGCTGGATCGGCGTCAGCAGGATCTGCACGCGGCGGTTCTGGGCTTTGCCCGAGGCCGTCGCGTTCGAGGCGATCGGCTGGCTTTCGCCCCGGCCGCTGGAGATCATGCGCACGCTCTGCACGCCACGACCGGCGAGGTAGGATTTCACCGAAGCGGCGCGGCGCTCCGACAGGTCCTGGTTGTAAGCGTCGGTGCCGTCGCTGTCGGCGTGGCCGACGATGTCGATGGCGGTGGAGGGATACTCGACCAGCGTCGAGGCCACAGCATCGAGCGCGTTGTAGAAGTTGGGCTGGATCGAGGACTGGTTGGTGGCGAATGTCACGTCCGACGGCAGCTGAAGTTCGATCTGGTCGCCGACGCGCTTGATGGCGATTTCGGTGCCGGCCGTGCGGGCGCGCAGGGCGGCCTGTTGTTTGTCCATGTAGACTCCGACAGAGCCGCCAGCGATGGCGCCCACGGCGGCGCCGATGGCGGCGTTACGCCCGTCATTACCGCCGGCGAGAACGCCGACAGCGGCGCCGCCGAGTGCGCCAATCGCAGCGCCGCGGGCGGTGTTGCCGTAAACAGTCTGTCCGGTAAGCGGATCGGTCGCGCACGCTGTGAGGGCCAGCGCCGCAGAGATGAAAACGAATGTCCGTTTCATAATAGTCTCCTGTTATGCCGAAGCGACGCGCGGCGCCGGTTCGCGGCGTCGGCATCGACGAGGATAAAGGCAACAACGCGGCATCCGCCAATCGGTTTCACGGCGCCACCCCGAAGATTGCAGCTGCCCCTGCGGTACTTGTGGACCGAAACAAAATTCCCGTAACGGGAGATATCCAGAGTGCGGCTTTTAGGGCACAGTTATCGCTATCGCGGCTCTGCGGGGGGTAAGCGGGTCGGCGTGCAGCGGGCAGGTGGATGGGATACGGTCTCATCGGCACGGAGGCGAGCCAGTTTACGGCGAAGGCGCGCTCGCATCTTCGTTGGAAAGGCGTCGACTTTAATGAGATCCCCGCGACGCCAGAAGTCTATCGCGACATCATCGAGCCCCGCATCGGCTTCGCAACGATTCCAATCCTGCTGACGCCGGACGGTCAGACCATCCAGGACACGGCAGATATCTTCGATCACATCGAGCGCGTGGAGACGGGACCTTCCGCAATACCACCGGGAACTACGCAGACGCTCGTGGCGCGGCTAATGGAGCTTTACGCCGATGAGTGGCTGGTCATTCCGGCCATGCACTATCGCTGGAGCTACAGCGAGCCCTGGATACTTGAAGAGCTTGGTCGCATCGCTTCGCCACAGGGATCGCGCGAGGAAAAGATCAGGATTGGCCAGATAACGGCGGAGCGCATCAAGGCAAGCGCGCCGAAATTGGGCGTCACCGAAGAAACAGGTTCAGGCATCGAAGCACACTACGAAGGATTTCTCGCCGATTTCTCCGCTCACCTGAGACGAACACCTTTTCTGTTCGGTACGCGGCCAAGCCTTGGCGATTTTGCACTTTTCGGACCTCTGTACGCGCCGCTTTATCGCGATCCAGTCCTGGGCGAGCAGATGAAAAGACTGGCGCCACTGGTGGTTGACTGGATTGAGCGGATACTGGCGATGGTCCCCCAGTCCGGCGATTTCCTGCCGCAGGATGACGTGCCCGAAATGTTGCATCCTCTTCTCAAGCGGCAAATGAACGAACAACTGCCGGTGCTGATCGACAGCGCGGCGAAGCTCGGGGACTGGGCGGCTGCACAACCGCAAGGCGCCCGGGTGCCGCGAGGGTTGGGGATGCACGAGTTTGCGATCGGCGGCCGGCGTGGCGAGCGAACTGTGATGCCGTTTTCACTTTGGCGCCTGCAGCGGGTGCTCGATCATTACAACTCTTTAAGCGGAGCGGACCGCGTGCGGGCGGACCGTCTGCTGGAGGCGATTGGCGGGCGAGCGCTTGCCAATCTGGCGCTGCCGCGGCGCCTGGAGCGGCGCGAATACCGGCTGGTGCTGGCCTGATTCCCTGATGGAAGAGGGCTCGTCTCCGGCGTCTGGCATGGTATCGTTCGGAGTCGCCGGTCGAGCCGGTGTGACAGTCGTTTTGCAGGGTTGTGAGCAGATGCTGACTTCCGCCAGTCGGGGCGGCGCACGGGGACGGTCGGCGGCAGGAGCCGCCTGCCTGGCGCTCGCATTGATGTTAGCAGGTTGTGGCAAAGCCGAGCCGGTCGCTGGAACGACAGATCCCGCAAGTCCGATAGCGGGGGCGGGGCCGATTGGCGCGACGCCCGGAACTCCGCCCGTTGGCCAACCGAGCGATTCGGGCCGGCCTGTGCAGACGGCTGCCGCGAGCAATTTCGATACGTCGGGCTGGCTGCTGGCGCCGCCCTTCTACGCGGCGGGTGATGAACCGTTCTGGCGGCTCGACATTGCGGACGGATGGTTTGTGTTCAAACGGTCTGGCTTGCCGGAGATCGAGGCGCCGATGGTCGCGCCGAAGCGTTCCGGCGGCGCGGACGTCTTCGATACGCCGCCACTGCTGCTGACGGTGAAGCGGGAAACATGCGAAACCGATGCGGGCGGGCGCGGCGATGTCAGCGCATTGATCAGCTTTGACGGCAATGATTATGGCGGATGCGCGTTTGCTGGCGCAGCTGGCGGATCGAAGGAAGCGGGCGCGGTGGCCGATGCACTGACGGCCGTGGACGCGTGCCTGGCGAAGCTGGGCGAGCCCGCGCTGGTGACGGGTATCTATGCGCGCGAAGGCGGCCGGACCGGACTGGGGCTGCGGACCAAGAATGGCAGCCTGTACGAGTGTGCGGCGGAAGCAGGCGGCGGCGAGATCGCATTCCTCGACCAGGTCGAGCCGCGTGCGGCGAAACCCTACATGACCTCGCAGATGCGTTTCCTGCGGGATGGCGTGAGTCCCGAGACCAAGTGCGAGGGTGCGGAAGACGTGAAGGCGGGCGAGAAAGTGATCGGCCGGCTGCTGGCGTCGAAGTGCAAGTTCTAGCGCACTGCCCTCAAGCCCACGGCTTGTAGATATCCGCTGACGAGTTTTCCGGCGTCGGCCTGGCCGGCGCTGGCTGCGGTAGGCGTTTGTTTTCAACCATCACCTGACGCGAGACTGCGTGGATTCCTGTCATCAGGAGACCGCTGGAGGTGACTTTGCCCGGGGCGAAGTTGGGCGTCGGCGCCTTTGGCACGGAACGCCCGAAGGCAGAGATCGACCCGAAGGCCTGGGGCGGTGCGCCATTTGCGGCAGGCGGCTGACGGACTGTGCCGTCGGCGGAGAGAACATGGACGACGCGTTGCGGTGATTGCGCTGGGGGAGCGGGTTCGGGCGCCGGCTGTGGTGCGGATGCGACGATGACGGGCAGTGGCGCAGCGGGCGGGACCGGCGCGGGCGGCGCTGCGGCGACGACTGGGGCAATGGGTTCGACGGCGACTGGCGTTTCGACGGGACGATGCATGTCGGCGGAGATAGCCGCGAGGGACGCAGCGCTTTCGGCGGCGCTGATGGAGGGGCGCTTCTTCGTCTCAGCGGCAAGTTCGAAATCGGGAGCGCAGGGTACCGGTTCCGCCTCGATCCGTTCAGCCAGCTTTTGCGGCGGCGCGGAGAGCGATGAGAGAATGCGCGTTATCGCGCGTTCGGCGCCGCGCGCGACGCGGTGGGCGCGGCCAGCCATCTGTACGACATGGTCAGCATAGCTGCCGCCGCCTTCGGGCCAGGCCGTTGCGCGCAGATCGGCGGCGTCGGCGCGTTCGAGTTCGCGGCCCTTGCCGTCGACGACACGGACGGTGGGAGGCTCAGCCTCGACTTCGACGATATAACCTTCAGTGTTGAGCCGGCAGCATTGCCGCTCACCCTCACGCCAGTCGAGCGCGCCAGCTTCGGTGAGCTCGCACAGTTTCTGGATCAGCGTTTGCGTTGAAGCGTGCAGCATCGTCGTGTCCCGGCATCCTGTCTTCGGGTGCAACATGTTGGCGGGAACGCAAAGGGTCAAGCGCGGCGGCCAATACCCTTCCCAATACCCCCGAGACGCATGCGTTTTTTGATAAGTTTCGCGAGGGCGTGGGCCTCGCGCGTCTCGCATTCCCAAATCGTGACCGTTTTCCATCCTGCTTCGGCGAGCGCGATGATGGTAGTCCCGTCGCGCGCGCGGTTGCGGGCGATCTTGGCCTGCCAGTAAGCGGCGTTGGTTGTGGGCTGGCGAGCGCCGCGTGCGCAATCGTGGCCGTGCCAGAAGCAGCCGTGGACCAAGAGCGCGATCCTGTGTGACGGAAAGACGAGGTCGGGTTTGCCGGGCAGATCATCCCGCTTCAGGCGGAAGCGAAGGCCGAGCGCGTGGGCGGCGCGGCGGACGCGCAGTTCCGGCTGCGTGTCGCGCGACTTGACGGCGCGCATGACGGCGGAGCGTTCGGCTGGGGTGAAGACATCTGCCATGGCCGCAGTCTAACGCGGTGCATTGGGGGTGGGGACAGAAATCGCCTGCGGCTGATTCAGGCGGCCTTCGACTTGGCGGTCTGACCCGTCGCGAGCGGCGCCAACAGGTGGCGGCCGAGCCAGCGGACGACGGGGACGGAGACGCCATCGCCCATGACTTTCAGCGCCGACGTCTCAACCTCAGGCAGTCGCCAGCTATCGTCGCAGCCCATAAGCCTTGCGGCTTCACGTGGGAGAAGCGTGCGGAGGCGGGCCTTGCCGTCTTCCGTGACGAGCAGGAACTGCTTCGACGAGCCGCCGCCGGGCGTGCGCAGGCAGCCGGCCATGCCATCGTAACGGATCTCGGCGCGCTGGATGCGTTCGCCATTCTCGATGCGGATGCGGCGATAGACGGCGCCCGCCTGCCAGCGCGGATCGGCGAGGGCTTTTTCGAACCGGGCGCGATGCAGCGGGGCCATCTGGGCGATGAGCTTTTGCGTTGCGTCAGGTGAACGCCAGGCGTCTTCGGGCGGCTTGCGTTCCAGCAGAGCCGCGAGATCGGTGTTGCGTTTGGGCGGGGCGGGCAGGCGCCACCAGACCCAGGCGAGGCTGGCCTCGTGGGGGAGCGTCTCGACCGCTGCGCGGAGGGCAGGCGGATGGAAGGTGGGGCTGGGCGCATCGGCGATCAGCGCATCGGGGATGCGGCCCTTGTGGGCGATGATGAAGAGGCGGGGGCGGGACTGGGGAGAGAAGAGCGCGGCGTCGATCATCATGGCGCCGACGCGATAGCCGGCATCCGCCAGATGGGTGATGAGCGAGGCGAAGTCCCGGCCCTTGTGTGAGGAGAGGAGCCCGGCGACGTTTTCGAGGGCGAGGGTCTTGGGCGCGCGGCCTTCGACTTCCTGCGCCTCGATGATGTTCCAGAAACCCCAGAAGGCGCCCGAGCGGGGGGCGTTGAGGCCGCGGCGGGCGCCGGCCAGCGACAGGTCCTGGCAGGGGAAGGACGCCCAGGCGAGATCGGCCGAGGGGACCTTGGCGGGATCGAGGTTCCAGATATCGCCTTCCTGGATGGCTTCGCCCGGAGCGTTGCGGCGCCAGGCGTCGCACTTCATTGGGTCGAAATCGTTCGCGAAGACGCCGCTGAACAAGCCAGCGAGGCCCTGGCGCGAGAGACCGCCGCCGGCGAAGAATTCGAGGAAGGTGGGCTGTTTGGCCGCCATGTCGAAACCATGGCGCGATTCGGCGGTTCAGGCGCGAGGCGGCGGGGTCGCAGGCAACGGCTGCGGCCTCGCGAGCGGGTGCTGCGAGGCAGGTGAGACGGGTTGAGACGGCTCTGGAATTAGGCCGGAGCTGCGAGGGTTCGGCGCGCCTTTGCGAGTTGACGCGCGCTGTCATCCCGGCCGGAAGCGCGGAGCGCTGGAGAGCCGGGAGCCACTCATCCAGGAGTCCCGATGTTGAGGGGTGGCTCCCGGCTCGTGCTGCGCCCGTCCGGGATGACAAGTCCCCTTGGGGTTGGCGGTGGCGGGTAGGCTTGCCGCTTGCGGCGGCGGTGCTTTCCTTTTTGATGTCGGGCGTGATTGCGGGCAGAGCCTCCGGCGTCGTGCGCGCGGGACATGTCCAGCTGTGGCTGGCGTGGCGGCGACGGATGCGGCGCATCTGCAAACGGCTTGCGACACTGGACACACACATCGCGATCAGGCGCAGCAGCACCGCCAGCAAAGGCTGGCTGAGTGAGGGGACAGCACTCCCGTTTGCGACTGATCGTGCGTGAGTCATGGCGCTCAAGGTAAGCGTGCGCTGAGGGGCGGGGATAAGTTTGGGCTGAAATTATCTTGAGGCTTGAGCGCGCGGGAGATTTTGCGGGCGGGGTGTTGGACAAGTTTGGCCTGCTCAGGCTGTCAGTCTCACATTGTCATTCCGGGCGGAGCCGCGCAGCGGCGCAGACCCGGAACCCAGGAGTCGCGTTGTGAGGTTTTGCACGGAGCCCCTGGGTTCCGGACAACGCTTCGCGTTTCCGGAATGACAGTTCTAACTGTTTGAAACGCCGAGTGCTGGTCTTGCTTCTGGCGGCGTGTAACGTGCTGCAAAACAACACGAGGGAATGCCCATGCTGACTGTCCATCATCTCAACGAGTCGCGGTCGCAGAGGGTGGTGTGGCTGCTGGAGGAGCTGGGCGTTCCCTATGAGCTGAAGACGTATGCGCGGGACGCGACGACGCGGCTGGCGCCGCCGGAGCTGAAGGCGGTGCATCCGCTGGGCAAGAGCCCGGTGATCACAGATGGCGGGCGGACCGTGATCGAGACCGGCGCGATCATCGACTACATCGTCCGGCATCACGGCGGCGGGAGGATGCAGCCTGCGGCGGGGACGGCGGATTACGACCTTCATCAGCAGTGGCTGCACTATGCCGAAGGGTCGGCCATGCTGCCGCTGATGCTGAACATGTATGTCGGGCGGCTGAAGGAAGCGGGGGCGCCGTTGCATCCACGCATCGCCAGCGAGATCGCCAATCACCTGACGTTCGTGGATGGCGCACTGAAGGGGCGCGAATTCTTTGTCGGCGGCGGACTGACCGGGGCCGATGTGCAGATGAGCTTCGTTGCGGAAGTCGCGCGGGCGCAGGGCAAGCTGGCCAGCTATCCCGATTTCAATGCGTGGCTGGATCGCATGCACGCGCGTCCGGCGTGGGCCGCCGCGCTGGAGAAGACGGGGCCTTACGCGCTGGGGCGGTAGGGCGATCTACTCCGGCTTCTTCGCGGCGCCCTTGGGCGGTTCGTGCGTGACCCTGATGTTGAAGGGTTCGACCGCCTGCGTCGGGTTGAGGCCGCCGGCCTGAACTTTCTTGCTGTAGTCCGAGAAGATGATCGGGGCCTTCGGCTTTACCGTGGCGTGGACGGCGCCGCCGCTGGTGACCCAGGCGGCAAAGGGACGGAGCCAGTCCTTTGCGGGCGGGAGCTGGGTCGCGGCCTGGTCGGCGAGGAGATAGGCGCCGTTCGATGCGATGCCGCGCAGATTTTCCGGCGTGGTGTTGCGCAGGAAAGCGGTCGATGGGTCGCCGGCTGGCAGCATCTTTCCGATTTCGACGGCGAGAGCGAAGCCTTTGTCGAGGCCGCCCTCGTCGGTGAGGTTCATGCTGGCGGATTTGAGTGCGGTGACCTTTTCGAACAGGGCAGAGATGGCGGCCTGATCGGCCTCGCCCTTTTCGGGGAACAGGTCCGACAAGGGCTGGAAGGCGGGAAGGACGAGATCGACGGCGGCGTCCAGATGGACATAGGCGTCGAGGCCGTAGGCGGTGTCGACGTGGAGCGCGCCGGTCTTCGGGTTCCAGTCCCAGCCGAAATCGGTATCGAAGCTGGGTTTGTCGAGGCCGTACTTCGTCAGCGCGGCCATGATGGCGGGATCGATGGTGGGAACCGGTTGCGGCGCGTCGGGATCGATGGCGACGGGCGGCGGCGGATTGGCGGGATCGATGACGACGGGTTCGGGCGTCGGCGGCTGAGGCGCCATGGACTGCGCATAGGCCATCACGGCGGGGATGTCATAGACCACGTTGTCGAACTTCAGGCGGCCGCGCACCGGAACGAACCACTGGAACTTGCTGAGGTCGATCTTCAGGGCGCCGACGGAGAAGGCCTGCGTCTTGCCGCCGTCGAACGACATGGTGAGGTTTTCCATCGTCGTTACGCCGAAGCTGAGAAGATCGGCGTCGGTGCGCGGGGGCATGACGCCGCGCGCAAGATAGCCCAGCAGCTTGTCCAGACGGGAGCCCTGGACAACAGCGCGGCCGAAGCTTTCGCGGAACGCCATTTTGACAGGCGTGGCGCCGGGTTGCATCGGGGCAGCCAGCGCCATGTCCATGTCGAGCCCGCGCATGATGGCAAGATCGGTGTCGGCCCCGCGGAAGCCGCGATAGCCGATGGATGCGAGGCTGATCGCGGCGGAGCTTTCCTCGCCCATCTGGACGAAGGTGAGCGCGCCTTTCATGTCATGCATGGTGACGAGATCGGCTGAGAAGCTGCGCCAGCCGGCGGCGTAGCCCTGCAGCATCGGCATCAATTCGGCGAATTCGTTGCCGGCTTCGAGCTTCGCGGGAACCAGCTCCCACGGGCGGACGTGGAGGTCTTCGATCACGATGCGGCCGATGCCGATATCGTATTTCGTCAGCTGTACGTTCGCTTCGGCGAGGGCTGCTTCAAGCTCGGGATTGTCGGCGCCGACAATGGCGCCCACGGCTGCGCCGGACGCGTCGTTCGAAGCCGCGATCACCGGCGTCATGAATTTTTCCAGCCCGAACGGCGTAACGCCGGTCGCCTCGATGCGGCGGGCCAGACGCGAGGTCTTGTCGAGTTGCTTGCCGGTGAGGCGATCGATCGCAAGATTCGTATCGAGCCCCCATACCTTCAACTGATCGATGGCGACGCCGACATCGGGCGCATCAACCGGCGCGAAGCGGAGCTGGTTGATGACGGTGGCGCCTGAGGCTGCATCGAAAGTGACGGTCGCGTAGGTGATCGTCACCGATTTCGGCGCGGCGGCGATGACGGCCGCAATATCAACGATGCTGTCGCCCTTGAGGACGAACTTTTCAGTCGGGATCGCGTCAATGCGTGCTTCGAGCGTCTTGACGTCCGTCTTGACCGGAGCCAGCGCGCCGGACTTCTGCCCGCAGGCGGCGGCGAAGAGAGCCACAGCCACGACCAAGCCGACCTTGAAGGCCGCGCCAAGTTTCACGATACGCATGCAGAACCCCCTGCAATCCCCGTTTCACAGAGGGATAGCGCGGGTTTTGCGGGAAGGCGAGAGGCGCAGCCTAGCCCGGGGCCGCGATCTGCTTGCGGATTTCCGCGACGCCGCGGATCACCGACTTGATGCCATCGTCGGGGGTGGCGTTGAGCGCGCCGCGATAGCCTTCGATGGTGAGATCCGGTCCGACGAGGAGGTAGGACGGCGGCGTCGCGATGCCGAAGGATGTTGCGATCTTGCCGTCACTGTCGAGCACGGTGGGCCATGGCCCGCCCTGGGTGGTGAACCATGCATCGAGCGTCGTGCCCAGACTCTCGGGCGTGGGCGGAATGTGGATGGTCAGCAGATCGAGATCCGGGTCCTGGCCGACGGCCGAGTTGAGCGCCTGAATATACCGGGCGTCGGCGACGCTGTCGTCGCTCGACTGATTCCAGAAGCCAAGGATCGTCCAGTGCCCGCGCAACGCATCCTGCGTGACCGCGGCGCCGCCGTGGAGCGTGGCCGTGAAGCCGGGGAGCGTCTTGCCGATGAGGGGGTAGGCGGCGGGATCGGTCTGCCAGCCTTCGACGGCGACTGAGGTGGCTGCTGCGGCTTCGACGGGCGTCGGCGAGGCCGGCGTAACAGTTTCCACGGGTTCGCGCTGGCAGGCGGCGAGGGCGAGAAGGCCGAGTGTGCTGATGGCTAGACGATGCATGATGATGACTCCCGATTCCGGAAAGCTCGATCCCCAAAAGGGCAGATGCGTGGCGGTGATTGCAAATGCAGCGCGGCGATCAGTTTGGGGGATTTGGGTCTGTGGAGTCTTCGCCGGGCGCGGCTTCATCTGATGGCGCGGCTTCAGGTGCGCCTTCTTCAACCTGCTCGTCGTGTTCGCCAGTGGTTGCCGGGAGTTCGATGACGGCCGCGGGGGTCGTGGCGCGCTCGAATGCGGCGCAGCGGGCGAGGATGGGCGTGCGCGGGTCGGGTGTTGGCGAAGACGTCAGGCTGACAGTGAGACGGTCGGTCGCCTGCTTCACGTCTGGCTGGAGCTGGACCTGCGTGCGGCCGGATGTCGTGGACAGCCATGTGACCCAGGCGGCGGCGGCGGTGCGCTCGGCGATGGCGGTGGGGCTGGCGGGGTTCTGCGCGGTGCGGGCGCCGATCCAGTGGGCGGCGATGCAGTCCTTCGCCTGATCGGCTGTTGGCGCGGGTCCGGGCGGCACAACGATGGTGAGGCCGCCCTGGGGTTGGGCGGTTGCCGCAGAGGCGGCGAGGAGGGCAGCGCCTGCCAGCAGGGCGGTTGTGAGCCGGGCGGACATTGTCGGGGCCTTTGCGTGTTTCGCGGTGGGGCCGACAGTGCCGCCAATCCGGGCGCCGAACAAGGACGCCTTGCTGTGGTGGAGGGCGGTCGGTACCGTTTCCGGGCGGAG
>Ga0075163_10004879_pt1 | contig 17956 bp, 18 predicted proteins | sample JI1023141ADNA_FD_71478 | JGI IMG/M metagenome (GOLD analysis project Ga0075163, IMG submission 71478) | Wastewater effluent complex algal communities from Wisconsin, to seasonally profile nutrient transformation and Carbon sequestration -... | ecosystem: Engineered > WWTP > Effluent > Algae...
GTACATCGGCATCTGCGGCCAAGGACCGTCGGATCACCCGGACCTTGCCGAATGGCTGATGGAACAAGGCATCGAGTCGGTCTCGCTCAATCCGGACACCGTCGTTGACACTTGGCTGCGACTGGCCAAAGTCGCCGCAAGAAAGGCTGGTGACTGAGCCGATCAATCTCTACCCTGGCAAACAAAAACGGCACCCGATGGGTGCCGTTTTTTGTTGCTCCGCGTGTGACTGATCAGCTGATGCGGTAGTTCGCTGGCCCAAGCAGGTCCACGCCACACTCCAGCTCTTCCAACCAACTGAGGAAATCAGCCACTGCCTTGCCCTTCATCGGCAGACCATGCTGCGGAACGATCATGTCGATCGGCAGTTGGCGAACCATGCGCACCCACAGACGCGTGACCCGATTCGACGCCATGTAGCGACGATGGAAGCCTTCCATGCGACCGACCAAGCTGGAGAAATCTTCAACGGGTTCGTAGGCAGTGCCAGCGGCGATCAGGGAGGCACCGATGTCGCCCGAAAACAGGATCTTGCTGTAGGGATCGTAGAAGCTCAGATTGCCGACCGAGTGCAGGAAGTGCGCAGGCAGCGCACGCAGCTTGATATCGCCCATCGGGATATCCATGCCCTCATCGGGCACCAGCATGTAGCGATCACCACCGGCACCCTTCTGATAGTGCGGCACGCTGTGCGGAATGAACCGCCCCCACAGCTTGGAACAGACGATCGAGCAGTCGCTGTAAAGCAGCCAACGATCCACCGAACCGATCACGTCAGGGTCCTGATGCGAGGCCAGGATATAGGTCAGCTCACGCGGCTGGACGTAGCGGGAAATCGCCAGATTCAGTGGCGTGTAGAGCAGCGCACCACCTGGATCGATCAGCGCGGAATGCTTGCCATGAACCACCAGAAACTGATTTGCCTGCACACCGTCCTCACCTCGCACCAGATCAGGAAACACCACGCATTTGTGATCGGCGCTGGAAAAAATCTCGACGGACATTGGACAAGTGCTCCAGATTGGATGGTCAAAGTGTAGGTAGCGGGCAACGGACCAGGATTGATCAAGCGCAAAGCAGACCAAGACTGGAATCCGCGCAGTCGACAGCCCACGGAGTATTTCAAAATACGGACCAGCTGTCTTGTCCTGACTGCACAGTTCGAACGCGAAATCCGAGCACGGCACCCCGAGCCTGCGACCGAATGACACACTTTGACGCGCCTTGGAGTACGTGTGTCTGCAGAATCCTGCGATGCACGCGAACCATCGAGAGCCAGAGGCTCTGCGCACGCGTCAATGGCGCGTGCTTCAGCTTGCACGAATCGTGCTGACTTCGATGTGGACTCGAAAACTCCGAACCCCTGCTCAACGACGTGCGTGTGTATGCGACGCTATAGACCCGACGATTGCGCGCAGCGTGTCTCAACGCGTTGGCCAGTGATTCAGCGCGAATCGACTTCCTGAAAGCGCACGCGACGCGTAATTCCGCACGCCAATTCATAGCCGATGGTGCCTGCTCGAGCGGCCACTTCCTCGATCGGCAGACCTTCGCCCCATGCCACCACAGGGTCGCCAACTCGCGCCTCTGGCATGTCACTGAGGTCAAGCGCCAACAGGTCCATCGACACGCGCCCAACCAGGGCCGTGCGACGACCATTGACGAGAATGGGTGTGCCTGTGCCAGCGAGGCGCGGATAGCCGTCGCCATAGCCGATCGCCGCGATGCCGATGCGCATCGACCGCTGAGCGACAAACCCCGCACCATAGCCCACCGAATTACCCGCCTCGATCCGCTTGTCAGCGATCAGACGCGTCGACAACGTCATCGCAGGACGCAATCCCAGATCAGTCCCACTTCGCCCGTCCACCGAGGACAAGCCATACAGCGCGCCACCCGGGCGGATCCAATTGGAGTGTGAAGCGGGCCATCCGATGACTGCTGCGGAGTTTGCCAACGACCGCTCGCCCGGCACACCCTGCAGACAGGCGTCGAAACGCTGGATTTGCTCGTGCGTCATCGACTCGCCAAATTCATCCGAGCGCGCAAAATGGGTCATGCAGACGATGTCTTTCTGCACTGCGGGACAGTTGCGCAATCGGCGATGTATGTCCACGGCTTCAGCCAGCGGAAAACCCAGCCGCCCCATGCCCGTATCGATCTTCAGCCAGACGCGCAATGGAGGTCCTGCTGCGGCGTGTTCCAGCCATGCCAGCTGACTGGGATGGTGAATCACGGCATCGACATTCAGGTCACGCAAAACCGCGATATCCACGGCTTCATCCGGCCCCGAAAGCAGCACGATGCGCTGTCGGTGGCCCGCCGCTCTGAGTCGCTCGGCGTCGGCCAACGCGGCGACACCGAAGGCGTCGGCGTCCGAGAGTGCGCGTGCGACACGCTCCAATCCATGGCCATAACCATCGGCCTTGACCACGGCCATGACCCGACTGTGTGGCGCCTTCTGTCGTAACGTGTTCAGGTTGTGGCGCAACGCATCCAGATGAATCGTCGCGCAAGTCGCTCGACTCACTCGAAACTCCCGGAATACGCGCCCGTCGCCAGATTGTCGAAGCGAGTGTATTGCCCCTGAAAGGCCAGCTTGATGGTGTTGGTCGGACCGTGGCGGTTCTTGCCGATGATGACCTCGGCGACGCCTTTTTCGCCCGACTCTTTGTTGTAGTACTCGTCGCGATAGATGAACAGGATCATGTCAGCATCCTGCTCTATGGCGCCGGATTCACGCAGATCCGCCATTACCGGACGCTTGTCAGTTCGGCTTTCCAAGGATCGATTCAACTGGGAGAGAGCAATCACGGGGACATTCAGCTCTTTGGCAAGGGCCTTCAAGCTGCGTGAGATTTCTGAAATTTCCGTGGCACGGTTCTCGCGATTGCCGGGCACCTGCATCAATTGCAGGTAGTCGATCACCACCAGTCCCAGCCCACCTTGATCGCGCGCCAGACGGCGGCAGCGTGCGCGTAGCTCGGTCGGCGACAATGCGGGGGTGTCGTCAATGAAGATCTTGGCTTCGGACAGCATCGTGATGGCATGACTGACACGCGGCCAATCCTCGTCCTCCAACTGCCCGGTGCGCAGATGTTGCTGATTGATGCGACCCAGCGAGGAGATCAGACGAAAGGCCAGCTGGGAAGCCGACATTTCCATCGAGAACACCGCCGCCGCGCGACCTGACTTGATCGCCGCGTACTCGGCAATGTTGAGCGCCAACGACGTCTTACCCATCGCAGGACGGGCGGCGAGAATGATCAGGTCAGATGGCTGCAAGCCGGCGGTCTGCTGGTCAAAATCGATGAAGCCGGTCGGCAACCCGGTCACCGCCGCCTTGTTGGTATAGCGTTCCTGCAGCAGACGGAAGGCGTCTTTGACGGCGTCGCGCAAGGACTGGAATCCCTGTCTTGATCGACTGCCTGCTTCGGCGATTCGGAACACCTGCTGTTCCGCCTGCTCCAGCAGATCGCGCGAAGACCGCCCCTCCGGCTGAAACCCATCGCTGGCAATCGCCGTGCCGACGTCGATCAGCTGGCGAAGAATCGATTTTTCGCGAACGATGTCCGCGTATGCGGCAACATTCGCCGCACTGGGCGTCGTCGAAGCCAGTTCCAGTATGTAGGCGCCGCCGCCCAACTCCGCGGCCAAGCCTTGATTCTCCAGCCATTCACCCAGCGTGACCGCGTCACAAGGCCGACTTTCCTCGGCGAGCGTCGCGATGGCCCGAAAGATCAACTGATGGTCGCGCCGGTAGAAGTCTTCCTCTCGCAGTCGGTCGGCGACCGTGTCCCATGCCTGGGTGCTCAGCATCAGGCCACCGAGAACGGCCTGCTCTGCCTCCATCGAGTGCGGCGGAATGCGCAAGGCATCACCGCGATGTTCGTCCTGCCGGATCGCGCGATCACGGTCCTGGCGGCGTCCGTTGCCGGGAGAGGTCATGGATGCTCAGTGTCGGAATGGAGAGTGAATGATAGTGGGGAGAGCCAGAAGGCGGGCAAACAAATGAAATGGGCACCCTAAGGTGCCCATTTCCGAACGCGGTTCGCAGCGAACTATCAGGCCTCGGGTACCACGATGACCTTGACCGTGGCTTCGACGTCGGCGTGCAGATGCACAACCACATCGAACTCGCCGGTGCGGCGAATCGGGCCTTCGCCCATCACCACTTCGCTCTTTTGCAGTGGCAAACCTGCCGCCGTGAAGGCTTCGGCGATGTCACGCGTGCTCACCGAGCCGTACAGCTTGCCTTCGGTCGACGCGTTGGCAGCAATCGTCACCGATGCACCCTCGAACTTCGCACGGCGGGCATCCGCACCTGCAGCCAACTCGCGAGCACGCGCCTCGTACTCGGCACGACGCGCTTCAAACGATGCAATGTTGGCAGCCGTCGCGGCGACCGCCTTGCCCTGCGGAACGAGGAAGTTGCGGCCATAGCCGGGCTTCACATCGACCAGATCACCGAGACCACCGAGATTGGTGACCTTCTGCAACAGAATCAGCTTCATAACTACTCCAAATCGTTAGCGACGCGTTCACGCCGCAGCCCTTCAGGCTGTCCGAATATGATCAACGCGACGCTGCCCATAGCGAGCAGCACTCGCGACTCAGTGGTTGTCGCAATAGGGGATCAGCGCAAGGAAACGCGCACGCTTCACCGCCGTTGCCAGCTGGCGCTGGTACTTCGACTTGGTACCCGTGATGCGGCTCGGCACGATCTTGCCGGTTTCGGTGATGTACTGACGCAGGGTGTTGAGATCCTTGTAATCGATCTCGATCACGCCCTCAGCGGTGAATTTGCAGAACTTGCGGCGGCGGAAGAACTTGGACATGGTCAATCTCCGGAATTAGAGCGCTTCGTCACTGCCACGATCGGCAGACATCTCAACTTCGCTGTCGTCATCACGACGGCGACGCTCCGGCTTTTCGTCCTTCTGCTTCATGATCAGCGACTGCTCGGTCACGGCTTCGTCACGCACCAGCACCAGATGACGCAGCACGGCATCGTTGAAGCGGAAACCCGCAACCAGCTCGTCCAGCACGCCCTGAGAACACTCGATGTTCATCAGCACGTAGTGGGCCTTAACGAGGTTTTCGATCGGGTAGGCCAACTGGCGGCGACCCCAATCTTCGAGACGGTGAATGGCACCCTTGTCGCCTTCGATCAGCGTCTTGTAACGCTCGATCATGGCGGGAACCTGCTCACTCTGGTCCGGATGGACCATGAACACGATTTCGTAATGACGCATGGAAACTCCTTATGGATGACGAAACGGCGACATGCCGCTTCGCAGCCTCCCGATCCCGTTTACAGGGTGATGAGGCAAGGTCTGCCCGCAGGCAGCTCGCAAGTGTAGCACTGCGATCAAGCTGACAAAAGCCTCGCGACGACCGCGATGGTTAAGCGGCCGTCGTAAAGCTCTCGCCGCAGCCACAGGCAGCAGCGGCCTGCGGGTTGTTGAAGACGAACTGTTGATTCAGTCCCTGGCGCTGGAAGTCGATCTCCGTACCTTCCACCAAAGGAAGACTTTCCGCATCGACCAGAATCACCACGCCCTGCTCGTCGAACGCCGCATCGTCCGGGCGTCGCTCATGCGCGACTTCCACGACGTAGCCCCAACCAGAGCAGCCGGTCCGTTTGACCCCAAAACGAAAGCCAACCGCTGCCTGATCCTTGTCCAGAAAGGCGCGAACCCGCTCGATTGCCGATGCGGTGAGGCGAATTCCCATCTTCTGACCCTCCTCAATTCGTGGAGCGATGGCGCTGTAAGCCCGCTGACCGCTGATGGTCTCACCCTCGCGTGAGTTTTATGTCAAGACCACGTCATCCAGCCACCACACGACCAATCCGGGATACCGAAGACTGGCACTAACGCACTCAGCGCTGCTCAACGCGTGGCACGCGTCCGGTAAACTGCGCGGCTCTATTCACAGGTTGGAGTGTCAGCAATGACCGTGTTGAGTGTTGCGCAGGCGCTGTCCGGCGGGGTCCACGTCGGAACGGAAATCACCGTCAAGGGCTGGGTCAGAACCCGACGCGATTCCAAAGCGGGCATGAGCTTCGTCAACCTCAGTGACGGCTCATGCTTCGACAGCATTCAAATTGTCGCACCGAGCACGCTCGACAACTACGTCGGCGAAGTGCAACACCTCACTTCGGGATGCTCGGTCATCGCGACCGGAACGCTGATCGCCTCACCGGCGCAGGGGCAGGCGCATGAAATCCAGGCCAGCACGATCCAGGTGTGCGGCTGGGTCGACGATCCCGAGACCTACCCGATCCAGCCGAAGCCGCATTCGCTGGAGTTCCTCCGCGAAGTGGCACATCTGCGCCCGCGCACCAACCTTTTCGGTGCGGTCAGTCGCATCCGCCATTGCATCGCCATGGCGATCCATCGGTTCTTCCATGAAGACGGCTTCTTCTGGGTCAACACGCCGATCATTACCGCAAGCGATGCCGAGGGTGCCGGGCAGATGTTCCGTGTTTCGACACTGGATCTCATGAACCTGCCGCGCACTGACGCAGGTGCGATCGATTTCAAGCAGGATTTCTTCGGCCGCGAGACCTTTCTGACCGTTTCCGGGCAGCTCAATGTCGAGGCCTACTGCCTCGCCTTGTCCAAGGTCTACACCTTTGGACCGACGTTCCGAGCGGAGAATTCGCACACCACCCGGCACTTGGCCGAGTTCTGGATGATCGAACCCGAGATCGCCTTCGCCGATCTGAACGATGACGCCAAACTTGCCGAGCGCTTTCTGAAGTACGTTTTCAGCGCGGTGCTGGCCGAGCGGCACGACGACCTGAAGTTCATTGTGGAACGTGTTGATAAGACTGCCATCCAGCGCCTGGAGACCTTCATTGACTCCCCGTTCGAGCGCATTGATTACAGCGAAGCGATCGAACTGCTGCAGAAGTCCGGGCGGCACTTCGACTTCCCTGTCGAGTGGGGATTGGACCTGCAGACCGAGCACGAGCGCTGGCTGACCGAGCAGCACGTCGGTCGACCGGTCGTAGTCATGAACTACCCCGAGCACATCAAGGCCTTCTACATGCGCCTGAACAACGACGGCAAGACCGTTGCCGCGATGGACGTGCTGGCTCCCGGCATCGGCGAGATCATCGGCGGCAGTCAGCGCGAGGAACGTCTGGACGTGCTCGACGCGCGAATGGCGCAGTTCGGCCTGGACCCATCGCACTACCAGTGGTACCGGGATTTCCGCCGCTATGGCAGCGTACCGCACGCCGGTTTCGGACTGGGCTTCGAGCGGCTCGTGGTGTACGTCTGTGGTCTGTCTAACATTCGCGATGCCATTCCTTACCCACGCGCGCCTGGCAGCGCCGAGTTCTGAGGAGACGCGCATGCAGATGATCACGATGTTCCTGCTGCTCCTCACCACGGGTGTGGGGCTGTCGGGCATCACGGGCTATCTGATCTTCGGACCGTTGGCCTACCGGCACTTGCAGGACCGAGGTGCTTTGATCGGCCTTCACGCCTTTTCGCCCGCGTTTCTCAGCTTCGTGCTGCGCGGCCAATTCCGTTCACGCGGCGACCGCAATCTCAACGGCCTCGCAACGCCAGCACAGGTGCTGCTGTGGAGCTGCATCCTCGGGACCGTTGGCAGCGCGATTCTGGTCACGCTATACCAGTGGCAGAACCCATGACATCCCATTCCTACACAAGCGAACGCTGGTGGGTGGCATCGCTGGGCAAGACCCTCATCTGGGCACGCCAGCGCATCCACGAAACGGGCACCAGCGAGGTTTTCGACTGCGACGGCCGACTCACCACCTACGACAGTGAAGACAGCGCCAACGCGGCGCTCCTGGATGCCGAGTTTCGCGCCTACGATGGCCTCGACGAAGACGACGCCAGCGCCCTCGGATTCTCGCTGGAAGCAGTGTCGCCACCCCAGGCCAGCACTGAAACCGCATTACGCGAATTGATGGTGCAGTCGATCAGCCCCAGGCACTAGCCAAGGCAGCCGCATCGCGGCGACACGAATCAGCGTGGCTGACATCCCGGCAGGCGAAAGGTGGCAACACCGCGATCGCTCGCCCGCTGGGCGATGCACAGTGCGGGAAGTGTTGGAGCCCACAAGTGAACTCCTGACCAGCGTGAAACCAACCGCAAGCCATCTAGCCGCCATACCCGAGCATGCTCTGGCTCGACGTTTCTGCGCATCATCAGGCGGGGCGTGCGCCTTCAATTGGAGCCGATTGCCGTGGCAGGAACGCGCATGAAGCGCGTCCCTGCCACGGCATTGAACAAGTTGCTTACAGCTCCCGGACGACCCGGAAGCCCAAGCGGGCGTTGGTCGAATTCGGTGCCGCCGTCAAACGAAATGCCGTGCGGGCCTGCTCTGGCGAGCTCGCCCACGACGCACCGCGAATCACGCGACGATTGCAGCCGGGATTGACCCAAGGGGAACCGTCTGCCGGAGCGCGCGCGTAGGAGTCGTGCCAGCAATCCTCAACCCATTCGGAGACATTGCCGTTCATGTCGTGGATACCGAAGCGATTCGCTTCGTAAGAACGCACCGGCGCGGGTCCCCAGTAACCGTCATCGTAGTCGGGAAACGCGTTGACCCAGTTCCGCCGCGACTCGGAACGATCTCCGTCGCCGGTCAGGTTGCCGACCAATCGCGTCGGGTTGCTGTCACCCCAGGGAAAGCGCGTATTGCTGCCCGCACGCATCACGTACTCGAACTCCGCTTCCGACGGCAACCGGTAGGGTTTTCCGGTCTCACGCGAGACCCAATCGGCATAGGACTTGGCGTCAGTCCAGGACACGTGAATGACCGGTGCATTCGCGTCCGCATTGCGCCCGGAGTAACCCTTCTGCCAGTTCACGCCGCTCTTCGCCGCCATGGTACCTGCCTGCTCGTCATAGATCGTGGACGTCCCCACCTGCACGGACGTCGGCGAGTATCCGGTGGCATCGACGAACCGGCGGAACTGGGCGACGGTGACCTCTGCACGAGCCATCGCGAAAGCTTTGCTCAAGTTGACGCTGTGGCGAGGACCCTCGTTGCCCTTGCGATCCGCTTCGCTTTCGGGCGAGCCCATCTGGAAGCTGCCCAGCGGAATCACGACAAGCTCTGGTGCGGTTCCACCGGATCGCATCTCGTCAGAAATGCTCTGCCCAGGACGCAAGCTTGCATAACTACCGGCATTGCGAATCCGCGTACGAAGATCTTCGACGCCACTGGTTTGTGCCGCAATCGCGACAACCTCATCCAGTAATCGCGTGGCTTCCTCTAGGTTGTTCTCGGCCAACGCGGCTTCAGACTGCTGCATCAGATCCTTGGCACGTTGCTCACGCATCGACTCGATGCGTGCCGATGCGTCCTGCACGGCATCCGACTCGGGGCTAGCCTTTCCGGCCTCCGCCAACAAGCGCTCAGACTCGTTGTAGTTGCCGGTCTCCGCCGCCTGACTCGCGCGATTGACAAGTTCAGCCTCAACCCGCGCCAGCCCGGACTGGGCAGCCACATTCTGCGGGTCGCGCGACAGCACCGAGCGATAGATTTCAGCGGCATTTTCACCTGGGGGTTCGATCAGCTTGCCAGCCGTCGCAAGACGCTGCGCCTCGGCCAGCAGCATGCCCACTTCGCGACCCGAATCGAGCTTGGCTTTCAGCAGCGGAATGCCCGGATCGTCAGGTCGAAGCTTGCTGACAACAGAGAGGATTCGCGCAGATTCGTTGAAGCGAGCTTGCGCAAATGACTCGTCGGCGCGCACCAGCAAGGCCGCCACGGTGTCATCGACACCCTTGATAGCGATCTCATTGGTGGGATCTCCCTCAAGAACGCGCTGGAAGAGGACCAACGCACTGTTCTCGGCCTGATCCAGGCGACCCGCGCGCAAGGCATCCGTCGCCCGCTGCAAAGTCGCCTCGACATCGACCAAGGGTGCTCCGGTTAGATCCGGGCTCCATTCGTCCGCGCCAACTGTCGAGTCCATCAAACGGCGACGCATGGCGTTGCCACGGTCGGCCTCCTCAGCAGCGTCCTCCTGCGCCGGAACTTCCTCGCTCGATGTCGCCGGGTCGTTGGCCGTCGTGTCCGAGGTGACGGCTGCCTCCGATGCCGGAACCGCCTCCGTTTCGGGTACAGGCGTCACGACTGGCTGTTCCGAAGGTTTCTCAGCGACGCTGGTCTGCGCACCTGCCGGTGTCGACTCAGACGTCTGAGCTGCCTCATCCCCACTGCCTCCGCATGCCGACAATGCCAGCACAACCAATGCAACGCTCCCCAACTGCGCCACCTTCCTCACAATTCCTCCTCCCCGCCCTGCGGAAGCTAGTGGAAGACAGACGCCATCCCTGAACGCCTGCCCAATGCCAAACACCGAAAGTAGGCTATTGTCGCCCATCAACGCAACCGACAGGATCAAAGCACATGGAATGGCTCTCTGATCGCGAGGCCGCTCAGCGCCTCCGGCAGTTCGATACAGCGGTCGCCGTGATGGTCGATACTGAGTTCGTGCGCGAACGCACGTACTACCCTGAACTGGCCTTGATCCAGGTGGGACATGCGGATCAGACGCTTCTGGTGGATGCCCCCGCCCTCGGACGGGACGCCAGCTTGCTGGCGTTTGTTGAGAACCCCGCCGTCAAAGTCATGCATAGTGCCAGCGAAGACCTGCAAGCCTTTCAGTACGCGCTGGGCGTTCTGCCTGGCAAACTTTTTGACACGCAAGTCGCCGCCGCCCTGTGTGGGCTGGACGCAGGAATGAGCTTCCAGAAATTGGTTGCGCACTTCACCGGCGTACAACTCGAAAAAGGCGAAACCCGCTCGGATTGGTTGCAGCGTCCGCTCAGCGAGGCGCAACTCAAGTACGCCGCTGACGACGTTCGCTACCTGCATGCGCCCTACGAGGCCCTGAAAACACGCCTGCAGGAGCTGAGTCGACAGGATTGGCACGCGGAAGACTGCGACAGAATGATCCGCGTGGCGGCGAAATCCGAGCGTGACGAACACCCGCACCTGGCCGTTCGGGCGGCGCAGAATCTATCTGCCGAGGCGCAGTCACGGCTGTGCCGACTGCTGCAGTGGCGTGACCAACTGGCGGAAGCCAGCAACCGACCCAAGACCTGGATTCTGGACACACTGTTGGCGGTGCAGCTCAGCGAGCAGCCACCGACCGATGCCAGCGACTTTCGACGTCGCCTGGATGCCTATGCCAAATCCCCGCGCCGCCACCGCGACGACCTGTGGCAAGAACTGAGCAGGCCGCTGGCCCAGGCAGACCGCGACATTCCCTTGGCCCGCGCACTGATGCCTACCGAACAGCAGCAGATCAAGCAGCTCCAAGGCGTGGTCGCCACGCACGCCAAACAGCTTGGCATCGACGAATCCGTACTCTGCTCGCGACGGCATCTGGAAACGCTCATCGTCGACAAACGCTGGTCCGACACCCTGAGCGGCTGGCGTCGTCGGCAGCTCGCCGACGCCTTTGCACGCACGATCCCCGCAACCGAAACCTACTGAGCGTCTTGGCATCCAGGGATGTGGCCGCTATGATGTAAGGATGGGGCGGTAGCTCAGCTGGGAGAGCGTCGCGTTCGCAATGCGAAGGTCGGGAGTTCGATCCTCCTCCGCTCCACCAATACGTAGACAAGAACCGGCCCCTAAGGCCGGTTTTTGTTTTTGGCGTCATGCCTTTGCACGCTGGCTGCGGAACTACCCGCATCGACGTCCGACGAGCCGATTGCCACCTTGCACTCGCAGACCAATCCAAAGCGCCGGCAGCGCGTGCCGTCACGACTCGGCCGGCCAACGCAGCGTACGCAACAGTGCGCACTTCCGCGAACTCAACACCAAGGCATAGCCCTTCAATACCGCCCGGCAGGCTGAATCGAACGGGGCCGAGTCCATCCAGGTCGGTTTCGCTGCAAAGCCCGATGCGCTGGGCCCGGAGCGGCAGTTCTGGAACGTCATGGACGACGAGGCGCTGCGGGACTTTCTGTTTGACGACCTGCTGGCCGCACTCGACCTCGACACCGACTGGACGACACCACCGCGTGGCGACCCGCCGCTGCTCGATGTGCTGGAATTCGAGCGTCACTGCCAGTTCGAAGTCTGGACGGCAGTGAGCAACAACGGCACGGAAGCCATGCGCTGGATCGTCGAAAGCGACGCCTGCGTCGGCCTGCCAGAAGAAGCCCACGCCCTGGCTGCCGTCAACGAAGCCAACAGCCGCTCACCCAACCCAGACGTCCCAGAATTCCACGACATCCTGCGCAAGGCCTATATCACCGCGCTCGGCGACTTCACCGATTTCGACGACCACACCGAAACCCGACTTCCACGCATTTTCGACCTTGTTCGCAGCCAACCGGACTGGTTCGATGTGCCCGTCTGAAATAGCGAACACCAGAGCGGCGCGCTGCATCTCAATGCTCTGGCGATCAGAGACCAAGGTCGCTCGTCTATATGGGGTTCCTTCCGCGATATCGGCGTAGAACTCGAACTTTGCCCGCGCCTCCTTCTCTTACTTCACCACCCGAAGCCAAGGCCCTTTCTTCGGTGGCTCATCATCACCAGGCAACTCTGTCGAGTTGACTTCCGTAGAGGGCGCGGTGTGTTCGGGGTCATCGGGCGGCAACATCATGCCTTGCCCGGTTTCCTGCGCATAAATCGCGAGGATCGCCGTAACTGGCACGTCGATGGACTGACTGACGCCCGAGAAACGCGCCAGGAATCGAATTGATTCATTGCCCATGTCCAGACCGCTGACGGCGCGATAGGCGATGTTCAGCACTACACGCCCTTCCTTGATCGTCTGAGGTGGGACTCGTACGCCCTGCTGGGTGCCGTCCACCAACAGGTACGGGGTCATTCCGTTGTCCTCGATCCATGCGTGGATAGCGCGCAACAGATATGGACGATTGGAGGTCATGGCGGGTGAAGAGTGAGTAGCGTCTGACATGCGATGGAACTCGAAAGGCGGCCTGCGCTCGGACGGGATGGCTGGCAACTGGGCTAAGGAACAACGCGGGAGGGAAATAATGCCCGCAAACGGAATCGTCCGTCCAAGAACGCCGAAAGGCACCCCCGACGGAGTGCCTTTCGGTTGAGTCAAGAGCGGCGGATGATCAGTGAATGTCGCGCCAGTATTCGGCTTTCAACAGCCAAGCGAGGAAGGTGAACACAGCGAGGAAAAGGATCACCCAGATGCCAATTGCCTCACGTTTCATGGCAGCAGGTTCACCAACGTAGTTGAGGAAATTGGTGATGTCGCGAACGACGCCGTCATATTCCTCGGCACTGAGACGCCCTGCAGGCGCCAACTGGAAGCCCGAAATATGCTCGGCACCAAGCTCGTCCTGTCCATAGACGGCGCGTTGCGTGCCCTGCAGATCCCACAGTACGTTGGGCATGCTGGCACCTGGCAGCAGCGTGTTGTTCCAACCGCTGGGACGCGAGTCATCCACATAGAAAGACTTGAGGAAGGTGTAGGTCCAGTCGGGGCCGCCCGGCTTGGCGCGGGCAACCAAAGAGAGATCAGGCGGGGCCTTGCCAAAGAAAGCCGCGCCATCTGCTGGAGCCATCGCCGACTTCATGGTGTCGCCGAACTTCGCGCCAGTGAAGTTCAGCCAGGTCTGGACTTCGTCTTCGGTCAGGCCCAGATCCGCGGCCATCCGGGAATAGCGCTGATAGCCCAACGAGTGACAACCGGCGCAGTAGTTCATGAAGTACTTCGCGCCACGCTGCAGCGACGCCTGGTCGCCGAGGTTGACATGCGACTCCATCAAGCCACCGCCACCAGACGCCTGACTGGCGAACGAGGCAACACCAAGAAGCAGGGCAACGAAGGGGGCAAGAATGCGATTAGTCATGGCTGCTCACCCGGTCCGGCACTGTCTTGTAGGAATCCCACTGCGTCCACAGCGGCATGAAGAGGAAGAATGCGAAGTAATAGGCCGTGAAAATCTGCGCCATCAGCTTCTGAAGGTCGCTGCCCGACTGCATGCCCAGCCACGCGAGCGACACGAAGGCCACCACAAAAACCGAGATCAGCAGCTTGGACAGCGGGCCACGATAGCGGATCGACTTCACTGGGCTGCGGTCCAGCCAAGGCAACAGGAACAGGATCATCACCGCACCGCCCATCACGATGACACCAGCCAACTTGTCCGGCACTGCACGCAACATCGCGTAATAAGGAGTGAAGTACCAGACGGGCTTGATGTGGTCAGGCGTCACCATCGGATCGGCTGGGATGAAGTTGTCGTACTCGAGGAACAAGTCACCGAACGTTGGCGTGAAGAAGATGATGAACGCAGCGATGATCAGGAAAAAACCGACCCCGAAGATGTCTTTCACCGTGTAGTACGGATGGAACGGGATGCCATCCAGCGGTTTGCCGTTTTCGTCCTTCTTCTTCTTGATGTCGACGCCTTCCGGGTTATTCGAGCCTACTTCGTGCAGGGCAGCCAGATGCAGGACGACGAGCAGTAGCAGTACCAGCGGCATGGCGATGACATGCAGGGCGAAGAAGCGATTCAACGTCGCATCCGAAACCAGAAAGTCGCCACGAATCCACTCGGTCAGGTCACCACCAATTACCGGAATGGCACCGAACAGATTGATGATCACCTGCGCACCGTGGTAGGACATCTGACCCCAGGGCAGCACATAGCCCATGAAGGCTTCGGCCATCAGGGCGAGGAAGATCGCCACGCCGATCACCCAGACCAGCTCACGCGGCTTTTTCGATGATCCGTAGATCAGGCCACGGAACATGTGCAGATAAACCACGATGAAAAACAGCGACGCACCAGTGGAATGCATGTAGCGCAGCAGCCAGCCCCACTCCACGTCGCGCATGATGTACTCGACCGAAGCAAACGCCTCGGCGGCACTGGGCTTGTAGTTCATCGTCAACCAGATTCCGGTCACGATCTGATTGACCAGCACCAGCATGGCCAGCGAACCGAAGTAGTACCAGAAGTTAAAATTCTTCGGCGCGTAGTACTTGGCGAGATGCTTGTCCCAGGCCTCTTTGAGGCTCGGTGCACGCTCATCCACCCACTGCACAGCACCTTCCACCGAACGTTCGATCAGACCGGCCATCAGACAGCTCCTTCCGTATCCACACCAATCTGCAGCGTGTTGTCATCGAGGAATCGATGTGCCGGAACGCGCAGATTCGAGGGCGCAGGCACACCCTGGTAAACGCGACCCGCGAGGTCGAAGCGTGAATTGTGGCATGGGCAATAGAAGCCACCTTTCCAGTCCGCATCAAACGGCTGCGCAATCACTTCCGGCTTGAACAAAGGCACGCAGCCCAGATGCGTACAGATGCCCACCAACACGAGGTACTCAGGCTTGATCGAACGATGAGCGTTCTTGGCATACGCGGGCTGCTGCTCGGGATTGTCCGAATTGGGGTCACGCAGACGCCCGTCTTCGCCCGGCAAGGCCTTCAGCATGTCTTCCGTTCGCCGCACGACGAAGACGGGTTGGCCACGCCAAGTAATGCGCAGCAACTGCCCGGACTGCAGCTTCGAGATGTTCTCGGTGACCGGGGCACCCGCCGACTGCGCACGCGCGCTGGGTTGCCACGAACTCAAGAAAGGAATGGCTGCAGCGATCGCCCCTGCACCACCCACCACGGCTGTGGTAGCGGTCAGGAAACGGCGGCGGCCTGGGTCAACACCTTGGTCAGCCATGCGGCTCTCCACGTCACACAGGAAAATGAGCGATCCACGCGCTCACTTCCGGTGAGCGGTGGCGACGAAACCCGAATAGTTTAGGCGACACCCGCGACAGCGACAACGAACATGTGACAAAGGCACAATGCGACTTCTGTCGACAGCGACCTTGAATGCCCCACGTGAAGCGATACGGATGGTTCCTACTGCAAAGTGTCGTTGCCGGACTGGCGGCGGCCTTTGTCATTTCTCAATTTTTCCCCGCTGCCGTGCGCACCATGCAGGCCAGCAGCGCCCCACAGGAATCGACCGGCCTAGCTGTGGTCTCTTATGCCGACGCGGTGGGATCGGCCGCACCCGCGGTCGTCAGTATCTATGCCGATAAGCTGATCACCGAACAGACACTGATCCGGGTGCCCAGCAATTCCACTGTCCAACGCTTCTCTGGACTGGCCTACGGCCCGCCACGCACGCGACTTGAGCGCGCACTGGGCTCGGGTGTCATCGTGACCGAGGACGGATACGTGCTGACCAATCACCATGTGATTGCCGGTGCCAGCCAGATTCGGATCGCCTTGTGGGATGGTCGAGTGACACAGGCAAACCTGATTGGCAGTGATGCAGATACCGATCTGGCGGTATTGAAAATGGAGGGTTCCGCCCTGCCCGCTCTGCCACTCGATGCCGAGGTGCCCAAGCGGGTCGGCGATGTTGTCCTGGCCATCGGCAACCCGTTTGGATTGAGCCAAACGGTGACGCAAGGCGTTATCTCCGGGCTCGGCCGAAACCAGCTCAACCTGCGCGCCTATGAAGACTTCATTCAAACCGACGCCGCCATCAATGAAGGCAATAGTGGTGGTGCGCTGATCAATTCACGCGGCCAACTGATCGGCATCAACACCTTTGTGCTGGGTCGGATCAACGGTGCCGAAGGCATTGGGTTTGCAATACCGATGAGCACCGCCAGCGCCGTATTCGAGGAGATCAAACAGCACGGGGCTGTGGTTAGGGGTTGGATGGGCGCGGAATATGGCGACGCACCGTTGCTGCCAGGCAGTCTTGATGCCGATGCGCCGCGTGGGGTCGCCTTGACCGCGCTGTACAGCGGCGGACCGGCACATGCCGCCGGATTGAAATCCGGTGACGTTCTGCTGCGCTTCAATGGCGAATCCATCACGGATCAGGCGGATCTTCGTCTACGGGAAGCTGCCACGCCTCCGGGAGATAAGGTTGAAGTCGCGGGTCTGCGCGCAGGCGTTCCGTTTGAAGCAACACTGGAACTCACCCAGCGCCCTGTCATGAGCAACTGATTCGCTGAAAACGCAGCGACGTCTCACAACGGGCGCATCGCAACCGCGCACTGCCGGAGGCGTTCACTCGTTGGACGACGGTTTGCAATGGACGGGAAACGGCGGCGCGGCGATCAACTGCGCTGGTCTGCAGCGGACATGCGAGTCTGCGCAAGCTGTTCCCGGTAGCGCAGCATCAGTACCCCGACGCGCTCGACGAAGACTTGTGTCTCGGCATAGGGCGGCACACCGCCGAAACGATCCACAGCGCCTTCACCCGCGTTATAGCCGGCCACCGCAAGCGACACATCGCCATTGAATCGCTTCAACAGCCAAGCCAGATAAGCCGTCCCGCCAGCAATGTTCTGCTCCGCCGAAAATGGGTCCACCACACCAAATCGGGCCGCCGTATCGGGCATCAGCTGCATCAAGCCCTGTGCCCCCTTGTTGGAGAATGCGTTGAAATTGAACGCAGACTCAGCATGGATGACTGCTCGCACCAACGCCTCATCAACCCCCTGCGCCGCACTCGCGCGCCGGATTTCGTCGGCATACGCGGTGATATTCAAGCCCACACTGTTGAAATCGACAGCGCTGCTCACGTTACAGGCGTAACAGGTCTCGATGTAGCTGAAAACCAGCTCGACACGCTGCCCAGCGGGACGCCGATTGGTGTAGTGGGTCACGCCGTCCTTGACATAGCGATACACCGCACCGCGACTGACACGTGAGTCGCTGGCGGGCGGCGCTTCCTTCGGCGGCGAGTCCGCGTTGGCGGATGTCCGAAACTCGACTCTGGGGTGCGTGGGTTCGGTGGAGGCAGTCGGACTTCCCGCCGCAGCAGGCACGACCACGCGACTGGCCGTTCCCACCGAGCCGGAATTGCTTGTGCGGGCATACTTGATCGGCTTGCAATCCCGATAGCCGGTTCGATCACTGGTGAACGCGGTTTCGCCTTGAGGACCCACACAGCGATACAAATCGCCTGCCCACAATGCT
>Ga0075163_10004880_pt1 | contig 17954 bp, 20 predicted proteins | sample JI1023141ADNA_FD_71478 | JGI IMG/M metagenome (GOLD analysis project Ga0075163, IMG submission 71478) | Wastewater effluent complex algal communities from Wisconsin, to seasonally profile nutrient transformation and Carbon sequestration -... | ecosystem: Engineered > WWTP > Effluent > Algae...
ACATCCCAATCCAGCTCCACGGTCGCGGCGCGTTTCAGCAGCGCGGCGGCCAGGCCGGCGCCGCGGGGGATGAGCTTCTGGACATTCAGCATGCGGCGGCCTTCAGGCGGAGGTTCAGGAAGGCCTGATGGTAGCGGGCGCCCATGGTCTGGCCTCGGACTCAAGCCTGGCGGATCGCGGCAGCCGGCCTTTCACTGAAAGCTGCCAACAGCCCCAGCCCGATGAAGGCCGTGCCGGCCAACCGCTGGCCGTGCCGGCGGGCGGCCACTGCACCGCGCAGGCGAGGCGCCACCAGCGAGGCCAGGGCCACGTAGCCGGCATCGGTGCACGCGGCGATCGCGACGAACACACCGCCCAGCACCACGCTCTGGGTCAGCGGGTGGGCGCCGCCGGGGGTCATGAACTGCGGCAGGAAGGCTGCGAAGAACAGCGCGGTCTTGGGGTTCAGCAGGGCCACCACGAAGCCATCGCGGAACACCTGGCCATTGCCACGCACGGCCACATCCGGCAGCGCGGCACCCCCGGCCGGCCGCTGCGCCGACTCGCGCCACATCTTCAACCCCATCCACACCAGGTAGGCCGCGCCGGCCAGCTTGACCAGCGTGAAAGCCGCCGACGAGAGGGCGAACAGCACCGCCAGCCCCAGCGCCGCACCGAGCGCATTGCCAAAGTTGCCGAGCGCCACGCCGGCCACCGACGCCAGCCCACCGGCCTTGCCCTGGGCCAGCGTACGCGCAACGATGTAGACCACGGCCGGGCCGGGAGTGAGCGCCAGGGCCAAGCTGGCGCCGACAAAGGCCGTCAGCAGCGGCCAGGGCGGGAGCATGTCGTTCATCCAGGCAACTCTAACCGGTGCCGGGTCTGCTGCTTCAGCGCGGCCCTCCAGCCAGGCTTTGCCAGCCTCGGCTAGGCCGTTGAACTAGACAACGTTCTTGGCGAGATGGATGCCGGCGGTCAGAATGGCGTTGGACCTTCTCGTCCGAGCCCGCTGTTGAGACGTCGCATTTCCCATCGTGGCGCTCGTTGCCGCGAGCGGCTCAGCGGTCAGCCCAGGGCGCAGGGGGACACCTCATTCGTGAAGGCGCAATGTCATCCCACACAGATGTCCCAGCAGGTCTATCGAACGCCACGCCTCTGCGCGCGTCACATCACTGCTTCCGACGTGGACGCGATGGTTGCCGTTTACGGCGATCCAGTGGTCGTTCGGTATGTCGGCGATAGGCAACCGCTCGATCGCGCCCGTTGCGAGCAGTGGGTCGAGGTCACACTGCGCAACTACGCAACCCGTGGCTATGGCATGGTCGCCTTGGTTGAGCAGTCAACCGGCGCCATCGTTGGCTTCTGTGGCCTCGTGCACCCAGGCGGGCAGGCGGAGCCGGAGATCAAGTACGCGCTGCACCGGGATGTCTGGGGTCACGGGTTCGCAACCGAGGCCGCCACCGGCATGCTGGGCTATGCAAGGCAGATGGGCCTGCCCGAGGTCATTGCCACCACTGATCCGGAGAATGAAGCGTCTCACAGGGTGTTGCTCAAGGCGGGCATGCGGCGCGCCGAACTGCGCCCCAACGCCGACGGGTCGTTCACCCAGATGTTCGGCTGGTCACCGGCCCTGCCTGTGAGCGGTGAGCCCTGACCGTTCTCTGGAGATGACTCTTGCCGTCTTGGCACGGCACGCTCGCCTCGGCTTCAATGTCAGGCGCCCGAATATCACCTTTCCCGGAGGTCGCATGTCGGACTCGTGGTACGAACGCACCGTCTTGCCCTATCTGCTGGATTTTTCGTGCGGTATGAAGCCGATACGGAAGCAACGGATGAAGGTCATCCCTCAAGCGAGTGGCCGCGTGCTGGAGATCGGCATCGGCACAGGGCTGAATCTGCCCTTCTACGACCCAGCCCGCATCAAGTCCATCGTGGGCGTTGATCCGGGGATGCAGATGCACAGGCTCGCGCTGAAACGCAGCATCGCGGCGGGGCTGAAGATCGAACTGATGGGCGTGTCGGCCGAGAGGCTTCCTGTTGCGGACGCCAGCTTTGAGACAGTGGTCAGCACGTATACGCTCTGCACCATCCCCGATCCGGTCGCAGCGCTCAAGGAACTCCGGCGTGCCTTGGTGCCAGGGGGCAGGCTGCTGTTCTCCGAGCATGGCCGGGCGCCTGATGAGAATGTGTTGAAGTGGCAGACTCGTCTGCAACCCTATTGGATGAAAGTGGCGGGTGGCTGCAGGATGGATCGGGACATTCCTGCGCTTCTGGCGGAGGCGGGTTTCAAGGCGAAGGTGGAGTCCCGGTACATCCCCGGGCCGAAAGTTCTCTCGTTTCACTATTGGGGCGAAGCGGTGGCTGCTTGAACGCACCTCCTTCGGCCGATGGGGACCCTGCCCTTGATTGAATCGAACATGACCATCAAACCTGAGAACCATGCGGTCGACGAGTACATCGCGGCGTTCCCTGAAGAGGTGCAGGTCGTGCTGCGCGAGATCCGGGCAACGGTGCGCAAGGCTGCGCCGGAGGCGGAGGAACGGATCAGTTACCGCATGCCGGCCCTGTTTCAAGACGGTGTTCTGGTGTACTACGCTGCGTACAAACGCCACATCGGTGTGTATCCGCCCGTGCGGGACGACAAGCTGGCCGAGGCCACAGCCCAGTACGCCGGCCCCAAGGGCAACCTGCAGTTCCCGTTGTCAGAGACAATTCCGTATCCGCTGATAGGGCGTATCGTCAAGGCGCGGCTGAAGGAAAATCGCCTTCGCAAGGCAGCGAAGGCCAAATAGCCGGCAGCGTGCGCCAACACCCAGGAACCCGCATGGAATCCGCTGACATGTCGACCGCCATCCCATCGGTGCCCGAGGTGGCGGACAAGCACGGGCTGGAGATCAGCTTGAACAGCGCACTCGAGTTGTGCGAGTTGGAACTTGCCACGCTGGTGGACATCCGCCAGGCCTTCGAGATCCAGATGAAGGGGGCGATCCCGGACACGGTTCACATCCCGCTGTTCGAGGTCAAGCGCCTGCTGGGCCACACGCTGAGCGAGAACGAGCAGGACATCCTGGACGCTGGCCAGCCCACCCCGATGGACGTGCAGGGCTTCTTCACGATGATCAACCAACTGCACCACGTGCGTGACCGCATCGTGCTGTGCATCTGCAACAGTGGCAGGCGCAGCCTCTACGCGGCCAGCCTGCTGCGGTCGATGGGCTACGGCAAGGCGCTGTCGGTGGCAGGCGGCTTCCAGGCCTGGAAAAAGCTCCAGGCCGAAGCCGCCGCCGCGCAAGATCAGAACAAGAAGTAGCGCTGCGCCAGCGGCAGCTCCGTGGCCGGCTCACAGGTCAGCAGCACGCCGTCGGCGCGCACCTCGTAGGTCTGGGCGTCGATCTCCATCGTGGGCAGGTAGCCGTTGTGGACCATGTCGGTCTTCTTGACCGTGCGGTTGCCTTTCACGGCGGCCAGCCGCTTGTGCAGGCCGTAGCTCTCGGCCACGCCGCCGGCCAGCGCCGCCTGGCTGACGAAGGTGAGTGACCCGCGCGCCAGCGCGCCGCCGAAGGCGCCGAACATCGGCCGGTAGTGCACCGGCTGCGGCGTCGGGATGCTGGCGTTCGGGTCCCCCATCGCGGCGGCGGCGATGAAGCCGCCCTTCAACACCAGGCTGGGTTTGACGCCGAAATGCGAGGGCCGCCAGAACACCAGATCGGCCCATTTGCCCGGGGCGATCGAGCCCACCTCGTGCGAGATGCCATGCGAGAGCGCCGGGTTGATGGTGAGTTTGGCGATGTAGCGTTTGACGCGGGCGTTGTCGTGCCGCTCGGTGTCGCCCGGCAGCGCACCGCGCTGCAGCTTCATCTTGTGCGCCGTCTGCCAGGTGCGGATGACGACCTCTCCGACGCGCCCCATCGCCTGGCTGTCGGACGAGAACATGCTGATGGCGCCGAGGTCGTGCAACACATCCTCGGCCGCGATGGTTTCGCGGCGGATCCGGCTCTCGGCGAAGGCCAGGTCCTCGGCGATGCTGGCATCCAGATGGTGGCAGACCATCAGCATGTCCAGGTGCTCGTCCACCGTGTTCACGGTGTAGGGCATGGTCGGGTTGGTGGAAGAGGGCAGGAAGTTCGCCTCGCCCACCACCTTCATGATGTCCGGCGCGTGGCCGCCGCCCGCACCCTCGGTGTGGAAGGCGCACAGCGTGCGGCCCTTGGTGGCGGCGATGGTGTTCTCGACAAAGCCCGATTCGTTCAGCGTGTCGGAGTGGATCGATACCTGGGTGTCGGTCTCCTCGGCAACCGACAGGCAGCAGTCGATCGCCGACGGCGTGGTGCCCCAATCCTCGTGCAGCTTCAGGCCCATGGCGCCGGCATCGATCTGCTGGCGCAGCGCCTCGGGCAGGCTGGCGTTGCCCTTGCCGAGGAAGCCCAGGTTCATCGGGAAGGCATCGGCCGCCAGCAGCATGCGCTCGATGTTGGCCGGCCCTGGTGTGCAGGTGGTGGCGAAGGTGCCGGTGGCCGGGCCGGTGCCGCCACCGAACATGGTGGTCACGCCCGAGTACAGCGCCTCGTCGATCTGCTGCGGGCAGATGAAGTGGATGTGGGTGTCGATGGCGCCGGCGGTGACGATCATGCCCTCGCCGGCGATGATCTCGGTGCCCGGCCCGATGACGATGTCCACGCCCGGTTGCACATCCGGGTTGCCGGCCTTGCCGATGGCCGCGATGCGCGAGCCCTTGATGCCGATGTCGGCCTTGACGATCCCCCAGTGGTCGACGATCACCGCGTTGGTGACCACGCAGTCCATCGCCTCGTGCGGGTGCGGGCCATTCGCCACCTGGCTCTGGCCCATGCCGTCGCGGATGGTCTTGCCGCCGCCGAACTTGACCTCTTCGCCGTAGCCGCCCGCGCGCAGCGTCAGGTCCTGCTCGATCTCGATCACCAGCGCGGTATCGGCCAGGCGGAGCCGGTCGCCGGCGGTGGGGCCGAACATCTCGGCGTAGGCGCGTTTGCCGATGGTGGCCATGTCAGAGGCTCCCTTGGATCAGGCCGCGAAAGCCGTGGACGACGCGCAGGCCGGCCAGTTCGACCAGCTCGACCGTGCGCTGCTGCCCCGGCTCGAAGCGCACCGCCGTGCCCGAGGCGATGTTCAGCCGCATGCCATGCGCTGCCGCACGGTCGAAGCGAAGGCCGGCATTGGTTTCGGCGAAGTGGTAGTGCGAGCCGACCTGGATCGGCCGGTCGCTGGCGTTTTCGACCACCACGGTGGCGGTACGGCGGCCGGGGTTCAGCACGAGGTCGCCGGGGTCGGTGAGGAGTTCGCCGGGGATCATGGTGGTGCGCCTCTCAGGAGATGGGTTGGTGCACGGTCACCAGCTTGGTGCCGTCGGGGAAGGTGGCCTCGATCTGGATCTCGGGGATCATCTCTGCCACGCCCTCCATCACATCGGCACGGCGCAACACGGTCTTGCCATCGCTCATCAACTGGGCCACGGTCTTGCCGTCCCGGGCGCCCTCCATGATGGCGGCGCTGATCAACGCCACCGCCTCGGGGTAGTTGAGTTTCAGGCCACGTGCCATGCGGCGCTCGGCCAGCAGGCTGGCGGTGAAGATCAGCAGCTTGTCTTTTTCGCGGGGTGTCAGGTCCATCCGGGTCTCCAGCGCGGGTTGGCGCTGCCGAGTATCCAGCAAGGGCGATGCCACCGGGCCTGGGATAATCCGGCCCGTGATGAAACCCCGTTCCCCTGTGTGCCGCCGCGCCACGATGCTGGCGGCCTTGGCGCTGTCCGCCCTGGCCAGCGCCTGCGTCAGCACCCCGCCCAAGCAACGCGTCTACCAGACCGAGGGCTTCGAATCGACCGAAACTTTCTCGCGTCTTTTCGACGCCCCGGTGAGCCTGACCTGCGAAGCTGCACGCCGAGCGCTGCTGAGCCAGGGCTATGTGCTGTCCACCGTCAAGGCCGACGCCATCAACGGCCAGAAGGCCTTCCAGCCGGAGGGCGAGGTGCATGTGCAGATCCAGTTCAATGTGGTCTGCGCGCCCGAAGGCCCGGAGGGCCGGATCGCCACCGCCTACGTCAACGCGATCCAGGAAAGCTACGCGCTCAAGAAGAACCCCAACTCGGCCAGCGTCGGCCTGTCGGCCATCGGCTCGCTGTCCATCCCCTTGAGCTCCAGCAGCGACTCGATGGTCAAGGTGGCCAGCGAGACCATCCCGGCCGGCCCGTTCTACGACCGCTTCTTCGCGCTGATGCAGCGCTACCTGCGGGAGCAGGCAGAGTAGCCGTCACCGGGCAGGCGGGCGTAAACTGGCCAGCCCCCATCCGACACGCGCCTGCCCACACGCCACCCCTGCCATGACCACGCCTGGCCACCAGCTTGTCATCGGCGACCACCTCGCACGCAGCGTGCGTGGCGTGCCCTGTGCTCCGCCGAGTGCGGTCAATGACATGAGTCAACGACGGGCCGCTCCCGAGTTGACTCGCCCCCCGCTGGGGGCCTGACGCGCAAGCGCCAGGTTCGGGGGCTCCATCCCCAGTCTTTGACCATCCCACTTGCCAGGAGCACCACCATGGCCGATCTGTTTGACAACCCCATGGGCCTCATGGGGTTCGAATTCGTCGAATTCGCCTCGCCCACCCCCGACCTGCTGGAGCCCATCTTCGAGAAGATGGGCTTCACCAAAGTGGCCACCCACCGCTCGAAGCAGGTGAGCCTGTTTCGCCAGGGCGACATCAACTTCATCGTCAACAGCGAACCCAAGAGCGTCGCTGGCTACTTCGCCGCCGAGCACGGCCCGTCGGCCTGCGGCATGGCCTTCCGCGTCAAGGACGCACACAAGGCCTATGCCCGCGCGCTGGAACTCGGGGCGCAGCCGGTGGAGATCCCCACCGGCCCGATGGAACTGCGCCTGCCCGCCATCAAGGGCATCGGTGGCGCGCCGCTGTACCTGATCGACCGCTATGAGGACGGCAAGTCCATCTACGACATCGATTTCGAGTTCATCGACGGCGTGGAGCGCCACCCCAGGGGCCATGGCCTGAAGCTCATCGACCACCTCACGCACAACGTCTACCGCGGCCGCATGGCCTTCTGGGCGGCGTTCTACGAGCGGCTGTTCAACTTCCGCGAGATCCGCTACTTCGACATCAAGGGCGAGTACACCGGGCTGACCAGCAAGGCCATGACCGCACCGGACGGCATGATCCGCATCCCGCTGAACGAGGAGTCCTCCAAGGGCGCCGGCCAGATCGAGGAGTTCCTGATGCAGTTCAACGGCGAGGGCATCCAGCACATCGCCCTGCTGACGGACGACCTCAAGTCCAGCATCGACCAGCTCGCGATGGCCGGCATCCCGCTGATGACTGCGCCCTCCGACGCCTACTATGAGATGCTGGAGGAGCGCCTGCCGCGCCACGGCGAGGCGGTGGGCGAGCTGCAGACCCGCGGCATCCTGCTGGACGGCTCCACACAGGGCGAGCGCCCGCGCCTGCTGCTGCAGATCTTCTCGCAGACCCTGCTGGGCCCGGTGTTCTTCGAGTTCATCCAGCGCAAGGGCGACGACGGCTTCGGCGAGGGCAATTTCAAGGCCTTGTTCGAATCGATGGAGCGCGACCAGCTCCGCCGCGGCGTGCTGCAAGCCGCCGAGTGAGGAGCCACGCCATCATGAACGGCATCGACGCCACCCACGATCCTGCGCTCACGAGCTGGGTCGAATCCGCCAATGACCCGGCCACGGATTTCCCGATCCAGAACCTGCCCTTCGGCCGCTTCCGCACCACGCCTGACAGCAGCTGGCGCATCGGCGTGGCCATCGGGGACCAGATCCTCGACCTGCACGCCGCCGGCCTGATCGATTCGGCCGACATGAACCGCCTGATGCGCATGGCGCCGGCCCCGCGGGGGGCGCTGCGCCAGGCCTTGTCCGAGGGCCTTCGCAGCGGCTCGCGGCTGATGGTGGCGTGGCGCGAGGCGCTGGTGCGGCAGGCGGCGGTTGAGATGGGGCTGCCCTGCGAGATCGGCGACTACACCGATTTCTACACGAGCATCCACCACGCCACCACCGTGGGCCGCCAGTTCCGGCCGGACAACCCGCTGCTGCCCAACTACAAATGGGTACCCATCGGGTACCACGGGCGCGCATCGTCCATCGTCATCAGCGGCCAGAACTTCCGCCGCCCCTGGGGCCAGACCAAGGGCCCAGCGGACGACAGCCCGCCCAATTTCTGGCCCAGCCGCCGGCTCGACTACGAGCTGGAGCTGGGCGTGGTGGTGTCGCGCCCCAACGCGATGGGCGAGCCCATCCCCATGACCGAGGCCGAGGAGCATGTGCTCGGCGTGGCACTGTTCAACGACTGGAGCGCGCGCGACGTGCAGGGCTGGGAGTACCAGCCCTTGGGGCCGTTCCTGTCGAAGAATTTCGCGAGCACGTTGTCGCCCTGGGTGGTCACCCTGGAGGCGCTGGCGCCGTTCCGCAGGCGCTTCAGGCGACCGGAGGGAGACCCGGCGCCGTTGCCCTACCTGGATTCGCCGGCCAATCGTGAGCACGGCGCGATCGACATCGCGCTCGAGGTCTGGCTGCAGACCGCGGCGATGCGCGAGGCCGGCCACCCCGGTGACTGCATCTCGCGCTCCAACTATGCGGACGCCTACTGGACCGTGGCCCAACTGGTGGCCCACCACACGGTGAACGGCTGCAACCTGAACCCGGGCGACCTGTTCGGCACCGGCACCTTGTCCGGCCCGCAACCGGAGCAAGGCGGCTCGATGCTGGAACTGAGCCAGGGCGGCAAGAAGCCGATCGCGCTCAGCAATGGCGAGAAGCGCGCCTTCCTGGAAGACGGTGACACCGTGATCCTGAAGGGCTCCTGTGAGCGCGCTGGCGCCCGCCGTATCGGGTTCGGCGAGTGCCGCGGCATGGTGATGCCGGCCCGGCCGGCTACAGCCTGAGCGTGTAGACCCGGAAGACTTCGTCGCGAACCCAGCCCCGGCTTTCATAGAGGGCCTGCGCGGCGAGGTTGTCGTGCGCGGTGGACAGATCCAGCCGCGCACAGCCGGCGCCGCGCGCATGCGCCTCTGCGGCATGCATCAACGCGCCCGCCAGGCCCCGGCCGCGCGCGGCTGGCCCCACGAACAGGTCGTACAGCACCATCACCGGGGCAGCCTCCACCGAACAGAAGCTCGGGTAGAGCTGGCAGAAGCCCGCCGGCTCGCCAGCCAGCGCGCCGAGGAACAGGACCGATTCGTTCCGCGCGATCCGTTCGCCCAGGAAGCGCCTCGCCAACGCCGCGTCGGGGGCTTGGCCGTAGAACTGCCGGTAGGCATCGAACAGCCCGGCCAGCGCGGCCAGATCGGCCGCGCCTGCCCGGCGCACCATCGGAGCAGTCAACGCAGGCTGGCTTTCAGCACCCGGCCCTCGGCCCGCTTGGACTTGGTGGCGGCCGTGCGGTAGGCCTCCTCTGCGGCGGTGCGCATCTCGATCGCGCGTTGCAGCGCGGCCTGGTAGCGCTCGGGCGTGTAGGTGTTCTCGGTGCCGATGTAGATGCTGCGGCGCTGTGGGGTCTTGCCGAACCGCGGGATCAGCACCGCCAGGCTGCAGTCCCGCACCTTGGCGTTCTTGCGCAGGCGCACCACCGGCCCGGAGATGCCCACCGGCAGGTCGCTGGATTTGCCATTGTTGGGGGCGCTCTGAAGCCGCGAGGGGGCGGGCATCGTGGCGATGCGTTTCAGCAACTCCTTGGTGGCCAGGGCGAGCGACTTGGCGGCGCCGCTGCCATCCGTGGTGTGGTCCGAATAGAGCTTGGTGCCGGCGTATCGCAGCTGCCAGCCGTGCGTGGCACGGTGATCGATTCTCTGGATGCCTTGCGGGACGCTGAATTGCTCCCCGCTGAAGATCACTACCTCTCGGGTCTTCATGAAGTTCCTCGGTACTGCCAGTGGCCGGCGCGGCAATCTGGGTTGCCCGCGCCGCCTTGAGAAACCTCCCTCGTGCCTGAGTGTAGCCCAGGCTAACCGGGGCTGTGTGGGGTGCTCCCCGAGCCGCCTTCTCGATGCACGACAATCGGCGCCCCCGGACAACCCGACCCTGAGGATCTTTCGCGTGGCATTGTTGATGTTCAAGAACCTGGTGGTGTACCGCGTTTCGGCGCCGGACGGCAGCCCTTGGCAGGCCGATCTGGCCCAGATCGAGGCAGGGTTGCAGAAGGCGCGATTCGTGCCTTGCGCGTCCACCCAGCCGGTGTCCCTGGGGTGGGTGCCGCCGCGCGAGACGGATTCGCCCTCTGCGCCGCTGGCCGAGTCGGTTGGCGGGCAGTTCGTGATGCGCCTGATGGTGGAGCAGCGCGTGCTGCCGTCCTCCGTGGTGAAGCGCCACACCCAGGAGCTGGCACGAAAGATCGAGCAGACCACCGGCCGCAAGCCCGGCAAGCGCCAGTCGAAGGAACTTAAGGAAGAGGCCCTGCTGTCGTTGCTGCCGCGCGCTTTCACCAAGCAGGCCACTGCCCATGTCTGGCTCGATCCGAAGGCCGGGCTGCTGATGGTCGACGCCAGCAGCCCCAAGCGGGCGGAGGACGCTGCCACCGTGCTGATCCAGGCGCTGCCCGGCCTGGCCTTGCGCCTGGTGCAGACCACGCTCTCGCCGGCGGTGGCGATGACCGCCTGGCTGGCCAGCGGCGAGGCGCCGGCAGGTTTCTCGGTGGACCGCGAGTGCGAACTGAAGTCGGCCGACGAGATGAAATCCGTGGTTCGCTACGCCCGCCACCCGTTGGACACTGACGAGGTGCGCGCGCATGTGCAGGCTGGCGGCAAGCAGCCCACCCGGCTGGCGATGACCTGGCGCGGCCGGGTTTCCTTCGTGCTGACCGATGGCCTGCAGATCAAGAAGCTGAGCGTGGAGGATGGTGTCTTCGACGCCGGCCGCACCGGCCGCGACGATGACGGCTTCGACGCCGATGCCGCCATCGCCACTGGCGAGTTGCGCCAGCTGATCCCCGACCTGGTGGCCGCGCTGGACGGTGAACTCGTCACCGCCTGAACAGGAGCAACCCGTGCGTGGCCACCTGCCCGTGCACTGCGTCGGTGCCAGGCGCACGCTCCTGGTGAGCCTCGGCTTGGCCTGAACCAGGTCTGGCCCCGGGCGGGTGCCAGCGTGGTGCGCCGGGTGCCCGTCGCCTGGGTGCGGTTCTTGAGTGGTCGGATATCGGACCCTGACCGTGACGATGCTCCCTCACCCCGCCCCCCTGCTGCGCACCGAGCCCAGCGGGCCCACCGAACGGGCCCCAATGGCGCAGCCGCGGGCGCAGCGCGTCATCAAGATCAGGCGGGACTACAACGCCTGGGTCGCGAGCGAGACGCTCGAGGACTACGCGCTGCGCTTCACGCCGCGCTCATTCCGGAAGTGGTCCGAATGGCGGGTGGCCAACACGGCGTTCGGTGCCGCCTCGTTTCTGGTGCTGGAAGCCGTGGGCGCCACGCTGCTGGTGCAGTACGGCTTCGCCAACGCCTTCTGGGCCATCCTGGCCACCGGCCTGATCATCTTCCTGGCCGGGTGGCCGATCAGCGTGTACGCCGCGCGGCACGGCGTGGACATGGATCTGCTCACCCGTGGCGCCGGCTTTGGCTACCTGGGCTCGACGATCACCTCGCTGATCTATGCCAGCTTCACCTTCATCTTCTTCGCCCTCGAGGCGGCGGTGATGGCCTATGCGCTGGAGCTGGCGTTCGACATCCCGCCGGCCTGGGGCTACCTGTTCTGCGCGCTGGCGGTGATCCCGCTGGTGACCTACGGCGTCACCTGGATCAGCCGCCTTCAGGTCTGGACGCAGCCGCTCTGGTTGGCACTGCTCGTGCTGCCGTACGTCGCGGTGCTGCAACTCCACCCCGGCCTGCTGGCGGAACTGGCGGCTTACCCGGGCGAGCAGGGCACTGGCGCGGCCTTCAGCCTGCCCGGGTTCGGCGCTGCGCTCACGGTGGGCATCGCGCTCATCACCCAGATGGGCGAACAGGTGGATTACCTGCGCTTCATGCCCGAGCGCACGCCGGCCAATCGCACCCGATGGACCCTGGCGGTGCTGGTGGGTGGCCCGGGCTGGGTGCTCCCCGGGGTGCTGAAGATGCTGGGCGGTGCGCTGCTGGCCTACCTGGCGCTGAGCCTCATGGTCTCGCCCGATCGCGCGGTGGATCCGAATCAGATGTACCTGGCCGCCTGGGAGATGGTGTTGCCGCACTACGGCTGGGCGGTGGCGGTGACAGCCTTGTTCGTGATCGTTTCGCAGCTCAAGATCAACGTCACCAACGCCTATGCCGGCTCGCTGGCCTGGTCCAACTTTTTCTCCCGCCTGACCCACAGCCACCCGGGCCGCGTGGTGTGGATGGTCTTCAATCTGCTCATCGCGCTGATGCTGATGGAACTGGATGTGTTCCAGGCGCTGGGCGGCGTGCTGGGCCTGTTTTCCAACATCGCCATCAGCTGGATCATGGCGGTGGTGGCCGACCTGGTCATCAACAAGCCGCTCGGCCTGTCGCCCCCCGGCATCGAGTTCCGCCGCGCCTACCTGCACGATGTGAACCCGGTGGGCGTGGGTGCCACCGGCCTGGCCTCTTTGCTCTCGGTGGCCGCGCATCTGGGCGCCTTCGGCCCGCTGGCGCAGGCCTTCTCGGCCATGATTGCGCTGGCCACCGCTTTCGTGGCCGCGCCGTTGATCGCCTGGGCGACCAGGGGGCGCTACTACCTGGCGCGCGAGCCTGAGCCCGAGGTGGCGGGCTCGTACCAGCGCCTCACCCCGATGTTGCAGCGCTGTGTGGTCTGCGAGCGCGACTACGAGCGCGAAGACATGGCCGGCTGCCCCGCTTACGGTGGCCCCATCTGCTCGCTGTGCTGCACGCTGGACGCGCGTTGCGGCGACCGCTGCAAGACCGTGCCGCGCTTTGTGGACCAGGTGTGGGGCCGTTGGTCTGCCACGCTGGCCCGCTGGCTCCCCGGACGCTTCGGGCTGCAGGTGGATTCGGGCCTGGGCCAGTACCTGCTGCTGATGGCCTTCATCGTGCCGCTGCTGGCGGCGCTGTTCGGCCTGCTGTACCACCAGGAACTGCGTGCCTTGTCGGCGCGCGGCCCGGAACTCACTGCGTGGATGGAGCCGGCCCTGCGCGCCGGGTTCATCAAGGCCTACGCCGCGTTGCTGCTGGTGGCCGCCATCGTGGCCTGGTGGCTGGTGTTGGCGCAGCAGAGCAGGCGCGTGGCCCAAGAGGAATCCGAGCGCCAGACCGAGGCGCTGGAGAGCGAGGTCGATTCGCACCGCCAGACCGACCTGGAACTGCAGAAGGCCAAGCGCCTGGCGGATGCCGCCAGCCGCGCCAAGACCCGCTACATCACCACCATCAGCCACGAGCTGCGCACGCCGCTCAACAGCATCCTGGGCTACGCACAGTTGCTGGAGGATGACCCCGCCATGCCTGCCCATCGGCGCCAGGCGGTGAGTGTGATCCGCCGTGGTGGCGACCACCTGCTGAGCCTGATCGAGGGCACGCTGGATGTCGCCCGCATCGAGGCCGGCAAGCTCAGGTTGGACAGTCAGCCCATGCGCTTTCGCGAGTGCATCGAGGAGATCGCGCGTCTGTTCGAGCTGCAGGCTGCGGACAAGGGCATCGGCTTCTCCTACCAGGCCGACGGCCGCCTGCCCGAGGTGGTGCGGGCCGACGAGAAGCGCCTGCGCCAGATCCTCATCAACCTGGTGGGCAACGCGGTGAAGTTCACCACCACTGGCCAGGTGCGGCTGCACCTGCAGCACGCGCGCGAGATGCTGCGCATCGAGATCATCGATTCCGGCCCCGGCATGAGCGAGGACGAACTCGAGCGCGTGTTCGAGCCCTTCGTCCGCGGCTCGGCGGCGGGCGGCTCGTCGGCCAGCGGCACCGGCCTGGGCCTGACGATCAGCAAGATGCTCACCGACCTGATGGGCGGCGAGATGCGCGTCGCCAGCACCCCCGGCGTGGGCAGCACCTTCAGCCTGCGCTTCTACCTGCCCGAACTGCGCACCGACGAGGCCGCCATCGTGGCCAAGGCGCCGGCGCGCGCGGGCTACCACGGCCCCCGCCGCACCATCCTGGTGGTCGACAACGAAGAGGCAGACAGGCAACTGCTGTCAGATCTGCTGCAGCCGCTGGGCTTCGTCATCGAGACGGCGGCAAACGGCGAAGAGGGCTTGGCCCGCGCACTGACGCTGGAGCCGGATGCCATCTTCATGGATCTGGCGATGCCCGGCATCGACGGCTGGGAGGCCATCCGCCGCTTGCGCGCCACGCCCCTGGCCAGCGTGCCGGTGGCCGTGGTCTCGGCCAACGCCTTCGACCAGGGGCTGGACAACGACGTCGGTCTGCCTGCGGCCGATTTCCTGGTCAAGCCCGTGCGCCTGCCCGTGCTGCTGGATTGGCTGGGCCGCAAGCTCGATCCGCAATGGTCGGCCGCCGAGCCAACCCCGCCACCCGACGATCCGGGCGGCGACGAACTGCCTGACGCCCAACACCTGACCGCGTTGCACGAGTTGGTGCGCCTGGGCTACCTGCGCGGCATCGGCCGCAAGTTGGACGAGATCGAGGCCGCCGATGCCTCGGCCGGCCGCTTCGTGGCCAAGCTGCGTGCGCTGGCCCGCGAGTACCAGCTGGATGCCATGAACCGGCTGCTGACGAAAGCCCTCGATGAGCCCCGCTGATCCCCCGTTGCCACTCTCTCTGGGGACGCATCCCTCTGCCCCGCTGGCCGACGCCACCGACATCGTGCTGCTGGTGGACGATGTGCCCGACAACCTCGGTCCACTGCACGATGCCTTGGACGAGTCCGGCTACACCGTGCTCGTGGCCACCTCGGGGGAGGCCGCGCTCGCACTGGCCGCGCAGGCCCCGCCGGACATCGTTCTGCTGGACGCGTTGATGCCTGGCCTGCACGGCTTCGACGTGGCGCGCCGCCTGAAGGCCGACCCGGCCACCGCCGGCGCACCCATCATCTTCATGACCGGCCTCACCGAGACCGAGCACGTGCTGGAGGCCTTCAGCGCGGGCGGGGTGGACTACGTCACCAAGCCCATCCGCCCGCGCGAGGTGCTGGCCCGCATCGCCGCACACCTGAGCAGCGCCCGCAGCCAGAGGCAGGCCCGCCAGGCGCTGGACGCCTTCGGCCACGCCACCCTGGTGGTGCGCGAGTTCGACGGCCGCCGCATCTGGCAGACGGCGCTGGCGCGCCAACTTCTCGAGCGCTACTTCGGCGAAATGCCCGATGTGGTGAGCCCGCCCGAGCTGATGGCCTGGGTGGGCAGGCAGGCCATTCGCCATCGCGCCGGTGCCGATACGCAGACCCTGACCGTGAGCCGCGGCGCCGGCCGGTTGACCTGCAGCCTGCACCCGCTGGAAGACAGCCCCGCCGCCGCCGAAGGCCAGTGGCTGATCGTGCTGCGTGAGGAATCCGAGGCCGCCATGCTGGCCAGCTGGATGCAGGTCTTCAGCCTCACCGCCCGGGAGGCTGAGGTGCTGTACTGGGTGATCCAGGGCAAGACCAACCGCGACATCGGCGACATCCTGGGCGCGAGCCCCGCCACCGTGAAGAAGCACCTGGAGCGGGTCTACACCAAGCTGGGCGTCGAGACGCGCACGGCGGCAGCCAACCTGGCGCTGACAAGGGTCCGGGGCTAGGGTCAGTTTCCTGGGTCACCTGAGCCCTCCCATAGCGTTGACGGGCCCTAGGGCGGCGCCAGCGGGCTCTGGCCGCCTATGGCAACATCGTTCCGCCTCTCGCCGATGGCAGGCACGCTGCTTCCATCGGCACCAACTCATCGAAACCGTGAGCACACGCCTGGAGCCCGAGAAAGCGCCCTATGCCCATTGAACTGGACAAGGAAGTTCGCGCCACAGCGGTTAGATCGATCGAGCGCTACTTCCAGGATGAACTGGACGAGAAGATTGGCAACATCCGGGCCTCCGCGTTGCTGAGCTTCTTCCTTGAGGAAGTGGGGCCAAGTGTTTACAACAAGGCCGTGGCCGACGTACAAGAGCGTCTGCTGGCGCGGGTCACGGAAGTGGACATCGAGTGCCATGAAGAAGAGTTTGACTTCTGGCGCAAGCGAACCAGCAAGAGCAGAAAGTAGATGTCGAGACTCCGTGTGGTGACACTAACGCCCTCGAGCAAGGGGCATCGCCTGCGGGCGGCCCTGAACGTCGACCGTCGGCCACGCAAACCGAGCCCGGCCATGAAAAATGCCGTCACCCTGATCTTCGGGTTGCTCGCCTGGGCCCAAGCGCCCGCTGCCGAAATGAGCCTCGCGGTACTGACCGCCGAGGTGCTTGGGGCTGAGGCATCCCTTTACCGTGCGGTCTTCGACGACTGCGACGCCGATGCACTGTCCAGGCTCGTTGCACCGGAGATGGAGTTCTTTCATGACAAGGGCGGGCAAGTCGCCAAGTCCGGGCTCGACTTCGTCGCCGCAATTCGAGGCTCATGTGCCAACCAGCGCGCTGGCAAGGAGGTCAGAACACGGCGCGAACTGATACCCAACTCGATCTCTGTGTATCGCATGGGCGGATATGGCGCATTGGCCGTTGGCAGTCACCGGTTCTTTCATCTCCCCGACGCCCAACCCGAGGTGCCCACCGAACACGCTCGTTTTGCCAACCTGTGGCGACTTGAGGGTGGCCATTGGCTGCTGGCGCGTGTATTGAGCTTCGATCACGTACCTTCAGCCCGTGCTCCGTGAACACCCATTGCAATGCCCAGCATGCCCTACCCAACGACTGAAGGATCCATGCGCCGCCTGCTCACCATCACGCTTTGTGCAACGCTCGCCGCGTGCGCGACGACACAACCCGGAAGGCCGGATCCGACGGTACTGACAGGGACATGGAAAGTCGACCTTCGGCCGACGCCGGCGGATCCTCCCTACTACCAGGAGTTCGTGGTCACGGCCGTTTCGGGTGGCTCCTTTGAGGGCAGGTTCTACGGAGCACCCATCGAGCAGGCGCGAATCAATGTGGATTGGGGTGCGGTTCGAATCGCATTCGTCACCTCGGATCAATCCGGCCCGTACAACCACTCGGCAACCTTGACCGGCGGGCGACTCGAGGGGCTCTCGAACTCCACGGGACGCAACTTCCTGTCCTATTGGAGTGCCGTGAAGCCATAGGCGCCATCCGCTATGAACCAGACCATGCAAAACGCCCTCGCCGGAAAGCGTGTCCTTGTCACCCAGTCCGGTGAATTCATGGGGCCGGTGCTCTGCGAGGTGTTCAACGAGCAGGGGGCCACCGTGATTGCCAGCCAAGAAGCCCTTTCCGAACCTGGCGCCGCTGAGCGCGTGGTGCGCGCCGCCGGCGCGTTCGACGTCCTCGTCGCCAATCTGGCTCACCTGGCGCCATCCACGCCCGCGCCTGAAGTGGGCGACGACGAGTGGCGCCAGGTCTTTGCCGCCCTGGTGGATCCGCTGCCCCGCCTTGTCGGCGCAGCGGCGCCGGCGATGCTGCGCCGTCGGTCGGGCAAGATCCTGGTCATTGGCAGTGCCGCTGCGTTGCGCGGCATGAAGAGGGCGTCGACCTACAGCGCTGCCCGCGGTGCCCAACTCGCCTACGTCCAGGCCGTTGGCGTCGAGTTCGCGCCGCATGGTGTCCAGGTCAATGCCATCGCCCAAAACTTCGTCGAGAACCCGACCTACTTTCCTGCTGAAGTTCAGGCCAACCCCCGCTTCCAGGAGCGGCTGGCGCGGGAAGTCCCGCTGGGTCGTCTCGTCGCCGCACGCGAGGATGCGATGTTTGCGGCCTACCTTTGCAGCAGTTCTGCCGACTGCTTTGTCGGCCAGGTCTTCCCGGTCAGCGGTGGATGGGCCGTTCGCTAGGTTTCACTGCACCTCGCCCTACGCTGGCGTTTAGCCGAGCGCAGTTTCACCAAGGAGCGTTCATTGAACCGAGCCCATGCTTCGCGAACGACGCTCGCAAACGGCCGGCCCC
>Ga0075163_10004882_pt1 | contig 17950 bp, 13 predicted proteins | sample JI1023141ADNA_FD_71478 | JGI IMG/M metagenome (GOLD analysis project Ga0075163, IMG submission 71478) | Wastewater effluent complex algal communities from Wisconsin, to seasonally profile nutrient transformation and Carbon sequestration -... | ecosystem: Engineered > WWTP > Effluent > Algae...
TGGCCCCACACCACCAGCCCGAGCACGCCGATGGCGACGAAGGACCACACCTGGCCGGTGTGGCCATACACCGGCTTGCGGCTGAAGGTGGACAGCACGTGGGGCATCAGCCCCCACACCGGCAGCAGCAGGATGTACACCTCGGGGTGGCCGAAGAACCAGAACAGGTGCTGGAAGAGGATCGGGTCGCCGCCGCCGGCCGCATCGAAGAAGTGGGTGCCGAAATGGCGGTCGGTGAGCAGCATCGTCACGCCGCCGGCGAGCACCGGCAGGGTGATGATGAGCAGCACCGCGGTGACCAGCCAGCCCCAGCAGAAGAGCGGCATCTTCATCAGCGTCATGCCCGGGGCGCGCATGTTGAGGATGGTGGCGATGATGTTGATCGAGCCCATGATCGAGCTGATGCCGAGGATGTGGATCGCGAAGATCGCAAAATCGACGCCGATGCCGCCCTGCACCGACAGCGGCGCGTAGAGCGTCCAGCCGGTAGCCACCGCGCCGTCACCGATGCCGAACAAAGCCAGCACGAAGGGCAGCGTGAGCAGGATCGCCGCCGGCGGCAGCAGCCAGAAGCCCCAGTTGTTGAGGCGCGGCAGGGCCATGTCGGGGGCGCCGATCATCAGCGGGATCATCCAGTTGGCGAAGCCGGTGGCGGCCGGCATCAGCGCGGCGAAGATCATCACCAGCGCATGCACGCCGATCAGCTGGTTGAAGAACTCCGGCCGCATCAGCTGCAGCCCGGGCTGGAAGAGCTCGGCCCGCACCGCCAGGATCATCGCGCCGCCGACGAAGAACATCAGCAGCGAGAAGCTGAGGTACATCGTGCCGATGTCCTTGTGGTTGGTGGTGGTGAGCCAGCGCAGCAGGCCGCCCGGCTGATGGGCGTGGCCGCCGTGGCCGTCGAGGGTGTGGGTGGCGGTGTTCATCGGCGGCTCCTCTGGGGGAATGCCTGGGCGGCGGCCGGGCTGGGGCGCCGGCTGGAATCGGCTGCGGCGTGGGGGCTCATCGCAGGGCCTTGATCTGGGCGGGCTGGATCATGTCGCCCTTGTTGTTGCCGAAGGCGTTGCGCTCGTAGGTGATGATGGCGGCCAGGTCGGCGTCGGACATGGTGGCCTTGAAGGCCTGCATCGCTGTGCCTGCCTTGCCGTTGAGCACGCGGTCGACGTGGCTGTCGGGGATCAGCCGGCCCTCGGGCGAGAGCAGCGGGCCGGTGACGATCTTGCTGCCGGCCAGTGCCGGGAAGGCCGGCGGGATGCCCTGGCCTTCAGGTTGGTGGCAGGCTGCGCAGTTTTTGTCGTAGGCGGCCTTGCCGGCGGCCATCAGCTCGTCCTTGCTCCAGGCCTTGTCGCTGCCGGCGGCTGCGGCGGCCATCTCGGCCTTCTTGCCGGCGACCCAGGCGGCGTACTCGGGCTCGGGCACCGCCCGCACGACCACTGGCATGAAGCCGTGGTCCTTGCCGCAGAGTTCGGCGCACTGGCCGCGATAGACGCCGGGCTCTTCGATGCGGACCCAGGTTTCGCGCAGGAAGCCGGGGATCGCGTCGCGCTTGACGCCGAACTGGGGCACCCACCAGGTGTGGATCACGTCGGTGGAGGTGAGCAGGATGCGCACCTTGCGGCCCACCGGCAGCACCACTTCGTTGTCGACTTCCAGCAGGTAGTTTTCGCCCTTGGCGGCCTGGCCCTCGATCTGCTCGCGCGGGGTGGACAGGGCGCTCACGAAGCTGATGCCGGAGTCGGGGTATTCGTACTTCCATTTCCACTGCAGGCCGGTGACCTTGAGCACCATGTCGGCCTTGGTGCGGGTGTCCTCCATCTCGATCACCGCATGGAAGGCCGGGATGCCCATCAGCACGAAGTCGATGAAGAGCAGGATCGCGAAGGGCACCAGCACCCAGAACCACTGCAGCACGCCGGTCGGACCGCTGAAGCCGGCCGCCTGGGCGCCCACGCTCTTGCGGTGGCGGATCATCGAATACAGCATGATCGCGAACACCACCACGAACAGCACGGTGATCACCACCATGAACTGGTTGTGCATCGACAGGGTGTCGCGGCCGATGGGCGTGACGGGCTTGGGGAAGTTCCAGCTGAAATCGGCCAGGGCGGCGCCGGCACCCAGGGCCAGGCCGGTGCCGAGGGCCAGGCGGGAAAAGGAGGCGAGGCGTGCAGCGCTGCGGCTGGGGTTGAGTATCGTCAAGGCTCCACCTCTTCCTTTTCCGGGATGATCAACGGGCTTGCTGCTGCGGCCGGCTAGTCGGGTCAGATGCAAGCCGGCGGTGCTGCCGGGGTGTCATCAGACGCGTGCTGCGGGGCTTGCCGCGGGCCCGGGCAAGCCGAATGCCTGGTCGGGCCTCGGCGCCCGGCCGGGTGGCGGCGACGGCCAGCTGAACGTCTTGACGCGGATCGACGGGCAGCGCGTTGGCGCAGCACTGTGGAGTGCAAGGAAAAGAGGGGCGAGAAAAAGAAGAGCAAATCCAGGGCCTGCGGAGGACTGCGCCAGCCAGGCAAGTGCCAGCGCAAAGCCCGCGGCCAGCGCCACACAGGCCAGCGCCCGGTGGATGCCGGGCGCTGGTGTGCAGTCCGGGCCGGTGGCCCGTTGATGCCCTTCCACCGTTTCTGTTGCGGTGATAGCCATGGCGTCTCCTCCAGGCCCTGCCTGCGACTATTTGACGCAGATCAATTTGAGGCTTCAGTGTAGCATCGGCGGCAGATTTTGCACTGCACTTGTTCGTGATTTAAGTGATTGAAAATAAAAGGGGTTTGCAATGATTTCAATGCTGCGTCGCAGCATCCTTCCTGCGGTGCTGATGGGCTTGCTGGCAGCCTGCTCTCCCGGCGGCAGCGGGGGGGCTGGTTTCGTCAATACCGACATCACCGGCGCGAGCTACGGCAAGGGCTTCCAGCTGACCGACCACACCGGCGCGGCGCGCAGCCTGGCCGACTATCGCGGCAAGGTCGTCACCCTGTTCTTCGGCTATGTGCAGTGCCCCGACGTGTGCCCGACCAACCTGCTCAACATGGTTGAGGTCATGAAGCAGCTCGGCCCGGACGCCGACAGGGTGCAGGTGCTGTTCATGACCATCGACCCGGAACGCGACACCCAGGCCCTGCTGGCCGAATACGTGCCCGCCTTCGACCCGCGCTTCATCGGGCTCCACGCCGACCTGGCCACCACCCAGGCGGTGGCCAGGGATTTCAAGGTCTTCTACCAGAAGCAGGGCGACGTGAAGGGCACGGCCTATACGGTGGACCATTCCACCGGCACCTACGTGTTCGACCCCCAGGGGCGGCTGCGGCTGTATGTGAAACACGGGGAGAAGCCCGATCTGATCGCCGCCGACATCCGCAAGCTGCTCGCCGGGCAGTAGGCCCGCCGGCATGAAAAAGGGGGCAGCCCGTCAAGGCTGCCCCCTTTTGCGTGGTCTGGCGCGGATCAGGCCAGTTCGGCGAGCTGGCTGCGCATTTTCTGCATCGCCTTGGCCTCGATCTGGCGGATGCGCTCGGCCGACACGCCGTACTCGGCGGCCAGTTCGTGCAGCGTGGCAGCCTCGCCGTCGGCGAGCCAGCGGCGCTGGACGATGGCACGGCTGCGGTCGTCGAGCTTGGCCAGCGCGGTGTGCAGGCCTTCGTCCTGGAGGTGGGCATACTGGCGCTGGGCGATGACCTCGGACGGCTCGGCGTGGGGGTCGGCCAGATAGGCGATGGGCGCGAAGCGCTCTTCGTCGTCGTCCGGGCCGGCTTCGAGGGCCACGTCACCGCCCGACAGGCGGGTTTCCATCTCGCGGACTTCCTCGGGCTTGACGCCCAGGTGCTGCGCCATCGCGATGACTTCATCGCCCTGCAGGGTGTTGCTGCTCTGCTTCATGCTGCGCAGGTTGAAGAAGAGCTTGCGCTGGGCCTTGGTGGTGGCGATCTTGACCAGCCGCCAGTTCTTCACGATGTACTCGTGGATCTCGGCCTTGATCCAGTGGATCGCAAAGGACACCAGACGCACGCCCCGGTCGGGGTCGAAGCGCTTGACGGCCTTCATGAGGCCCACGTTGCCCTCTTGAATGAGGTCGGAGTGCGGCAGCCCGTAACCCAGGTAGCCACGTGCAATGGCCACCACCACCCGCAGGTGGGACAGCACGAGCTTGCGGGCCGCTTCCACGTCGCCCTCGTCCCTCAGGCTGCGGGCGAGATCGGATTCTTCCTTCTCGGTCAGCAGGGGGATGCGATTCACGCTCTGGATGTATTGATCCAGGCTGCCGACCGCGGACGGAACAGGAAACGTCAAGGCATGGGACATATAGCTAAACCTCCTTAAGCCAATATTAGCACTCCCAGCCTGTGAGTGCTAAGGGGCTGATTGGTTCCACGGCGGCTGCGTGAATGGTCGCACGGCGGGCAATCTGCACGGCCCGGGTAAAGCCTGCGCGCAGCTTGTCGATAAGTAGCGTAATGCAGTGAAAGCGAGAGGCCCGCAGGGCCGCGCACCAGTGCGGTAGCGGGGGGCGGCGGTTCGGGCGCGCGGGCCGGCATCAGGCAGTGGTTTCCAGGATAATCAAGGGGCGTCATGGGCGTCTCGGGTGGGCCGATCATCGGGGGCGTGCCGCATTGCCGCGCCGCGTCCGAGTGTGCGGACATCGGCTTCATCCGCTAACAAAGGTAGGTAATGAACCCCATTCCAAGTCACGCGAGGTCATCGGATGCGCCTGCCCGGCAAACCGTGTTGATCGTCGACGATACGCCGCAGAACCTCACCATCCTGGGTGAGCTGCTGCAGCCTTATTACCGGGTCCGGGCCGCGAATTCCGGTGAGCGGGCCTTGCGGGCCGCCGGCCTCGAGCCGCCGCCCGACCTCATCCTGCTCGACGTGATGATGCCCGGCATGGACGGCTACGCGGTGCTCGAGCACCTGCGGGCCGAGCCGCGCACCGCTCACGTGCCGGTGATCTTCGTGACCGCCATGAACGGCGTCGAGAACGAAGAGCGGGGCCTCGAGCTGGGCGCGGTGGATTACATCACCAAGCCGATCAACCCGGCCGTCGTGCTGGCCCGGGTGCGTACCCACCTGGAGCTCAAGCACGCCCGCGACCGCCTGGCCCTCGAGAACGAATGGCTCGAACAGGAGGTGGCCCGCCGGATGAGCGAGAACCTGCTGATCCAGGAACTCAGCGTGCGTGCCCTGGCCTGCCTGAGCGAGGCCCGCGACAACGAGACGGGCCTGCACATCGTGCGCACCCAGACCTACGTCGAACTCCTCGCCCAGCACCTGCTGGGCGACGCCGCCTTCCGGCCGGCCCTCGAGCACGGGCGCCTGCAGATGGTGGTGAAGGCCGCGCCGCTCCACGACATCGGCAAGGTCGGCGTGCCGGACAGCATCCTGCTCAAGCCCGGGCGCCTGACCCCCGAGGAGTTCTCCATCATGAAGGCGCACCCGGTCATCGGCGCCGACGCCATCACCAAGGCCATGGAGCAGGCCCTCTCCGGGGTGGCGGCGGGGGGCGTGGAGCAGGCCACGGGCGCCTTCCGTTTCCTCGAGATCGCCCGGGAGATCTCGCTGGGCCACCACGAGAAATGGGACGGCAGCGGCTATCCGGCCGGCCTGGCCGGCGAGGCCATCCCGGTTTCGGCGCGCCTGATGGCGCTGGCCGACGTCTTCGACGCCCTGATGACGCGGCGGGTCTACAAGCCTGCCTTCAGCCTCGAAGAGACGACCCGCATCATCTGCGAGGGGCGCGGCAGCCATTTCGACCCGGCGGTGGTGGATGCCTTCATGGCCCGGCGCGACGAGTTCGCCGAGATCGCCGCCCGCCTCGCCGACCCCGACCCCGCCGCTGGCGAGGCGGCGTAACCAAGCGCGCCATGGCTGGGCGCTGACTGTCCAGGGAGCATGCCGATGAGGCAGCCGCTGCAGCGTGTTTCGATTGCCTTGGGGCTTCTGGCCGCCGCGCCGGGGCTCGGCCTGGCTGGCGCCGACCCCGCGGCGGGCACCCTGTTGCCGGGCGCGGCCGGCTATGGCCTGGCGCTGCTGGCGGCGGGCCTGCTGGCCTGGAGCCTGGTTCTGCGCCGGCGCGTGGCGGCACGCACCCGGGCCCTGCACGAGGCCCGCGCCGAGATCGAAGGGCTCCGCACGGCGGGCGAAGAAGCCCGCATCCGGATGGAGGTCGAGACGGCCGCGCGCCTCCGCGACCTGGACGACACCACGGCCGAGTTCCGCGCCATCGTCGAGGCCGCCAGCGCCGGCATCGTGCTGATACGGGACCGCCACATCGTGCATTGCAACCGGCGGCTGGACGAGATCTTCGGCTACGCCCCCGGCGAGCAGATCGGGCAGCCGACCCGCATCTGGTACGCCAGCGACGAGGAATGGGCGCGGATCGGCGAGGAGGTTTACCGCAAGGTCTGGCAGGGCGAAAACCACCAGCGCGAGGTGCAGGCCCGGCGCAAGGACGGCAGCCCGGTGTGGGTGCGGCTGTCCGGGCGGGCGCTCGACCCGGCCCACCCCGAGCGGGGCCTGGTCGGCATCATCGAGGACATCACCCGGGAGCGGGCGATCCTCGAGGAGGCCCAGCGGGCCCGGGCGATGGCCGAGGACGCCGCCCGCATGAAGTCCGACTTCCTGGCCAACATGAGCCACGAGATCCGCACACCGATGAACGCCATCGTCGGCATGGCCTACCTGGCCCTGCGCACCGAGCTCTCGCCGCGGCAGCGCGACTATCTCGACAAGATCCAGGGCGCCGGCCAGCACCTGCTGGGGATCATCAACGACATCCTCGACCTGTCCCGCATCGAGGCCGGCAAACTGGTGGTCGAGCACATCCCCTTCTCGCTGGAGCGGATGATCGTCAACGTCACCGCCCTGCTGGCCGAAAAAACCGCCGCCAAGGGCCTCGAACTGATCGTCGATGTGGCCAATGACGTGCCCAACGAGCTGATCGGCGACCCGCTGCGCCTCGGCCAGGTGCTGATCAACTACGCCAACAACGCGGTGAAGTTCACCGAGCACGGCGAGGTGGCGATCCGCGTCCGCCGGCGCGAGGCCGGCGACGGGCAGGTCGAGCTGTATTTCGAGGTGCGCGACACCGGCATCGGCATCGACGACGACGTGCGCGCCCGGCTGTTCAGCAGCTTCGAACAGGCCGACACCTCGACCACCCGCCGCTATGGCGGCAGCGGCCTTGGCCTGGTGATCTCGCGGCGGCTGGCCGAGCTGATGGAGGGCGAGGTCGGGGTGAGCAGCACGCCGGGGGTCGGCTCGACCTTCTGGTTCACCGCGCGGCTGGGCTACGGCCCGGCCCAGCCCTCGCGCTTCATCCCCCACGCCGAGCTGGTGGGGCGCCCGATCCTGGTGGTGGACGACAACGCCCACGCCCGCGAGGTGCTCGGCGAGATGCTGCGGCGGATGGGTTTCGAGGTGACGGCGGTCGACTCCGGCGCCGCCGCGCTCGACGAAGTCTGCCGCGCCGGGGCCGCCCACAGGCCTTACGCGCTGGTCCTGCTCGACTGGCAGATGCCGGGCAAGGACGGCATCTCCACCGCCCGGGAGATCCGCGAGCTGCCGCTCCCCGACGCCCCGCACATGGTGATGGTGAGCGCCCACGAGCGTGACGAGCTGCTTGCCGCGGCGCGGCGCATCGGCATCCAGGACGTGCTGATCAAGCCGGTCACCGCGTCGCTGCTCTTCGACACCGTGGTGCGCCTGCTCGGCCATGTGCCCGCGGGCGAGGTGACGCCGGCGCCGGCGGTGCCCCCGGCGTGCGAGCTGTCCCGGCTGGCGGGTTCGCGCGTGCTCCTCGTCGAGGACAATGACCTCAACCAGCAGGTGGCGCTGGAGCTCCTCCGCCAGGCCGGCATGCGCGTCGACGTGGCCGAGAACGGCGCGGTGGCCGTCGACAAGGTGCGCGCCCGGCCCTACGACATCGTGCTGATGGACCTCCAGATGCCGGTGATGGACGGCCTCGCCGCCACCCGCGAGATCCGCCGCCTGCCGGGGCTGGCCGGGCTGCCCATCGTGGCGATGACCGCCAACGCGATGGCCGGCGACCGGGAGCGCTGCCTCGCCGCCGGCATGCAGGACCACGTGAGCAAACCCATCGAACCGGCCCGCCTGTGGGCCTGCCTGCGCCGCTGGCTGAGGCCGAAGGAGAGCCCCCCGGCGGCGGCTCCCGCTCCGCAACCCGTCGGTGGGGCGGCTGTGCCGGCCGACCTCACCCCGCTGGCGGGCGTGCCCGACCTGAATCTGCGGGACGGCGTGCGCAACGCGCTGGGCAAGGAGTCCCTCTACCTCGCCCTGCTGGCCCGTTTCGTTGCCGGTCAGCGGGATTTTCCGGCGCATTTCGCCACTGCCCTGGCCGAGGCCGATCTGGTCTCTGCCGAACGCTTCGCCCACACCCTCAAGGGGCTGGCGGCGCAGATCGGCGCCCACGCCCTGAGCGATCTCGCCGAGCAGCTCGAGAAGGCCGTGCGCACCCGCGCGGCGGCCGTCGTCCTGGTGCCCCTGCAGGCCGACGTGACGCGCAGGCTCGGGGCGCTGCTGGCCGCCATCGGCGCAGCGCTGCCGGCGCCCGCTGCCCCCGCCGCCCCGCCGGTCGCCGTCGACGAGACCGAACTGGCAGCCGTCTGCAGCCGGCTCGCCGAGGCTCTGGCGGCGGACGACTTCGCCAGCGGCGCCCTCGTCGAGACCCACGCGCCGCTGCTGCGCGCCGGGCTCGGCCACCGCTTCCCGCTGATCGCCGAGGCGGTTCGAGGTTTCAACTTTGCGCTGGCGCTGGAGGTCTTGCAGGAGGCGATGGAGAGCCTGGGTCTGCGCGGCTGAAGCCTGTTTCAACCCGGAAGAGACCGCCGCATGCGCCTGCTGGTGCGTTTGCGCGCGTGCGGGGTGCTCTGGCGGCCACGATGCAGCGCCGGGGGGCGTCGGTGAAGAACGGGGCGGGTGGCATGGTCGGGCCGAGCGCGGCGCTCAAGTTCGGGCCTTCGGCTGCCGTTGCAATAGGGCTGGAAACGCGTCGATGCGCGCTGTGCTCGAAATGGCCGGCCCTGGGCAGGGCGGCGGATGAGCGAGTCATGTCTGGCAGACGAAGCGGGGTGGTCCTGGCAAGCTGTGCCTTGCGGGTCGGGTGGATCGGCGGCGTGTCCGGCCGCAACCTTGACCTCCGCCCGCAGCAGACCCGCTTCGACGCCACGGGCGACACCCGGCGTGAGGTTTTCTTTACCGAAATTCGTGACGGGCGCTTCGTGGCGCTCAAGTGATGAAGTGATGCACCGCAGCCGGCCTGCGCCGCGCACCGATCCGGGGTGCGCCGGGCAGCGTGGCGAGGAAAGCCGACAGACCATGCTCAACACGATCGAGATCTTCCCCTGGAACCACAATTTCGAGACCGGGCTCGCCGAGGTGGATGCCCAGCATCGCCGCCTGGTGTCGCTGCTCAACACCCTGGTCAGCCACCTCACCGTGCAGGCCGACGCGCCGACCCTGAACAGCATCTTCGACGAGCTCAGCGACTACGCCCAGACCCATTTCGCCTGCGAGGAGCAGATCTGGCGCGAGGCCTTCGGTGAGGACGAATGGGCGCTGCGCCACCACGACACCCACACCGGTTTCATCGACGAGGTGCTGCGCCTGCGGGCCGAGGAGGGCGTCAAGCCCCTCGAAACGGTGATCGAGGACATCGTCGGCTTCCTCACCCACTGGCTGGCGCTGCACATCATCGAGGCCGACAAGCGCATGGCCAAGGCTGTGCTTGCCCTGCGCGAGGGCGTGGCGCTGGCGCGGGCCAAGCAGATCGCCGACGAGCAGATGTCCGGCGCGACGCGGGCGATGATCGACACCGTGATGGCCATGTACGACAAGCTGGCCAACCGCACCGTGCAGCTCACCCGCGAGATCAACCGGCGCCAGAAGGCCGAGCAGGCGGCCCAGGAGGCCCAGGCCGAGCTGCTCCGCAGCCGGGACGCCGCCGAGGCGGCGAGCCTGGCCAAGTCCGACTTTCTGGCCAGCATGAGCCACGAGATCCGCACCCCGATGAACGCCATCACCGGCATCATCGAGCTGCTGCGGCGGGACGAGCTCTCGCCGCGCCAGGCCGAGAACCTGCACCGGCTGCAGGAGGCGTCCCAGCACCTGCTGGCGATGATCAACGACGTCCTCGACATGTCGAAGATCGAGGCCGACAAGCTGCGCATCGACGAGGCGCCCCTGAAGCTGTCGGAGGTGCTCGGCGGCGTCGTCGCGATGGTCGAGAACCAGGCCCGCGTGAAGGGCCTCGCCCTGCGGGTGGATGTCGGCGGGGTCCACCCGCTGATGCAGGCCAGCCTCAGCGGCGACGCCACGCGGCTCAAGCAGGCCTTGCTCAACTACCTGAGCAACGCGCTCAAATTCACCGCGAGTGGCAGCGTGACGCTGCGCGCCACCCTGGCCGACAGCACCGCCGACAGCGTGCTGCTGCGCTTCGAGGTGGTGGACACCGGCATCGGGATCGCAGCCGAGGCCCTGCCGCGCCTGTTCTCGCGCTTCGAGCAGGCCGGGGCGGACACCACCCGGCGCTACGGCGGCAGCGGGCTGGGCCTGGTGATCACCCGCCGGCTGGCCGAGCTGATGGGCGGCCAGGCGGGGGCCGAGAGCCAGCCCGGCTTCGGCAGCACCTTCTGGCTGACGGTGCGCCTCCGCAAGCTTGCGCCGGCCACCGGGGCTGCGGCCCGCCCGGCGGCCCTGTCCGAGGACGACGCCAACCCCGAAGAGGCCCTGCGGCGCGATTTCCCGGGGGCGGCGGTGCTGGTGGTGGAGGATAACGAGATCAACAGCGAGATCGCCGTGGATCTGCTGCAGGACGTGGCCCTGTCGGTCGACACCGCCGCGGACGGCATCGAGGCCGTCGACAAGGCCCGCGCCGGGCGCTACGACGTGATCCTGATGGACATGCAGATGCCGCGCATGGACGGCCTCGAGGCCACCCGCTGCATCCGCCAGCTGCCGGGCCACGCCCACACCCCCATCGTGGCGATGACCGCCAACGCCTTTGCCGACGATCGGGCCAACTGCATGGCGGCGGGGATGGACGACTTCATCGCCAAGCCCGTCGACCCGGAAATGCTGTTCGCGATGCTGCTGCGCTGGCTGAGGGCGCGGCGGGTTTAACCTAAAAACGGCAGTTGACCGCTTTTCGCAATCTCAAGAACCGCATGAACACTTGCGATAGTGCCTTCGCCGACGCTCACCCGGAGGGTGATAGCGCTACACCCCCGCTGGCACGCCTGGGCGGGCGCCTGGCTTTGTCGCTCCGCCTTGCAGGCATGAGCCTGCCGCGTTGTCGCTTCGCGCCAGACACCCGCCCAGACGCACCAGCAGGCGCGTTCAACTGCCGTTTCTAGGTTTAACCCAGGTCGGGTCGGCGTGCGTAGAGCGCGTCGAAGACGGTCTCGAGCTGCGGGTGGACGCCGCGCACGCCGGCGATCACCTGGGCCGACCAGTCGAAATACGCCTGCTGGCGTTGCAGCGGCCAATGCACCGGCGGCGAGGCGAGGATGTCGCGCAGGTTGCAGATCTTGTCGGCCAGCTTGACCAGCTTGGCCTCGGGCGAGAGATGGGGCGCGTGCTCGATCTGGCGCAGCTTGCGGGTGGCCTTGTCGAGGCTGCGGTCGTCGCTCACCTCGACGACGACGGCGGCGATGCGCGGGCCGAAGCGCAGCTCGATCTCGTCGGCGGTGGTGGCGGTGTCTTCTATGGTGTCGTGGAGCATCGCCGCGCTCAGCACCACCACATCCAGCACGCGGCCCTCGTTGGCCAGCACGTCGGCCAGCGCGATCGGGTGGTTGATGTAGGGCGAGGCCGCGGCGTCCTTGCGGCGCTGCCCGCTGTGGCGTTCGGCAGCGAAGGCCAGCGCCCGCAGCAGGATGCTGGTGGTGCCGTCCATGGCCTTGCTGCCCCGCGCCTCAGCGCTCGAACTGCAGGTTGCGGCGCAGCACCACCGGCACGCCGCCGAGCTTGCGTTTGGCCATCCACTGGGCGAGCGCCGAATCGAGGTAGTCGGCGTGGCCGGGGAACCAGTTGGCCAGCTCGGCGGCAAACTCGCGGCCGGTGGCGAAGTCGCCGGAGCGCACCAGGTCTTCCACTTGCACGGCTGATTCCATCACTGCCTTGTGCTCGGAGATGTGGCAGTCCCGCGGCGGGAAGCCGGTTTCTTCCATCCAGGTGTTTTCGAGGCCGAAGTGCTCTTCGGCGTGCACGATGAAGGCCCGCAGCAGGCCGGCCATGTCGGCGTCCGGGCAGGTGAGCAGCTTGTCGACGATCTCGACGAATTCCCGGTGGGTGTCGTCCATCGGCTCGTAACCGAGCAGAAAGGCGTCGGTCCACTGCAAACCTTGGGTATCGGTCATTTTTTGCTGCTCCTGGGGTGTCGTTCTTGAATACTGGCAGGCCCGGTGGCGATTTTCCACCGCGGCGAGCCGGCTGCAAGGATACTCCGGGACGCGGCAGCGCGCCGCCGCAACGCACGCTGAAGGAGCGCCATGAACGATCACGCCGCCGCACCCCGTGGCCGGGCCGGCCTGCCGCGGGGCATCTGGGCCCTGGGTTTCGTCTCGATGCTGATGGACATCTCCTCCGAGATGATCCACGCCCTCTTGCCGGCCTACCTGGTGGTGCTCGGCGCGTCGACGCTGGCGATCGGCCTCATCGAAGGCATCGCCGAGGCGACGGCGGCGATCGTCAAGGTGTTCTCGGGCGCGCTGTCCGACTGGCTCGGCCGGCGCAAGCTGCTGGCGGCCATCGGCTACGGGCTGGCGGCGTGCACCAAGCCGGTGTTTCCGCTGGCGACGACGCTGGGCTGGGTGGTCGCCGCGCGCTTCGTCGACCGCATCGGCAAGGGCATTCGCGGCGCCCCGCGGGACGCCCTGATCGCCGATCTGGCGCCGCCGGGCCTGCGCGGAGCGGCCTTCGGGCTGCGCCAGTCGCTGGACACCGCCGGCGCCTTCATCGGCCCGCTGCTGGCGATCGGGCTGATGGCGCTGTCCGGCGACGACTTCCGGCTGGTCTTCTGGGTGGCGGTGCTGCCGGCCGTCGGTGCCTTCGCGCTGATCGTCCTGGCGGTGCACGACCCCCAGCCCGTCGCCGCGGCTCGGCCCCGCTCGCCCCTGTCGCGCCGTGAGCTGGCCCGCCTGCCGCCGGCCTACTGGTGGGTGGTGGGCATCGCGGCGGTGTTCACGCTGGCCCGCTTCAGCGAGGCCTTTCTGGTGCTGCGCGCCCAGGCCCTGGGGCTCGGCCTGATGTGGGTGCCGGCGGTGCTGGTGCTGATGAACGTGGTGTATTCCCTGTCGTCCTACCCGCTTGGCCGGCTCGCCGACCGGCTGCCCCGCGGTGCGCTGCTGGCCGCCGGCCTTGCGGTGCTGGTGGCGGCCGACCTGGTCATCGCGCTGTTCGACGGGCTGCCCTGGCTCGCCGCGGGTGTCGTGCTGTGGGGGCTGCACATGGGCATGACCCAGGGCCTGCTGGCGGCGCTGGTGGCCGATGCGGCGCCGGCCGAGCTGCGCGGCACGGCCTTCGGCGTCTTCAACCTGGTGGGCGGAGTGGCGCTGCTGGTGGCGAGCGTGCTGGCTGGCGCCCTGTGGGATGCCTTCGGGGCCCGGGCGACTTTCCTCGCCGGCGCCGGGCTGGCCGGGCTGGCGCTGGTCGGGCTGCTGTGGCGCGGCAGGCCTGTTGAGGGGGGGCGGGCGCAATGAACTACCTGGCCCATGCCCTGCTGGCGGGCGATCACCCGGCCGACCGGATCGGCGGCGTGATCGGCGATTTCGTGAAGGGGCCCCTCGATCCGCTGCCTGCCGGCCTCGGCCCCGGGCTGGCGGCGGGGGTGATGCTGCACCGGCGCATCGACAGCTTTGCCGACACCCATCCGGCCTTCCTGCGCAGCCGCGGGCGGGTGAGCGCGGCGCGGCGGCGGGTCGGGGGCGTGATGGTCGACATGTTCTACGACCATTTTCTGGCGCGGTACTGGGCGCAGTTCAGCGAGCAGGCGCTGGGCGATTTCACGGCCGACACCTACCGGATGATCGCCGCGCACCCGGAGCCGCTGCCGCCGTCCTTCGGGCCGGTGTTCGAGCGGATGCGGGCCCACGACTGGCTGGCGAGCTACCGGGACGTGGCCGTGGTGGCGCTGGCCCTCGACCGGATGGCCGAGTTCCGCCTGCGTCGGCCCAATCCGCTGGCCGGCGCAGGCGAGGAGCTGCTCGCCGGCTATGCCGGGCTGGAGGCGGATTTCTTCGAGTTCCTGCCCGACGCGCTGGCCTTTGCCGGCTCGGTCGTCCGGCAGCGGGGCGGCTGAGGGCGCTCAAGGAAACGCAGGGCCGCCCCGGGTTTCCTGGCCCCGGGGGCGCTCACTGGCTCCAGCGCGACCGGCCCTGCTTCTTGGCGCGGTACATGGCGTGGTCGGCGTGCTGGATGAGGCTGTCGGCCGATTCGCCGTCGTGGGGGAAGCGCGCGATGCCGACGCTGCAGGAAATCGTCAGCGTGCGGCCGGCCACCTGGAAAGGCTCCGAGAGGCTGGCGACGATCTTGCCGGCCGCGTTCTGGCAGAGCCCGGTATTGGGCTCCGAGTGCATCGCCACGACGAACTCGTCGCCGCCCAGGCGCGACACCGTGTCCTCGTCGCGGAACAGGCGCTGCAGGCGGCCGGCGACCTCGCGGAGCAGCAGGTCGCCCACGTCGTGGCCGAAGTCGTCATTGACCGGCTTGAAGTCGTCCAGGTCGATGAAGAGCACCGCCACCTCGGTGTGGTTACGGCGGGCGCGGCGCAGCATGCCGTCGATGCGGTCGGCCAGCAGGGCCCGGTTGGGCAGCCCGGTGAGGCGGTCGAAGTTGGCCTGGTGCCACATCTCCTTGTCTTTCCGGCGCAGCTCGGTGACGTCGGAGAGCAGCACCACGCGGCGTACCTGGTGCTCGGCGCTGTCGGTGACGGCGGAGATCACCGCGTGGCCGACATAGCGGCTGCCGTCGGCGCGCACGCCGTCGAAGTCGGCGGACCAGTGGCCGCTGCCGGTCTGGCTGACGAGCCTGCCCAGCTCGCAGGGCTCGCCACCTTCGGCGCACAGCACTGAGACCGGCTGCCCGTCGAGGGCGCCCGGGCTGAAGCCGGTGATGGCGCAGAAGGCCGGATTGACCCGCACGATGCGCCCGTCCCCGTCGACCACCACGATGCCGTCGGCCATGTGCTCGATGATGTTGCGGGAGTGCGCCTCCTGCTCGGCCAGCTGCCGCCCGGTGCGCTCGTAGCGGGCGAGGGCCAGCAGCAGGCCGCCGATGAGCGCCGTAAAGAGGACGGTGGCCAGCGCAGCGCGCATCCGCATCCGCTGGCTCATCTCGCGCACCGGGGCGAGGGCATCTTCGAGGGCGATGCCCGACAGCATGATCAGCTCGGGGTTGCGCAGCCGCGTCCAGCCATACACGCGCAGCACGCCATCCACCGAGGCGTGGGCCACGTAGTGCCCCTCCCGCTGCTCCGGGTACAGGATGTACTCGCGCTTCTGGGGGGCCTGCTTGCCGAGATGCGAGGCGCCGTCGAGGGTCCGCAGCAGCACCTGGCCACGGGCGTTGACCAGGGTCAGCGTGTCGCGGGGGCCGGCCTCGAAGCTCGCGAGCTGCTTTGCCCATTCTTCGGGTGACACGGCGATGGCGACGACGCCGTCGAAGCGGCCGTCGCGGCGGATCGCCCGGGCCACCTGGATGCTCCATCTCTTGGTGAGCCGGCCCAGCACGGGCGGACTGACGGCCAGACGGTCGGCCTTGTCGTCGGCGAGCTCCCGGAAGTAGTCCCGGTCACCCAGGTAGTTGCGCGGGGCCGGCCCGAGGGAGGAGTAGTCGAGATAGCCGTCGACCCCGATGCGGAACTGCTGCAGGGCCAGGTTGGAGGGCAGGGTCCGGGCGATCACCTCTTCCTGGAAGGCCATCGCCCGGGGGCCGGCGATGGCCGCGTCGCGGGCGGTCTGCAAGGCGAAGTCGAAGCGGTCGAGGGTGGCCTGCACCATCTCGGCCGCCGCCCGGGACTGGACGAGGGCCTGCTGGCGGGCAGCGTCGAGGGCCGCCTGCTCGCTGCGTTGCCGGTCGGTGACGAGGTCGTAGGACACCACCCCGAAGGCCAGGATGCTGGTGAGCACGATGATCAGCCGGACGAGGCTGAGGGGGTGCTCAAGCAGGCCCCGGAAGAGCCGGGAAAGAAAATGCCGCGGGTCCATGCCTCCCTCGTGAAACGTTTTTGTTGGTGGCGCCCGGAGAGGCTCCGGATCGGCATTTTTAACACTAGTTTGCCTCAACTGCGGCGGCGCGTGGGCTTTGCGGCGGTCCGGGCCGCGGAGAATCACGGCTCGGGTGGTTTCCCTGCGGTTTTGTTGTTGCGGTGCAGAAAATTACTGAAATGTCGAAAATTTTTACAAAATCCCACTGCCGCGCCGCCGGCGTTTGTTCTGGGTTTTGACATCTTTATGTTTTTTAATGAGTTTTTGATGCACGGAAAACTTTGGCACGGATCTCGCTGAGGTCGGCGGATATTGCATCGACACAACAAAACCCCTGCGAGGAGCCAACAATGAAGACGTCTCTCAAAATCAGCTGCGCCCTGACCCTGGCCCTTCTGGCGGGCGGCGCCTCGGCTGCCCCCATTTACTGGACGGACTGGACCGGGAGCGATCTGGACCCCGGCGCCGGCTTCATCGGCAGCGGGACGATCACGACCCCCACCTCCACCGTAAACGTCACCTATACCAACCCCCAGGGTATCGGCTTCTATCAGACCTCCGGTGGCGCCTATTACTACAGCAACGGCACCGACGGCCCTGCCGGCACTTCGCCTTACACCAGCGCCCAGGTGGACAACCGGCCGCCGACCACCGACATCGTCGCCCTGCAGTATGCCGGCACCCAGTCGCTGGTGTTCTCCCAGGCCATCGCCAACCCGGTGTTCGCCTTCGTCAGCCTCAACGGCAATGGCTACGGCTTCGACCAGGATTTCGACATCCTCAGTTTCGGTGGTGACGACGGCAACGCCTGCGGCTACTGGGGCTGCGGCACCTCGTACAAGAACATCGTGACGGTGAACGGCAAGACCGAGTACCAGCTGCTCGGCACCGGCGAGCCCCACGGCACCCTGCGCTTTACCGGCACCTTCGACACCGTCAGCTGGCGCAGCCTGAGCAACGAGTACTGGAACGGCTTCACGGTGGGGGTCCAGGAGACCGCCGTCGCGTTCTGCACCGCCAACCCCACCGCGCCGGAGTGCAGCCCGGTCAGCGTCGTGCCCGAGCCGGCCTCCCTCGGCCTCCTGGGCTTCGGCATCGCAGGGCTGCTGGCTGCGCGTCGCCGCCGGGCCTGAAACCCACACAGGGGCTTGAACCTGCAAACGGGGGCCGAGGCTCCCGTTTTTTTATCCGGCGAGCGCGCGCGACCCAACTCCCGTTCCGCGCGGGCCCGGGAAGATCTCCGGATGGCGGCATGCCGTTACTCGCATGCCCGGCTCATGGGCTGGAGGAATACCCGCCGGAATGCAGGGGTGCAGGCCAGGCGCGCAGGGCCTGCGCCCCGTAGCGCCAGCCGACCGTACAGCCCGACGCGCCGAGCTGCAGCAGCTGGGCCCGCGGGGCGGTGTCGAGGCCGGGCTGGCGGGCCATCAGCTGGCCGAGCTTGTGTAGCGTGGGGCAGGCTGTGAGGAGGCTGACCAGGCCCGCCTCGGGTGGGGCATCGGCGGCCAGCGCGAGCTGGGTGGCGACGATCTCGCCGATACGCTCCGGCGGCAGCTGGGCGAGAAATAAGCCTAGAAACGGTAGCTGGACGCGCCTGCTGGTGCGCCTGGGCGGGTGTCTGGCGCGAAGCGAACCACCCCCGGAGACGCCGCGGTGCGGCGCTCCCGCCCCCCGAGGGGGCCGCGAGAAAGCTTGGGGCGGCCCGGCGCTTTCTCGCGAGGGCGCACCACCCCCGGAGACGC
>Ga0075163_10004884_pt1 | contig 17942 bp, 14 predicted proteins | sample JI1023141ADNA_FD_71478 | JGI IMG/M metagenome (GOLD analysis project Ga0075163, IMG submission 71478) | Wastewater effluent complex algal communities from Wisconsin, to seasonally profile nutrient transformation and Carbon sequestration -... | ecosystem: Engineered > WWTP > Effluent > Algae...
CGCCACGGCAGCCGCCCACGACGCCAGCAGCACGGTGGACGCCACCGCTGCCGCCGCCAGCGCCACCGCAGCCGCCTACGATTCGACGAGCACCGTCGGCACGGACTCCGGCGTCGCCTCGGCCACCGCCACCGCGTACGACGCCACCGTCTCGATCTCGGGCACCCAATTCCGGCTCACCGCCCTCGCCCCCATCCGGGCGCTCGACGCGCTCGACCTGCGGGCAGCCGTCCAAGCCCTGAGCCCTGTCCGTGCGCTCTACGCGAAGGAGCCGACCCGTGTCCCAGCTTGAAATCCACGCCAGCAGCGTGGAGACGATCTACCTGCCGGTGGCCGAGGACCCGCCGGGCGCCGCGGCCACCGTCCTCTCGTCGGTCACGCTCGACATCGCCCTGCCCGCCATCGGGGTCAGCCCGTCCACCTGGGTGTCGTCCAGCTGGTCGACCGGCACCATGCGCGACGGCGACCGTCGCTACTACCTGGCGAAGCTGGTCACCTCCGGCTTCACCATCGCCGCCGGCACCACCTACCAGCCGTGGCTCCGCCTCGGCGGGGCCAGCGGTACCTACGTCAAGGTCCCCGGGACCGTCAAGGTCATCAACACCTGAAGGAGCCGTCATGGCAGTCCAGATCGATCGCGTCACCGCCACCACCACCGCCGCCGACTCCACGTTCACCGGCGCCGGCGGGTGGGTCACCGTCACCAACCTCGACGCTGGCGGCATCATCTACTTCCGCTGTGACGGCACCACCGCGTCGGCCGATCGTCAGTACCCGGCAGGCAACGGTCCCCGTGTGGGGACGAGCTGGGTGTGATCTGAGCAAAGCGCTCAGAGCCAGGGACCGCAGAGGTCCCTGAAACGGCTGCTTCGAGAGAGCACCACCAACGAGGAGAAGCCCCCCTGGCAACAGACGGCCGGGGGGGCTTCTCGTTTCTCCGGGGGGAGGAGAGGATCAGGCGGCGGTGTAGTCCGTCAGCTTGGTGAAGACGGCCATGTGCTGCTCGCCCTTGATCTCGAAGCCCTCCTCGCCCACGATCATCGCGTGATCGGCGTCGCCGGTCTTCGCGAGCTGCTCGTAGACGACGGGACGGAGCGTCCGGCGCACGATGGCGTCGGGCTTCACGAGGAACGCGTTGTGCGAGTAGCACCAGCGGTTCCGGTGGATGACCGTCGAGCCGAACTCGGTGTCGATCACCTCGACCCGCTGGCGGCCACGGCGGCTGTCCGTCTCCACGACCCGCAGACGGGAGGTGTTCTCCGTGTCGTTGATGTCGTCGAGCCCGTTGGGCCGCACGATGAGGTGCAGCGGCACGTCGCCCTTGTTGTAGCACGCCTGCTGCTGGGTCGCGATGGCCGAGATGGTGAGCTGCGTGCTGGTGCTGTCCACGTTCGTGGTGCAGTAGTACAGCAGGCCGCCGGTGAGACGGATCTTGCCCGACGTGTCGTCGTCCTTCACGCCGTAGAGCAGCGACTGCTCGATGCGGATCATCAGCTCCCGGTTGCGCAGGTACACCTGGTGCGCCCACTCATCGGGCACGCCGTACTTGCTCAGCACCTGCTCGGTGCCGGACATGCTGATCTTGTACGGGCCGAAGATCTGCGTGTAGTTGGACCGGGTGTCACGGTCGCGGAACCGGAAGGTGCTGGGGTCGGAACCCTCAGCGAGCCCGGTGCCGATGCCGATGATGATGTCGCCGGTGGCCAGGTTGGTGGCGGTCGACAGCGAGCGGTACGCCCGGGTGACGGTCACGGTGGCGTTGGACACGCCGGAGATCAGGACCACCTCGTTGGTGCCGTCCTGCTTCATGATGCGGGCCACGTCGCCGGTGGCGAAGCGCAGGGCCTCGCCGGTCGCGACGGTCAGGCCGGTGGTGCCGGTGGTGGCCAGGGCGGCGAGAGCGGCCCGGGGGGTCAGCATCTCCTCGTCCTGCCAGGAGAACGCCTTCTGGTCGACGGGGCGCTTGCTGACGACCATGGTGCCCTGGGCGTCGATGCCGAGGGTCATGGGGAGATCCATGGGCGAGTACATGTAGATGAGCTCGTCCATGTTGACCTTGACGCCTGCGGTCAGTTCGTAGGCGGTGGTCGTTCCGGCGGCGGGGGTTGCCATTGCTTACTCCTCGGGAGTGGCAGTGCGGAGCTGCTTCAGCTCGGCCTCGTAGCCGTGCTTGTGCTCGCTCCACGTCTTCATGCGGATCGGGGACATCGTGTTGGCGTCGATGTACGGCATGAACGACCCGTCAGGGCGATGCTCGCCCTTGATCCCACGCTCCCAGGCCGGGTTCGGCCCTTCGCGCAGTCCCTTCTCCTGGCGGTTCCCACCGGGGACCCGCCCGAAGCGCAAGCTCTGGAGCTTCTCGCGGTAGGCGGCTTTCGCCGCCTCCTCAGCCGAGGACTCGTCGGTCGCCACGAGCGGCAGCCGCGAACACCGGACCGAGCGCTGCGGCGGAACGCTGCGCTGCGGTTGCTCCTTCACGCCTCGCCTGATCGAACGCGGCGAGCGCCTCGTCGTACGGGTTGGCCTCCGTGTTGGAGGGGGTGCCCGAGTTCGATGCGAGGTCGTTGCGCATCGCCGTCTGCGCCAGTTCCTCGGCCGTGGGGCCGGTGTCCTGGGCAGGGGCTGCGGGGGCCTTGATGGCTCCCACCTCCAGCGCGCTGGCCTTGATCGCTTCGATGTCGAGGTCGCCGTCGTAGCTCTTGAACAGGAGCTTGCCGATGGGGCTGTCCGTGTCGACGCCGGCCTTCAGGAAGGCGACTTCACGTTGGGCCTTGCGGCCAGCCTCTGCGGCCTGGCGAAGGTTCTTCAGGGAATCGGAATCGTTGCCGTCTTCGACGGTCTGGTTGTCGTCTGCCATGTTGTTGCGCCTACTCCCGACTGTGCGCTACTCCCGCCCGCGGGGCCTGCGGGGATGACGACACTGTAGCGCAGCGGATCCAACATGGGATACGCTGCGGGATTGCCGGACGATTCGCGGTGGTCCTCCCCCAGGACCTCCACGCGCACCGCGAACCTGGCGCAGAGCCCGCCGGTCTGTCCCCGGCGGGCTCTGCTCTTTCAGGAGTCGGCCACCCCCAGCCCGATCACGCCCTTCTCGGTCGCGGCCGCGTTGCCGCCACCCTTGAAGGCCGCCGACCGGGACTGGAGGCGCCGTTCCAGTGTGCGCTGGCCACCCGGACCCGTGTTGAACACGGCGTCGATCCCCTCGCCCTCCATCGTCAGATCCTGCGTCTCGGAGATCGTCTCGGAGAACAGGTCCCGCATCGAGTCCAGCTGGGCGAAGCCCTGCCAGATCGCCCCATCGGACACGCCGGTGTCGGCGATCTCCCGGGCGATGCCCTGGGCGAGCTCCAGCCCGTAGCGCTTGCCGATGCCGCCGGCCACCGCGGTGGCGGCCATCTTCTCCAGCTCGGGCAGCGCCTTGTCGGGATCGAGGAAGAGCTGCGCCATCGCCGCGTCGCTGTTGGTGCCGAACCAGGAGCCGAAGATGGAGCGCACCTCGGGCGGCGCGTTCTGCACCCGCAGCAGGCCCTCGTTCAGCCGGTCCTGCACCTCGGCCAAGCTCACGTCCCGGGTCATCAGCCCCTGGAGATAATCGCGGGCCATGAACGACTCCTGGGTGACCCCGGCCCGGCGCATCAGCTCGCGGCCCCGCGTCTCGTACTCCAGCACCTCGGCCACGCTCACCGGGTTCAGGCCGGCGGCACGGCGGGCGTCGATGACGGGGAAGCGGGCCTTGAACGCCGGCTGCTCGTACATCTCCAGCTGGATCTCGGCCTCGGAGGCGCCGGCGATCAGCTTCGACTTCACCCAATCGAGCATCCCGTTGAGCCCGTAGCCCTGGAGCAGCGAACCGAGACGGGCGAGGGCGTCGCGCTGGAGGTCAGGCGACTGGGGGGTGGTGGCCCCCGGGTTGATGCCCGGCGCCGGCGCGGTCCCGGCTCCCGGCCCGGCTCCCGGCGCGGTGGGGGCGCCTGCAGGCATCACGCCGCGCTGGGCCTGGTCGATCCAGTACCAGGTGGCGTCGTCTACCTGCCCGGTGGGGGCGATGCCGTAGGCGGTCTGGAACTTGCGGACGGCCTCGAAGGCGTCCCAGCCGTACACTTCGGCGCCGAGCGCGGCGTCGGGGTGGGCCTGGTCGTAGTAGCCCCACCAGTTGAGGCGTTCCTTCAGCCACGACACCTCGCCGCCGCGGCTGTTGTACTCCAGCGTCGGGTTCGCCATCAGGCCACCACTCCCATCGTCTTCAGCAGGTTCAGGCCGATCTCAGACGCCTGCCGGTTCGCCCGGTCGGTCAGCCGCCACTCGGGCCGCTGTCGTGCCCAGCGCTGCGCCTCGTAGAAGTTCATGCTCCGCGTCGTCTGCCCGTCCACGATCGGACTGGTGATGATCGACCAGTTGGAGTCGTTCAGGTCGATCTGGTTGGGGTCGATCTCCAGCTCCTGCGCCACCGCGTTGCGCGTCGCGCCGAACAGATCCTGCGGGGTCATCCCCGAGTCGATCTGCGGGGCGAGCCAGGTGAAGCGGCTCTTGGCCTCGTTGCGCAGCAGCGACTCGACGCCCTCACGGGACAGGCTGCCCTCGGCCACCCGGATGGCGAACTCCTGGGCCTGCTGGTCACTCATCGTCGAGAGGTAGGAGCGGGCCAGGGCCTTGAAACCGGCGGCCTGGTCGCTGATCTGGCCGGCCCCGAGCCCGTTCTGGCGAGCGAGCTGGCCGAGGAATCGCTTCAGCTGCTCGTCGGACCAGCCCTCCCTGAGCACCCGCCCGGCGATCCACTTCGTGTCGTCGTTGTTCAGCGTGAAGCCGAGCTGGCTGGTGAGGTTGGAGATCGAGACGGTGCGCTGGTCCCACTCCAGCATCGCCGTGGCGTTGTCCTGGGCGAACTTCTGATCCCACAGCCGCATCGCCGAGCTGGTGGACTGCCACCACCCGGTCTTCCACAACTCGCCCTGAAGGGTGGTCAGGTCCGATCCCTTGGCGGTGGCGGCGAGCAGCACCGCCTTCACCTCGGGGTTGTCGAGCAAGTAGGCCAGGTGCGGGTACTGCTTGCGGACCTGCTCCTCGGTGGCGGAGTCCGGCGGCGCCACGTACGAGGTCGAGCCGCTGGAGGTGGCCGGCGCGCTCGACGGCGCCCCGTTGCCGGGGGTGCCCGAGGTGGTGACCGCGGGGAGCTGCGGGGCGCCCTGCCCGCCGGTGGTGGCCTGCTGGGTCACCTCGCCGCCGTAGCGCACGCCTTCCCACAGCTCGGGCACCGCGTTCATCCACAGGTCCGACACCAGCTTCACGACGGTGCCGGTGGCGTTGGCGTCGTAGCCGTTCTTCCCGAGGAAGCGCGAGTACGCCGACCGGGTGCCGTTGCCCAGGATGCCGTCGACCGGCCCCGGGTTGTACCCGGCGCGCAGCAGCAGGTTCTGGAGCTCGGAGATCTGCTGGCTGTTCAGCTGGTCGAGTGCGACGCCTTCAGAGAGCGCCATTGCCGCCTCCCGTGATCCGGTTCGTGGGCTGGGCCGCCGTGGTGAGCTCGGAGGAGCCCGTACCGGCGAGGGTGTCCGGCACCTGGCCGGCCAGGATGCCGCCGAGCTGCGCCAGCTGGTAGCCGAGATCGAAGCGGCGGGTCGGGTCGGTGGCCCCGGTGTGGCCCGCCGGTGTGGTGGTGTACGCGTCAGGCGAGCCCGGGCCGCTGCCCCCGAGGTCGACCTTCACCTCGGACTGGTACGTACCTTCCCGTACGCCGGTCGGCTCGATGTGCCACGGCTCCCAGCTCATCGGGAACTCCAGCCCGAAGCGGGAGGCGTTGGCGTGCGTCCATGCCTGGGCTTCGTCGTCCTGGTAGCCGAGGTCCATCGCGACGCCGTGGTTGTGGTTGGAGCCGCCCGGGGGGGCCACCCACTCGCGCGCCTTCTCCTCGTTGCCGCCGTACTCGGCGAGCGCCGCGTCCCACAGCTGCTGCTGTTCCTCCACCGAGCGGTAGCCGGATACGTAGTAGAGGCGGCCGCCGCTGGCCTCCACCATCGCCGTCAGCCGCCGGGCGAACTCGCTGTCGAGCCCTTCGGTACCCATCAGTTCACTCCTCGGAGCAGGGAGAAGAAGCCATCGGCCTGGCGGGCGAAGCCGGTCGCCGCGTAGCGCAGCGGCTCCTCTCGCATCAGCCTGGCCCGGATGCGGGCCTCGTCGGACCCGAGGTCCTCGGTCACGTTCACCGACAGCTGCGGCTCGTTGGCCGGCGCGTTCAGCGCGGCGCCCGTGCTGGTGTTCATCTTCGCCAGCACCGAGTTGGCGTACTCGTGCAGCGACGGGTAGCCGTCCTCGTCGTTGTAGCCGCCGCCGGCCCGGATGCGCTGCACGCCGCCGGCGCCGCCGTACCAGGCCACCGCCACGTCACGCCAGTTGCCGTACGCCTCGTAGTACTGGGCGATCTTGTGCTTGATGACCCGCATCTGGTTGGCCGGGCTGAAGTCCCGGGAGTCCACGCCGGCCTCCGCCGCCCACGGTCCCCAGTTCTCCGGCATGATCTGGCCGAGGCCCATCGCGCCCGAGTCGACGTTGGTGACGTTGGGGTCGCCGCCGGACTCCTGGCCGATCAGCGCCCCGATGAAGGCGTCGATCTCGCTCGGGCCGCCGCCGCCCTGGGCCGCCTGCTGCTGCTTGGCCTTGGCCACGTCCTGAGAGAAACCGGTCTGCGCCTGGCCGACCTTGTACTGCTTCTCCTCGTCCTGGATCTGCTTCACCAGGGCAGCCTTGCGCTCCGGGTCGAGCTGCTGGCCGAGGAGCTCCACCGAGATGCGGTCAGCGAGCGAGGCGAGCGTGTCGGTGTCGGTGACGCTGATGTTGGCCACCTCGTCGGAGATGACCCCCGTGCCCGCCCCGTACTTCTCGGTGATGGCCTCGCGCATCGAGGCGGCGTTCTTGGCCTTCAGGTCGGCCAGGATCTGCGGGAGCCCCTTGTCGGGGTTCTGCGCCCATCCGACCATCAGCGTCGACAACGCCTCGGCCGTGTTGGCGTCGCGGTAGCCGAGTTGGGGGGTCGACTTGCCGAACAGGCCAGCGTCCATCAGCTCGGTCTGGAGGCGGACCAGCTCGTCCTCGCTGAGCGAGGCGTAGAACTCCATCACGTCCTTCACCGACATGCCGGTCATGTGGGTGAGCGTGCGGCCGGTCAGGCTGGAACCGGCACGCTGGGCCGCCGGCCCGCCGGGGCCGAACCGGAAGTCCCGGAACATGCTCGACTCGGAGTAGCCGGAGAACGTCTCCGAGCCGTCAGCGTTCTCGGTGTAGTCGGCGTTGAGGAAGCCCTTCGACTCCAGCGCGCTGCCCAGCCCGAGCGCCTCCCGGATCTGGTCCTTGCGCATCTTCTGGTTGGCCGACATGCCATAGCCGACGTTGGCGCCGGCCACCTTGCGGAAGCCTGCACCGATCATCGCGGTGGTCTTCGGGATGAGCGTCTTCTGCCCGTCCTTCGTCTCCACCCGCTTGGAGTCGTCCCACTTGCTGATGCGGCTCCCAGCCTTGGACCGCACCTCACCGGCCAGGCGGTCGACGCCCTTGCGCTCCTCGCTGCGGATCAGCTGGGAGAGCTGCTGGAGCCGCTTGTCGTCAGCGTTGGTCTTCTGCTTCTTCTTCCCGAGGCGCTTCTGCTCCTCCTTCAGCGATTCCAGCTTCGTGGGCATCAGGCACCTCCCAAGGCTTCGCTCTCGCGGACCAACGGATCAGCAGCGTCGGGCAGCTCCGGCCGGATCACCGAGTTCCAGAACGGGGCCGCCTTCGGGTTCTGCTTAACGTACAACCACTGCTCGTCGAAGTAGTCCTTCAGCATGTTCTCCTTGTGCTCCTTGGCGACCTTGCTGGTCTGCCCGGCCCACGCCGAGTACTCGGTGGTGAAGGCCCAGTAGTTCTCGATCATCGGGCGGATCGCCTCGGCCTGTTCGCCGCCCACGTCCGTCTCCATGAGCCAACGCAGTTCCTCCAGCACCTTCTTGCGGCGGTCGCTGGCGTCCTGGGTCAGCGACTCCTCGAAGGTGGGGTGCTGCTTCATGTAGCCGCCCTTCCACATCGACCACTGGTCATCCAACCGGTTGATCCGCTCCTGGGCCGCCTTCTTGGCGTCGCCCTTCAGCGCGTCGCGCTCCTCCACCAGCAGGTTGCGGTCGACCTCGTAATTGCCCTTGGCCTCCCAGTACTCCTCGGCCGCCTGCTTCACCCGCACCGCGTCGACCATCTCCTGAGGCGACTTGCGGGTGCGCAGCCCGAGGGCGAGCTGCTCGTTGTAGGCCCGGCGGTCGAACGACGACTTCGAGTCGCCCTGCGGCAGCAGCCATGCCATCGCCTCGGGGCGGTCGCGCACCAGGTCCTCGTTGTCGAACATGAACTGGAGGGCGTCGTCGGTGGTGGTGTTGAACAGCGGGGCGCCCGTCTCGTTCGTGGTGCCGAACACGGTGTAGACCATCGCCTCCGGCCCGTACTGCTCGATCCAGCGGTCCATCGCCTCGCCGTAGTCGAGCCCGGTAGCCAGCAGGTCGGTGAACTCCTTGCGCATCAGCGACTCGGTGTCGATCGGCGCCGCCGCGCTGAAGCCGACCTGGCCGGTGACGTAGCGGATGATGCCGATCGAGCGGGCCACCTGGCGCACGTTCTCCTGGTAGTCCTCCTTCTGGGAGGCGGTGGCGTTGTCGGGCAGCCCGTGCCCGTTGGCCTCCAGGTAAGAGATGGCGGCGATCTGAGCCGAGGCGACCTGCGTGGGGTCGCCCTGCTGCATGAACGCCCGGTAGGCGCCCGACGCCGGCCCCGGCACGATGTGGCTCCACCACGGGCGGCCCGGGTCGTCGGTGCGGAACTCGTACTCGGGGTAGCGGGTGGTGAGCTGGTCGACGCTGAGCCCGACGATCGGGCCCCAGCCCCACCGCGACTGGGCGTTGTTCCAGCCGGGGAGCACGAAGTCGGTGCGCATCGCCAGCGGCTGATCGAGCACCTGCCACGCCGGGTTGCCGGTGAGGAGCTCGGCCACGTCCGCCACCCGGCCCATCAGCAGCTCGGAGCCGGGGATCACGAACAGCTCGTTGCCGTAGGCGTCCTCGCGGATCACGCCGATGTTGCGCAGCCCGTTCATCGTGAGCTGGCCCTTGCGCAGCATGTGCGGCGTCTCGTAGAGGCCCCGGGCGACACGGCGCAGGAACTGCTCCTCGGCGTAGAGGTAAGGCACGGCGACCGGGCCGAGGTACTCGTTCAGCGCCGAGCGGATGCGGTGGTCGTCCACGTAGGGCGCCACCATCTCGATGGCGTGCTGGGTCGAGCGGTGCACCCACTCGTCGACCGCCGAGGTCTGGTTGGCGTGCCAGTTCTTCAGCAGCTTCAGCTCGTCGTCGTCCATGATGAACTGCTCGCGCGTCTTCTCGATGAGCGCCTTGGCCGCGTCGGGGTCTTCGGGCAGCCGGTCGCGGAGGTGGATGCGGGCCAGGTTGTCGGCCGCGGTGACCGACTCGCCCTTCTGGAGCGCCTTCAGGTACTCCACGAACGGGTCGTCGAGCCCGGCACCGAGATCGGGGGCGGCCTTCAGCTGTGAGCCCACGAAATCGAGCACGTCGCGCAGATCCTCGGCCTCGAAGCCCTTGCCAGCGAGCAGCTGGCGGGCCTTGGCGTCGAGCCCCTTGTGGATCGTGTTCTCCCGTACCGCCCGGTACGTCTCCATCGACTTGTGGAAGGCGTCGGAGTACATCGGGGTGCGGGAGATCGCCGAGATGGTCGGGTCCCAAGCGCCGTCGAAGGTGCGGCGCACCATCCGGTCCCAGCGGGTGTCGGCTGCGGCGACCCGCATCGGCCCGAAGCTCTTGACCGGCAGGTCGTTCATCGACACCTTGGTCCACAAGTTGTCCTGGCTGTGGGAGCCGCGGCGCAGCGGGGAGAGGATCTCGCGCATCACCTCGCCCGACTGGCGGGACACGAACATGCCGAGCGTCTCGTTGAGCTGGTCCTGCGCGGTGCGGCGCATCGCCACGTCCTCGGTCACCCCGTTGCCCCACACCTCGCCGAGCACCTCGTAGTCGGCCTCGGAGGACTTGCGGGCCACCGCCACCCGGTTCTCCGGCATGACCGCACGCAGATCCTCCATCTCGGCCTCGATCTCGGCCACCCGACGATCACGGAAGGCGATGTCCGCCTCGGGGGCGTCGTCCAGCACCGAGGAGATCAACTCGTCGCGCTCCGTCGCCAGCTCGTCGTAACGCAGGTTCGAGGGCACGTCGATGCCGGACTTCTGGAAGGCGATCGCCAGGGCGTCCATCTCCCGCTCGATGGCCTCCGGCGAGTCCGACATCGGGCGACGGAAACCGGCCGGCGCCAGGGCGGCGTGAGCCTGCTCCCGGGCGATCAGCAGCGACTGGTACTCCTTCGCCGTCAGGTCGAGCTCGTCCACGTCGATGCCCATCCGATCGAGCGCGCCCTTCACGATCTTCGACTGGTCGGCCACGTCCTGACGGAACCACGTCTCCACGTCACGGGTGCCGGACTTCTTCGCCGTGGAGGCCAGCTCCACGAAGTCGTCCCACACCTCGTTGTCGCGCATCACGTCCTCGAAGGGCAGGCGGCCCTTGTGGCGCTGCGGACTGCGGTAGAGCCCGATCATCTGGTCGAGGTCCATGCCGCTGTTGCCCAGCCCATGAGCGTCGAGCCAGTCGGCCAACGTCGAGCCCATCTCAGCGGCCTCGGCGTCGTCCCAGCCCCAGGTGGCGCCCTTGCGGCTCATCGTGCCGCCCTCGCCGCGCAGGAACTTCATCCCGTCCTTGAAGTCCTGCCCGATCAGCTTCGGGTTGAAGGACACCGACTTGGTGCCCGGGTCGAAGCGGACATGGGACTTCATGCCGAAGGAGGTGTTCACCTCGGTGCCGTCGATCCACGCCGTCTTCCCGGCCAGCGTCTCCAGCTCCTCCTCGCCGGCCCACATCACGGTGCCGTCCTTGCGGCGCACCTTCACCATGCGGACCTGATCGTCCGGGTTGATGTGCTTCATGATGGCGGCCTGGTTGGGGCTCATCGCCACCACCGCGTCGTCGAGCTTCTCCATCCCGAACGCGCTGGTGAGCAGATCGTCGGGGTGGTCGAGGTAGCCGATCGTCGGCCGCAGCACCTGCTCGGGCAGCACGTCCGCGAGGGCGTCACGCATCGCCTGGGCCACCGCCGGGTTGGAGCTGCCCGTCATCATGGCGGGGATGTACGAGCCCTTCCCGGCGATGATCTGCGCCTTCACGCCGGCCATCCAGGTCGCCAGGTCGTAGCCCTCGGCGCCGGGCACCGCGGCGTCCCACGCCGTCTTCATGTGCCTCTTCAGGTTCTGCTGGCCGAGGTGCCCACCGAGGCGCTCAGCGAAGGACTGGGCCATGTTCTCGTCGGAGAAGATGCGCAGCAGATCCTCGGCGTGGCGCCGGTCGACCATCACGCCGTACACCCGGGTATGGCCCTCGCGCAGCGGCTCCGCCACCGGGCGCCCGTCAACCGTTTGGCCCCGAACGAGGCCGCGCTGGTTGCTGGCCTGATCGAGTCGGCGCATGGCGTTGTGGCCGCCGTTCGCCGCCCGGTCCACCACCGTGTTCCAGTCGGCGGTCAGCTTGCTGGTGAGCAGGCGGGTGTCGGTGAGGATGTCCTTCGCCTGCGGCGACAGGTCGTCCCAGCCCTCCAGCAGCGACTCCAGGTCCACCTCGGAGTCCATCAGGCCGCGCTCCTGGAGCACGGTGCGCAGCGTGTCGGCGCTGGCGTCGTTCTCCGCCGCGTACATCAGGATGTTCGACAGCTCGGGGTCGGCGTCGGCGACCAACCGGCGCGCTTCCTTCACCGCGTCGATGCCCTCGCCGCCGAAGACGGTGAGCTCGTCGATCACGGTCTGCGGGACGTGGTGGAGCAGCTCGTCGGCCTGCGCCCGGAACGACGGGCTGTTGGCGTTCATCGAGCGCATCCAGTGGTCGTAGTTGAGGTAGAAGCTGGTCGGGTCGTCGTGACCGACCCACTCCCACTCCTTCGACCGCCGGGTGACCGGCACGTACTTGAACTTGGTGGGGCTGTCCTTATCGAAGGCCAGCATCCCCGCGCCGCTGAGCGGATCGTCGACCCCGGGCCGCAGGCCGGTGAAGGTGGCGCCGGCCACCTCGGTGGCGCCCTGCTGGCTGACGGGGTGCAGGTACATGTAGCGGTTGGACTCGATGCGCTTCGCCAGGTCGCCGCGCAGCTTCAGCAGGCCCTCGGCGAAGTCCTGCCGGGAGACGTACTTCGAGGCGGCCGTCTTGTGGAACCACTCGCTCGACTTCATGGCGGTGTCGTGGGCCATCTCGTCGAGCCAACGCACCGACTTCGGCAGGGCCTTCAGGTTGCCCCGGGCCTCGGCGCGGGCCTTGTTGAAGGCGGCGGCGCGCTCGGCGGTCGTGCCCCTGATCCACTCCGGGTTGCGGGCCGCGATCGCCTTGGCCGCCTCGTCGAGCTCGTTGTCGGTGACCCCGAAGATCGTGGCCCACGAGCGGGTGAAGCTGCGAATCGGCTTGATCGCCCCCTGTGGGGCCATCAGCACCTCGCCGGTGATGTTGTGGCGGACGAGCTGCCCTTCGAGGTCGCGGATGCCGGCCCACTTCTGGAGCACCGCCTTGTCCACGTAGTCGCTGAGGGACACGCGGCCGATGAACTGGAGCGCCTCGTCGGCGCCGGCGCGGAGCGGGAACCCGAGCCGCATCAGCTGCGCCGGCTTCCACACCCGGGTCATGCCGGCTTCCAGCCACGACTTGCGGGTGGTACCGGTGACCCACCGCAGCATGTTGGCGTTGCGAGAGGCGACCAGCATGTCCTTGGCCGAGGGCACCGACAGCGCCTGGGCGATCTGGCTCTCGAAGATGCCCTGCTTCACGATCAGGCGGGAGGCGTCCTCGCCGTTGGCCTTCGCCACCTCATCGAGATGGCCGTACACCTGGTTGTTGTGCTCGACGTGCTTGCGGATCATCGCCGCGCCCTCGTCGGTGGCGTTGATGCCGGTGAGGGACGCCATGTCCATCGTCATCGACTGGATCAGGGCGTGGCGGTCCTGGATGGTGCCGTTGACGAAGCGGTTGTAGCGCTCCATGCGAGTGACGATGCTGTCCCCCGCCATGATGCCCATCGTCTCGCTGAACGCCCGGAACTGCTGGGCGCTGGTCGCCACGTCGTCGGTCACCGGCACGTACCCGGCGCGGGTGGTCGGCGTGGTGGTGATCTCGATGAGCTGGTTGATGACCTTCTTGATGCCCTCGGGCGGCTTGCGCTGGTAGGTGAACGTGTCGGAGTCCACGATCCAGTCGTCGGGGTCGAACGGCTCGGCCAGGCCCTCGTCGACCAGCGACTGATGGGCCTCGTCCGCGCTGGCCTTCAGATCCGTGAGCGCCCCAGCGCGCTCCCCGAAGGTGGCCTCGCCTTCGGCCAGGTTGTAGCGCCAGTTGCGGAAGGACTCGCGGGCCTCCATCACCTTGCGCTGCGGGTTGGTCATGTGCGGCACCACGAGGTGTCCGCCGCCGTCCCGGCCGAACATGCGCTGGCTCTTGATCTGCACCCGGGCCACGTCGTCGACGCCGTTGATGATCGACTTGTTGGAGGCGGCGTGCTTGTAGAACTCGAAGACGGCATCGGGCTTGGTCAGTCCGGTGGCGGCCTCGCCGGCCTCGCGCTGCATGGTCTTCAGCGTGGCGTCGTACCTCTTGATGTCGGCGATCTGCGTCTCCATCATCGGCAGCTTCCGCACCAAGGTGGCGTAGTCCCCGGTCTTCACCGCCTCCGAGATCGCCTTCGCCGGTTCGTACACGGCACGGGCCTGGGCCTCGGCGGTCACCGGCGACCAGCGGTCCATCACCTGCGCCAGCTTCGAGGTGCGGTTCTTGGTGCCGTGCTTCTCAGCGATCCGGGCGAGCTCGTCGGCGAGATCGAAGCCCTCCACGCCTTCGTCGGCCATCATCAGCGCCCGGACGTTCTCCTGGTGCCGGAGGAGGTCGTCCATCTTGTCGCCGGTCTTGAAGGCCCACTTCGCCCCCTTGATCGACTTGGTGATCTTCCCGGCGACGAGCGTCGGGTCGGCGCCGATGGCCCACACGGCGTCCATGCCGCCCGAGACATACCGGGTGGCACCCTTGCTCACATCCTTGGTGGGGTCGTCCCACCAGACGCGGGCGACGGTGCGGCCGGGGCTGACCTGGCCGGAGGTGAGCCGGGCCACCTGCTGCTTGAACTGCGGGGCCGCGGCGAGCGAGGCGACCTGCGCCTTGAACGCCTCCACCTGGTCGCCTTCCATGCCCTCCATGTCGGCGAGCTCGTCCATCGAGTGCCCGGCTGCGATGCCCTTCGCCCACCGCAGCATGTCCTTCGCCTCGTCCTGGCCGAACTCGTCCTCGAACTTGGAGTACACCTCCATCTGGACTTCGGGCAGGAAGTCGTCGGAGCCCTCATGGCCGATCGCGTTCCAGGTCTGCGCCGCCTTCCACGGGTCGGTGGCGATCCCGGCGAAGGCGGTGACGTTGTAGCCCAGCGCGCCGAGGATGCCGCCGTCGTTGTTGCCGAACGAGTTGCCGGCGTGGGCCTTGATGCCGGTCTGCTCGAACAGCTGCTCCTCGGACATGCCCGTCTCGTCGAGCAGCCGGCGGCCGGACTCCTGGATCGGGGCAACCCGCATCGGGCGGCTCGTCTCCTCGGCGATGTAGTCCATACCGCCGAGTACGTGGCTCACACCGGGGAGCTTCGTGGCCCCGGCGATCCCAGCCGCGATGTAGGTGGTCGGGTTCGCCTTGCGGGGGATGGCGTCGCGGGCCGCGCCGAGCGGGTTGATCGCCGTCATCGCGGCGTCCTTCAGCCCGGTCGGCTTCATCGAGTCGATCCAGCCGCCGAACCCGCCGCGCTTCTCCTTCGGCGGCTTCCACCCGAGCGCGTCCACCGCGCCGCGCTTCGTCGGGTGCATCGTGTCGTAGACGACCCGCTGCTGCTCCTCGGGCATCTCCTTCAGCTCGGCCAGCATCATGTCCTGGTCGGCGATCGTCATCGAGTCGATGGCGGCCTGCATCATGTCGGCGTCGTCGTCCAGACCGGCGGCGAGATCGAGCAGCAGCGACTCGTTGGAGTAGGCCAGGCCCGGCAGCTCGTTCTTCAGCAGCCCGACACGGCGGGCGACGCGCGCCTGCTGCTCGGCCTCCTCGAAGGTGATCGCGTTCTGGCCGCCGCCGGCGGGCGCACGGCGGTCGCGCGGGACGTTGAACCCACCGGACGGGCTGCCTCCGAACGGGATCGTCATCGGGCACCACCGCCCTGACGGATGCGGGCCGCCATCTGGAGGTAGCGGTCGTCGCCGGTGGACTGCGCCAGCGCGGTGAGCGTGTCCGCTGCACGGCTCGCCCGGGCCGGCTGGGAGAAGATCTCCGGGCCGGCTCCGGCGCCGAGGGACAGCCCGGCGGTGACCGGCTCGTCGGGGCGGGTGCTCGGGGCGGCGAGCGGGGTGATGCCCGGGTCGAAGTCGCGGGCGAGAGCCATCGGGTCGACGGCCTGGGCGTCCTGCGCCGGGGTGGTCGGGGCGCCCTGCTGCGGCGGCGTCTTCGGCAGGGGCATCGCCTGCTGCGCTGCGATCTGGTCGCCGCGCATCCCGTACGCCTGGCTGTTCGGTGCCTGCGGGGCCTGGGTGTCAGCCATTGTCCTCGTCCTCCAACCACTTCTTGGTCTGCTCCGCGATCGCCATCTGCATCATCCCTACGGCCTCGGGGATGCGGAGCCCATCCGTTGCGCGCGTGCCGAAGCACACGTCTCCGTCTGCGTCGAGCGCCCGATAGCAAAGGACCGCTTCCAGGAGCTGGCAGCCCTCGGGGAGAGGGTCGACTTCGATGTTCACTCGTCGTTCTCCTTGCCGGCCTGACGGCCCTGGTCGTAGACCCATGCCATGTCGCTGCCGAGGAAGTCGCGGAGCTGGTTCCGCAGGTCCTCGATCTCGTTGCGCAGGTGCTGGTTGATGTGCGCCTGGTCGGCGTTCGCGTCGTACAGGGCGATGAGCCCGGCGAGGGTGCCGAGCCCGACGATGGCGATGACGATGAACAGGATCAGCAGCATCAGACGGTCCGACTGGTCTGGCTGAGGGCGTTCATCAGCTCCCGGAGGCCGGCGAGGTTGTTGTTCGCCCCGATCGTCGAGCCGTCCTCTGCGCCGGGCGGCGCCGCGGCCATCTCGGGGGCCATGCCCGGCATCGTCTCCGGCGGGGCGGCCATACCGGGCGGCGCGGGCGGCGCCTGCTGGGCCTGCATCTCCTGCATCCGCTTCTGCGCGAGCTCGATCGCGTCGAAGATGTCGCCCGCCGGGTTGGAGCGGCGCGACTTCTCGATCAGGGCGAGCTGCGGGAGGGACATGCCGCCCGCCTGCGGGGGCTGCATCGCCTGGTTCAAGATGCTCTGGAGGGCAGCGCGCTCCATCGTCTCCTCCTCCACCCGGGCCGCTTCCTCGGCGGGATCGCCGATCCACGGGTGCCGCTCGCGGAAGGTCTGGCGGCTGATCGCCTCCGAACCGAGGAGCTGGCCGAGGATGATGTTGGTCGACTGCACGTCGGCGCCGGCGATCGGGTAGCTCACCGCGTTCGCGAGCGTCTCGATGTGCTCCGAAGGGGTGAAGGTCACCTCGCCGGAGTCGGTGGGCCAGCCGGACACCAGGGTGAACTTCTTGTTCGGCCAGTACGCCTTGTACGTCTCCAGGGTGATCTCGTTGAGGGTGGGCAGCCACGCCTGCACCACCTCCTGCATCTCCTGGATGCGAGGGTCGACCGCGGCGCCCATGAGCGCGTCGATGCCGCGGCCGGTGCGGAGCGCGCCGTACGTCTCCCCACCGAACTGGGGAACCAATCCGCTCGAAATGCGGGCGTTGCGCTCCAGCCGGTCGATGGCCTGAGAGGCGGTCGGGTCGCCGGCGAAGTTCATGGTGCCGATGCCGTCAGCGTCGAGCACCACGTTCACGATGCCGGTACGGCCGTCCTGCCACTCGCCGCCGACGATCTGCGGCTGGGCGCCGACCTTGCCGATGATGTAGCGGTCGGGGAAGATCGCCTTCTCCTTGGCCAGCAGGTCGAGCGTCATCATCTTGGCCATCAGGTCGGTGATGCCGATGACGTGAGCGAGCTGGGAGACGATGCGGTCGAGCGTGACGCGCTGGGGCGCGACGGCGGACACCCGGCCGATGCGGTTCTCCCAGCGGGCGAGCTCCATCGACAAGCTGGCCGGCTCGTACAGGTAGCTGATCGCCTCAGGCTCCTGCGGGCCGAGCAGCCCGATCACGACGTGGTCGCGGTCGATCCACTCGACCATGTTCCACATCGAGGTGGCCCGGCCGCCCTTCACCAGCAGCTCGGTGGCCTGCGGGTAGTTGTGGCTGATCCAGTCGGCGCTCTTGGCGAACACGAAGCCGATGTTCTCCGGCTCGCAGAAGTCCTCCCCGGCGCGGGGGTCGGGGTAGGCGCCGAGAGGGTCGCGCACGTTGATGACCGGCACCCCCCGCTTGAAGTCGGGCACGACGACCAGCGCGGTGGTGGCGTACCCGGCGAGGTGGCGCATCGCCTTGCGCAGCTTCAGCTGCACCTTCGAGTCGTGGTAGGTGGCGGTGATGATCCGCCGGCGGATGCGGGCGTACTCCTTGGAGCGCACGCCGGTCTGCTTCGCCGGGTTCACCGCGGGACAGAAGACCATCGGCAGCACGCTCGCGGCGCGCATCCCGAAGTTGTCGATCGTCTCGGCGATGAGCGCGGGGGTGAGGGGCGGCAGGTCGGGGGCCACCTCCTTGCTCACGTCGGGCACCACCCAGTCGGCGTTGTAGCGGTCGCGCACCTCGATCATCTGGCTGAGCACAGGGCTGTTGCGCTCCCGGCGCTGCTCGATGAGCGACCAAATGGTCATCCAGTCGTTCACTCCACCACCTCGTAGGTCGCCTCGAAGATG
>Ga0075163_10004887_pt1 | contig 17939 bp, 12 predicted proteins | sample JI1023141ADNA_FD_71478 | JGI IMG/M metagenome (GOLD analysis project Ga0075163, IMG submission 71478) | Wastewater effluent complex algal communities from Wisconsin, to seasonally profile nutrient transformation and Carbon sequestration -... | ecosystem: Engineered > WWTP > Effluent > Algae...
CGTCGTGCCCAACACCGCACCCGCACTCGTTTGGAGAAAGGTCCGGCGGTTCATGGCAGATGAAGATAAGCTCTCACAATGCGATGGCCGGGATGAGTTTCCGTCCGGCGAGCCATTTCAGCGCGGCCGCTTTCCACTGCTCCCAGAGCGGGCCTTTGCAGCCGTTGAGGCCGTGGCCGCCGGTGGGGAGTTCGAGGAGTTCGACGGGGACGTTGTGCTGCTTCATCGCGGCGACGAACTGACGGCTGTTTTCGGGCGGCACGGGTTTGTCGTCGATCGCATGGGCGAGGAAGGTGGGCGGTGTATCGGCGGTGACCTGTAGTTCGTTCGAGTAGAGGTGCACGAGCTCAGGCTCGGCGTTGGAGCCGATGAGTTTCTCTTTGGAGCCTGTGTGCGTGAACTCGCCCATGGTGACGACGGGATAAACGAGCCAGCCGAAGTCAGGACGGCAGCTCAGGCGCTCGATAGGATCGGTATTGGCCGCATCGCCCGCATTGAAATGCGTGAGTGCGGTCGAGGCGACGTGACCACCGGCGGAGAAACCGAGGATGCCGATGCGCTGCGGATTGATCTTCCACGCGGCGGTATTCGCACGGGTGAGGCGGATGGCGCGCTGGGCATCAAGCAGCGGCACCTGATGGCGCAGTTCCGGCAGACGATACTCCAGGATGATGCAGGCGATGCCATGCTCGTTCAGCCATTGCGCGATGGGGTAGCCTTCGCGGTCAGTGACGTGACGGATGTAACCGCCGCCAGGGCAAAGCACGATGGCCGCGCCGTTGGCTTTGTCAGCAGGCGGGAGGAAGACTTCGAGTTCCTTCATGCAGTCTTCAGTCTTGCCGTCACCAATCGGTGCTTGGCCCGGCCAAAGCATGACGCGATGTGTGGGCGTCGGCTTGGCAGCCGGGGCTGCGGATTGTGCGAGCAAATCTGGGGCGACAGCAAGGAGGGCGGCGAGAGCGAAAGCGGCTGTTCTTTTCATGGCGTTGGATTTTGGGTGTGATGATCGCGAGGAAACAGGCATCGGATTCCGATGATCAAGGCGACAGCCACCGCGAGGTAGGCGACGGCGGTGATCGAGAGCAGCCGGTCGATGCCGAGCGTCTGCTTCCACATACCGCCGAAGAGCGTCGCGAATCCGGACATGATGGCGCCGAAGAAATTGAGCACGCCGACGGCAGTGGCGCGTGCGTCACCTGAGACGACATCGAAGGCGGCGGGGAAGATGTTTGCAATGAAGAGGCCGCTGAAGAGACCGAAGCCTGTCGCGGCGACGCGCGTCACGAGAAGCGTGTCGCTGTTGCCGAGCAGGTGGATGCATGGCGCGGAGAGAGCGAGGCCGGTCACCATGAGCCAGAAGCGTGCAGCTTTTGTGCGGTGGAAGAATGCATCTGCGATCATGCCACCGCTGATGACGCCGATGAAGGTGGCCGTTTGCAGGAAGGCGGTGGCATTGAAAGCCGCGTCGGCTTGATTGAGCGAGAACTTGTCGTGCAGGAAGGCCGGGAGCCAGCCGTAGAGCAGCCAGATGCCGAAAACGAACACCGGAAACACGAGGCAAAGCAGCATGAAGGTGCGTGAACGACCCAGCGCGGTGAAGGTGATGCCCGCAGTCGTCGAGGCCTTGTCAGTCTGCGGCTCCTCGACACGGCGCAGAAACGCAAAATAAGGCAGCGCATAGAGCACGCCCACCGCACCGAGCGCAAAGAACGCCTCGCGCCATTGGCCGCGATCCGCCATCCAGCCGCCGAACCAACTGCCGACCACCGTTCCGGCGATCTGCCCGGTCATGAGCATCGAGACAGCGCGTGAACGTCGTGCAGCCGGATACGCGCTGGCTGTGAGCGCAACGGCGCTGGACATGTAGAGTGACTCTGACACGCCCATCGCAGCACGCATCGCCAGCAGCATCGCGCCTGAGGCGACAAGGCCGGTGCCAATGGTGACGATGCTCCAAACCACAAGGCTGAGCACGACGAGCAGACGTTTCGAGAAGCGATCACCGAGATAGCCGGAGATCGGGCACCCGAAGGCATAGACCCAGAGAAACATCGCGCCAACGAGACCAAGTTGCTCGTCGCTCATCTTTAAATCAGCCCGCAACGATGGGAACATCGCGAAAACGGCCTGACGATCACAGTAGTTCAGGAAATACGCAAACCACATGAAGGCGACGAGTGCGCCGGCTGACTTCGCCTTGCTCATGCGCGTAGAACCTCGCGCTCGCTGACTTGTCTGGCGATCACGGCGACGCAATCGCCCTGCTGCGTGAGGCATGGGGCGCGCATGGTGATGAGATAACCGGCACTCTGCGCGATGATTTCCTCTGGCGCTCGATCTGGACGCTCCAGATGATGAATGTAGCCGACGATCTGGTCTTTTTTGACCTTCGCCCCGAGATCGAGCGCGATTTCGAAGATGCCGGACTCGGGCGCGAGGATGTAGTCCTCACGATTCGTGGCCTGCGTGATGATTGCAGGTGCTTTGCGCGGTTGTTCGCGGCCTTTGAGCGCACCAACATGGATGAGCACGTTCTTCAATCCATTTTGCGCGATGCGATGCACGCTGGCGGGAATACATTCGCCGCCGCCGAGTTCGGTGGTGATGACGAGTTTGCCCTGATTCTCCGCTTCCACCGGAAGCAACCCCGTTCCCGCGATGTCTGCGTAGATAAAACAGAACTCGGTGCCCCATGCGAGCATGGCAGCGAACATCTTCGCTCGTTGCTCACGATCCGGCACGAGATGCATGTGCGAGCACGGCACAAACTCCATGCTGCGGCCACCGCTGTGAATGTCGATCACCACATCGCTGATCGGAAACAGCGCCGTGCGCAGGTAATGCGCAATCTGACTCGTCACCGGGCCTTCGGCATCGCCAGGAAAGGCGCGGTTCATATTCATGCCATCAAAGGGCGACAGTCGTGTCGCTGCACGGGCCGCAGGCAAGTTCAGCGATGGAATGAGAATGATGCGGCCCGTGACTTTCTCTGGCGTCAACTCGCGCGCGAGTTTCATGATGGCGATCTGGCCCTGGTATTCATCGCCATGATTACCACCGAGCACGAGCACCGTCGGTCCTTTGCCATTAGCGACAACGGTGATCGGCACCATTACATTCGCCCAACCACCGAGGTTGTGCGAATAGGGGACTTGCAGAAAGCCCTGCTGCTTGCCGGGCTTGTCGAGATCGAGGGAGGTGATGACCATGACACCTCTACGGTGCCTGATCGCATCACCTCACGCACAAAATCGCCAGTCTGTTCTACGTCGCGCTTGTTGCTTCGAGTGGCACTCGAAGTTCCCCGTTCCCAAACCATTCGATTACCAATCGAATCTACTAAATTGCCAGCGCGTTCTCGGCATCGCCGAAGTGGCCGACGTGGAGGCCCATGCGGTCCATGAGGGCGATGTGGAGGCGGCAGAGTTTGCGGTTCGGATCGGTGCTGTGGTCGTGGAAGCGGCCGCCTTGGATGGTGTCACCACCGCCGCCGGCGAGGACGACGGGGAGTTGTCTTGAATCGTGCGCGTTGCCGTCCATGAGGCTGCTGGTGAGCATGATCATGCTGTTTTCGAGCAGGGTGCGCTCGCCTTCGTTGGTGGCCTGCATCTTGGCTAGGGCTTCGCCCCAGAGCTTGACCTGATGCTGGTTCACGCGCTGATACATGTCGAGGCGATGCTCGTCATTGGCGTGATGCGACAACTCGTGGATGCCGCCGCTGATGCCGTCGAGGCTGGGGAAGCGCATGTTGGAGAGGTCATTGTTCATCATGAACGTGGCGACGCGGGTGCGGTCCATCTGGAAGGCGAGCACCATGATGTCGAACATGAGGCGCAGATGCTCTTCGCTGCTGGCGGGGATGCCGGGGCCTGGGCGTTTGAGCGTGGGCACTTTCACGGTGGGCTGCCAGCCGGTGCCGTTGGTTTCTGCCTGGCTGATTTTTTCGGCAAGCTCGACGCGCTGCTCGATCTCGCGCACGGAGGTGAGGTATTCGTCAAGCTTCTGCTTGTCGCGCTGGCTGAGCTTGGGTTTGAGCCCGTTCGCATCTTCAAGCACGAGGTCGAGGATGCTCTTGTCGCGTTTGCGGCGGCTGCCGTCGTCGAAAAGCTGATCGAAGGCCTGCTGCGGGAAGATTTCCTTCGGCGCGGGCGTCGTAGGCGTGCTCCACGAGATGTACGCGGAGTAGATCGAGGTGAAACCGGAGTCCGTGCTGTAGCTGGGGCGCTCGGTTCCTAACACAATGCTCGGCACAGGCGTGAACTTGCCGGTCTGCGCGGCAATAAGCTGATCCATCGTGGTGCCGACTTCGACATCGGTGGTGGTCTTCTTCACCTTGAGGCCGCAGAGCACGTTCATCTTCGGGTAATGGCCACCTTCGCCTTCCACGGTCGTGGGATTCCACAGGCCTTTGAAAACGCTGACATGCTTCTTCAGCGGTTCCAGCGGCGAGAGCGACTTCATGAACTCCATGCCGTTCGCGCCATTCGTGGCACCCCAGTGATGCGGGTTCACGCCGTTGCCGGTGAAGCACACCGCGAGCCGACGCGGTGCGGTGTTGGTCTTCAACGATTCTGCTCCGAACGAGCAGACCGACTCAAACCAAGGCAACCCGAGTGCGATGCCGGTGCCACGGAGAAATTTACGACGGGAAAAGTTCATGATGGGGAGAAAAGAGACGCATGGATGGACCAAGAGTTTGCAGGAATACCATTCGCAGCACAGAGACTGCCAAGATCGGGATACGTTCTGGCCGGACCGCTGCACCGGCCCGTCATCAGCGGATGATGTAGCCGCATTCTTCCGCGCGTTCATGTGGAATGAAACAGGGGCTGCTCGAACGTATTCACGATTACATGCGCCCGACTTGGACCAGCTTACTCTTCACCACCATCTTCACCGCAGCAGCCGCTCCGGTGGATTTTGTTCGCGAGGTGCGCCCGATCTTCGAAAAGCACTGCCACGAGTGTCACGGCGCGGAGAAGCAGAAGAACGATTACCGGCTCGACATCAAAGCCATCGCGCTTACCGGCGGCAGCGATCACGCGCCGAATGTCGTGGCGAGGAAAAGCGCTGCGAGCCCGCTCTTTCACTTCGTCAGTGGTGCGGATGAAAAGATCGCAATGCCGCCAAAGAAGAAACTCAGCAGCGGCGAGATCGACACCCTGAGGCGGTGGATCGACGAAGGCGCGGTGTGGCCGGATGGCGTGGATGTGGCAAAGCTGGAGGACAAGCGCGATTGGTGGAGTTTCAAGCCGCTTCGGTCTGCCGCTGGGACGGTCAACATTGATCAGTTCGTTCACGCGAAGCTTGCGGACAAGGGATTGAAACCAGCGCCTCAAGCCGATGCACGCACTTTGATCCGGCGGGTCTCGTTTGATCTCACCGGCCTGCCGCCTTCACCGGAGGAAGTCGCGAAATACGTCGCACTGCCCTATGAGAAACTGGTGGACGATTTGCTCGCCTCGCCACGCTACGGTGAGCGCTGGGCACGGCACTGGCTGGACCTTGTCCACTACGGCGAGACGCACGGCTACGACAAGGACAAGCCGCGCAACAACGCCTGGCCCTACCGCGATTATGTTATCCGCGCCTTCAACAACGACAAGCCCTACGCGCGATTCATCGAGGAGCAGATTGCGGGCGATGTGCTCCATCCCGGCACCACGGATGGCATCACGGCGCTCGGGTTCATCGCAGCGGGTCCGTGGGATCTCATCGGCCACATGGAAGTGCCGGAGACGAAGCTGGACGGCAAAATCGCGCGGCACCTCGACCGGGATGACATGGTGCAAAACGCCGTCGGCACCTTTTGCAGCCTCACCGTGCAGTGCGCGCAGTGCCACTACCACAAGTTCGATCCCATCTCACAGGAGGACTACTACTCGCTACAAGCCGTCTTCGCCGCCATCGACCGCACGGACGTGAGTTACTTTCCAGACGACGCCTCCATGCAGCGATTTGCCAGTTTGGAAAAGCAGCGCAAGGACACCACAACAGCCATCGCCTCAATGGAAGCGCCATTGAAAAAGAAAGCTGGAGAAAAGTACGCCGCGCTCTCCAAACGCATCGACGGAGCCGCCGACAAGGCTTCGACGACGAACCCGAACGCGAAGCCCGACTTTGGCTACCACAGTGGCATCTCCGACAAACAGGACGTTGTGAAGTGGGTGCAGGTCGATCTCGGCCGGAGCGTGGAGATCGAGCGCATCGTGCTCAAGCCGTGCTACGACGATTTCGGCAAGATCGGCGGCGGATTTGGCTTTCCCGTGCGCTTCAAGATCGAGGCAAGCGACGATGCGGAGTTCAAGACCGGCGTCACGCTGGTCTGGCGTAAGCACGACGCCACGTTCATGAATGACTTCAAGAATCCCGGCCTCACGCCTTTTGAAAGCAACACCGCTGGCGACGACGGCGTGAGAGGGCGCTACGTCCGTGTCACCGCCGTGAAGCTCGCGTCGCGAAAGGACGACTTCATCTTCGCGCTCGCCGAGATGGAGGTCTATGACGACAAGAACGGCAAGAACCTAGCCGTCGGCCGACCGGTGACGGCGCTCGACTCCATCGAAGCCGCGCCACGCTGGCGGAAGGCGAATCTCACCGACGGCATCGCGCCGGAAGCACGCACGCTGGAAGACAAACAGAAGCTCATCCGCGAGCGCGATGCTCTGATGCTCTCTCACGCCGACGCTGCGACACGTGCCCGTCTGAACGCCGCGCGGCAGCAACGCGACACCATTGACGCAGAGGTCGGGAAGCTGCCGCAGCCCGGCAAGGTCTATGCGGGGGCCATTCATACAGGCACGGGGGCGTTCAAAGGCACGGGTAACGAAGGCGGGAAACCGCGCGTGATCCAAGTGCTCAAGCGCGGCGACATCAAACAGCCGGCAAAGGAAGTGGGCCCGGGTGCCATCAGTGCGCTGGGCGAACTCCTTCACCTGCCTTTCGAGATCAAAGGCGACCACGAGTCCTCCCGCCGCGCGGCATTGGCAAAGTGGATCAAGGACAAGAACAACGCGCTGACTTGGCGTAGCATCGTGAACCGCGTCTGGCAGCATCATTTCGGCCGAGGCCTTGTCGATACGGCGAACGACTTCGGTCGCATGGGTGGCCAGCCGACCCATCCGGAGCTGCTCGATGCGCTCGCGCTCTGGTTTCGAGATGATGCGCATGGCTCGCTCAAGGCTCTGCACAAGCTGATCGTGATGAGCGAGACCTACCGCCAATCATCCAGCGGCTCGGCGGAGTCCGCGCTGGCTGATGCCTCAAACGCGCTGCTGTCCCACCAAAACCGCCGTAAGCTCGACGCCGAGTCCATCCGCGATTCCATCCTCGCCGTGAGTGGCAAACTCGATCTCACAATGGGCGGGCCGAGCTTCCAGGACTTCGTCATCGAGAAACCACAGCACAGCCCGCATTACGAATACACGCTGCATGACCCCGAGGACCCGAAGAGCCATCGCCGGAGCATCTACCGTTTCATCGTGCGCAGCCAGCAGCAGCCGTTCATGACGGTGATGGATTGCGCCGATCCGTCCATGCGCGTGGACAAGCGAAACGAATCCCTGAGCCCGCTCCAAGCGCTCGCGATGATGAACAACGGCCTCACCGTGGCGATGGCGCGGCACTTCGCCGGGCGTGTGACGAAGGAAGCGAGCGGGATCGAAGCGCAAACGAAGCGTGCGTTCGAACTCGCGCTGTCACGACAGTCGACACCGGACGAACTTGCGCCGCTGATCGGTTTCGCCCGACGCGAGGGCATGGAGAACGCTTGCCGCGTCCTGTTGAATCTGAACGAGTTTAGCTTTGTGGACTAACGGGCAAGGTGCCGTCACCTCCTGAAGGCAGTTCACCCAAAGAAGAACCCCGGACCAGCCATAACCGATCCGGGGTTCACTGAATCCTTCAAGTCGAGACTGACGATGACTACACCTTGTAGCCTTCGCGGTAGCCGGGGCGTGCGATGAACTTGTTCGCGGCTTCGACGTTGGTGACTTTCATCGCGCTCTTGTCCCACTGGACCATTTGCTGGGAGCGGACGGCGAGGTTGCCGAGGAGGACGAACTCAGTGAGCGGCGCGGAGTAGTCGAAGTTGGAGCCGGGCAGGCCGCCGTTGACGATGTGGTGCGCCCACTCGCCTTGCGGGTTGTTCGGCATGACGCTGCGGGTTTCGGTCTTCTTGATCTTGCCGGCCTTCATGTCGAGGCGGACCTGGGTGTATTTGTCCTGCGGATAGATGACGGGGCTGGCGCAGTAGGCGTCGCCTTCAAAAATGCAGCCGTCGGTGCCAATGAACATCATGCCGCTGCTGGCCTTGTCGAAGGTGGCTTCGGGAATGTCGGGGTGGCGCTCGGGCTTGTTGGGCCTGCCGTCTTTCATGCCGTCGTGCCAGGTGACTTTCAGCGCGGGATGCTTCCCGGCAGGCATGTGATAGACGAGGCTGCTCCACATCGGCGCATTCAGATCGCTGATCTCCCCGCTCTGCACTTCGATCTTCTCGGGAATGAGCTGGCCGAGGATGCTGAAGGTGGCGTCCATGATGTGGCAGCCCATGTCACCGAGCGCGCCGGAGCCGAACTGCCACCAGCCGCGCCAATTGAAGGGATGCACGCTGTTGCCGCGCTTGTTTTTCTTGGTGTCCTCGGGATTGAGATCGAGATCAAAGTGCGGCTCAAGCGGCTCGCACGAGAGCCAGCCATCCCAGTCGAAGCCTTCGGGGGCGTCGATGAGCTTCTTTTTGATTGGTCCTTGCGGCCAGATCGGGCGGTTGGTCCAGAGGCGGATTTCCTTGAGCGTGCCGATCACGCCTTGCTCGATCCATTCCTTGGCCATGCGCTGGCCTTCCATCGTGCGGCCCTGATTGCCCATCTGGGTGACGACGCCGGCTTCCTTGGCCGCCTTGTGCAGGCCGCGCACTTCGGAAATGTAATTGCACAGCGGCTTCTGCACGCAGACGTGCTTCTTGTGCTTCAGTGCCCACATGGCAGCGATGTAGTGAGTGTGGTCAGGTGTGGAGACGATCACGCCGTCGATCTCGTTGGCCATCGTGTCGAACATCTTGCGGAAGTCCGTGAACATCTTCGGCGCAGGCGGTGTGCCCTCACCTGAGTCGCGGTGGTGGGTCTCGCGCTTCTGCGCGGCCTCGTCGAGGCGCTTCTGATCCACATCCACCATGGCGACGATGTTGTGCGTGAGCGTGACCATGCCGGTGTCGGCCAGGCCTTTTCCGTTGGCACCGATCTGGGCGAGGTTCAGCTTCTTGCCGGCTGCATTTTGGCCTTTGAGGAGGAGGTTCGGTCCGGCAAAGGCACCGGCTGCGAGTGAGGCGGAAGCCCCGAGGAAACGACGACGTGAGTAGGGTGATGAGGGCATGAGTTCTTGTTTTGAGAGGTTGGAGGGGCGGATGTTAGTTTGAGAACGATGCGTTTCAAACTTTACTCTCGGCTGAATTCTGGATAAATCTGTATTTCCGCACCAATTAAATCAGCGCCATTCAACGATCCACTCTTCACCTCGCCACCATGAAAATTCGCCACATCTGCCTCCTGCTCGCCGCGCTCTTCTGCGGCAGCCAGCTTCTAAAAGCCGACATCCTCGTCCTCAAGAACGGCGAAAGGAAGGAGGGCAACATTCTGGAGGAGCGCCCAGATGCCGTCCGGATGAAGTACAAGATCACGCCGAAGATCTGGGATGAGAAGGACTTCCCGCGCGCCGACATCCAGCAGATCATCAAGCAAAAGCCCGAGGAAATCGAGATCATGGAGCTGCGAAAGGTGATGCCCGCACCCGACCTTTTCACGGCAGATCAATACGAGCAGATCATTCAGGACAGGCTGCGCCCGTTCGTGAACAAATACCCCGGCACTCCGCAGGCCAAGGATGTGGAGGCGATGATCTCCGAGCTACAGTCCGAGAAGGACAAGGTCGTTGCCGGACAAATTAAAAAGGACGGCCAGTGGATCAGCGCCGAGCTGGTGAGCCGTGACGAGTACGATACCAATGCCTACAAGTTCAGGCGCTCCATGAATGAAAAGGCCGCCGCTGCGGACTACGTCGGCGCGCTTCGGGAATTCGATTGGCTGCGCGACCCCGCGAAAGGCTTTCCAGCTTCGATGAATTACGCCGCCGCCATTCCCGAGGTGATCGCCATCATGGAGCTTTATGAAAAGAAGCTTGCGCGGATGATCATTGAACAGCCCATGGTTCAGAGGCTGCGGGACAATGGACTGAAAGGCAAGGTCGTGCCTGAACTGACCTATCTACAGAGAGCCATTGACAAGGAAATAGCGGAGTGGAAGGCCGTTTACGAGGCTGAGAAAAAGGCGAAGATCCGCTGGCAGACGGTTTACAAGTATGATCTCAAGTCCCTACAGGAGGCGCATAAGCTGGTGCTTGCTGAGAAAAACAAGCTCATGCTGCTAGACCAGCCCGGCTTGGTGGCACGGAACGAACTCCTAACCCAAGCACTTCGTTACATTGCCGATGGAAATGCGGGGGAAGCTGATGCCACGCTCAAGGCGGCCACGCTTTCGATAAAGACCGGGCAGGCTCTTGCCATGCAGGACACCGCCCTGATCATTACCCGATTGCGCTTGCGTCTGAACGCATTGAAGACCCAACAGTCCAAGGAGAAGAAATTTAACAGCACCATCGGTGCTGGCTCGTCCGCCGTCGCTGGATCATCCGCCGCCATCACCGATGACCGCGTCGCTCAGGCCATGGCCCAAGCCGACAAATCGAGAAACGAGAAGAAAGCGGCTGTCGAAGGGGAACCCAAGACGCCCGATGATGCCAAGAAGCCCGATGACAAAAAGCCCGACGATGCCAAGGCGGGCAAGGAGGAGAAAGATGAAGCGGAAGCAAAGCCCAAATCGAAGTCCAAGGCAAAAGCCCCACGCTCGACAGACACGGACTCCAGCGCCGCTATTGCGCCCCCGGCTGAAGAAGGCGGCGTGCAGCAATATCTCCTCATCGGGGCCGGCGTCCTCATCGTGGTGCTCCTAGCCGCGCTCCTCCTGCAAAAGAAGACCGCCAAGTAAGCCCGCCCCTTCGCAGCCCTCCGAACAATCGAGCCGGGAACACCGCAGGGTGTTCCCGGTTTTTGTTTTGCCCTACGGCCCATTCCGGCTTACTTCCCGCATGGCCAAAGCACGCACATCGGAGGTCCACCGCAAGACAGCGGAGACCGACATCTCCATCAGCCTCAACGTTGATGGCTCAGGGAAATCCAAGATCGCCACTGGCGTCCCGTTTCTCGACCACATGCTCACGCTCTTTGCCAAGCACGGCCTCTTTGATCTCAATGTCAAAGCCGTCGGCGACATCGAGGTGGACTTTCATCACACCGTCGAGGACACCGGCATCGTCCTCGGCCAGTGTTTCCGTGAGGCGCTCGGGAAAAAGGAAGGCATCCGCCGCTACGGCTGGTGCCTGCTCCCCATGGACGAGACCCTAGCCCAGATCGCGCTCGACCTCAGTGGCAGGCCATTGCTCGTCTATCACACGCCCAAGCGCGTCGAGGCCATCGGCGGCAACTTCAGCTTCCAGCTCGTCGAGGAGTTCATGCGCGCCTTCTCGTCCACGCTCTTGGCCAATCTCCACATCGAGATCGTCCGCGGCCGCGACGCCCACCACATGGCCGAAGCCATCTTCAAGGGCTTCGCCAAATCCCTCGACCAGGCCACCACGCACGATCCCCGCGTCACCGGTGTGCCGAGCACGAAGGACATGCTTTGATCCACGGCATGAAACTCGGAGTCCTCGATTACGGAGCCGGCAATCTCCGCAGCGTGCTGAACGCCTTCATCGCCACCGGCCATCCCGCCTCGCTCGTCGCGGGTCCGCGTGACTTTGAGGGCATCGACGTCCTCGTCTTCCCAGGTCAGGGCGCATTTGGCGATTCCGTCCGCATCTTGAAGAAGAACGACCTCTGGCAACCGCTCAAGGACTGGCTCGCAGCCGAGCGGCCCTACCTCGGCATCTGCCTCGGCTACCAGCTCCTCTTCGAGGCCAGCGAGGAAGCCCCAGGTATCGAAGGTCTCGGCGTCGCCCCCGGCATCGTTCGGAAGTTCAACGCCAGTGCCGGCTTGAAAATCCCACACATGGGCTGGAACCAAGTCCGCTGGCACGACCGCGCATCCCACATCACCGCCGACCTCCCCCAGCCCTCACACCTCTACTTCGTCCACTCCTACTACCCCGAAGTGCGCGACGCCTCGCTCATCGCCTGCACCACCGACTACGGAGTCGAGTTCGCGTCCGGCATCGTGAAGAAAAACCTCGTCGCCGTCCAGTTCCACCCCGAGAAAAGCCAGTCCACCGGATTGAAGCTCCTGGACAACGTCGTGCGCTCCTTCGGCGTTTGACCTCCGACTGCCTGAGCGGTCGCCCCCCATGTCGGAAGGTCCCCCCCTCAGCTCCACGACTTCGCATCACGGTCGTCGGGAGGCACCGCAAAATGCTAGATCACCCGCAGAGACGCCACTCACGGCAGCGGCTTCCGCTCAATGTCCGTTTCGTTGATCCACCCTGCCTTCACGGGTTCGCCACGCATGAACTTCTCGTAGAAGCCGACGTTGGCCTTCGAGGCGTGCTCGTATTGGTCGAAGATGTCGCCCCTGCCTTCCATGCGCGGATCGCCCTGCTGCTTAAGTTCGGCGTGGAGTTGATCGCGCAGTTTGGTTTTGATCGGCGAGCTCTCGCTGGCGATGTTGGCGACGAAGTCGGGATCTTGGCTCAGGTCGTAGAACTCCTCGGCGGGCCGCAGACCAAAGCAGAGACTCCAGAAGGGATCGCTGGCGTTTTTGCGATGCGCGTCGATCAGCAGGGTCTTGGTGGCCCCGGCGTCGCAATCGAGATACCCAGTCTCTGGATTGCCACCGGGCCAACGCGTCGGCTCGAAGTTCTGGAGATACAAATGGCCGCTGGTGAGAATGCCGCGGATCGGGTAGCCCCCGTCGTGAGGCCGACCGATGTCAGTGCGCTCCTTGCCGATGAGGACATGGTCACGCGCGGCGGTCACCAGGCCCGATTTGCCGGAGAAGAAGATGTCCGTGAGGCTGCGGCCAGGCGTCTCGGCCATGCCAGTGTCGCTCCATTTCAATCCGGCCAGTTCGACAAACGTAGGGGCGATGTCGATGAAACTCACGAAGTCGTCAATGACTCGGCCCGGCTTCGTGATGCCGCGCTTCCACATGGCGGCAAAAGGAACATGATTCGCCATCGCGTTCGCATTGCCTTTGCTGCGAGGAAACGGCATCCCGTGATCGCTCGTGACGATGACCAGCGTGTTTTCAAGCAAGCCGCGCTTCTCCAAATTCTCCAACATTCGACCGAGATGCCGGTCGAAGTGCTCGGCCTCGAAGGCGTAGTCGAGCATGTCATTGCGCACCGTGTCGTTGTCGGGCCAGTAGGCGGGGACGTGATCGACGTCGGATAGCTTCTTGCCGCCCTTTGCCACGCCGCTACCGAACTCGTAACCGCGATGCGGCTCGATGGCGCCATACCAGAAGCACCACGGTTTGTCCTTCGGCGCGGCCGCGAGGAAGTCGTCAAAGTTCCCCGCGTAGTCGTTGTTGCTGATCTCGGTCGTCGGCGGCTTTGCTTTGCGCTTGTTGAACGCCACGCCCGTCATCAGTCGCGGCTTCCCGGTTGCGTCCTTCGCCACACCCGGTCCCCAGCCCTTCATCGTGTGACCGACGTTCCAGCCGTGCTCCGTCAACGCCTCGGCCCAGCCTTTGAACTCAGGCGGGAAGTAGGGGATGTGGTTTGCCGCTTCCTTGAGCTGCCAGGTGTTCCGCCCCGTGAGAATGCACGCGCGCGATGGCGCGCACTTTGCCATCGGCGTGTAGGCATGCTTGAAAAGCAAACCCTCGCGCGCGACACGATCAAAGCCCGGCGTCTTGATCCAAGGTGTGCCATACGCACTCGCGTGCGGCCCCCAGTCATCGGCGATGGCGAAGAGGATGTTCGGCCGCTCGGCGGCGAGGAGCGGAAAACAGAGGGCGGAGAGCAAGGAGAAGAGCAGCAAACGCATGGCAAACTAAAGTAAAGACGCGCTACTCCTCCGCCTTCTTCTTTCTCTTCTTCTCTGGCTCCGGCGGCAGGATGCCTTTTTGCCGCATCTCCCATTCGGCGTAGCCCTTCTTGCTGCGGTTGCCGAGGTATTTGTAGGTGTCGAAGATCGCACCGTTGCCCAGCGCGCGAGGATCCTTCTCCTCGATAAGCGTCTTGTCGAGCTGTGCGCGCAGTTGCTTCGCAAGCTCGGCAAACTTGGGATCCTTGATCACATTCTTCACGCACTCGGGATCGTTCTTGAGATCGAACAGCTCTTCCTCGGCGCGATAGGCGAACGCGAGATCGAAAAACGGCCCTTTGTTCTCCACGATCCACGATTTCGTCGGACCGTCGTCGCAGTTGCCGAAACCAGTCTCCGGATTGCACGCTGGCCAACGCTCGGGGTGGTAGTTGTGGCTGTAGAAGAACTCGGGAGTCCGAATGGCGCGCACGGGATAGCCCCAGTCGTTTGGTCGGCCAATATCGTGCCGTTCCTTGCCAGCGAGCATGGTCTTGCGATCCTCGATCCAGCCGCTCTTCTCGCTGCGCAGAATGTTCACGAGGCTTTTCCCCGTCATCTGCTCATGCGGTTTGAGTCCGGCCAGTTCCATGTAGGTCGGCGCGAGATCGCGCACGTTGATGAAATCCTCCACCACTCGACCCGGCTTGATCCCCTTCCCCCAGCGCATCGCCAGCGGCAGATGGTAGCCGTCCTCGTAGATCTGGCCTTTCACGCGGGGGAATGGCATGCCGTGATCCGAGGTCACGATGATCAGCGTGTCATCGAGTTGGCCGTTCTTTTCCAGCACGTCCATCACACGGCCGATCTGCGCGTCCGCCCACTCCACCTCGATGGCGTAGTCCGCCAAGTCGCCGCGCACGACCTCATTGTCGGGCAGGTAGGAAGGCACATCGACCTCGGCCAATTTCTTGCCGAGGCGCACGCCGCTGCCTTCCTCGTAACTGCGATGCGGCTCCTTGAACCCCACCCAGAAGCAGAACGGTTGCCCATCCTTTCGCGTGGCGAGGAAATCCCTAAAGTTTGCCGCGTAGTCGCTCGGTTGGATGCCCTTTGCCGGCACGTCTATCTTGTGCTTGTCGAAACTGGGGCCTGCCGGATTCCGCGTGCGGCCTTCGAGGTCAAATTTCCCCGGCCCCCAACCCTTCCCGGTCAGACCAACCGCGTAACCGCTCGCTTCGAGCATATCAGGATACACCGCAAATTTTGGCGGGAAGATGCCTCCGTGGCAAACGGCTTCTTCGAGCTGCCAAGAGTTCCGCCCGGTCAGGATCGTCGCCCGGCACGGACTGCACTTCGGATTCGACGTGAACGCGCTCTTGAACAGCACGCCCTCCTTTGCCACGCGGTCAAAGTTCGGCGTCTTCACCCAGTCGCAGCCATAGGCGCCCGCATGTTGCCAGCCCCAGTCGTCGAAGATGATGAAGAGGATGTTCGGGCGAGACTCGGCAGCCGGTGCGCGACCGACATGAAGCGCTGTCAGCGCAAGCAGAAGGAAAAACAATTGGCGTCGTTTCATGCGACTGAAAACGATGATCGCCCGGAGTTCTTCCTCCAGCTTTCAGGCCATACTCAGTCCTCCCCGCTCGCCGCCAGCGCCGCGATCACGCTGAGGTCTTCGAGCGTGGTGGTGTCGCCTTTGATCAGCTCGCCAGCGGCGATCTGCTTCAGGAGGCGGCGCATGATCTTGCCGGAACGGGTCTTGGGAAGCGCGGCGGCGAAGCGGACTTCGTCAGGCGTGGCCACGGGACCGATGACGGTGCGGACGTGCTTCTTGAGTTCGTCTGCGAGATCGCGGCCAGTCTTGATGCCTTCCTTCACGGTGACAAAGCATACGACGCCTTGGCCCTTCAGTTCGTCAGGGCGACCGACGACGGCGGCCTCGGCGACTGATGGGTGGGAGACGAGCGCGCTCTCCACCTCGGCGGTGCCGAGGCGATGACCGGCGACGTTCAACACGTCGTCGATGCGGCCGATGATCCAGAAGTAGCCGTCCTTGTCGCGGCGCGCTCCGTCACCTGCGAAGTACCAGCCCTTGAACTCGCTCCAGTAAGTCTCGTGATAGCGCTTCTTGTCGCCCCAAATGCCGCGCAGCATGGATGGCCACGGTTTGCGGATGACCAGCTTGCCTTGCTCATTGGTGCCGACTTCCTTGCCGAGGTCATCGACGATGGAAGCATCGACGCCGAAAAACGGCAGCGTGGCGGTGCCGGGCTTTGTCGGAGTGGCTCCGGGGATCGGCGTGATCATGTGTCCGCCCGTTTCCGTCTGCCACCAGGTATCGACAATGGGGCACTTGCCTCCGCCGATCAGATTGTGATACCACATCCACGCCTCTGGATTGATCGGCTCTCCGACGGTACCGAGCAGTCGCAGCGAAGTGAGGTCGTGCTTTTTGACCCAATGGTCGCCCCATTTCATGAAGGCCCGGATCGCCGTCGGCGCGGTGTAGAAAATGCTGACCTTGTATTCGTCGATGATGCGCCAGAAGCGGTCGTTTTCGGGGAAGTTCGGCGCGCCTTCATACATGAGCGAGGTGGCCCCCATCGCCAGCGGACCATAAACCATGTAGCTGTGGCCGGTGACCCAGCCGATGTCCGCCGTGCACCAATAGACGTCGTCATCACGCAGATCGAAGACGTATTTGCACGTCATGTAGCTGTGCAGCAGGTAGCCGCCAGTGGTGTGCAGGATGCCCTTCGGCTTGCCGGTCGATCCGCTCGTGTAGAGGATGAAAAGGGGTGCCTCGCTGTCCATCGCCACAGGCGGGCAGTTCGCATCGACGTACTCCAGCTCGCGGTGCCACCAGTAGTCACGGCCTTCTTCGATATGAATATCTTGCGCGGTGCGACGGAGCACGATCACGGTCTTCACCGGCGTGTCCTTGCCCTTGAGCGCGTCATCGACGTTCTTTTTCAAGGCCACCACCGCACCACGGCGATAGCCGCCGTCCGCCGTGATCACAACCGTCGCACCGGAGTCCAGCACACGATCCTTGATCGACTCAGCACTGAATCCGCCAAACACCACGCTGTGCATCGCGCCGATGCGCGCGCAGGCCAGCATCGCAATCGCCGCCTCGGGAACCATCGGCATGTAAATGATGACGCGATCACCTTTCTTCACCTTGTGGCGCTTCAGCACATTCGCAAAACGGCACACATCGCGATGGAGCTGCTGGTACGTCAGCACGCGCTTCTCGCCCGGTTCGCCTTCCCAGATGATCGCCGCCTTTGTCTTGCTGGGGCCATGGATGTGACGGTCGAGGCAGTTCTCGCTGACGTTCAGCTTGCCGCCGATAAACCACTTCGCGTTCGGGCATTTCCAGTCGAGCACCTTCGTCCACTTCTTGTTCCAGAGCAGCTCCTTCGCCTCACGCCCGAAGAACTTGTCGGGATTCTTGAGGCTCTCCGCATGCATCTTCTTGTATTCAGCCATGCTGGAGATGCGGGCCTTCTTGGAAAACTCGGCCGCGGGCTTGAAGACACGATTCTCGACGAGGATGGAATTCACGCTCTTCGCCGCTGCTGCTGCCTTCGGTGTGCTTTTCTTGCTGCTCATGTCGGATGGTGGTTGGAATGGAGCGCGGAGAGTAGATGAAAAGATGCCGGTAGCGCAAGGCGGAAGCGGCAATTTCTCGGCGCAGCGTTTCTCGGCACGAATGACCACCAAGAGAGCGTGACATTTTCCACTCACTGCGAACTCCATCGTTGACATCTTCCCCATCTCTTCGTTATCACAAGAGCACTCCACGCCATGAACCTGCCCAACAAGCTCACCGTCTCCCGACTCGTCCTCACGGTCGTGTTTGTGGCCTGCTTGTCTCTGCCACTGAAGAATGGCGTCTCCATCGCCCTGATCATCTTCG
>Ga0075163_10004890_pt1 | contig 17936 bp, 7 predicted proteins | sample JI1023141ADNA_FD_71478 | JGI IMG/M metagenome (GOLD analysis project Ga0075163, IMG submission 71478) | Wastewater effluent complex algal communities from Wisconsin, to seasonally profile nutrient transformation and Carbon sequestration -... | ecosystem: Engineered > WWTP > Effluent > Algae...
AACCGGTTGAACCGCTAATTTTCGCTCATCTCCGCTAATCCCCAACCCGCCCCCGCGCCTCGCCGATTAGGCGAGGCACGCAAACGTCCACCGCCTCCATCCCCTCCTAAAATCAGTGCAAATTAGCGGTTCCACTCCTCCGGTTTCTCCCCCTCTCGCTCCCCCCGCACTCCGTCCCTCCCCCGCTCCCACCTCCCTCTCTCCCGCTTCCGCCCGCACCCGTTTCACCATGAAAAGCCAGCGCCTCCCCCTCCTCCTCGCCCTCGCCGCCGCCCTCGCTCTCGCCGCCGCTCTCGCGCCCGGCGCCTTCGCCCAGACCAACGTCCCCAATTACATCAGTTACCAGGGCAAAATCACCGACGCGTCCGGCACGCCCGTCGGCAACACCGCCCCCGTCAACCGCACCGTCATCTTCCGCATTTGGAACCACGCCACCGACGCCGCGGCCGGCAACCGCCTCTACTCCGAAAAGCAGAACGTCACCATCTCCGGCGGCGAGTTCAGCGTCCTCATCGGCGCCGGCCAGACCGTCGACGGCGAGACGTCCCCCGGCTTCACCGCCGCCATTTTCGGCGGCGACACCCCCACCCGCTACCTCGGCGTCACCGTCGACGACGGCGACCTCAACCTCACCAACGATCCCGAGAGCTCCCCGCGCCAGCAGATGGTCTCCACCGCGTTCGCGCTCCGCGCCCAAATCGCCGAGACCGTCGCCGGCGCCAGCGTCACCAGCGCCTCCCTCGCCAACGGCTCCGTCGCCGCCGCCGCCCTCGCCGTCAACGCCGTCACCGACACCAAGCTCAACGCCAACGCCGTCACCACCGCAAAAATCAACGACGCCGCCGTCACCACCGCGAAACTCGCCGCCGCCGCCGTCGGCACCACCCAGCTCGCCGACGCCGCCGTTACTACCGCCAAACTCGCCGCCGGCATCATCGACTCCACCAAACTCGCCGACGCCTCCGTCACCCTCGCCAAACACGCCGCCAACTCCGTCGACAGCTCCAAGATCATCGACGGCGCCGTCGCCACCGCCGATCTCGCCAACCTCGCCGTCGACACCACCAAACTCGCCGACGGCTCCGTCACCCTCGCCAAACAGGCCGCCAACTCCGTCGACACCACCAAGCTCGTCGACGGCTCAGTCACCCTCGCCAAACACGCCGCCGACTCCGTCGACAGTTCGAAAATCGTCGACGGTTCAATCGCGCTGGCCGACATGAACACGAGCGTGCGGGATGTGCTGCCCAAGGCGCGGGCGATCTATAATCAGGCCGTTTTTCCCGCGGTCGATGGGAGTAATTGGAAGTTGGTCCCGATCGACCTGGGTGACTTGGGGAACGATGTGGATGGTTGCCGTCTGAAGGCCATCGCCATGCACAAGACAACCACCGGGAGCGCGCAGGTTTTTGATATGTCCCTTTGGCTGCAGCAGGCCGACACCATCTTCACCACTGTGGACAGCTCTCACGTTTCCGCCGAGCGACTGTTGGTGGTCGCCAATTGGAATAACTCCGGGAGCACCAATTCAAACACCGCCCGGCTACCCCCGATTACGATTTCCAATCTAGGCAGCAATTTCGCTACGATGACCGATAACGGTAACGAATGGATCCGGTTCTATAATTACTATCCGGGCTCCCTGCGCTCGGGAGATTCCAATCGCGAAAACAACGCGAGCACCCCGCAGGGGCCGCTCAATGCCATCACGATGAACATCACCTCCATCGTGACGGGCACGAACAAACTCACCATCACGGTCGATAACGCGCATGCCATCCAGGTGGGCGACACCGTCACGCTCGCGGGCATCACCGGTTCGCCCTCCGCGTTGGGCGACCGCACGGTGACCGCGCAACCGGATCGCACGAGTTTCGAGGTCGCGCTCACGGGTGCCGCCGGCCCCTATACGGGCGGCACGGTCACCTTTAGGCCCAGCTTCAACCGCTACCGGATCTGGGCCGCGGTGCATCCCAACATCTCCGCCCGCATCATCGTCAGCGACCGCTGAACCGTGCCCATGCAACCGACCCGCTCTCGCTCGCCCGGCTCCGCGGTGGAGCGGCTTGACCCCAAGCCGCTGTGCGGGGATCGCACGCATCGCCTCCGCCTCCTCGCCGCGTTCGCCCTCACCCTCACTTTCACTCTCACCGCCTCCGCCCAATTCGAAATCAAAGGCGGCGCCTTTAACACCCTCTACCGCGGCACCGTCCCCAACGCCGCCAACAACACCCCTCCCATCCAGCCCAACCAGCCGCAATTCAAGGGCCAGGCCATCACCGGCGGCGGTCACCAGGCGATCTCCGCGATTCCCCTCGCGCCACCCACCGTCCTTTATCCCTCGCAGATCTACGTCGTCGCCGGCACCAGCACGCCCACCGGCGCGGCCATCGTCCACGTCCGCGCCAGCTTCGGCTTCGGGTTCGTCACCGGCGCCCCGCGCTACCTTTTCGGCGACTTCATCCTCCCGCCTAACCGCGACGACGCCGGCGCCGAACTCGCTGCCGATTCCACCTACTGGCGCGCCGAGCCCGTGAAGCCCGGCGAGACCTTTGTCCACGTCGATGGCCCGCAGGACTCCGGTCCGCACATCGCCGCCAACACCACGCTCAACTACTACTTCAGTCCCCACGCCGAGCGCGTGCTCGCGTCCCAGTTCGGCCGCGTCGCCATCACGTGGGTTTCCCGTGTGCCCGTCGCCAGCGGCGCCGACAACCGCCGCCGCTACCGCTTTCGCGACGAGACCTTCGCCGTCTCCGCCGCCGCCGCGAAACCCACCCGCACGATTTTCTGGACCGAAAAAAGTTTTAACGGCCCGATCGTCAACGTGCCCATCGGCAACATCGAGGCCGTGAATCCCATCTACCACGCGCTGTTTCCCGCCGCGGTCGCGGAAGAATTTAAACCCGTCGGCGTCTCCACCCCCACCGACCCCAACGCCGCCGCCCCGGCCGAGAAACGCACCGTCTGGTTCGAGAAACCCAGCGGCATCGGCCAGCTCCATGCCTACAACGTCGAAGGCCGTCTCCTCGTCGAATACCTCGGCAAACAAAAACCCGGCGCCAATTCCTCCTACACGTTCCTCGGCGCCGATATTCTCGAAGTAGTCCGCTCCGCGCCGACCGTCAACGTGACCGTCGAACTCGGGCAAAAACTCACGCCGCGCGACAGCGACAACCGCCGCCTCCCGCTCGACAGCAGCTCCGAATGGCTTGCGTCACCCGTCATCTCCCACTCGCCCGACGGTCAGTCCTTTTACGGCACCAACGCCCGCAACGACGGCGTCGTCGAATACTACGCGGAGCGGGAGAACCCCAACCCCGACCGGGTGACCTTCTATTGGCTGGAGAAATCCGACGCCGCGATTCCTTCTGGCGCCGCCACCCCGACCTTGAATCTCTTCTGGCCCAAGGCGAAGAATGCGTATGTCCAAATCTGGCCCACTGCGCTCGCCTCCTACGCCCATCCGACCGTGGGCCCGACGGGCAGCACGTCCGCGACCGGCATCCAATTTGCCGTTGGCCAGTTGCCGCAAGTCATCTTTCAGGACGACAGCACACAGACGGAATCGGCCCTGGACACCACCTCCCAGCGTTTCGTGACGACGTTCAGCGGTGGCGACGGTTTAAACCGCTCACTCCTGAAATTCACCTCCGGCAACGAGGTCTGGTATGTCCCCCTCTACACGCAGGCCGACGGGCGCAGCGGCTTTCAAGAGAGTGACGGCGCCGCGACTCCGCTCACCGGCACCGCCACCGTCGGCCAGCGCCTCGCGCCCCCGTCGGCCGACTACGCGACCGCCGGCCACCTCGCGCTCAGCGCCGGCTCCAGCGACGCCTACGATCCCTCTGCCTACCTCGATCCGCACGCTGTCGGCGTCGAGCAGGCGGCGAAAGGTGCAATCATCCCCGTTAACGCGATTCCCGGAAAGACCGAGTTGAAAGTCTGGTGGTTTAAGTCGGTCTCTCCGCCCAGCGCCGCCTTCAAACCGTTTTATGTGCCCGCGAAGGTGGGCCGCTACACCGTATCCTATCCAGCCTCACCGCGCGAAATCGTCCTCGCCTCCAACCTCGGCTCCGACGACCTCTCGCCCTCGGAAGCCGCGGGCCAACTTTATATCCAAAACGATCGCGCCGCCGCTGGTTTCAACCCCAACGAGGAACACGCGCTGCTGCTCAACAGCCGCGTCTACGCCCTGCGTGACGACCTCAACGATCTCTCCGCCAACGGCGTGGTCTACACCTCCGAACCGTTTGTCCTGTTGAAATACACGTCGCCCACCGATCTACGGCCGGCGATGAGCGTGTTCAAAGTCGTTCGCGAGACCGCGTCCGTGAAATTCGACTACGCGATCACGGCCGGCACCGTCGTGCAGCCGCCGATGCCGCTCCCGATCCTGTCCCTCCCGCTCGACGCCGCGGGCAAGTCCAAGAACCTCGAAGTCCCCGGCGTCGCCGACCACGCGCACCAAGGCCCTTCGAGCTACACGAGCTTCACCTTCGAAGATCGCAAAGGCAGCAACTGGGTCTACCGCGGCCCCCACGGCGGCATCGCCCGGATCTCCGTCTCTACTGGCGGCTCGGGCTACACGTCCAATCCCACCGTTACCATTTCAGGCGGCGGTGGCACCGGCGCTACGGCGACGGCCACCCGCACGGGCCAAGTGCTCACGGCGATCACCGTCACCAATCCCGGTTCTGGCTACACCTCCCCGCCTACCATCAGTTTCACGGGCGGCGGCGGTGGCACCGGTGCGACGGCGGTCGCCGTTTCTCCGTCCTTCGGCATGCAGTTTTACTACAAGATGCGGGAAGGCTTCTTCGTGCCGGGCCTCGCCACTCAGCCCGCCGTCGGCACCATTCTGCCCTACCTGCGGCCGATCGTGAGCAGCGCCTATGTCGGCGATCCCGTCACCGGCACGTCGCAAACCATCACCTATCGCCCGGTCTGGCCTTCAGGCGCTCCCTCGCTCCGGATCGCCGAGACGCTTACGCTGCCGAAGTTCGGCCTGCCCGATGTGATCTCTCAAACCAGCGCGCAGGTCTTTTACCAGCAATCCATCGCCACCGGTGGCAGCACGAAGCCCAGCGTCGTCCTCCACGATCCGATCCGGGAAAAGGTCTTCGCCCTCGGCGGCGCCGGCCAGCTCGCCGCCTTGCCGTCCTCCGTCCTCACCACGTCGAGCGGCGGCAAGACCTACTTCCAACGCCTCGCCCCGCACCTGCAGTCCCGCTGCTACTACGATCCGCTGCGCGGTCCGAAAGGCTCGCTCATTCTGCTCGGCAAGTTCGTCGACGAAATCGCCGGCGAAGATTATCTGCAACTCGACGTGCTTTCTCCTGCAGATCGCACCGCCCTGGAGGGTCTCGCGGGCACCAACGACGTCGACCGCACGCTCTGGCTCACCGCCATCGCCAACCTCGCGACGAGCGTCGAGACCTTCATCGAAGATCCGGCCAAGGTCGGCTCCTTCAAATCCGACGGCGCGCCCGTCACCGTCGGCCCCACCGCCCTTTCCGTGATCGGCAATTCCGACACCGCCGTCGTCGACTACGCGCTCACCGCGACCGGCAGCGGCAGCGGTTGGATCACGATGGTCTTCGGCAACGGCCGCGCTTTCACGCCCACCGGCGAACCCGTTTCCGTCAAGGTATTCAAAGTTTCGCCCCAGCTCTACGTCGGCGACCTCAAGGTCCTGCCCTCGAAGAATCCGCTCGATGAACAGGTCAGCCTCCGCCACAGCGCGGATTTCGCCGGCGACCCGACCAACTACGAATTCGAATGGCGTCACGCCCCGCCCCTGGAGAGTGGCTCGGCTCCGGCGATCTACGACTACACGCAGACCTCCCGACTGGGCACCTCGTGGCAGCTTGTGCCGAGTCCGGCCGGTGCCTTGCCCACGACGGCCGAATACACCGCCGCGCAAACCATCTCGCTGCCGCGCTCGGTGCAGATTCTCGCCCCGGGTTCCGCTGCCGGCACCGGCCTCCCCGGCCTCGTCGTGCGCTCGACGGCCGGCGTCGATTTCACCGCGGGCGTGCCTGCGCAAATCGTCTTCAGCGCCGCCATCGCCGACCTCACCGGCTTCGTCCTCTACGTCAACGGCGTCCCCTCCCTCGCATTTCAGGCGCCCGCGCCGTTCACCTCCACCATCGCCACTAGCGGCCTCGCCTCCGGGGGTCTCACCCGTCAATTCCTCGTGGACGGCGGCTTTTTCCAAAAAGGCGTGAACCAGGTCGAAGTCGCCGTCTTCAGCACCGCGGACATCGGCGTGAGCTCGGCCATCGATTTCCGCCTGCACGCCTCCACCGAAGTCGACCGCGTCGTGGCAGTCGGGACGCCGTGGGAGACCCCCAACGGCACGCTCACCAATGAAATTGTGGTGGGCGGTTCCCCCAGCAATCCCCTCGCAACGCCGCTGCTCGTGATGTCGGACAACTACTTCACGATGCGCTATCGGCCCAAGGCTTCGGCGAACAACGTCGCTGGCACCGGTTGGTCCCGCTGGATGCCACCGAAGCTCGTCGAGGGCTGGATCAAGCGCGTCCTTGCCGGCATCAACCCCTTCAACCAGCGCATCGGCGATCTCTACAATAACGCCGTCAATACCGACGTCTCGATCCTCACCCAGGCCGGCAAACGCTGGGAGGGCGACATCGCCCTCTCCCTAGAAAACATCAACGACTTCGGCCTCATCGAAATTTACGAGACGGTGCTCAACCGCGGCAAAAACATGAGCATCGATTCCGGTTTTAACTACGGCGCCGCCAACAACGCCCTCCTGCTCGCCGCCGGTTACCTCAGCGATCTCTACACGATCCTCGGCAACGAAGCCTACGCCGACGCCGCCAATCCCACCATCTCCGTCGACGATGCCACGAACGCCACCGAGGTGAGCACCGCCCGCTTCGCCTTCGAGGGCCAGGCCGCCAACTCCCTCGAAGAGGAACTCGCGCTCCTCCGCGGTCGCGACGACTCCCTCACCCGCGTCGACGTCTCCCCGGCTTACAATCGCCTCTATTGGAACTACACGCGCGGCATCGCCTCGGGCGAAGCCATCTACGCGGTGAACTACAACATCCGCGAAAAAGCCGGCAGCGCCACCGCCAACGGCACCCTCGATGCCGCCGATGCGCAGGCGATGTTCCCGCAGGGTCACGGCGATGCCTACGGTCACTACCTCACCGCCCTCACCAATTACTACAAGCTGCTCACCAACTCGAACTTCACCTGGACCCCCCGCCCGGAGACCGTGACCGTCCTCGGCCAGGCCGTGACCGTCGACTATTTCGACGAGCGCAAATTCGCCGACGCCGCGTCCAACCTCGCGCGCACCGCCCAGCAAATCCTCACGCTCACCCACCGCCAGTCTTACCAAGACAACCCCGCCGCCGGCTGGTCCCACTTCCGCGACAGCAAGGCCACCCGCCACTGGGGCCTCGATGAATGGTCTTCGCGCGCCGGCCAGGGCTCCTACTACCACTGGATCGTCGCCAACGCGTTGCTCCCCGACAAGGACACCGACCCGAACCACACGGGTGTCCAAATCATCGACCGCACCACCGTCGCCTCCTTGCGCGAGCTGCCCGCCGCCAACGAGACCATGCAAAGCACCGTCGACAGCGCCAACGCCCATCTCAATCCCCTCGGCCTCAGCCCCGGCGCGATCGCCTTCGACATTTCCCCGGCCGATTTGAAAACCGGTAAATCGCACTACGAACAGGTCCACGAACGCGCCCTGCGCGCCGTGCTCAACGCCAAGGGCGCCTTCGATCAGGCCGGCAAGATGACCCGCCTTCTCCGCACGCAGGAAAATCAGCTCGGCGACAACAACACCTCCATCGTCGACCAGGAGCGCGCGTTCAACCGGCAGTTGATCGAGCTTTTCGGCACCCCCTACTCCGGCAGCATCGGCGCGGGCAAAACCTACGCGCAGGGCTACACCGGGCCTGACACCGAAGAGTTTTTCGTGATCGATCGGCCCACCGATCTCGTCAACACGGCCGTGCCGGTGACCGTGCAGATTCGCGCGGCGACCGGTATCACGAACTTCACCCAATTCAGTTTCGAGGGCATCCGGGAGAGCTATGACGGCACCACGGCGCTGACCGCCAACCGGGCGGTCACAGTGCAGCTGAACCAGATGGTGCAGTTCGCTGATGTCTGGCGGGGCAGCGCAGCCTCGCTCGGAGCGCGGTCCTTCACGGGCGCCCTGCAGCAAGCCATGCTCGACAACCATCAGGCCTCGGTCGCACTTCTCGGTAGCATCGATGCGCTGCGCGTGAAGGAGCAGCACTTCCTCCGCCGTTACGCCTTGTATGCGGAGCTATTGCGCACGGAGGAGGCCGCGGCTACGGCCCAAGACGAGGCCGCCCTCAAGATCGCGGCGTTGAAGGCGGCCCAAGCGGCACTGCGCAACGCGGAAAGAGTCGGAACGGTCGCCGCGGATTTCGCCTCCCAGGCCGCCGATGCCTTCGCCACGTTCCAACCGACGGTCACGGGCCTCGCGAACGATGTCTCATCCGCGGCGCGCGGCAGCCTGAAACTGGCCGGCGCGCTGACCAAGCTGGTCAAGTCCAACTTCGGGGCCATTCTGGAAAAAGCCGCCGACCAAATCGACCTCGCGGTCGACGATATCCAGGGAAAGGTCGACGCCACGGTGGAGGAACTCGGCTTCACCTATCAGCAGGCCCAGATCGCTTACGAATACGAGCTGCTCTATCGCGAGATGATGCACGAGTATCTCGAGGTCGAGTTGCGCGCGACCGATCTCCAGCGCACCAACGAGCGCGTGCGCAGTGTGCTCACGACCGGCATCGGCCTCCTCGAAGACCGCGCCATCTTCCGCCAGCGCGCCGCCGCGATCATCCAGGGCTACCGCACAAAGGACGTCACGTTCCGCACCTTCCGCAACGAAGCTCTCGAGCAATACCGCTCCCTCTTCGACCTCGCCTCGCGCTACACCTATCTCGCCGCGAAGAGCTACGACTACGAGACCGGCCTCCTCGGCAGCACCGCCGGCCAGAACGTGATCAACAGCATCGTCGCCGCCCGCGCCCTCGGCGATCTCACCGGCGGCACCCCGCAGGCCACCGTCAGCACCACGGGCGACTCCGGCCTCGCCGGCACGATGGCCCGGCTACAAGCCGACTGGTCCGTCGCCAAAGGCCGCCTCGGTATCAATAATCCCGACACCAACGGCACCGTCTTCTCCCTCCGCCGCGAGCTCTTCCGCATCCTCGATGCCTCCTCTGAAGACACCGCGTGGCAGCAGACCGTCGAGCAGCACATGCTGAGCAATATCCTGGCCGACCCGGATGTCGCCGCCGCCTGCCGCAACCTGCGCAAAGCCGACGGCAGCGCCGTCCCCGGCATCGTGATACCGTTCTCCACCACGGTGCAAAAAGGCCTGAACTTCTTCGGCCTCCCCCTCGCCGTCGGCGACCACAACTTCAGCGTCTCGAATTACGCGACCAAGATCTACTCCGTCGGCCTCGTGCTCCGCGGCTACGTCGGCATGGATGCCTACGCGACCGGCACCCTCAACGCCGCCGGACCCAACACCACCGCGGCCAACGGCCTCAGCGCCACGCCCTACGTTTACCTGATCCCCACCGGCACGGATTACATGCTCGCCCCGCCGCTCGGCGACACCGGCGCCGTGCGCGCCTTCAACGTCAACGATCAGGCCCTCCCGCTCCCCTTCAACCTCGGCGCGACCGCCTTCTCGACCACGCAGTTCTACAACGCCAACGGCACGCTTAGCGAACAGCCGTGGATCGTCCGCAAACACCAGGCCTTCCGCCCCGTGAGCGACCCCGCCTTTTTCTACGGCACGATGCCCGCCGAGTTCACCAACGCGCGCCTCGTCGGCCGCAGCGTCTGGAACAGCGGTTGGAAAATCGTCATCCCCGCCTTCTCACTCCTCAACAACGAGCAGGAAGGCCTGAACCGCTTCGCCGCCAGCGTGAAAGACATCGAGCTCTTCCTCCGCACCTACTCCCACTCCGGCAACTAACCTGGGAGCACGGCCGCCCCCGGCCGCACCAAACACCATGCACCTCTCCCCCTCTCCCCGCCGCTCCCTCCTCCGCCCTCTGTGCCTCTGCGCCTCCGTGGTTCACCTTTTTGGGTTTTCCACGCACGCCCAAGAAGGCCGCTCGCGCCCCATCGGCTACCTCGACCAAGCCATCCCCACCGGCCAGACGCGCTCGTTCTCCGTCCCCTTCGATCCCGAGTCGTCGAGCCTCCCCCAAACCGTCGGCCGCCTCACCGCCGTCGGCACCAACTACCTCGAAAACTCCGCCGCCGCCTGGACGCCCGGCGCCTTCTCCACCGCCGCCGCGCCCTACTTCGCGCGCATCACCTCCGGCGCCCACGCCGGCCGCATGTTCCGCATCGTCGCCCCCGCCAATACCGCGACGCGCCTCCACGTCGCCGACGATGGCGTCGGCCTCGCCACCCTCGGCCTCGAAACCTCCGCCACCACCGGCGCCACCTTCGAAATCATCCCCGGCGATACGCTCGCGACCTTCTTCGGCACGACCGCCTCCGGCGACACCCTCGTCGTCCACGGCGCCGGCGATCCGCTCGCCGCCGATCTCGTCCAAGTCTGGGGTGGCGCCGCGTGGTTGAATTTCTACTACAACACCGTCTGGCAACGCTGGGCCCGCGACACCGACCAGATCACCGATCCGTCGCGCAACAATTTCCTCCTCCGCAGCGACCGCGGCCTCATGCTCACTCGCCGCGGCCCCACGCCGCTGGAAATCACGGTCGGCGGCCGCGTGCTCGCCACCTCGCAACGCGCCGCGCACGGCCGCACCGCCAACGCCCTCACCTTTCTCGCCACCATGCAGGCCGGCGACATCACGCTCGGCGCGCTCGCGTTGCAAACGGGCACCCGCACCACCGGCTGGGTGGGCTCCGCCGATTCCGCCACCGCCGACCTCCTCATCGTCTGGAGCGGCTCCAGTTGGTTCAGTTTCTACTACAACACCGCCACCGGCCACTGGCAGCGCGTCGGCGATCCTGTGAATCGCGACGGCTACGTCATCGGCGCCGGCACGCCCGTCTTCGTGCAGCGCAACCAAGCCGGCTCCTCCGCCGCCGATCAGACCATCGTGTTTCCGGCGCCCGGCACCTGATCGCCCTCCGCTCTCCCGGCGAATCCATGCCACCGCCCTCCTTCGCCGAAGTGTTACCCGCGGGCCGATTCGCGCGTGTCGTGCTCGGCTTCGCTGCACTCGGGCTGGGCGCGCTCTCCTCGCCGGGTCAGACCATCACTCTGGACAACTTCAACTCCGGCGCCACCACCGGCGCCGTCGTCACCAGTTCCAGTTGGAGCGGACAGGTCACGCAAAACGCCACGTCCATCACGGTCGGCGGCACCGCCACCAATGTGAACGGCTGGAGTGCCTCCCGCCTCGCGCTCGACGCCTCCACCGCCACCTACCTGCGCCTCACGGTCCAACTCAATTCCGGCAACGCCGCGAATACCGTCAAAACCCAGTTCGAAGACAGCTCCGTCAACACCGCCGTCTTCTCCGTGCCCACCGCCGCCCTCACCACCGGCGTCCTCACGCAGGTGCAGATTCCCGTCGGCACCTGGGGCAGCGGTTTCGATCCTGCGAGCATCGCGAGTTGGAGCCTCGGGGGCGGCAACATCGGCTCGGCGGCGCTGCGCATGACGTTCGAACATCTCGAACTCGGCTCCAGCCTGCTCGCCCTCGACGGCGGCACCATCCTCACCGCCGGAAATCAAAACTACACCACGGCCCAAACCCTCGGCGGCACCACCATCCTCAACAACACCGGCTCGAACGGCACCGCCGTGACCTTCGGCTCCACGCTCAATGGAGCGCACGGGCTCACCATCAACACCGCCGGCACGGTCACCTTCTCCCGCGCGGTCGGCAACGGCACCAGCCTCGCGAGCCTCACCGTCGCCGGCGGCGCCTCCACCGTGGTCGACGGCGGCAGCATCCGCACCACCGGAGCGCAAACCTACTCCGGCACCGTCACGCTCGGTGACGACACCACCTTTCGCTCCATCAGCGGCGCGCTCACGTTTCTCGGCGCCATCACTGGCAACAATCGTGCGCTCATTATCAACACCACCGGCGCCGCCAGCAGCCTCGTTAGTGCGAGTGCCCTGAGCTCGTTCACCAAAATCGGCACCGGCACCCTCACCCTCACCGGCCAGAGCACCTACGCCGGCACCACGTTTATCAACGCCGGCACCCTCGCCCTCGGCACCAACCAAGCCCTGCCCGCTGCCGGCAAACTCAGCCTCGCCGGCGGCACGCTCGCTCTCCAAGGCCACGCCCAGACGCTCGGCCTCTTGGCCATCACCGCGAACTCGACGATCAATTTCAGCACCGGCGGCACGCTCGTCTTCGCCAACAGCAGCGCCGAAGCCTGGACCGGCACGCTCACCATCACCAACTACAACACCGCCACGAACACCTTTCAGTTCAGCACCACGAGCGCCGGCCTCACCCTCGCCCAACTCGCGAACATCCGCTTCGCCGACTACGGCAACGCCCCCGGCCAAATCAGCGCCCTCGGCATCGTCACCCCCAGCGCCATCCCCGAGCCATCCACCTACGCCGCCCTCCTCGCCGCCGCCGCCCTCGCGCTCGCTGCTCACCGCCGCCGAAAAAATCGTTCTCATTCCTCGTAATCGTTCTCTTTTTCCGCCCGCCCTCTTTCTCTTAATCTTTTTCCCTCTCCCCGCGCACCGCGCCCGACTTCCCTCACTTCAGATACTTCGCGAGCCACCCGTGCACCTCGCCAAACCAAAACCGGCTGTTCTCGCCCTTAAGAATCCAGTGATTCTCGTCGGGAAACACGAGCAGCTTGCTCGGCACCTGCAGCCGCTGGAGATACGTCCACATCTCCATCGCATTGTTCACCGGCACGCGAAAGTCCTGCTCGCCCACCGTCACCAAAATCGGCGTCACCCAGCCCGTGCCCTTCGCCTTGTTGCCCGCGTAAGTCGTCGGACTCTGCTCGCGCCAGATCGCTCCGCCCTCCCACACCGGTCCGCCGTTGTTCACCTCCCGATTGTAGACGCTGTCGCTCGTCGACCATTGCGTCGCGAGTGTCGCCAGGCCCGCGTGCGAAATGAGCGCCTTGTAGCGCGTCGTCGTCGCTTCCATCCAGTTCGCCAGATGCCCGCCATAACTGGCGCCCGCCGCCGCCTGCCGTGATCCGTCGATAAACGGAAACCGTTTGATCGCCTCGTCCGCACCTTGGTTGATCTCGTCCGCCGGCGTCTTCAACGGATCGAACTGGATCGCCTGCCCAAACGCCTCCGTGTAACCCGACGAGCCCGAGTAATTCGTCAGCACCAGCACGTAGCCCGGCGCCGCCAACAGGTGATAATTCCACCGGAGGCCCCACGTGTCTTTGAACTGCGGTGCCGGCCCGCCGTGCATCAACACCAGCAGCGGATATTTTTTCTTCGCGTCGAAACCCGCGGGCCGCACGAGGAGATTTGCGATCGGCCGCCCTTTCGCGCTCGTAAATTCAAACCGCTCCACCGCCGGCAAATCGAGTCGCGCCACCACTGCGTCGTTGAACTGCGTGAGCACGCGGTGCGTCCCCGCCGCCACGTCGAGCCGCGCCACCTCGGGCGGCCGCGCCGCGCTGTCCACATTCGCCACCAGCACCGCCCCGCCGCGCGCGAGACCCGACACGCAGCCCGCCTTCGTCACGTCGTGCGCCTTCACCGCGCCGCCCGTCGCCGCCACGGAAAACAACTTCGTCTGCTCCCCGGCCTCCGCGGTAAAATAAACCGTCTTGCTGTCCGCGCTCGCTACAAATTTCACCACCGACAAATCCAGTTTCTCCGTCAGCACAATGCGCCGCGCCGCGTCAAACGGCCAAGGATACGCCACGATGCGGTTGTGGTGATAGGTCTTCCCGTCGCCGCCCGCCTCATACTTCGCGAGCAGCCCCTTGCCGTCCGGCCGAAATACCGGTTCGTCGTAGCTCCCCACGCCCTCGGTCAGCTGCTGCGGCTCCCCGCCCGTGATGGCCACGCTGAACAACTGCGTCGGCGTCCCGGCGTAGGCCGCCTGGTTGCGCGTCATGCGCGCCACAAACACCACGCCCCGCCCGTCCGGCGTCCACGTCGCCGGCAATCCCTCACCCGTCTCGCCTTCCTTGCCGCCGAACCCCGGCAACGCCGCGAGCTTCGTGCCCGCGAGCAGATCGCGCGCCTTCGCCCCGGCCTTCGCCTCCTGCACAAACAGATGAGCCTTCTTCTCGTCGAGCCAACGATCCCAATACTTGATCGGAAATCCTTCGTAGACGCGCGCGCTGTATTTCCGGTCCTTCACGGCCTTCGCCGCTTTCTTGTTGGCCTCATCGTCCTCCGCCCCCGGATACACTTCACTCACAAACAAAAACTGTTTCCCGTCCGGACTCCACTGCGGCGCCCGCGCCCCCGTCGACAGCGACGTCACTCGCTCCGCCTCGCCGCCACGCACCACATCGAGCACGTAGATCTGCGCCGCCTCGTCGCCGTCGCGCTTCGTCGAAAACGCCACCCGCGTCGCATCCGGGCTCCACTCCGTCCCGCTCTCCGTTGCCTGCGTCTGCGTGAGCTGCCGCGCCGGCGCACTCCCGTCGAGCGGCACCAGCCACAAATCCGCCGACGCGTCCTTCGCCTCATACGCCGGCTGCGACACCGAGAACACCGCCCACTTCCCGTCCGGACTCGGCACCGGCGCACCCACGCGTTTCATCAGCCAAAGGTCCTCATGCGTGATCGCCCGCTTCGCGGACTCCGCGGCCGATACCCCGACCGCGGTCAGACACAAAACCACCACCGACCAGATGCGAAATTTCATCCCCCACCCTTTCCCTCCCCCGCACCGCAGGCAAGTCCCCGCTCGCGACGCGCGCAATCGTTCTCGTTCCTCGTAATCGTTCTTCGTTCTCCCCCACCCCATCTTTCTCTTAATCTTTCTCCTCCGCTCCTTGGCCCTTGAGCCTTGGTCCTTGAAAAAAACTACCCCCGCGCCTCAAACGCCCCGTCCGCCCGCTTCGCCACGAGCCGCTTCAGCTCCAGCATCATCAACGTCGCCGAGAGCTGCGCCGCGCTCAGCTCCGTCAATCCCGCGATCGCGTCCGGCGACAAAATCGCGCCGCCGCGGAAGCACTCGAACACCTTCGCTTCATCCGCCGTGAGATTCGCCGGTCGCCCCGCCGCCACATCCGCCGGTTTCTCCGCAATCGCCGCCGGCCGCAGCCCGTCGAGGTAGTTCAGCTCGTTCAAAATATCGTCCACACTCGTGAGCAGCGTCGCCCCGTCGCGGATCAACTGGTGACACCCCGCGCTCGTGTTTTGATCGATCCGCCCCGGCATCGCGAAAATCAACCGCCCCTGCTCGCCCGCAAACCGCGCCGTGATCATCGCACCGCCATCCACATCGCTCTCGATCACCACCACCGCCTCGCTCATCCCCGCCACGATACGATTGCGCATCGCAAACGACTGCCGGTCCGCCCGCCGCCCAAACGGAAACTCCGACAACACCGCGCCCTCGGCCTCTATCTGCCGATACAGCGCCAAATTCTCCGGCGGATAGATAATATCGATCCCCGTGCCCAGCACCGCCGCCGTCTTCCCGCCCACCGAGAGCGCGCCTTCGTGCGCTGCGGTATCGATCCCGCGCGCCAGCCCGCTCGTCACGCAAAACCCCAGCCGCGCCAGCTCCGCGCCAAACTTCTTCGCCATTGCGAGCCCGTAGAGCGTCGTCCGCCGCGACCCGATGATCGCGATGTTCGGCTGTGAAAAATCATAACGCCCCTTCCGATACATCCCAATCGGCGGATCATTGATTTCTTTCAACAGCCGCGGGTAGTCCGCATCGCGCGTCGTGATAAAATCCGTCGTCGCCTTCGCCATCCGCTCCTCCTCGCGCGCAAAGTCAAAGTGCTCCCGCCACGCGCCGATGCTCGCGCTGATCACCGGCCCCACGCCCTTTACCGACTCCAGCCGGCGCTTGTCCGCCGCGAGCACATTGCGCGGATCGTCGCCGAGTTCCTCCAGCAAACGGTTGAGCGTGATCGGCCCGATATTGGGCAGGGCATTCAGCACCAAAAACGCCTGCCGCTCAGTTAGCTCACTGCTCATGGGCCGACTCTCGCAGGGCCACTCCGAGAAAGTCGAGCACCTGCGTCGTCTGCACCGCGACCTGCCCGTGCGCGCGCGCCAGCGCATCCGCCGCCAGCCCGTGCCACACCACGCCCCGCGCCGCCGCGAGCAACGCATCGCCCGGCGTCTGCGCGAGCTGCGCCCCGATCAATCCCGCCAACACATCGCCGCTCCCTCCGCGCGCCAGCACCGGCCCACCAAAAAAGCTATGATACGTTTCCGCCCCCGCACCGCCGCTCACCCGCGTCACCGGCCCTTTCCTCACGAGCACCGCGTTTTCGCCCACCGCCTCGGCGATGCGCGCATACTCTCCCGCGTGCGGCGTCAGCACGCGCGGCGCACTTCCCGCCCGCACCACGTCCTCCTGCAACGCATCCGCATCGATCACGAGCGGCACCATCGCCGTCGTCACGATGTCGAGCACCAGCGCCAGGGTTTCTTTTTCGCGCCCGAGTCCCGGCCCGATCACGAGCGCCGTCGCCCGACCGATCCGCGTCGTCAACAAATGCTGCCCCTCCAAAGCGAGCCCGCCGTCGGGTGTCTCCGGCCAGCCCACCCACATCGCCTCCGGCGCCCGCGCCGCAAACGCCGGCACGAGCGACTCCGGCACAAACGCCGTCACCAAGCCAGCTCCACTCCGCAACGCCGCCAGCACCGTCATCAACACCGCGCCCGGGTAACTCCGCGAGCCGCCCACCACGAACACATGGCCATACGTCCGCTTGTCCGAATCGCTCGCCCGCAACGCCGCGAGCGGCGCGAGCACAGCCGGAGTCAGCACCCGCATCGCCCCGGCTTCATCTCCTCTGAAAAATCCCAGATCCACATACCGCACCCGTCCCGCGTTCGCCCAAAATTCCGCCACCACCGGCACCTTCAAGATTCCCGTCGCATAAGTGAAATCCGCGCGAAACAACCCCGCGCTCGGCAGATCCACGGCCGCCCGCAACCGCACCGGCAGCGCGTTCACCGTCTCGAATAATTTCATCACGCGCTCCTCCGCCGTCGGCCGAAATTGAAATCCGAATACGCCGTCGAGACAGAGATCGCATGGGAGCGCGGCCGCCCCCGGTCGCAACATCACGATGCGACCGAGGACGGTCGCACTCCCACTCAACTCCCGCCACGCCCGCGCTGCGAGCGGCCGCAACACCCGCTCGCCAAAAACAAAAATCACTTCCGCCCGCGCCCCGGGAAATCGCTCCAAAATCTCCCGCGCCGCAATCAGTGCATCGCCGCCATTGTGCCCCTTCCCCACGAGCACCAACACGCGCCCCTCCGCCGGAAACCCACCGATCTCCTCAAAATCCTGCAGCACCGCCCTCGCCACCGCGCGCCCCGCGCGCTGCATCGCCGGCCACTCCTTCGCCTCGTCGCCACCGAAAATCCGCGCCTCCACCGTCCTCGCTTCCTCACAGGACAAAATCGGATGGCTCCCGGAAATCATGATACGTGCGCCCCCCTCAATTCCGCCGCGGTTCCGTCGTCGGCAACACCGCCCGCGGCGGATCGAGCGCCGGCACCGTGGCATCCACTTTCGGGAGCATCGGCGGCGGGATGTCCCGCGCCCGCACCCGCCCGCTCGCCTCCGTGGCGCTCTGGTCGCGTCCCTGCCGCAGCCATTCCTGATAGTGTCGCTCGCTCTCCGTAAATTGCAGCGGCGCATGGCTCGGCAGTGGCGTGCCCGAGCGCACAATGCGTCGGGTGAGCTCCGGGATGCTGCGGAAAAAAGATTCCCCGCCCATCCGCCGCACTTCGTAAAATT